>Ga0335082_10000021_pt1 | contig 159608 bp, 149 predicted proteins | sample Lox_Sample_41_FD_206718 | JGI IMG/M metagenome (GOLD analysis project Ga0335082, IMG submission 206718) | Soil microbial communities from Loxahatchee National Wildlife Refuge, Florida, United States - Lox_Sample_4.1 | ecosystem: Environmental > Terrestrial > Soil > Wetlands | place: USA... | reverse complement strand
AGTTTTTGCCAGACAATCGAAGATCGCTGGGGTGAGAATGTAGCGTCCGATCACTGCCAGGTTTGATGGAGCTTCTTCAAATTTCGGTTTTTCAACCATGTTGCGGATTTCGAACAGGCGTCCGTTGTAGCCATTGGCGGGCTGAGCGTCCAAAACGCCGTAGGAGGAGATCATTCTTCCTTCGACGACCTGCGCAGCGATCACGCTGCACTGCTTTTCGTTGAAGACGTTGACCATCTGCTTAAGAGCGGGGACGGGGGCGTCGATGACATCGTCGGCGAGCAGAACAGCAAATGGCTCGTTGCCCACGAGTTCTCGCGCCATGAGGACGGCATGTCCGAGACCGAGCGCTTCCTTCTGCCGGACGTATCCGACATAGATCATGTCGGAGATCTGACGGACGATCTTGAGCAGGTCGGTTTTGCCACGCTCGTCGAGCATTTTTTCGAGTTCGTAGCTGACGTCGAAGTGGTCTTCGATTGCCTGTTTGCCTCGCCCAGTGATGATCAGGATCTGATCGCAGCCCGATGCCATGGCTTCTTCGACCCCATATTGAATGATGGGCTTGTCGACCAGTGGAAGCATCTCTTTGGGTTGGGCTTTGGTGGCGGGCAGGAAGCGTGTGCCGAGTCCGGCGGCGGGGAAAACAGCTTTACGAACTTTCATGCTCATGCGTTCGTCAGTCTTTCCGATCCGTCATCCGGGTTGCTGGACGACAAGTTATTGTAACTGCTGGGATCAGAGGTTGGCATACGGGGAGGTCTGTAGGAATGAGGTTGCGGTTAGCGATTCATCATTTCGGACGTGGAGCGATCAACAGATTCGTCCGTCCTCGCTTTGCGAGTCGTCGGAATGACAAAGCATCCATGCAAAAATCAAAATCCCCACTTCTCGCGGGTACGGCGCGCGAGAAATGGGGCACCCATCTCTGATGGTTATTTTGTGAGGACCAGGAGTTCGAAGGTGCCGGGGACGATTGTGGGCCAGGGGTGCGGGTTCTCGGCTGTGGCTGCCGGAGGCGGCCCGAACTTGGCCGTGACCGTGTAGGCGTTGTGAGTCTTGGTATCGAGCGCCATGGTGCGCGCGCCCTTCTCCGTCTTCACGTTTTCCGCAACGCTGTACTGATCGGGAGAATCTTGCTTCACGACGGTGACCACTGCGTCTTGGCCGCAGGAGGCGAACGCGAGTCCGGCATCTTCGTCATATGCGGTCGCGTCGACACCTTCGCCGATCGCTGGTGTAGCCAGCACTTTCCCGGTATCGGCGTTGACGACAGCCATCATCTTGTTATCGCAGCCTGAGAACAGGCGACGGTTCTTGCGGTCGATGGCCAGACCACTTGGTTCCTGGCAGGGAGCAACCGGCCAAATCGATTTCACTTGTAGTTTGTTGGCATCAATTGCGGTAAGTTCGCTCTTGTCTTCGATGTTGACGAAGACTGTGCCTTTAGCATCACTGGCAGCAAATTCAGGTTTTCCATCGAGCTTGATGGTAGCGAGAACCTTGCCTGAATAGGCGTCGATTGCACTCGAATCATGGCTGCGTCCGTTGAAGGTGAAGACACGCTTGGTGGCGGGATCGTAGAGGATGGCGTCAGGGTTGTCGCCGACCTTTATTTTGTCGCCGATGGGAGCCAGCGTGTTCATGTCGAACACTGTGACCGTGCCTTCGCGGCCGTTGCTGGTGAATCCCTTGCCGAGATCGGGTGCTAGCGCGACTCCGTGAACGCCGGGAGTATCTCGAATCTCGCCAACTTGTTTGCCGGATTCAGTGTCGATAACGATGACGTGTGTACTACGCGAGATGAAGAGGCGGTGAGTATCGGGATCGACGGTGAGATAGTCCCAACCACCTTCTCCGCCGAGCTTGTAGGTTTTCACGACGTGGTATCCAGGAGCGGCGGCAGCTAGTGCGACGGCTGCGAGGGACACACTGAGGACCGCGTAGAGGCGCTTGCATCGCGTAGACATGACTTCCTCCGGACGCGCTTTGATGCGGACGAACGCATGGACAGCTGCCTTACCTACACGCGCCGACGCGTTTGTGCAATCGAACCGCGATTACGGTTCGACCCCAAAGTAACTTTACCCTATTTTGCGAAGACACCTAGACTCATCTTAATAATGGACACATCACCGCTACTTGCAACCGGGCGAGACTCTCTGGGGAATGCCGCGGCAGGCGCGGATCCGCGGCTGCAGCCTACTCCTGACTATGGGACGCTAGGGCCGGGATCTGATGTCGCGGGTTATGGTCAGAGTCCGAGTCAGAGTTCGCCCAGGAAGGCCACTCCGAAGATCTTTCACATCATCGCTGCGGTGGCGGGGATCCTCGCTGCGCTTCTAGCAAACTCCGTCAAGCACGTTCATTCTCCTCACTCGGGCGTGTTGAATTCTGATTCGACTCAGACTGCAACTACGCGCCAGAGGGCGGATGCAAATGAACTCGATCAGATGTATCCGCAAAAACAGGCTGAGACGCTGTTGCAGCAGGCGGTGAGCCACTCGCCGGGAGCAGTCGAGCAGATTTCGTCGCGGGTTGAGCAGTGGAATGGCAAGGTGCAGTGGAACACGCAGATCGCGAATTTGTCGACGGCGGCGCTGAATTCTGACGACTTGCGCGTGCGGGAATCGGGAGTCGAGGTCGAGTTGGCGGCGTACGGGCTCGCAGAGAATTCGCAGAGCGTCGATTACCTGCTGAAAACTGTGGATTCGCCGGATCATGCACAAAAGATCTGGGCGCTATGGGCGCTAGGGCTGGAGGCAAATCGCGGAGTGGATTCGACGCAGATTGTTGAGGTTCTGATTTCACATCTGAGCGATAGCGATGCCGACTCAAGGCACTGGGCTGTCGAGAGTCTGGCGCTTTCCGGAACAGATGCAGCGATCGCTCCTTTATTGAAGGCTATGCACGATGACGTGTCGCCTCTTGTGCGGGAGCGTGCAGCGTGCGGACTGGCGGAGTCCGGTCTGTTTACGCCAGAACAGCGGGCCACTGCAGTTCCACAGTTGATCGAGTATTCGGATGATCCTGCGCTCGATGCGCCGACACATGCTTGGGCGATTCATGCGTTGAGTGATATCACGCATCAGCGCTTTGGGAACGATTCGGGGGCGTGGCGGAACTGGTACGAGAAGCAAGTGGTCAGTGGTCAGTGACCAGTGGTCAGTCGCATTCTCATCGGCCAGCCCTAGGTAATGATGCTATAAGTCCATTCAATACTCGGCCTACTTCCGAGCACTCCTTCAGGAGAATCCTGCAAGCTTCACGGGAAAGATAGGCCAAGCTCTGTGCGATTTCCAGCTGAGTTTCGACTTCGAGCAGTGAGCCACAAGCATGACCTAGGAACTGCCTGAATTCTCCGGTGGAAACACGCCCTTGCCCTTCTGCGATATTGCTCGGGATCGAGACCGCTGCACGGCGTAGCTGAGCCGAAAGCCCGTAGATCTCCTCTCTGGGGAACGACTTTGTGCAGCGGTACACGTCGGTTACGAGGGCGATTGCTTTCTGCCAGGCAACCAGGTCTCGATATGAGCGAACGCCAGACGTCTTGAGCGACATGCTTACATTGTCTCTCCACGAGAAAACGTCTGGCCGAGAAAAACATTCATGTGTTGCTACTCGATTTCCAAATTGGGACATCTCGCTGATTGGCGATACAAGTTACTGACCACTGGCCACTAACCACTGATCACTCAATCAGCCATCTTTGCGACGTGGACCTCGAAGCCGGTCTTTGGCAGCAACGACGTCAGCGCGAAGGCTTTGAAGCCGTCGCCTGTCACTTCCGTGTGGCGGTAGATGCCTGGCTCGTTTTCAATTGTTTCCTTGCGGCCTTCCATGTCTGCCAGAAATGCGTCGGCCTGCTTTGTGGTTACTTCCATTTCTTTTGCCCTGGTGACGAACGCTTCGGAGGCATAGGAGCGTACGAGTTTCGGCCAGTATTTTGAGAGAAGGTCGGTGCTGGCGAAGATGTCGGCCCAGATGATGCGGCCGTTGACGGCCACGACCACGCCCACGGCGTTGCGGTCGCGAAGCTGGCGAATCAGGCTTTGATAATTTTGTTCAATCGGTTGGGCGACAGAGTCGACGTATTTGCGGACTTCCTCGTTTTCATTGGCCTTGGCATAGGAAGTAACGCCGCCAATTGATTGTGCGGCTGCTGGCGCTGTTGGAGCCACTCTGGCAACCAGCGCCTCTTTTTGTTTGCTTACCTCATCCCAGACTTCCTGCTGGTTCTTGTCGGCCATGGCTTTGGCACGAATGGAGGGTTGCACCATGATGGCCATTGGTGCGGGAGCATTCTTTACCGGGCCACCGATCCCTGCGGAGCCGTACATCGCTTCGGAGGCGCCGAAGTGCTCACTGCTGGCGACCCAGCGTCCGTGTTCGACGCAGAACACGCTGAGGTCGATGGGATCGCTTTCGGCGGGGACTATGCGGTCTTTGCCGATGACACGATCCTGCTTGCCTCCGCTGACAACCTCGCCGGCGAGCAGAAGCAGCGGGCGTTTGGAATTGTTCACGAGAACGAGACGGTTGACCTCAGCGCCGTCATAGCGATGGACCGGGGTGCTGTGACGGCGGATCAGACCTTGCACACTACCCGCTTCTGTGACGACGACTTCGCCGGAACGCAGGCCTTCGTCCAGAGTGATGAATTCTCCTGTCGCATAGTTTTTCGCGGCGACGACCGGAAAGACCGTGAGATTGCCATGGCGAATGGGTTCGAGGACTTTGTATCCGGGAGTGGGTGTGATTTCTCCCGCGCTGGCGGGGCGTTGATTAAAAGCAGCGAATCCGGCCAGCAATAGCACGACAGAAACGGCGACAATTTTGGAACGCATATGGGCTCCTTTGTTTTGAGCCGGTGTCGTTTCTTTCGCCCCTTTGGGGCTTTGCGTCGTCTCGCTGGCTTTTCCCACGGCTTACGCCGTGGGCTGCATTCTTTCGCCGCTTCGCGGCTGGCTCTAAGTAGGCTCTCGCCGGTTCCTCCGAGAGCACACTTCTAAAAAGAACCCGATTAAAGCTCACTGCCGCGTTGCGCACTGCGAGCGAAACTGCGACACCGACTCCGTGCAGGCGGCGCGCCCGAATCTCAGGGGGATGATTTTGTCCGGATTACCGGCGTAATCCGGACCGGACGCGCCACCCGTTTTCGACTCCGGTGGAAGAACGTGGGAACGGGAGCTGCTTGCGGAGAAAATTGAGACGCAGGATTCGAGTTTTGAAGACAAGACAGGTGGATTGACGTGCCAGCTTTCTTCGCTCTCGAACGAAAATCCCCACTTCTGCCAAAACCGGGCAGAAATGGGGCACCCATCGCGTGGAATCACATCGAGTAAAATTAAGAGATCACTCCGGAGCCGCTTCTGTTTTGTCTTTTCTTGACCAATTGAATCCGCAACAGCGCGAGGCGGTTGAGACTACCGAAGGACCGCTGTTGATTCTGGCCGGCGCGGGTAGCGGGAAGACGCGCGTCATCACGTACCGGATCGCCTACCTGATCGAGCAAAAGGGCGTAATGCCGGAAGCGATCCTGGCGATGACGTTCACTAACAAGGCTGCCGCCGAAATGGGCGAGCGCGTTGAAAAACTTGTTGGCGGATTGAGTATCGCGAAACCGGTAATCTCGACATTTCATTCATTCTGCGTGCGGATGCTGCGACGGGATATAGAAGCGCTTCGGATTCCTTCGACTGTGCCGGGGCAGCTGCCAATCGGGCACACGAAGAAGTTTGTCATCTACGACGAGGGTGATCAGCAGTCTGTGGTGAAGTCGATCATGAAGCGACTAGGAGTGGATGACAAGGAACTCACGCCGCGCACGGTGTTGGGTCGGATCTCGTGGGCGAAGAATCACATGCTCGGTCCGCAGGAGCTGTATTTGCAGTCGGGGGATCCGAAGACAGAGAAGGTCGCGCATTTGTTCGAGGAGTACAGGAAGGAACTGCGCAAGGCGAATGCGCTTGATTTTGATGATCTGCTGCTCGAAGCGGTGCGACTACTGAAATCTGCGCCGCACGTGCGGGAGTACTACAACAAGCGGTTTCAATATTTGCTGATCGATGAATACCAGGATACGAACCGGCCGCAGTATGAGTTGATGCGGATGCTGGCGGGCGAACACCACAATGTGTGCGCCGTCGGTGATGAGGATCAGTCGATTTATTCATGGCGCGGCGCGGACATTCGGAACATTCTCGAGTTCGAGCAAGATTTTCCCGAGGCGAAGATCATCCGTTTGGAGCAGAACTACCGGTCGACGCAGAACATTCTGCAGGGCGCGTCGTCAGTGGTCGCGAACAATGTGCGGCGCAAGGGGAAGAATCTTTGGACGTCGCGGCAGGGCGGGGCGAAGATCGGATACTACGAAGCGCCGGATGGAGAGAACGAGGCCTTGTTCACCGCTGATTCCATCGCGCGCTATGTGCGCGAAGCGACTGAGCGCGGGGAGATTCCACGGGCGGCGGTGTTGTATCGGACGAATTCGCAGTCCCGATTGTTTGAAGAAGCGATGAGACGTTACGGCCTGAAGTATCACGTGGTGGGTGGATTCTCTTTTTACGAGCGCGCTGAGATCAAGGACATGATCTCGTATCTGAAGGTTATTCAAAATCCAGATGACACGATTTCGCTGCTGCGCGTGATCAACACTCCGGCACGCGGGATCGGTAAAGGAACCATCGATACGCTGGAGCAATTGGCGCTTGAGACTGGGTTGTCTCTGTGGGGAGCGATCGGCGAGGCGGTGAAGAGGCAGTTGGTGCCTGCGAGGGCGGTGGCGTCGCTGAAAGGTTTTCAGCAGCTGATTGAAGATGCTCGGGCGATGCTGGCGGGAGCCTTTGTAGAGCAACTGGAGGAAACGGGTAGCGTCGACCACGGAGACACGGAGGCACGGAGGGAAGAGAGTTCTTCGACTGAAGAAGACGCGACGGCATTTGATCCGACGGAGTTTGGAAATTTTTCTTTTGATTTCGGGTCGGATCCTGCGGCTTCGGAGGAGATTTCAGATGGGGAGGCGGGACGCCTCCCCTGCGGCCGGCAGGATGCCGGCGCTACGGTGGAACCCGACGCTGCTACCGCCAGTTTTCCAGTTCCTACTGTTAATACTTCCGACATTCTTAAGTTTCTGATTGATCGGACTAGGTACATCAAGTTGCTTGAGGAGGAGGACACGCCGGAGGCGTACTCGCGCATCGAGAACTTGCGCGAATTGGTGAACGCGGCGATGGACTCGAAGGATCGTGGCGAGGCGCTCGACGAATTCCTGGATCACGCGGCGCTGATCGCCGATGCCGATGACTACGATGAGCGGGCGCAGATCACTCTGATGAGTCTCCATGCGGCGAAAGGACTGGAGTTTCCGCTGGTGTTTCTCAGCGGGCTGGAAGAAGGTTTGTTTCCACATTCGCGGACAATGCTCGTGCCAGAAGATATCGAAGAAGAGCGGCGGCTTTGCTATGTCGGGATGACGCGGGCTATGGATCAGCTGATCCTGACGAGGGCTGTATATCGTCGGCGGTACGGGACTGATTTGCCAGAGGCGAGCGTGCCTTCGCGATTCCTGGAGGAATTGCCTGCGCCTCTAATTGAGGAGCTTGGGACGAGGAGAGGCAGCGGAGCTTCGCTCCGCCGAACGGGCGAGGGCGCCCGTTCCCACACCGGGGACGGTGGCCGCTCCCGCGCTAGCTACTATGATTCCGGAACTGGGCATTACTCGTACGAGGATGAGGATCAGAGCGCATCGTGGCACGCGGGTGAGGCGAGTCGCAGAAATGCTCCGCCAAAGCAAACTGTCGCGGCGAAGCCTTATAACTCGATCGAGAACATTGCGGAGTTTTTCGCGAGCCGGGGAAAGAAGTTTAGTGCACCGAAAGCGGCGCCCGTGGAAGAGCCGACGGGCAAGCGCGGATTCCGGCCGGGACAAAGAGTACGACATCCGAAATATGGCGAGGGGACGGTCTTCCAGCGCGAGGGAGAAGGCGAGGAGGCCAAGATTACGGTACAATTTCCACGCTTTGGCTTAAAGAAGCTCGTGGAAAAGTATGCACAATTGGAGCGGGCTTAGGCCGACTCGCAAATCCCAGGCAAAAAATCCCCACTTCTCGCGCAAAAGGCGCGCGAGAAAAGGGGCACCCATCACTTTATTGACCTTTTTGGAGTGGGAATGAGAAGACTTTTCATATACGCATTTGCGGTACTGCTGAGTTCGTCTGCGCTGGCACAAGTGAAGAAATCGCGGCCGGAGCGGCGTCCGGCGAACAGTTCGGAGAACCTCGCTCGGACCATCGAACCGCAGAAGCAGCCGCCTTATGACTATTTTTCGATTCTCGATGGAGGCCCGGTGCTTATGACGCTCCATCACGACACCGTGGCCGGCACAAACGAACCAGTTGATGTGTATCAGTTTGTCATCGAGCTACAGGTAATGAATTCGGATGGGAATTTCGAGCCGGAAGGATTACAGATCTTCAACTTCTATACCGCGAAGGCGGTGAATCCGAATACGGCTCCGAATCCGAATAATGCGAAGGACTGCGTGAAGTGGTTCAACATCGTCAACAATGAGATTAAGACGCGTCCACCGAATGCTCCGACCTGGCCCTATGTAGAATTCACTGTGGCGGAAGGAGCGCGCATGCTGCAGACGAACGAAGATGGGCCGGTGTGGTGGAGCGATGACATTGAGTGCTGGGCGTCGAGAGATCGGTTCCCTCCGTTTTGAGAGCGCTTGCGCTTACAATCTTTGAGTAACGACACTCTGTACAAAAGGACGAATACACTGATTCATGGCGAATACGACAGCATTAAGCAGAGACGAACGTAAGAAAACAAAGCGTGCGGCGCGCAAGAAGCGCAAAGCCGAAAAACCGCTGAAGCCGCGGGACTATCCGCGGGGATCGAAAAAGCCGAAGGTCAAGAAGCTGGCCCGCGGCCAGGCGAAGCGGTAGCCAGTCGAGCCGTTAGCATTTGGGAATCCCACCCTTCGAACGTCGCGAAGGGTGGGCCACCCTTAATCGTTTAGGGTGGGTCGCATCGAATTCCTCCGTTCCAGGAGAAATCTGACCTCTTGTCACAACCCACAGCGAGCGAGCCTCCATCGAACGAAGTTGTGCGCACCTCTAACAATCAGCTTTTCTGCTGCAAGTCGATTGACAAGCTGATTTCGGAATCGGAAACTCCCGGACATCGTTTACAGAAGTCTCTTGGGCCGTGGTCGCTGACTGCGCTGGGAATCGGCGCGGTTATCGGCTCGGGCATTTTCATCCTGACGGGAACCGCGGCTGCTGGCGAATATTTTCAGGCGCCATCAATCCTGCACGCGCAGGTGCTCGACATCATCATCAACTTCCTGCGTGGAGGCGGCACGGCGCAGGTGCTGATGCACGGGCGGCCACCGGCCGGGCCTTCGATTGCGATTTCGTTCTTCCTCGTTGCCCTAGCTTGCAGCTTTGCGGGACTATGCTACGCGGAACTGGCGTCGATGATTCCGATCGCGGGCAGCGCGTATACGTACTCGTATGCCACGTTGGGCGAGATTTTCGCGTGGATTATCGGCTGGGACCTGATCCTGGAATATGTCGTCAGCAACGTTGTTGTGGCCATTGGGTTCAGCGCGTACACGAAGGCACAACTTGCATCGTTCGGGTTGAACTTGCCGGACAGATGGTCGACCCCGGTTTGGGAATCGGGACACTGGACCGGGGCGTACTTCAACGTTCCCGCCTTTCTGATCATTTTCATTTTGACGGTGCTGTTGGTGCGCGGGATCAAGGAGTCCGCCGAGGCCAACAACATCATGGTCGCGATCAAGATTGGCGCGATTCTGGTGTTTCTGGTGATTGGGGGAGCGCTGATCAACCCATCGAACTGGAAGCCGTTTGCGCCATCCGGGTTCGCTGGAGTGGTGACGGGCGGAGCGATTGTCTTCTTTACTTATATCGGGTTTGATTCGGTTTCGACGGCGGCGGAGGAGTCAAAGAATCCGCAGCGGGACTTGCCGTTTGGGATCATCGCGTCGTTGATCGTTTGCACCGTTCTTTATGTTGGTGTCTCGATCGTGCTGCTGGGCATGATGAAATACACGACATTCGTTTCGGGTGAAGCTGCCGAGGCGCCCGTCGCTTATGCACTGAAGATGTTAGGAGCGAGCCGGTGGTCGCGGTCAATCATCGTGATCGGCGCTTTGACAGGAATGATTTCGTCGTTGCTTGTGTTTCAGTACGGGCAGGCGCGCATCTGGTACGCGATGTCGCGTGACGGACTGTTTCCGCGGTTCTTTTCGGCGGTGCACAAGAAATTCAAGACACCGCACTGGTCGACATGGATTGCCGGGCTTGCGGTTGGAGTTCCTTCGGGGATTTTCGCGGTGAGCGATGCGGCGGACTTATCGAATATTGGAACTCTGTTCGCGTTCGCGCTGGTATCTCTGGGCGTGATCATCCTGCGACGGACACAACCTGAGCGGCAGCGCGTGTTCCGCGTGCCGTTTGTGCCGTGGTTTCCACTGATTTCGATTGTTCTCTGTGTCGGGTTGATGGCTGGACTGACCGTCATAACATGGGTGCGGTTTGTGGTATGGCTGGTCCTGGGATTGGGCATTTATATTTTCTACAGCCGGCACCGCAGCGAGTTTGCGAAACGGTAGAGTCTGCTCTTGAAAGATCCGTCGCGTGAGTAGGGATCCTTCGACTACGGTTTGCGTCGCATTCGCGAAGTAAACCTTCGCTCAGGATGACATTGGTTCAGGATCGTTCTTACTCTTTCGGTTTCCATTCCCTTGCTAAGAACAGATACCGCTCGCGCTGGTCGTCTTTGTGGGCAGACGGGTCTGACGTGAGATACATCACCGGCCAGCCTTGTGGCGCGTCGTACATAGGCCACTTCGGGAGGCCTGCGCCGTTGGGGTTCGCGCCTTTGGCGAAGTTCGTCCAGTAGCGCTGCATCATGTCGCTGAGCTGGCGGTCCCCGGGAGTCCAGGTCATATCGGTTTTCGTGTCTAGTTGACCGAAGACATATTCGATCTCCAGCGAGTGATATGCGCCCAGACGCGGGGCATTCGGATCTTTTGGCGAGGGAGTCTGATCGAAGCGGTAACGATAGATCGGCTGCTTGCCTGTCTTGCTTTGTGACTCGAGCCAATCCCAGGTGGACATGGAGATGAATTTGTCGCTGGCATAATCGATGGCCGAGCGGCGCAGGTGCTGCTCTGTATCGATTGGGTAATACTTCAGGAATTCATCTGCCTTGTCGCCGAAGTCTTTCTTCGCCATCTCCTTCATGCTCTCGGCGGTGGGTTTCTCTTTGCTGAGTAGAACTGCAAAGCTATCTTCGTCACGGTTCCATCCGGCGAGGAGCGGGACGTCATTTTGCTTTCCCGCGGCGAATATCGCCGAAACTGGTTCAGGCAGGAAGTAGCCGTCGATGTCGGGTCCGAAGTCGAAGCCTTGTGATTTCGGAGGCGCGAACGCTTCGAGGAGCTTGTCGGCGGGAAGGGCGCGGAGTTCAGCGAGAGTCGACACGCCGAGTTTTTCACTGACCAGCTTGGAATCTTTTTCTGCCCGCGCTGACATGGCGTCATAAGACAGTCCGCTGCGGGAGAACGCCGCTCCGCTTTCACCAATGGCTTTCTGGAAGAGGCCTTTCGCCAATGGAGAGGCCATTTGCGAGCTGACGGAGAAAGATCCTGCACTTTCGCCAAAGATGGTGACGTTGCCGGGATCTCCACCGAAGGCTGCGATGTTGTCATGTACCCACTGAAGGGCGGCGAGTTGATCCATCAAGCCATAGTTGCCGGCGGAGTTGTGGCCGGATTCTTTTGCGAGTTCCGGGTGCACCATGAATCCGAAGATCCCGAGGCGGTAATTCATCGAGACGACGATTACGCCGTGCTGCGCGAGATTCGATCCATTTTGACGGCCCTCAGAGGTAGTTCCGGCGACGAAACCTCCACCATAGATCCAAACCATCACGGGGAGCTTGCCGGACTCGTGTCGCACCGGAACCCACACGTTGAGCGTCAGGCAATCTTCGCTGGGGCCGGGATCGTGAAAAACCATGTCGCCGAAAACGTTGCCCTGCATGCAGTGGTAGCCGAACTCGGTGGCTTTGCGAACGCTGGACCACTTGGCCACGGGTTGAGGCGCTTTCCAACGCAGATCGCCGACTGGAGGTGCAGCGTAGGGAATTCCTAGGAACGCGGTGACCTTTCCGTCGGTCTTGCCTTCGACGGTGCCGGTGCGAGTTTTGACTTGAGGCGCGGATGATGCGAAGGAGAGGAATGAAGTCATGACCAGTGTGCAGACCACCATGGTTTGGTGGGCCAGATTCGACATGAGAACCTCCGGACTCGATTAGAATCTCGGATTGTAATGCATTCCGCACTGGGCGATGAGGTTGTAAGATATTTTCCCTTCCAATGGGCAACACCTTTAACCGCTGAGTTCGCGAAGAACTGCAGCGAAGGACGCGAAGAAAAGCGGGATCCGTCAAAGTTGATACTCACTCCCCTCACTCGCAAATCCTCAAACGGGCAACTACAATCTGTGAATCATGTCGTCTGCTGGAGCCCGGGCACCGAATGCGTTTATTCGCCACCTTCCGAAGGCGGAGCTGCATTTGCATCTCGAGGGAGCCGTGGAACCGGCCACCCTGGTCGAATTGCGCCGGAAGCATGGCGAGAACGCGACTCTGGCTGATACAGAACCTCTGTATCGCTACAACGATTTCAGCTCTTTCCTGATGGCGTTCAAAGAAGTCAGCGCGCACCTGCGCGGGCCCGATGACTACGAACTGGCAACGTATCGGCTGATGCAGCAGTTGAAGGAAGAGACCGTGTTGCATGCCGAGGTATACGTTGCAGTGGGCGTTTGTCTCTACCGAAAGCAAGAGTTCGCTGCCATTTTTGAGGGCTTGGAGCGCGGACGGACGCGCGGGGCACGCGATTTCGGGACATCGCTGTTATGGATTTTCGACGCCACCCGGCACTTCGGCGTGGAAGACGCGCAGAAGGTGTTTGAACTCGCAGTGCGCTATATGGATCGAAATGTGGTGGGAGTCGGAATTGGCGGCGATGAGGTGAAGGCTCCGCCTGAGCTTTTTCGAGGCGTGTATGCGTACGCAGAAGATCACGGGCTTCGGCTTACAGCGCATGCGGGAGAAACAGGACCGCCGGAGTCGATCTGGGGAGCACTGAACCTGCATGCCGAACGCATTGGGCACGGACTCTCGGCGGCGCAGGATGCCGATCTTGTCGAAGAGCTTGCCTACCGGCAGATCCCGGTGGAGATCTGCCTGTCCAGCAATCTACGTACCGGATGTTGTAAGGCGATTACAGAGCATCCGGTGAAGAGCTATTTCGATCAGGGCATGATGATCACGCTGAATACGGACGATCCGGCGCTATTTGGGACGTCCCTGGCGCGGGAATATCAGCTGGCACAAGATACGTTTGGCTTTACGGACGAGCACCTGCGGGAGCTGGCACGGAATTCGTTCGAAGCGTCTTTTTTGCCCGCCGACAAAAAGCTGGAATTGCTGAGCCTTTTCGACGCGGCGGCAGCGAGGTAATGGTGGGACTCGGGGAATGGCCGCGGCATCTGCGCGACCTGTGGGATGAAATCTCAGAAAACCGGAGTGATGGATCGATGCCGGTGAAACCGGTGCTGCAGTTGGGAGATCCGCGCTTGCGAGAAAAGTGTGCGCGGGTGGACGATCCGAGCGCGCCCGAGGTGCAAGAACTGGTTCGCGACTTGGCCGAGACGCTAGCTTACTGGCGCGCAAAGACGGGCTATGGGCGCGGTATCGCGGCTCCGCAGATCGGCGTTCTGTGGCGGGTTATTTTTCTGAAGCTGCCGGGAGTTGAGCCGTGGCCTCTGGTGAATCCGGAGATTGTCCGGGCTAGCGAAGATACGATTGTGGTCTGGGACGCGTGCCTAAGCTTTTTGTCGATCTTCATGAAGGTTGTACGACGGCGGCGGGTAAGGATCCGATATCAGAACCTGCAGGGCGAAACGCTCGAGTTTGATGCCGGGGATGAGCGGGATCTCGCAGAGTTGCTGCAGCATGAGATCGATCATCTGGACGGGATTCTGGCGATTGACCGCGTTGTGGATGTGAAGACGATCTGTACTCGGGAAGAGTTTGAGAAAAGATATCGGGCGGGCAGCCCGTATGCGGAGACGGCTCAGAAGCCAGTGAACGCGCGTGCCGGCGGCTAAAATCAACAACAGATTCCTCACCGGCAAAATGCGCCGGTTCGAAATGACAACTTCTAAATCCTAAATTCTCTGAAATGCCCGTCATGTTACATATTGGCATTGCCGCGTGCAGTACCGAAGGAGCAGCGCTCTGCTATCGCACGATTTCGCTGGAAGGAGCGCAAAGACTTGGGAGGCATGATCATCCAGAAGTTTCTCTGCATTCATTTTCGCTTGCGGAGTACATGAAGTGCATTGATACCGGAGATTGGGCAGGAGTCGCCGAGTTGATGCTGGCTTCAGCTGAGAAGCTCGCGAAGGCTGGCGCGGATTTTCTGATTTGTCCGGACAACACGATTCATCAGGCGTTCGAACTGGTGGAACATCGGTCCCCACGGCCGTGGCTGCACATTGCGCGGGAGGTGGCGGCGGAGGCGAAGCGGTGTGAATACGTACGACTCGGGATCCTGGGCACACGATATTTGATGGAAGGGCCTGTGTATCCGGATGCGTTGCGTGCGGCGGGAATCGAGTATCGAATTCCGAGTGCGGTAGAGCGCGAACAACTCAACCAGATCATCTTCGATGAACTGGTGAATGGACAATTTTTTGCGCGGTCGTTGTCTTATTACGTCGATGTTATTCGGGCGTTAAAGGATGATGGGTGCGATGCCGTGGTGCTGGGATGCACGGAGATTCCGTTGCTTGTGAGTCCGGAAGCTTCGCCGCTACCGACCTTGGATTCGACGCGACTGCTCGCGAAGGCGGCGGTGAGGAAAGCGATTGAGGAGTAATTGAACACGACTTCAAAAATCCCCATAGATGGCACATCAACTCAAATTTCGGCGACTCTCGGGACCATACGTAGTCGTGCGCTTTCCGCCGGACGAACCTGTGCCCGATTGGGCCACCAAGGGTGAATTCACTTCGATTTCGCGAAGCTCGGATGAACTGTCGATTGTCTGTCCGGCTGAGAATCTGCCGCATGATATCGAAGCAAAGCTTCATTGGATTTGCCTGAAGCTTGAGGGGCCGTTTGCGTTTTCGCTGACCGGAGTGCTGCTGGCTTTCATCGAGCCGCTCTCGTCAAAGGGAATACCGATTTTTGCTGTTTCGACGTACGACACGGATTACGTGTTGCTTCAGGAAGAATGGATCGGGGCGGCGCTGAATGCCCTGCGCCAGGCGGGACATGAGCTTGTGTAATGGCTGACCTTCAGCAAAAATTCAAGAGCTCGAACCGCTGAGTGCGCTAAGAACGCCACTAAGAGCGCAGAGAAAAGTACTTTTCAATTGGCTCATCCATCTCGCCATCCAACCTCCTGAATCTACAGAACGCTGCAACCGTCGGTCGGAAAGTCACACATTTGTGTTGTAATAACTGATTAGGCAATATGCCTTCTTATTCCACATACTTGCGACGGCGCGCGAAAGCTGCGTACCGGAATATTCGCGGGGCGAAGATGGCCGTTCGAGCGCTGGCTTCGACCGAGCATCCTTTGCTGGCGCACATTATTCCGATGCGGCGCTGCAACCTCGCGTGTACCTACTGTAACGAGTTTGACGATTTTTCGAAGCCCGTGCCGATCGAGGAGATGTATCGTCGGATCGACAAACTGGGCGCGCTGGGCACGTCGGTCGTGACAATTTCAGGCGGTGAACCGCTGATGCATCCCGAGTTGGATGATGTGATCCGGCGGATTCGCGCGAATGGCATGATTGCGGGGCTGATCACGAACGGATACCTGCTGGTTGCAGAGAGAATCAAGCGGCTGAATCGGGCAGGGCTCGAGTGGCTACAGATTTCAATCGACAACGTGAATCCGGATGAGGTGTCGAAGAAGAGCCTGAAGGTGCTCGACAAGAAGTTGCAGTTGCTGGCCGAGCATGCCGATTTTCACGTGAATATCAATTCCGTGGTTGGCGGAGGCATTCCTCATCCGAAGGATGCGCTTGTTATCGGGAAGCGGGCGGTTGAACTGGGATTCACCTCGACCATCGGGATCATTCATGATGGCAGTGGGCAGTTGCAGCCGCTGGGCGACGAGGAACGGCGAATTTATCACGAGATGCAGGCGCTCGAAAAGAGCAGCTTCACGCGGGTGAATGCGTTCCAGGACAATATTGCCAAGGGTCTGACGAACAATTGGCGGTGCCGCGCCGGGGCGCGGTATCTATACATCTGCGAAAACGGGCTCGTGCACTATTGCTCGCAGCAGCGCGGGTATCCCGGGATTCCGCTGGAGACGTACTCGCGAGAGGATTTGCGGCGGGAATATCTCACGGAGAAAAGCTGCGCGCCGCACTGCACGGTTTCGTGCGTCCATCAGGTTTCGATTTTCGATTCCTGGCGGGCGCCACAGATGCCTGCCGCGCCTACTCCTGGCGCCGTTTCAGTCGACGAATTCGTGCAGATCAAGTAAAGAAAATCCCATCTCTAGATAGACCCACTCTTCCAAACAATTCCGTTTCAGTGCTTCTGCTGCGCTGACGGCGGTGTGACTCCGTTCAGGCGCAGGTACATGGCCGCCATCGAATAGTGATCAGACCAGCCGCTTCCGGCGATCAACGCTGCCATGGCGCGTGGCGCTTTGTGGCCGCCGAAAAGGTCAATTTCCTCTCCCAGCTTAGAGTCGTCCATTTTGCCGAGAGCTTCGCTGCAGAAGGCGTAGGACGCTTTTACCGCGGAAACGAGCTTGTCTTTCGAGTCGGTCTCCTTGACTTCTTCTGCTTTCGGAGCGGGCACGTCGGCGGCCTTGGAGCAAATCGAATTGTTAAATTCGACGATGTGTACGGCCAGGTGCGCGAAGGTCATCTGATCCGCGGTGGGCTTGTACGAAAACTTGTCGGCGGGCATGGCTTCGACCGCGCCAATGGTGTTGTTTTGTGAGCGCTGCTCCAGTTGGCGGAGCGAGGACGCAACCGGATCTTTGGCTGCTCCCTGGGCAAAGGCCATTGTGGCGCAGGCTACGAGAGATACGACGATCAGCGTACGTTTCACGGGAAAGCCTCCTGAGAGTGTTAAGGATATAACGACGGATATCGAACGGTCATACTCCCCAAAACCTTTCACCAGAGGAACAGAGAGTTACACAAGGAACTTCGTGACAGAATGATTCGATGCTCGCAACTTTGCCCTCGCCTCCATTTATTTATGGGACCGCGTGGAAGGAAGATCGCACCGCAGCGCTGGTCGAGATGGCGTTGCACGCCGGATTCCGTGCGATCGACACTGCCAATCAACGGAAACATTATTTTGAGGCCGGAGTCGGAGAGGGACTGGCTGCCGCCTATCGCACGGGGATTGTTTCGCGTCAGGACTTGTTTCTTCAGACCAAGTTCACCTATCAGCGTGGGCAGGATCACCGACTGCCATACGATCCCGGGGCACCGCTCGGAGTTCAGGCTAGCCAATCTCTGGCAAGTTCTCTCGAACATCTCGCGACGGATTACGTAAATAGCTTCGTTTTGCACGGTCCGGCTTCTGGATATGGGTGGACCGACGCGGATTCAGAAGTTTGGGACGCGATGCGGAAAGAGCGCGATGCCGGTCACATGCGAGTTCTGGGTGTGAGCAATGTTTCGTTGCAACATCTGGAAGAGATGGAAAGAGCAGGCTTGGAGTTTCCGGCGTTCGTGCAAAATCGGTGCTTTGCGCGGCTTGGGTGGGACCGTGATGTGCGGGAGTTTTGCCGGAAGCACGAGATTGTTTATCAGGGATTCTCTCTGTTGACTGCGAATCAGGAAGTAGTGAATCATGCCCCGTTCGTTGAGGTGGCGACAAAATTGAATTCAACGCCAGCCCAGGTGGTATTTGCTTTTGCACGAGCAATTGGGATTTTGCCGCTCACAGGAACTTCCGATCCTGAACATATGCGGCAGGATCTTGCGGGCTTGCAGTTGATGCTTCCTTCGGAACTAGTTGGCGCGATTGAAACGATAGCGGGATAGCTTCCGAATTTCCCGTTCGAGACGAATTCAAATCTTATACCGCAGAGGGCGCAGAGGACTCGCAGAGTACGCAGAGGAAAGCCGCGAGCCTCCAAGCCCTATTTTAACGATTACTTAATTACCGGCTTCACGGCGGCAGCAGGCTTGATCCCGACCATGTGCTGCTTCTCCCTCCGCATCTGTGCTGCGAGTTCCTTGATCTCGGTTAGATCACGCTGCATTTCGCTCCAGCCGTACCAGAGGGCATAGTCGGGACTGGCGTGGAATGTTCCCTGGAAGGTGCGCATGCGGTGCTCGAGATACATCACGAAAAGCTTTTGCTCGACGACCGTGGGCGCATCGTGGAACGTGAGCAAGTTCGGGAACGGATAAGCATAGTTCGCCGGCTTAGGCAGAACGTTGTCTTTGTAGAGATCGGCGATGATGTGGATCGCTTCTGCCATCAGGTGGTCGGCGTTTTTGACCATGTCGTCACCTTGCTGGAGTTGCTGCTTGGCGAAGTTCACCGAGTGGCACTGGTTGCAGGTCTTGATCATCTTGTCGCGCTCGCGTTGCCAATCTTCCTGCGTCAGGCGGGCGACGTCTGCGGCTTTCACGACATCGACGAGCTTTGTCGGCTGGCCTTGCGGGTCGAGCACGCCGAGAGCTTGCAGGATCGTGGCGCGATCGGAGGCCCACTGCTTATCTTCGGGTAAGGGCAGGCGGACAGCGAGGAATCCCCAAGCCGTGCGGACCTCGTGGTTTCCATCCTGCATGTGGCAGGTCTGGCAAGTGGGAGCGGCGGCATCGGCGGGAAGAACGTGTTTCTGCTTTAGTTCACTCCTGACGCCGTGTTTCGATGCGGAATACATCTCCCATTGCGGGTGATCGAAGCCCATGTGACAGGTCTCGCAGGCTTGCGGAGAGCGGGCTTCTTCAACCGAGAATGTGTGGCGGGTATGGCAGGAATCGCATTGGGCGGCGCCGAACTCCGTGCCAGAACTGTTCTTGCGCAGCTCGGCTACTTCAGCGACGCTCTTGTCGCCTATCTTGTGGCATCCGCCGCAGCCTTTCTCGCCTTCGGTCATCGCCATGGGCTGCCAGTGCATGGTCGGCATGGCTTTCATCGAAGCCCACGCCATGGCGTGCTTGCCTTTCTTGAACTGAGTTACTTGCGTTTCGTGGCACTGGGCACAGGTGTCGGGCGTGGGAATTTTTGTCTTTGCCACGTCACTGGCCGAGATGTGCTGATCGCCGTGGCATGCCACGCAGCTAATTTCGGCAGCGCTGTGCTTGCTGAGTTTCCAGTCGGAGACGATGTTAGGCGTGACCTTGGTATGGCAGTCCACGCATTGAGCCGGAGTAACGGTTTGAGCGAAGAGAGCAGACGAGAGGATTAGAAAAATGAACGCGAGGGCACGGGAGCGCGCTCGCGATGAGCAGAAGAATGGCATGGCGCCTCCTGGGACAGAGGATTGTGATGCCTGGCCCTAAAGCTGGCTGTGACATGCGTCACAACTGAAGAATGCTTTAGCTAGAAGAATGTTTTAGCTAAGGGAAGCCAACGCGGCCCCAATCAATTTGAAAACGATGAACCAAACCGCCACGATCGCGATCGCGGTCGAGCGCTTCACCTTGCTGGTGCAGGAGTATCCGATACCGATCAGGATGACGGTCCAAATGCTGAGCACGTCGAACATGGACGCCATGGCGCGGATGAATTTCCCCGTGGTCTCGGGATCAAGGTAGTACCCAAGATTCGTTCCGACGGGATTGTTGATGTCGAAACCCTCGGGACTCACTCCGGCGAAAAGGGAAACAATCCCGAGGATCGCCCCTATGATGCCCGGGAGACTCGCGTACATCATGATGGCGTAGGCCTGGCCGAAGGAAGTGTCGGCGGCCACGCCTACTTTGAACGTCGCCCACACAGCGACGGTCGCGATCAAGAAGTAGAACAGAATCAGGGCAGGACTGCCATAGGCAAAAAAGCCGATGATCTTGGCTGAGATCTGCAACTGTTTCTGCTGCTGGTCAGACGGCAGCTTGTCGAATTGCTCCGCTCGCTTGGTGGAATGCTCGATCTGGTTCTTGCTGACTTGCTCGAATGTAACCTGCTTGCCCACCGCAAACATGAATGCGACCGAGAAGACGGAGATGAGGATCCACGGGCCCCACCATGCTGCACTCCGGCGCAGATTGGTAAAAGTCTTCGATGGCGCGATGAAGGTGTTCAGAATGCGGGCGCCCTCCGACATCTTTGGTTCGATGGGAGCGGCAGCGGGCGCAACAGGTGGCAGCGGAGCTGTGGCCATGAATGTCTCCTTCGAAAGAATCGCAAGAATTCTAGCCGTGGTTGGCGCGCTGCACAAGGGATGGAGCAGGGCCAGACTGGATTGAGCGCTCGTGGACTGGGTCCACCGCAGTTCTGTGCGAGCTAGCGGGTAGTTGCCTGATCCGGCAGATAAGATGGTTGCATGTCGAGTGCGTCGCCATTTGCGGTAGGGATTTTGGTGATCGAGCTATTGCCGGCGCTCGCGTTCGGATTGGCCGGCGACCGAGTCGCGAAGGGGATTGCCGGCTGGCCTTCATTCGCTCAGATTGCGGCGCCTTCCTGCCTTGTGCTTCCATACGTGATTCTTGCGGCGGCTTACCACATGTTCGCGTGGCAATGGTTTGTGCTGTATGCGTTGCTGCCGGTAACGATGGCATGGCTGATGATCCGCGCCTCGGTGGCAGATCCCGAGCAACGGGGAAATTGGAGGGACGCGGTCATTCTGGTCACGCTCGGACTGGCGGTGGACCTGCGCTGGTTCGATGTTGCGTGGCCTGCGGGGCTGCGTGGATGGGGCAATCTGCTGCTGGTGGATGCAGGATTGTACGCGTTCCTTGGAATCCGGCAATTAGGTGGGATTGGATTCGACCTCCACTTTCGGTGGAGTGATTTGAAGACAGGATTGCGCGAATTGTTGTTCTTTGCGCCAGTCGTGATCGCGCTTGGGATCGTGCTCGGATTCATTCGTCCACATGGGAATGCTCCGGATGTTTTCAAAGCAATGTTGGGGTGGCTTGGCATCTTTGTTTTTGTCGCAGTGCCGGAAGAGCTGTTCTTTCGGACATGGGTTCAGAATCTGCTCGAGCGGCGAGTTGGGCGCACCGGGGCGCTGGTGATTGCGTCCACTCTTTTCGGCCTGTCTCACTTCAATAAGAGAAATTTCGGGGGAGCGCACTTCAACTGGCGCTATGTGCTTCTGGCGACGATTGCCGGGATTTTCTATGGAAGGGCGTGGCGGGAGAATCGGCGGATTGTGGCGTCGGGCATTACACACACGTGTGTGGATTGGCTTTGGTATCTGTGGTTCTAGGCGGAAGTTGACCTCAGCGGCTAAAGCCGCGATTATTCTCGGGTCTTCTCCGGCACGGCTGAAAGCTGTGCCCTTTCAAAACCGAAGAAGATCACAAAACTTCCGGGAAGACTATTTTCCTGCCAGAGAGTGCAACGCTGCTTGTGGCGCCACAACCTCCGGATGATAGTGCCAGTATCCGAGTCCAACTCGCATGTGGTGGAGGAAGATATCCGGAACACAGACGGCGAAGCAGAGGCCTAGCAGGCCCTGCGTGATTCCGATGACATAAATGCTGCGATAGCGCCGGAATAGCGCGCAGGAGACGGCACCCCAGACCAGCGTCGCAATGGTGAGAGGAATGTTGGGCAGATGTGCGACTGAGAACAGCACCGCGGCGACTGCAATCGCTCTATTGCTCAAGAGCAGGCGCGTGAGGCGGGGCATGAAGTAATCCTGCAGAAGGAACTGCTGATAGATCGTCCAGACAACGTATCCACCAACATGAGCCAGGTCGGGCTTGTAGAGCGCGTGGTACGTTCCCGCTAGTTGTGCCATGTAGATGCCGAGAGCGGAGAGCGCGATCGCCGTAGGAACGATCCAGAGAGCGCGAACAAATTGACGGAATCCGAGGCCGAGGTCGTGCGTGGTCGACTTGTCCATGAACACGAGCACTGCGGGCATGAGTAAGGCGATCGGACCAAAGATCAGCTGTTCGTGCGTCGGCAACCAGAGCACGATCATGATTGCCAGAAATCCGGCGGAGAGTTCGGCGAGGTTCCGGACAGGCGAGTGCTCTTGCCCAATCGAAAAGGCGGGTGAAGTCGTCGATACCACGGGGCTCACTTTCAATACAGCGGGGCTCGCTTGCGATACAGCTAGGAGTTACCCCAGAAACAGTTGGTTGCAAGGGTAGAGGAAGAATGCGGAAACGCGCAATGGATGGCGGTGTTTCTCGTGCTCGCGAACAACAGATTCCTCGTGCAGAAGACGCGCTTCGGAATGACCACCTCTTTTGGGAACCCGAATCTCCCAGTTTCAAACCGTGAGTTGTGGGGTGGCTTGTAGCAGGCTCCGCGTGTACGGATGAATTGGGCTTGTTGTAATCACATCGGTGCTGCCGAGTTCTACGATCTTTCCCTTGTACATCACGGCGATTCTGGTCGAGAGATACCTCACCACCGGCATCGAGTGCGAGATGAAGAGGTAGGTGAGTCCGAAATCGCGCTGGAGTTGAGCGAGGAGATTCACGATTTGCGCGCCGACGCTCACGTCGAGGGCGGAGACGGGCTCGTCGCAAACGATGAACTTGGGACGGAGTGCGAGGGCGCGAGCGATGCCGATGCGCTGGCGCTGTCCGCCGGAGAACTCGTGCGGGTAGCGGGTGCGTGCGGATTCGTCGAGGCCGACTGCGCGGAGGAGTTCGGAGACGCGAGATCGAAGGCCCCCAGTTTCTAAAGCCGCGTTCTTTGAACCGCTAGTAACGGCCCGACTGAAGTCGTGCCCTTCCCTTTCCGGTTCAAACCTCCCTCCGTGGATGATCAGCGGTTCGGCAATGATGTCTTCTACGCGGAATCGCGGATCGAGAGATGCAAAGGGATCCTGAAAGATGATCTGGAGGTCGCGGCGGAGGCGGCGCATTTCGCCGGAGCTGGCCGCAAGGAGATCTTTGCCTTCGAGATGAACGCTGCCTGAGGTCGGCTCGATCAGACGAAGGATGAGTCGGCCGAGAGTGCTCTTGCCGGATCCCGACTCGCCGACTAATCCAAGAGTTTCCCCCGGATGAATGTCGAAAGAAACGTAATCGACCGCGCGAACGCCGCCGGGGAAGACTTTGGTCAGGTTGTGGATCTCGAGCAAGGGCACGAGCCGATGCTACAACATTGGCCGCTATCTCCAAATCTGCTTCGCCGTTCGCCCCTAACAACAGATTCCTCGCGCTAAAACGCGCTTCAGAATGACAACCGCCAATTATCCTCCCGCGATCAGGGGTACGGCGGCCAAGGCTGCGAGCAGGCCTACGAACTTCCAGCGGCTGAAGTGTTCTTTCAGCACCAGGCGCGCTAACAAGACGGTCACTGCGGGATAGAGGGAGGTAATCACGACGGCCTCATCGAGACGTCCGCGCTGGCTCGCGAAGATGAAGAAGGCGGTACCGGTGACGTCAAAAAATCCTGCAAACAGTCCGAGGGCTGCAGCCGGGCGATCAAGTTTGAGTGAAGCTCGCGTCGCGATGACGGCGATAGCAGTCGCAGTGAAGGATCCGATACGCGAAATCGCTGCGTCCCAGATAGCCGAACCGCCCGCCTGATGGATGCAGAGATAGAATCCTGCGAACCCGACTCCGGCGAGTGCGGCGGCAACGACCCCTTTGGGCCTGCCGGTCTCGTCATTGCCGCCAGCCTGAGGCTCGGAACGAGAGATCAGCCAGATCGCGGTAATCGCTAAAGCAAAGCCGACGAGCGACCAGCGACTCGGCGCGCCCCGGAGAGCGATATCGACCATCGTCGGAATCGCAGCACCGAGCAGCGCAGCGATGGGGGCGCTCAAGCCCATCTGACCTTCTGCTAGAGCTCGATAGAAAATTGCCAGAGAGAAGCCGCCAATCGATCCCGCGAGGATCGCCCATAAGATGCTCGACCGGTTTGGGAATACGGCATGCGAGCCCAGGGCGATCACCAACATCCAGACAAAGGCGCAAAGGTGAGAAAACGCGGTCAGCACAAAGGCATTGGCGCGACGGCAACCGAATCCGCCAGCAAAATCGGAGGTGCCCCACAGGAAAACTGCTGTCACGGAGTACGCTGCAGGCGCGAATTGAGGCAGTTGCGACACGAACGACGAGGGTAACATGGATGTTGTGGCGTGCCGGACTGCCGCCCCGCGATGCGCTAGGTTGTCGGGTCTAAACACGCGGAGTATGTTTGCACAGGTGAAGCTCGATCCCGATGACGACTTGATTGCATCGATTGCGCCCAATGTCCTCAGGTGTCTCGATCGCGTCAAGTTCTTCGAGAAGATGGACGACCTTCTGTGTGCCGCCGATGCCTTGGCCCGACGAGAACGTTGTTCCCGGGACTATAGAATCTCAAGGCGCATCCTGAACGAATTGAAGTTCGGCCTGTCGGATCAAGAGGACATTTTCGAGGTTCTGCGTTGTAAGGGTGGATTTTGTGACTGCGAGATTCTTTACAACGTCCCTGAGACAAGCCGACTGAAGGCCGAGTATTGGCGAGGAAGACTCAGTGGTAATGTAATCGCTGCACGGCACGTGGATTCCTGAAAATTGGTGTCTTCTTCAGCATTTCGCGGGCGAGGCGCCCGCGCCACACAAAAGAGCAGCGTGATAAAATTTCCACAAGCGCAATCTTGCAAGAAATCAGGTTCTGAGGCCCGGGTTTGATCGAACTGGCACCTTCCATACTTTCGGCTGACTTTGCGCGGCTCGGGGAACAGGTGCGTGCTGCCTGTGCGGGAGGGGCGCGCCTTATCCATGTCGACATCATGGACGGGCACTTCGTTCCCAACCTGACGATCGGCCCTCCAGTGGTGAAGTCTCTGAGGAAAGTTACGGATCTGCCGCTGGATGCTCACTTGATGATTGAGAATCCCGATGAATTCATCCCGGTTTTCGCCGATGCAGGTGTGAACTGGATTTCTGTGCACCAGGAAGTGTGCCGCCATCTAAACCGGACCTTGCACCTTATCAAGAGCCACGGATGTCTGGCGGGCGTGGTCATCAACCCGGCTACGCCGGTCGACACACTCAATGAAGTGCTCGACATCGTGGACTATGTCCTCGTCATGTCAGTGAATCCGGGTTTTGGAGCCCAGCAGTTTATTCCGTCTACTCTCCACAAAATGCGGCAGTTGGCCAAGATTCGGAGCCAGCGTGGGCTGCAATTCCGCATCGAAGTCGATGGTGGAGTAGCATCGGATACGGTTGCCGACGTGGTGCATGCCGGGGCGGAAATTCTGGTTGCGGGCAACGCGGTGTTTGGCAACGGTGATCCAAAGAAGAATGCCGAGTCTCTGCTCAGGGCGGCGACTGAGGCAGCCTTGCAGAAAGTCTGAATAGTTCCGAACGCCAAATGCCAATCGCCGTATCAACGCGCCTTAAATGGGCAATTGGCAATCGAAAATTATAAATCTCCGAGGTCCTAATGTTGCGTCGAGTCTATTTATTTGCGGTGCTGGGAATCCTGCTGGCGTTTACGGCCGCCTGTACGAACAAGAAGTCTGCAAACCCGCTGGCGGGCGTTGGCTCGAAGCAACCGGACAAGGTGCTCTTCGACAAGGCTATGGACGCCATGCGCCACAACCGGTTCGACGTCGCACGCTTGACCCTACAGACGCTGATTAATACTTATCCGGATTCCGAGTTCATTGCCCGAGCGAAGCTGGCGGTGGGCGACTCATGGTACGCAGAGGGTGGGACAGCAGCACTGGCCCAGGCCGAGCAGGAATACAGCGACTTCGAGATCTTCTTCCCGAACATGCCGGAGGCGGCCGAGGCGCAACTGAAGATTGCGAACATCCATTACCAGCAGATGGAGAAGGCCGATCGCGACTACACGCATGCGAAGCGCGCCGAAGACGAATATCGAAAGATGATCCTGACGTATCCGGATAGCAAACTGGTTCCGGAAGCAAAGAGGAAGCTGCTGGAAGTGCAGGAAGTGCTGGCCGATCGCGAGTTCGGAATTGGTCGGTTCTACTACCTTCGGGAGTCGTATCCGGCGTCTATTGCGCGCTTGCGATCGTTGCTCGACAAATACCCGCTGTACAGTCGAGCGGACGAGGCAGCGTGGTTGCTGGGTCAGAACTACGAAGGCCAGATGCTCCGAATCCGAAACAGCCCGACCTGCGACGTGAAGGGGCAGCCGCGCGGGTGCGTCAGCGAAGCGGCAAAGGCGAAATACGCGGAAGAATTCACAAGAGAAGCGGCGCAGGCGTATTCCAAGATCCTGACGCGATATCCGTTGATGGACCGTGCCGACGATGCCAAGAGGCGTCTGGCGGCGTTGCACCAGCCGATTCCACGACCGACAAAAGCCGCCGTTGCGCAAAACAAGGCCGAGATTGCCAGCCGTGGTGAGAGCAGCATGATGCAGCGGGTGACCGGGCTTATAAAGAAGGGTCCGGATGTTGCCAGGGCCACACAGGTCGGGGACCCGAACCTCGTCGAACCTGCTCCAATTCCTGCAACGGATGTGGTGCGGCAGGAGACGATGGGCGCCATGGGCGTTGCCGATAAGACGGCGATCGGCGCAGAGATCGTGAAGCCGAATCAACCAGGTGCCAATGACTTTGCTCCTGCGGCGGACGCGAATTCGACGGTCCAAACGCCGCTGGGCGTGACGACCAAGGAACCCGCTCCGGCGCCGGCCAATGATCCAAATGAACTGAAACCGAATGCGCCAGCAGACTCGAACGAACTGACACCGAATACCGGAGATCAGAGTCTGCCGCCTCCAACCCAGGTGAACGAGATTCCCGCCGGACAGTCTTCGTCGACTCCAGCGGCCAAGAATAACGACGATACGACTCCGGCCTCGGATGCGGAGATCTCGAGCAGCAAGAAACATCAGAAGAAGGGGCTTAAGAAGATCGTGCCATTCTAGAAACAGCTTGCGGTGAGTCGTTTCCGCCAGCAAAAACAACAGCAGATTCCTCGCGCATAAAGCGCGCCTCGGAATGACAAATTCTTCGGCACGCGTCGGTGAAAACTGCCTGATTTTCCATTACTTTTGCTCACTGGGTGTTGACCACTAGTAACGTGTTACTTCCCTTTTGCATCATTGACTTAGGTTGAGCGGCGGGTTACCTTCGCGTTATCTCCCCTCATCAGAGGAAAAAGCCTTTGGCCCGGAAGATACTGCTCGCCGACGACAGCGTTACCGCCCAGAATATGGGGCGAAAAATCCTCGCGGATGCGGGGTACGAAGTTATTACGGTCAATAACGGGTCGGCGGCGCTGAAGAAAGTAAGCGAGCAGAAACCTGATCTGATCGTCCTCGATGTATACATGCCCGGTTACAGCGGCCTGGAAGTCTGCCAGCGCCTGAAGGAAGCGGGCGACACCTCGCGCATTCCAATTCTTCTCACGGTCGGGAAACTCGAACCATTCAAACCGGAGGAAGCCCGACGCGTCCGCGCAGATGCCTACATTATCAAGCCGTTTGAAGCCAGCGAGTTATTGAGCGCGCTCAGCAAGCTGGAAGACAAAGTTGTGCCGCGCTCCGAACCCTCGAAGCCAGGGCGGTTCGCACGCGCGACGGCCGCGATTGATGAGCGCTTCGACCGATCGATGGCCGTCGAAGAAGATTCCGGATGGAAGAGCCGAATCGTCTTCCCGAAGAAGAAAGAAAAAGAGAAAGAACCGGAGCCTGAGCCACAGGTTGATGATCCGGCGATCTATAACCCAGTCAACAAAGATCTGCGCACGGTCGTCGAGCATAAGGTGGCGGAACATGCGCCAGCCGTTCAGCCGGAAACCGAACGACTTGCAGAAGAAGGGCGCGTGAATGTTACGGCTTTAGGCGCGGAAGGACTGCCGAAAGACATTACTCCGGAAGAGATTGCTGCGCTGGCAGCTGCGGCCGCACAGGTCAAAGGCAGCGTCGCGGAACTGAACGCAGCCGGCGAGAAGGCGGCTGAGGTCAATCCCGAAAAATCTGCAGTTGAAGCTCCAACCGCGAGCGCTGAGAGTCGCGAAGAAATCGCGGCGGCTGTCCCGAGCGAAGCCACTGCGAGCGTGCAGCCTGCGTTGGTGGCGGAAGAACTTCCTCAGAAGCCAATCCCGGAGGCCGAGGTTTTACCGAGCCCGTCGGAAGTGACGGAGGCGATCTCGGGTCTGGAACAGCAAGTTGCAGCAGAATCGAAGGAATCGGCCAGCGAAACGGTCTCTGAAGCAGCAGCCAAGGCGGAAGAGCCGGCAACGATGGCGGTTGCAGCCGCGGCGGGAGCGAATGGCTCGCGCTGGACGGCTGTAGCAGCAGCTCTCACGGCAGAAGAAGCTTCCGTGTCGCTGGAGCGGGAGATGCAACAAGCGACGGCATCATTCGCCGTCGCAGCCGAACCCGAGCGTCGCGAAATCGCATCGGTGAGTGCTGAAAACATTCCCGCTGCTTTCTCAGTGAACGAGGCTGTTCAGGAATCTGCAGCGCCGGTCGTAGAAGCATCAGTGGCGCCAGCGCCGATCGAGGAGCCGCCGGTAACTCAATCGCCTTTCATCGCTGAAGTTCCGAACCGCATTGAAGCGATCAGCACACCATTAGCAGATTCGCCCACTCTTGAGCCGTCCCGTTCTGAGAACGCAGCTGGAGAGCCGAAAGCTGACTTGACTCCGGAACCAGCACCCGTTGCAGTTCGAGAATTGACTGCTGTTGCGGCTCCAGAAACGGTCGCTGCTGCGGCTCCAGAAACGTCATCGGAGCCGGCGAAATTTGAGGAACCCAGCCAGGTCGAGGCAGCCAAGAGCGAGGAGCCCGTCCAGGCACAAGCGCCGGAGCCTGAGGCAGTCAGCGACTCGGCAGTGGAGAATTCGGCCGACCAAGATTCGGCCAAAAAAGATTCGAAAGATCAAACTGAAGTTGAAAAGCAGACCGCCGAACCAGAAGTTAGTGAGCCGGTCGTCGCCGCGGCAATTTCCGAGGCAGCTTCTCAGGAAGAACCTTCTGAAAAGCCGGTGTCAGATTCGGCCAGACCCACCGCTGGAGGTACCGACGAAATGGCAAAGAAAGAATCGGACGTGTCAGCCACGACCGCTGCGGCCTGGGCCAGTTGGCGGAAGATTCGCGAGACCGGTAACGGGTCCGAGAAGGACTCTGGCGAGACCGAACCGAAGGACGACGCCGCCAAGGCCGTAGCCGCCGGCGCCGAGAGCAGCCCGGAAGAAGCAGCAGACCTCGACAGCGATCCGGAGATTGCGAATATCGTGGACAGCGTTCTCGCCGACATGCGGCCAAAGATTGTCCAGGAAATCGCCAAGAAACTTGGGAAGAAGAAATAAGCTCAGTCTTAAGTCTTTGTTCCCTCACAATCCTAAGTAGTCCATCATTTCACGGGCTGTGCGTTTGACCCTTCTTTTCTCGCGCCTGTAAGATCAACAGAGCACTCAGCACTCAGCAGTCAGCACTCAGCAGTCAGTGGAGGCCATAGAAAGCGGCTTCGACTGGCTGATTGCTGGCGGTTGAGTGCTGACTTTTCTATGCCGCACGAACTTCCGAAAGCCTACGAGCCAGGCGCCATTGAAGCGCGCTGGGCCGATTACTGGATCAAAGAAAAACTCTTCTCTGTCCCTACGCCGCCGCCCGGCGAAACGCGCCCCGTCTTCACGCTGCTGCTGCCGCCACCGAATGTCACTGGGCGTCTGCACATGGGGCACATGCTCAACCAGACGCAGATGGACATCATCGTGCGCTGGCACCGCATGCGAGGCTTCTTGACGTTGTGGCTTCCGGGCACCGATCACGCCGGCATCGCCACGCAGATGATGGTTGAGAAGCAGTTGGAAAAAGAGGGCAAGAAGCGCCGCGAAATGGGCCGCGAGAAATTCGTGGAGCGCGTCTGGGAATGGAAGCGCGAGTACGGCGGCGCGATCCTCGACCAGATGAAGCGGCTGGGCGCGTCAGTCGACTGGGACCGCGAGTACTTCACGATGGACGACAATCTCTCGCATGCGGTGCGCGAGGTCTTCGTCCGGCTGTATGAAGAGGGATTGATTTATCTCGGAAACTACATTGTCAACTGGTGCCCGTGGCACGAGACGGCGATCTCCGATCTCGAAGTGAAGCACGAGGAGATCCCTGGAAAACTCTGGGAGATTCGTTATCCCGTCATTGGATCGAATGAGTCCATCACTGTCGCAACCACACGTCCCGAGACGATGCTGGGCGACACAGCGATTGCGGTCAACGCGAAGGACGAGCGGTACACGCATCTGCATGGGAAGAAAGTTTTGCTGCCGCTGATGAATCGGGAAATTCCGATCATCACCGACGAACTGGCGCAGCCGGAGTTCGGAACTGGTGCGGTGAAGGTGACGCCCGCACATGATCCGAACGACTTTGAAGCGGGCAAACGTCACGACTTGCCGGAGATCAACGTGATGGATCCGCGCGGGCGCATGAATGAGAATGCCGGCCCGTATGCGGGCCTCGATCGCTTTGAAGCGCGCAAGCGTGTGTTGCACGATCTGCAAGAACAAGGATTCCTCGTCGGCGAGAAAGCTTATTCGCTTGCGATTGGTAAGTGCGATCGCTGTGGGACGGTCATCGAGCCGCGCTTGTCGAAGCAGTGGTTCATCAAGATTCAGCCTCTGGCGGATCGCGCACGCGAGGCCGTCGAAACGGGCGAGATCACGATCGTGCCCGACAATTACCGCCAGATCTACATCAACTGGATGAACAACATCCACGACTGGTGCGTTTCCCGCCAGTTGTGGTGGGGACATCGGATTCCAGCATGGACGTGTGAAGGATGCAGCGAGGCTATCGTTGCTCGTGAGGCTCCGACGAAATGTCCGAAATGTGGCGGGACGAAGCTGGAACAGGTTCCCGACGTTCTGGATACATGGTTCTCTTCCGGATTGCTGCCATTTACGACACTGGGCTGGCCAGAGAAGACGCGTGATCAGGCGGTGTTTTATCCGACGACACTGCTGATTACTGCGTACGAGATTCTTTTCTTCTGGGTCGCGCGCATGATCATGTTCGGATGCCACTTCATGCAGGGGCATGAGCAGGACCCTGCGATAAGAAAGGCGAGCGGTTGGGCGGATAAGAAGAATGACAGCGTTCCGTTCCGGAACGTTTACATTCACGCGCTGGTGCGCGATGCCGAGCGGCAAAAGATGTCGAAGACGAAGGGAAACGTTATCGATCCACTCGAGATCATTCATCGCTTTGGCACCGATGCGACACGTTTCACGCTGGCGGCCATGGCGGCGCCTGGGACCGATATTGCGTTCAACGAGAACCGGACTGAGGGCTATCGCGCATTCGCCAATAAGATCTGGAATGCCGCGAGGCTCATGTTCATGAATGTGGACAAGATCGAGCCGGGTCTGCGGCCCGGGACAGCCGTGGGCGGCTGTCTCTACATAGGCTCGGGAGGTTTCCAGGCGGGGACGCTCGAAGACCGCTGGATTCTGTCGCGGTTCAATCGGGTTGCGGCCAACGTCAATGAAGCCTTGGAGAGTTACCGGTTTCACGAGGCCGCGAATAGCATCTACGACTTCTTCTGGGGCGAGTTCTGCGATTGGTATCTGGAGTTGATCAAGCCGCGGCTGAATTTTGAAGAGGGTGCAGACAAGAGTGTGGCGCGAACCGCTTGCACGAACCTTGTCAACCTGTTCGATGCATCATTGCGGCTACTGCATCCGGTGATGCCGTTTATCACCGAGGAAATCTGGCAGGCGATTCATGAGGGCAAGGCTGAGCAGAAATCGATTGCCTTAGCTGCCTTCCCACGAGCGGATGAAAAGCAGTTCGACTTCGCGGCCGAAACAGAGATGGCGATCCTTCAGGATTTGATGGTCAGTGTCCGCAACTTGCGCGCGGAATTGAAAGTCGAGCCGAAGGTCAAAGTTCCGATCGAGGTTTTTGCGCACGAACCCGAGATTCGCGCAATGATCGAGAGCAATCGCGGAGCAGTCGAGCGCCTTGCAACGGTTGAGAAGGTCACGTTCGTTGGCGGCTCACTTGCCAAGTTGGCCGGGGCGCGCAGCACCGCGCGGTTTGATGTTCACGTTGTTTATGAACGTAAGATCGATGCCGGAGCAGAATGTGAGCGGCTGAAGAAAGAACTTGAACGTTTGGAGAAGGGCGTTTCCAGCGGTCAGAGACAGTTGAATAACGAGCAGTTCCTGACGAAAGCTCCGCAGAATGTGGTTGAGAATCTGCGGAAGCAGCAGCAAGAACTGGCAGTGCTTAGAGATAAGACTGTAAGCAAGTTGAAGGAGTTGGGCTGCGGTTGAAGAATTGAGACCACGTTTTGATTTTCTTCGCGTACTCCGCGGTACAAACCTCTAACCGCCGAGATCGCGAAGAGATCCCGCGGAGGTCGCGAAGAGGGCTGGCGCGATTTCGCCGGCTGTTACTAGCAACTGACAACTGGTTCTATGGACTGGAATTCAAGACGGCTGACGGCGATTCTGGAGAACGCGTTGCTCGAAGACAAGGCGACGCGGGATGCGACCAGCTATGCCTGCATCGATCCGAACCAGCGGGCGGCAGCGACTATCATCGCGAAGCAAGATTGCATTCTCTCGGGCATCGGTGCGGTTGCGCGCATTCTCGATGTATATGCCGTTCTCGACGGCGCTGTGACTTCGCATTATGAAGTCACAACACATCCCGAGATTTTTGATGGAGTACGATTACGCGCCGGGCAGTCTATCGCCGTCGTTCGCCACAATGCGCGTGTGCTTCTCTCCTGCGAGCGCGTAGTACTCAACCTTCTGCAACGTATGAGCGGCATTGCAACGTTCACTCGGATGTTCGTAGAGGCTGTGTCGGGTACGGGTGCCCGAATTCTCGATACGCGAAAGACGGCCCCCGGTCTGCGAGTGATCGATAAGTACGCCGTGCGATGCGGCGGTGGCCAGAACCACCGTCTCGATCTATCTGACGGCGTGCTGATCAAGAACAACCACATTGCTCTCGCCGGCGGCATCGCTCACGCGCTCGAACGTGCGCACAGAAATCGACGCGGTGCACAGCCTATTGAAATCGAAGTTCGCAATTTCGAAGAACTCGAGCAGGCGCTGGCGCACGGTGCGGAAGCTATCTTGCTCGACAATATGTCCCCTGACGAGGTGAAGCGCGCGGTTCAGCGATGCGCGCAACTTCGAACCGGCAATGCAGCCCGGCTCATTCCAATCGAGTGTTCGGGGGGAATCCGCCTGGAGAATGTGCGGGCCTATGCGGAGGCTGGCGTTGATTTCATCTCCGTAGGCCTGCTGACCCACTCCATTCACGCCGTAGATATGAGCATGCGCGTCGTGCCTGCCTGAAGCGGTATTACTCCCGAGGCAATTTCCGATTTCCGAACAAATGTACTTCTGTGCGCCAATCGCTCAGAAGCCGCGCTAGACTGGCCAATCGGAGGTCCTCCCCCTTTATGTACTCCTTCGCTCGTTCAATCAGCCTGCTTTGTATCTACCTCGTCACTGCAAACTCTTTCATGGCCTTTGGTCTGGGGCCCGGTGCCGACCTGAAAGCACCGAGGAGTTCACGGCAAACCTCTCCACCTGCCAGTGCGACGTCGGACGAGACTCCTTCCACCGTCAACATCAACGTCACTGTCGATGCGCTCAGCAACCGGCATCCAATCAGTTCTTACGTTTACGGGGGCGCCTATCCGCAGGATGCTCCGACTATTACGGATAGCGGCCTCACCGTTGTGCGCTGGGGTGGCAACTCGACCTCGCGCTACAACTGGAAGCTTTTCACCTACAACGCCGCGAACGATTGGTATTACGAAGACTTCGACTATTCCGAAATCGGTGATGGCGACTCGAGCAAGTTCATCACCGATGTGAAAAACGCGGGCAGCCATCCGCTGATGACAATGGTCATGCTGCCCTGGGTGGCTAAGAGCGCTGAAGACGGCGTGAATGGCCACTGGAGCTTTTCGGTTGGGAAATATGGTTCCCAGTGTTCTGTAGACCCGTACAACACCGACGCAGGAAACGGATTGAAGTCGGACTGTAGCACTACTCTCACTGCCGATCCGAATGATGCCAACGTCCCGTTACTTGATCAGCCGGGGACGAAAGATCCGCAGGGCAGCGTGTATCGCAACCAGTGGGCGGCAGCACTCGCCACAGCATTTGGCACCAGCCCACACTTTTACGATATGGACAACGAAATCGATATCTGGAACGGAACGCACCGCGATGTTCACCCCGCGCCTACGGCCTACAACGAAATGCGCGACACGTTCATCTCGGAGGCGCGCAACCTCAAGGGTTGGGATCCGAGAGCAATCCGGTTTGGTCCAGTGAGCTGCTGCTGGTGGTTTTACTGGAACGGAGCGGACGGCAACGACAAGGGCGCGCACGCAGGAGTTGATCTGCTTCCGTGGTGGCTGAATGAGGTCTACTGGTCGGATAAGGTTGCGAAAACGCGCTCGGTCGATGTGCTGGATGTGCACGCGTATCCCGACAGCCCGGACACTTCCTCCTGGACTCAGGCGGAGAAGCAAGCTTTGACGGCGCGCATTTACCGCGACTATTGGGATCCCACCTACGTCAGCGAGTCGAGCGGCATCAACCAGCCCTGGGCAACGTTCATTCAACCGAACAAGACGATTCCCTTTCGTATTCCTCGCATGCGTGCAATGGCGAACATGATCTATCCAGGCACGCCCGTCAGCTTCACGGAATGGAGTGCCAGCTTCGCGGGCGAGTCTGACTTCTCAACCGCGTTGGGAGACGCTGACGCTTACGGCATTATGGGACGTGAGCGGTTGGGGCTCGCATCACGCTGGGTCGCTCCGGTACCTGGAAATCCGAATTATCTTGCCCTCAAATTGTTCACGAATTACGACGGCCAGCATCACGGGTTCGCGCCGACCTCCATTTCTGACACGAACAATGGCGATCCTAGCCTGTTCAGCAGCTATGCCGCACTGAGTCCGAATGGGAAATCGATGACCCTTCTGGTGCTGAATAAAGATCCATCGAACACCGATCAGGTGCAGTTCACGCTCAACGGATTCACGCCGCAGCAATTCACCTCCTATACGCTGTCGGCTGCGAATCCGAATCAGATCGTCACCTCGCAAACGACGAAGTGGAGCTCGAGTTTGAGCTTCGCTCCTTACTCGGCAACGCTGCTCGTCGTGAGCGGATCAGCCCAGTTGCCCGGGGCGGACTGGGATCTCAACCCCGACACAACCCAAGTCGCGGCTGGCGGTACGGTCGTGTTGCAACCGAGAGTGACGGCGGGATCCGCCACGGTGACGCTGGGCACGCCGACGTTCGACAGCGGCATCGGCCTGGTTGTGAATCAGCCATCTTTGACCAAAGGACAGAGCGGGAAAATTACAGTGACTGCCGGAAGCAATGCCGGCTTCTTCCACTACAGCGTGCCGAGTACCGATACGAACGGCGTCGCGCAACAGCAGGGTGGATGGATCCTTGTGGGGAATCCTCCGGCGTCATTCACAAAAACGGGGGACGGTCAAAAAGGCGCAGCGGGAAGCCATGTGACTCTCTCTGTCACGTTGAACCCGGGGCAATCTGGAGGCAGCGCTGCTGGCGCTACGGTGTTCTTCACCACTTCTGCGGGCACGTTGTCGAGCCGAATCGTGACGACTGATTCGAACGGGAAGGGCTCGGTTGTGCTGACTCTTCCTTCTTCTCCGGGAACCGTGCATGTGAACGCTGAGGGGCAGTATGCACTGGGGCATCCGATAGCGACATTTACTGAAACGGCGCAGTAACCTGCTCCCAATTTCTGATCAGCATTTGTCGTTTGGCCCGGGTTCGCCGATAATCTCGGCATTACCCGGGTCTCGACAATTCGCGAGTCAAAAGGTGCCGGAGCTCGCGCTCCGGTCAGCACGCCGCAAGCCACTGATCTGCGCCTTGGACGCATCGTACGGCTTTTGATGGAGCACGCCACCGTTGTGGTCAGCGGCACCAAGATCGCACAGGAGATATCCTCCAGCCGGTCCGAGGTGTGGAGGCTGATCCAGCAACTTCGTGGCTTGGGGGTCGATGTTGCCGGACATCCCGCTACCGGATATCAACTCCGCTCGGTGCCCGATTTACTCCTTCCTGAGATCATCCGACCATTGGCACGCGGCACAATCTTCCAGAAAGAGCTGCACCACTTTTACAAAATTGGCTCAACGAACAATGCGGCCATGTCAGCTGCAGCCGAGGGAGCGCCTGAAGGCAGCGTGTTTCTCGCCGAAGAGCAAACGGCCGGTCGGGGACGCGGAGCCAATGCCTGGCAGTCTCCTCGCTCGACTGGAATTTACTGCTCGGTGATTCTGCGGCCTTCTTTGCCTCCTTCGGATGTGTTGACGTTATCGCTGGCAGCGGGCCTTGCGGTACAAGCGGCCATTCGAGAAATTGACTCTCGAATAGACGTGGACTTGAAGTGGCCCAATGATTTGCTGATCCAAGGCAAGAAAGTTTGCGGCATCCTGACCGAGATGAATGCCGAAGCCACTCGGGTTCGCTATATCGTGGTGGGAATCGGAATCAATGTGAATCAGGCGAGTTTTCCCAAGGAACTGAGTGCCACTTCTCTCCGGCTGACTACCGGGAGCGAGTGGTCGCGAGTGGAGTTGATTGGCGCTTTGTTAAAATCGCTTGATCGCGAGTATCGGGAACTGGTCAATAGTCCCGACGCGCAGCAATCCGTGCTTCATCGATTTGCACAAAATTCGTCCTGGGTATTTGGCAAGAAAGTGCGAATCGAAGAGAACGGGGCAGCCTTTGAAGGCGTAACAGAAGGGCTCGACGGGCGGGGTTTTCTGCAGGTACGCACTCCGCACGAGGTGCGGACAGTTTTGAGCGGGACGGTACGGGAGCGATAGCAGCAGCGCGGCTATAAACGCCAGAATGGTCGCTGCACCGTATTTAATTCAGCAACGCTAATTATGCTTCTTGTTATCGACGTTGGGAATACGAATACCGTGTTGGGAGTCTACGCGCGCGTGGCGAAGCTCCATGTGGGCGACGGCGAGGACGAATCCGGACAATACAAGCGCTTGCTGGCCAACTGGCGCGTGGCGACCTCGCGTACAAGCACCGTGGATGAATACGGCGTCCTGTTCCGCAACCTGTTTTCGATGGCAGGTCTAGAGTCAAAGGGCATCCACGGGATTGTTGTTTCGTCTGTGGTTCCCCCGCTCGATCCCGTGTTGCGGCAGGTTTGCGAAAGATACTTCAATCTGCGTCCGCTATTTATAGAGCCCGGTGTAAAAACCGGCATGCCGGTTCACTATGACAATCCCGCCGAAGTGGGAGCAGACCGCATTGTCAACGGTGTTGCCGCATTCGAGAAGTACGGTGGGCCGTGCGTGATTGTAGACTTCGGCACCGCCACAACATTCGATTGTGTTTCGGCCAAGGGAGAGTATCTGGGAGGTGTGATCTGCCCTGGTATTGGCATCTCGGCGGATGCACTTTTCGAACGCACCGCGCGCCTGCCGCGTGTAGAGATTCGAAAACCGGCCCGCGTGATTGGTTCAAACACCGTCGGAAGCCTTCAGTCGGGGCTGTACTACGGATATATCGGACTAATTGACGGCATCCTAGAACGCCTATTGGACGAGTTGGGACAGGAAACGCATGTGATCGCGACCGGCGGACTTGGTCCGCTGATCGGAACAGGATCGAAGTATATGAAGAGCGTCGACGAATTTCTGACGCTTGAAGGGCTGCGCATCATCTGGGAGCGGAATGCAGCCGGACGACGCGACGCGGTTGGCAAATCAAGTTCGAAGCCCGCAAAGAATTCATCCAAATCCACCAAGTCTGCAAACGGTGACGGCGCTCCGGCGTCTCCAGTCCCCCGCTCTTCCCGCTAATCGTCGTGGAGAACTACTTCAACTACTTCACGGAAATTGAGGAGCGCTATTTACAGCGCCGCGGGGGCGGTTTGCTGCTGTCGACTTTGGATTGGGCGTTGATCGAAACCTGGAAGGATGCGGGCGTGCCCCTAGAAGCCGTGCTGCGGGGGATTGACGCGGCTTTCGATAGTTATGAACAGCGTCCGTCAAAAACCAAGAAAATAAATAGTCTCGCGTATTGTTCGCAGGCAGTGCTCACAGCCGCAGAAGACATGAAAGAAGCTGCTGTGGGGGCGAGTACGCCAACGCCGAGTGAGCGTGCCGCCAGGCAGGGATTCGAGCCGGCCGCAGTTAGCGCTTTTCTTCGCCGGAATGCGGATGCGATGGAGAAGGCCCAGGTCCGTCCGGGCAATTCACAATTCGTCAGCGAAACCGCGAAGACGCTGCGTCAACTCGCAGACGAAATCGCAGACAAGTCACCGCGATTGGAGGACTTGGAGCGACGGCTGACGGTACTCGAAGAAAAACTGTTTGCCATGCTTCTGACCTCGACGCCCGACGAAGAGATTGTTGCGGTGCGCGCCGCGGCTGATCGCGATCTGGGTCCTTACCGGCGCAAAATGTCGGGGCCGCAGATCGAACAACTGCAGAAGCAGTACGTGCAGAAAAACCTCCTTGAGAAGTACAAACTTCCGCGGCTCAGTCTGTTCTACATGTGATGGCTCACACCCAATCGTTTGACGCGCTGATTCTGGGCGGCGGAGCCGCGGGCCTGATGTGCGCGATCGAAGCGGGCAAGCGCGGCCGTCGCGTCGCGGTGCTGGAGCATGCCGAACGATTGGGCAAGAAGATCCTGATCTCCGGCGGCGGGCGCTGTAACTTCACCAATATCTATTGCCAGCCCGAGAATTTCATCTCCGCGAATCCGAATTTTGCGAAATCGGCACTGGCACGCTATCCGCCTCAGGATTTCATCGCGCTGGTCGAGAAGCATCGGATTCCCTATCACGAGAAGACGCTAGGCCAGTTGTTCTGTGATCGCTCGGCGAGAGACATCCTGACGATGCTGGAGGAAGAATGCCGTGTGGCGGGCGTGAGCGTGTTTGTTGGCAAGAAGATTCAGGAAGTGCGCCGAACGGAGCACTTTATCGTTCGCGCAAACGACGACCAATTTCAGGCGCCTGTGCTGGTGATTGCGACCGGTGGTCTCTCGATCCCGAAGATCGGTGCGACTTCGTTCGGCTACGATCTGGCGCGGCAGTTTGGGCTGAAGATCCGAGAGCCGCGTCCTGGACTCGTGCCGATCGTTTTCGATCAACCCGAACGTTCTCGTTATTGCGATCTGGCCGGAGTTTCGGCAGAAGTGATTGCATCGTGCAACGGCCAAGGCTTTCGCGAGAAGATGCTGATTACGCACCGAGGCCTGAGCGGGCCGGCGATTCTGCAGATTTCTTCGTATTGGACTAAAACGCAGAGCATTCAAATCGACCTTGCGCCTGAGAAGTCAGTCACTTCAATGTTCCGCGACTCCAGCGTTCAGCGCACAGCGGCCACTCTTCGTAACGAGCTGAAGAAATATCTCCCGAATCGATTCGCAGACCAATGGCTCGAGTTGCATGCGCCCAAGTCTTGGAAGAATCCAGCGCTGGAGATTTTCGAACAAGACATCCACGCCTGGACTGTCAACCCGTCTGGAACCGAGGGATTTGAGAAAGCGGAAGTCACGGTGGGCGGCGTCGATACAGACGAACTCTCAGCGAAGACAATGGAGTCGCGCAAAGTTCCCGGACTCTACTTCATCGGCGAAGTTGTCGACGTCACCGGACACCTCGGCGGCTTCAATTTCCAGTGGGCTTGGGCTTCTGGCGCAGCCGCTGGGCGGGCGCTCTGAAACTGTCATTTAGAATCAGCCTGCTTGCTTCTCACTATCGAAAAGATGATCTATGGTGGCGACGGGCTTGCTCATCTACCTGCCGATGAGCGCGGCCTCGGCAAAGCCGTTTTCCTGCCGTTCGTCCTGCCCGGAGAAAAAGCAGACGCTACGCTGATTGAGCAGAAGCCTGGATTCGCACGGGCGCATCCCAACTCAATTCTTGAAGCGTCATCTCACCGAGTTGAGCCGAAGTGTCCCTACTTCGGCACATGCGGAGGATGCCACTATCAACATGCCTCGTATGAGCATCAGCTCGAGATCAAGAAAGACATTCTCAAAGAAACACTGAAACGGACCGCGAAACTGGATCTGCCCGTGGAGGTTCAGGTACATCCGTCACCGCCGTGGAATTATCGCAATCGTTCCCGCCTGCAGGTGCAAACAAAGCCGGAATTCAAACTTGGTTACTTCAAGATGGCATCAAACGAACTGCTCGGTGTCGAGGGGTGCCCGATCAGCTCGCCGTTGATCAACCTCGGGATTGCTGCTCTGTGGCAAAGCGGTCGCGCCGGGAAAGTCCCGAATGGCGTACGCGAAATTGAGTTCTTCGTTAACGCAGACGATACCGAGATGCTGGTAGAAATCTCGACATCTGCAGATGCCAGACGCGCGGCCGTTCGAGCGTGGGCAGAAGAGTTGCGCGCATCAATGAGCGGGATTGTGGGAATAGTGGTATTTCGAGACGTGCCCCAGGCCAAGTCACACTCTCAGGAAAAACTTGTCAGCACAGGCGCCGACCACTTGAATTACCGGACTGCGCGAGCGACGTATCGCGTTAGCGCCGGCTCTTTTTTTCAAACCAATAGGCATATGACTGATGAGCTTGTCCGAATCGTTACAAACGGCCACAGCGGCGAGTTGGCGCTGGATCTCTATGCAGGCGTGGGATTGTTTTCCACAGCCCTCAGTGACATACGTCACATCGTTTCTGTTGAGTCGTCACAGACATCCACAGCCGATCTTTCCTACAATCTGGCCTCGAACGGAAAAGCAGTACAGGCCACTACCGAACAGTATTTGTCAGGTCTGGAAAAATCGGGACGGTCCGGGAAGGGTGCACTTCTATCTCATACCCTTAATAGACCCGACCTGGCGGTGGTGGACCCGCCCCGAGGTGGCCTGGGAGAGCGCGTGGCGCAGATGCTCGCGACCTTGGCTGCGCCACGCGTTGTCTACGTCTCATGCGATCCGGTGACGCTGGCGCGCGACCTGGTTACTTTGCTCGGATCAGGCTACAGGATTGAACAAATGCATCTGGTTGATCTTTTCCCGCAGACGTTCCACCTGGAGAGCGTCGTTCATCTCGTTCGCTGAGGAAGACTGATTCCTCCGGCGCATTCGCGGATTCCTTGCGTGGTTCAAAATGATTTCTCCGGCGTCCTCATCAGGACCTGCTGCCTTCGTCTTCAAGCCCACGCGACAACCGATGTTGTGGGCTGCCGTGATCTACAGTTTGGGCATCCTCGCTGGCACATACGCATGGCGGCCAAACTCCTGGTGGATTGTCGCTGCTGCGGTATTCATCGCCGCAGCCGCTTACTTTTTATCTCGTCGACCAGCATTCGCATTGCTGCTCGGATCTCTCGCCTTCTTTTTTGGCGGTGCGCTTAACATCCAACTGCGTATTAGCGGGAACTACCTGGATACGAGCATCCTTCCATTCGCAGACCGGCAGGACATCCCACTCGTCGGCCACGTCGTTCGCGATGGGCACATCCGTGAGGTAGAGCCTGGAGAAGTCATCCAGAGCGTTGACATCCAAGCGGAAGAAATCAATCCTTCCGGCAGCGACAAAGTCAGTGTTCATTCCGCCGTTAGGCTGACTATCTACGAGCCGCGGAACTTGAGCGGTCTTACGGTGCGGCCTTCCAACGTATCCCCGAGTAACCCCGCAATGCGGCCGTTTCAATATGGAGAACGCATTCGGCTGATCGCCCGACTCAGGCCTCCGCGGAACTTCCGCAACCCCGGAGCTTTCGATTACCGGGCTTATCTGGCGGATCGTGGCATTACGGCGCTCGGTTCAGCAAAACTCGAAGATGTAGAACTGCTCCCCGGATTTACAGGAAGCCGGCTGGAACTCTTGCGCAGCCGGATGCATCGTGGCGTAGTGGCGAAGGTACATGAAATCTGGCCGCCCCGTGAAGCCGCTCTCATTGACGCCATGATCATCGGCGACGAAGCCTTCATCGACCGGGACACCCGCCTCGACTTTCAACGGTCCGGAACCTACCACGTCCTGGTCGTCTCGGGAATGAACGTCAGCATCCTCGCGTTCGTCGTCTTTTGGAGCCTCAGGCGCATTCGGATCGCCGAAATTCCGGCGACGCTCTTGACCATCGGAATTTGTGTCGCCTACGCGTTTGTCACCGAGGTTGGGACGCCGGTGTGGCGCGCCACGCTGATGTGCGGTGTTTATCTCGGGACACGGCTGCTATATCGCGATCGCGCGATGCTCAATGCACTCGGGACCGCGGCCCTTGCGCTGCTGATCTACGACCCGCACCAGCTCTTAACGCCCAGCTTTCAGATGACGTTCGCCTGCGTGCTCATTGTTGCTGGGGTCGGGATTCCGCTTCTGGAGCGAACGTCGCAGCTCTACAAACTCGCCCTCTCTAACTGGGAGTCCAATGATTTCGCGGCACTACTTCCGCCGCGAGTCGCGCAGTTCCGGATCGATCTGCAGATGATTTCCGCGAGGCTCAGGCCGTTCGTCGGGACGAACTGGGCGGGCCGCCTCGTTCGTGGCACAGCACGGTTTACATTTGCGACTACGGAGTTGATTTTTGTTTCCGCGGTGATGCAGATGGGACTCACCCTCCCTATGGCTTATTACTTCCATCGGGCAACCACGCTGGGACTACCGGCCAATCTCGTAATTGTCCCTGTAATCGAACTGATGATGCCAGCGACGGTTTCAGCTTTAGTGCTCGGGATTGTTGCACTCTGGGCCGCGAAGATTCCGGCGGCACTGACCTCCGCCGCCCTGGTCGTCATCACAGGAACGGTCCACGGACTTGGTGGACTGCGCCTTGCCGATCTGCGGGTCGCAATGCCATCCACCCAGTTGATCGTTTTGGCTACAGCTTCGCTCATCTTCGTAGTCTGGGCTTCCCGAAGACGTGCGCTCCTCGCCGCGTCTGGTCTCGCCGTGCTCTTGCTGACATCCGTTGCCCTGGCTTTCTGGCAGCCGAAGTTGCGAATGCGCCCCGGCACCCTGGAAGTCACTTCGATAGACGTCGGGGAGGGCGACTCAACGCTGCTCGTCACTCCCGAAGGCCGCACCTTGCTGATCGATGCCGGTGGTCCCATCGGTCCCGGCGGATCACAACTCGATTTCGGCGATGACGTTGTCTCGCCGTACCTATGGACCCGCGGCATTTCCCATCTGGATGCACTCGCAATTACGCACGGACACTCCGACCACATCGGCGGAATGAATGCGGTGCTGAGGAATTTTCGGCCCAGGGAACTCTGGGTCGCATTGCTTCCGCCGAGCACCGCGCTCGAACATCTGATTACCACCGCAAATGATCAGGGAGTAAGAGTGGTTCGTCATTGGGAGGGAGACGAGTTCGAATTCGGAGGAACCCACGTAAGCGTCCTCTTCCCTCCGCGCGATTGGTTCGTTGGAGACAAGCCCCGAAACAATGACTCCATGGTGTTGCGTATCAGCTATCGCGGCTCATCTGTACTGATGGAGGGGGACGCAGAAAAGCAGGTCGAGCGCAGGATCGCCGCCTTGCATCATCCCATCGCAAGTCTGCTCAAGGTAGGCCATCACGGCAGCGCAAACGCGACAACCCCTGAGCTCGTCGAGTCCGCCAGGCCTGCGTTCGCGATCATCTCGGTAGGTTCACAGAATTCTTTCGGATTGCCCCGGATGGAAACTCTGCAGAAACTCTCCGAGGTCGGCACAAGGGTTTATCGCACCGACCTGGATGGTGCCGTCACTTTTTATCTGGATGGGCGTTCAGTTACGCCTTCGCTCCCGGATCTTCAGTGATTTCGATTTCGGCCGTCTCGTCGTCTGGCGATGAGGGCAATTCCTGATGTTCAGCGATGATTTTTCGGGCAGCCTCAGCGTCCTCTTCTCGCACGAGAATGATCATGCCACCTAATCCGGGGAACGTATCCTGCACCATAGACGCCGCGGTGAGATCGCTGTCGATGCCTGCCGAGTCGAGCAAACCCTTCACAATAATTGCTTCGGATTCCTGTTCGGAATCAAATACTTTCACCAGTTTCTTGTTTGGATCAGGCTGACGATTTGTGCCGTTAAGGTTCGAATCTGCCATTATGCCTCCCGATGAATTCGGCTACTCGGCCGGAATCGTTGCCTTCACGATTCTACTCCGCACTGCCCCAACGGCCGGGCAACAACTCACAACAACTGATGCCCGTTGGACGACGTAGGTTGGGAGTGACTACGAGGTACTAACCCTAACGGGCACCTTCGGGCAGTTGCTTTCTTTCTTCTTTCAGGCAGAATGGCCGTATTGAAGGCGCAACGGCGGGGTTCCGGGCGTCATCCAATTTGTGGGCAAAGGGGAGACCATGAACATCTCGCAGCGAAGCGGAAATGAAGGCAGATTCCCGCTCGGGGACGAAGACTTGGTCCGCGAACGCGAGGAAGAGGCCCGCAAAATCCGGAGACTGCAAGTAATGATGAGCATGGTGATGTCAGTGATCGGTCAGGACCCCAACATGACCGTTGAGGAAGCCTCGGAGCTGGCGGCCGGAGCGAAACGGGCCGCTCTTGCCATGTTCCCCGACAAGGAACTGGCGTTCGATCTGATTTATCGCCCAAGGCTGCAGCGGATCATCCGAGAGCGGTTTCGGCTACAGTAGGCGCTATCTAGGTTCGCCTTTTGCGATCTCGCAAAACTCTCTCCACGATGCCGTCGTAAGGATGCAATCACTTTCGGCTTCGATCCGAGTTTGCTTCTGAATGAACGCCTCTGCCAATGTATTGTTCCTCTTGACGAACTCAGGCCAGAATTCCCTTGCCCGCGGACTCTCCATGCCTAAGTCGTAAGTAGAAATGTTAAGACCCGGAAAAACTTCTATTCCGAGCACTACAAGTTGAGAAGAACTGCAAAATTGGACGACTCCCAACACATCTTTGACGGCGAAAACCAGTTCGCCATTTTCGAGTCTGCGGCGCGCGGCACCCGCGACCCCCGGAACGGTTTCCAAGTCAGAACTCATGACATTTGCAACCTTACTCATCGGCTACTGGATTTCGCAGTGTCCCAATTCCCTCAACACTGACTTCCATCTGATCGCCCGCCACAACTGGCCCCACGCCCGCCGGCGTCCCAGTTGGTATCAAATCTCCCGGATACAACGTCATCGCCTGCGCAATATAGCGGATGACTGTATCCAGGTTGAAGATAAAATCGCGCGTGTTTCCGTTCTGGCGAATCTCGCCGTTGACTTTGGTTTGCACTCCCACTCCAGCGCCGGGATCGATCTCGTCCGTAACGATCGGTCCCACAGGACAAAATGTGTCGAAACCCTTGGCGCGAGACCACTGCCCATCGGTCTTCTGCAAGTCGCGGGCGGTGACGTCGTTCACGCAGGAGTAGCCGAGAATGTACTGGCGGATATCAGCGTCCGCCGGTGGCTGATAACAGGTCTTCCCGATTACGACTCCAAGTTCGCCTTCATAGTCGACGCGCTGTGAGAGCTTCGGACGACGGACTGTTGCTCCTGGCGACCAGAGAGACGAAGTAGCCTTGAGAAAGATGAGTGGCTCCTTCGGCACCTCATTGCCTAACTCAGCCGCGTGTTCGCGATAGTTCCGGCCAATGCAAACAATCTTCGACGGCCGGACCGGCGGCAGAAGAACAGCTTCGTCCAACGATATCGGGTCGATGCGGCGGGAGCGCAAGCTCTCCACATCACCATCTGCTTCCTCAGGCGGAGTGACCAGAATGCGCACGATTGCGTCCCGTCCTGCGACGGACTCCACGAGGCCGTAGTGAGCCTCACCATTGAGCTGGAACCGGCAATATTTCATCGTTCTTCTATCTAACCACACCTGGCGGATTTAGACCGCGATGTACCTGTCTTTTGACAATCGTGCCGGAACCGCGCCGCTCTAAGGAGCCGACTCGCTGGCTTCCTCCGACCGGGCGCTCTCATTGCCGCGCAGGTCGACCGAAGAAACGGAATAAAAGAAGCGTTTCCCGGATTCGACTGTGGTATCGCGGTAAGCAGGGGTGTGGACGAGTTCCGAGTTCAGCTTCGCAGGAGACTTGCCGTCTTCATGGCGATAGATGTTGTATCCAGCAAGATCGGCATTGGAAACCGGGGCCCAAATGAGATCGATGAAAAGATTCTGCCCAGCCCCTGAGAAAACAGCCTGCAAACCGGTAGGTACCGCCGGAGGAAATACATCATCGGCAAAGACCTTAACCTCGGCAGTGTCATCCCCTTCAACCTGGACCGGAGAGCGATTCGGGAGTTCGACTACTGTCACGGTTTCCGCGCGGTACGTGTACGTTTTCTCCCACTCGAACGCCCTGTCTGTCAGTGAGTATTCAGGCTGCTGGGTGAGGGGCACTTCTCCGACGAGCACGTGGTCGGCGGTTCCAGTGGAACGGTATACGCGATAAACGTATCGTGGCCCAGTCTGCGAAACGGGCTCGATAAATGCAGTCCAGTGTAGGACGACTCCCTGGGCCATTACCTCCGCTTTGAAATCTCTTGGCGGAGGCAAGGTGTGTGCAAGCGGAACTCGCACCGGATTCGAAATACCCGCACCCCGACCAGCCTTGTTGAGCACCTCCACTGCGTAGGTCTCAAAGGCATCGGGCGAATCGTTTTCTTCCGCCTCAGGCAGCACGTCGACGAAGGCAGCTTGCGGCTTCTGCTTGGCCTGAGTAACGCTTGGCACGAGCTGGGCCGCAGTTCTCGCTACTGGCATTCCGCACTCCTTCATTTCACCCCTCGTTCGACAAATCAATGTGGGCCCCAGCTCTCGAATGGTCTGACGATCTGTGGTTGTTGTGGGAAGGGTCCACGTCAGGTTCACGCGATCTCCTTTTCGCGTGGCCCGGAGATCCGTAGGAGCAGCTGGCAGATTGAGAGAGGGCGGCAGAGGTGGACCCATGCTGGCGCAGCCCGACAAAAGCAACGGCACGCAAACGGCCATCCACCGCATCAGAGAAGAGCGTCTCATGCGACTGAAATCAGACTAACAGAACGCTGGTTACGCCCGAGGTGGAGCTGGCTGGGTAGGGGTCCTTCAAGAATTAATTCGTCAGCTCCTTCACCGCCTCGCGAAACACCTTCGTGTGCCGATCCACGTGATCGGTTTCGGTTTGCGGGCACATGAGCGCCATATTATGGAAGGGTGTTAGCAGGATCCCGCGATTCATGGCATATAGATGCATGAAGCGCTCGAGTTCGAAATCCATCGCATCATGCGCCTGCTTGCCGTTCTTCGGTTCGGGACCGAACATGTATTCCGCACGGCATCCGAGACGAGTCACGTGCCAGGGCAGCCCAGTGTCAGAGATCGCCTTGGCAACTCCTTCCGTCCAGCGGACTGCCATGGGAATCATGCGATCGAACGCTTCTTTGGTAAGAACTTTTGTCAGCGTGGCCCGCATCGCTGCAAGTGACAGCGCGTTTCCTGCTAGTGTTCCTCCAATTCCACCCACATCGCAATTCTCGAGTTCTTGTTTGGCTACGACGCGTTCAGCGACTTCTTGCGAAAAGCCATATGCCGCTCCTGGTATGCCAGCGCCGATTGCCTTGCCGAAGACAAGCACGTCTGGATCGAGATTTTCCGCGCGCGTGTATCCGCCTGGGCCAGCGCAGATCGTATGGGTCTCATCGATGATGAGGAGCGTGCCGTATTTCCGAGTAAGTTCGCGAAGGGCCGTGTGGTATCCGGGCTGCGGATGAACAATGCCGACGTTCGTCATCGCAGGCTCGGCGAGAACACATGCAACATCTCCCGGTGCCAGCGCATTCTCGAGTGCAGCGACATCGTTGAACTCGATGACCTTTGTCGTCACAGCCGGATCCACGGGCGGGCCAATATTGCCGGGGCGCGGTCCGGCGGTGCCGTCTTCATGAAGGGTGATGAAGGTTTCATCGACCGTGCCGTGATAGCACCAGTGATAAACGAGAATTTTCGGACGCCCCGTAATCTGTCGGGCCAGTCGAATGGAGAATCGGTTTGCATCGGTCGCCGTCAGAGAGAACTGCCAATAGGGCAGATGGAAGCGCTTTTGCAACTCTTCCGCGACGACGATCGCATCTTCTCCGGGCAGCATCAATGTGATGCCGCGACGCATCTGCTCTTCGGCTGCTTTCACCGTGGCGAACGGAGAGTGGCCCGTCATCGCACCCGTATCACCGAGGCAGAAGTCGATATAGCGATGGCCGTCGACATCGAAGAACTCTGCGCCTTGTGCTTCGCGCACGAATGGTGGGAACGCACCCGCCCACTTGACCATCCAGTTCATAGGCACGCCGGCAACCAGAGATTTGCGCGCGCGGTCAAAGAGCGCCTTCGATTTCGGACGCTCGTCCACAAACTTCTTCTGTTCGCGTTGCATCAGGGACAGCAAGCGTGTGCGATCAATAACTTTCATGATTGTGGGAAAGATAAATCACAGAGGACACAGAGGGCCACAGAGGTGTGCCTCTGTGATCTCTGTGGTGAGAGCCTTACAGAATGTAGCGACTCAGATCCTGATCCTTCACAATGTCGGTCAGCATCCTCCGGACGTAATCGGCGTCCACGGTGATCTGCTCGCCTTTCTTCTCGGGGGCGTCGAAGCTGAGTTCGTCAAGCACGCGTTCCATGATCGTGTGCAATCGGCGGGCGCCGATGTTTTCCGTGCTCTCATTCACGCGGAAAGCAAAGTGTGCGATTTCGTCAAGCGACTCGGGGGTGAATTCCAGCTTCACACCTTCGGTTTCGAGCAGAGCTGTGTACTGCTTGACTAGCGATGATTTCGGCTCAGTGAGAATTCGTACGAAATCCTCCATTGTGAGCGACTGCAGCTCAACACGAATCGGGAAGCGGCCTTGCAGTTCCGGGATCAAATCGCTCGGCTTCGAAACGTGAAATGCGCCAGCCGCGATGAAGAGAATGTGGTCAGTGCGGACCATCCCGTAACGGGTATTGACGGTCGTGCCTTCCACGATAGGCAAGATGTCGCGCTGCACGCCCTCGCGCGAAACGTCTGGGCCATGCCCACCTTCGCGACCAGCGATCTTGTCGATCTCATCGAGGAACACGATGCCCGCGTTCTCGACTCGGTCGATCGCGGTGCGCGTGACCTGGTCCATGTCGATAAGCCGCTGCTCTTCTTCCTGGATCAGGTACTCGAAGGCCTCGTTGACCTTCATCTTCCGCTTCTTGGTGCGCTGTCCGAAGATGTTCGGCAACATGTCCTTGATGTTGATGTCCATCTCTTCGACACCCTGATTCGTCATGATTTCGAAAGATGGAAAGTTGCGTTCGCGAACATCGATCTCAACCATGCGGTCGTCGAGTTTGCCTTCGCGCAATTGTTGACGCAGTTTCTCGCGGGTCCTGGTCGAAGATTCTGTCAGTGACGTGCTGCCGTCGATCACCACTCCACCGGCGGTCTGATCCGGTCGTGGCGGAGGCGTGGGAGGCAGCAGGATATCCAGGAGACGCTCTTCAGCGTTGAGTTCGGCTTTGTCAGCGACATCCTCCAGTTTTTCTTCGCGGACGTTGTCGATGGCTATTTCAACGAGGTCACGCACAATCGACTCGACATCGCGCCCTACGTAGCCAACCTCGGTGAACTTCGACGCTTCGACCTTAAGGAAAGGAGAGTTGGCGAGTTTTGCCAAACGACGGGCGATCTCGGTTTTCCCCACGCCCGTGGGGCCAATCATGATGATGTTCTTGGGGATGATCTCCTCGGCAAGATCGGGCGGGAGCTTCTGGCGGCGCGTCCGGTTGCGCAGTGCGATGGCGACCGCGCGCTTGGCATCTTTCTGCCCAATGACGTGCTTGTCGAGCTCCACGACGATTTCGCGCGGAGTGAGTTCGTCCAGCGCTAACTGATCTTCTTCAGCAGTAGAAGGTAAATAGATTGCCATTTGCAGTTATGACTTCCTGTCTTAAGTCCTATCACCATCGTACTGGTTCGATGTCGAACGGACGATGCTAGATTCACGCTGACCGACCCGCGAACTACGCTCCCCCCAAGGAGGCAACCGGCATGTTTTTTCTAATCGGTGTTCGGACAAACGCCAAAGCCATTGCACAACAGGAGCGAGCTTGCACCAAATGCGTGCGTCCTACCATGCACGCGCTTGTTGAGACGAAAAAGTGGTTTACGCTCTTCTTCATTCCCGTGCTCCCCTTGGGCGGCAATTTCTTCGCCCGATGCGGAGTCTGCGGCCTGACCACGAAGTGCACTTCCGAACTCAAAGACCAGGCCGCGATCAGAGCCATGGCTGCCAAAGCCTAGTTGGGAGTTCTGCCAGACTAGGACGCGCGGATCACAACTCCTCAATCGTTACTCGATCATTGGTGTAAATGCACATCTTGCCGGCAATCTTCATCGCTTGTTCGGCGACGTCGCGCGCGGGAAGCTGCGTGTGTTCTATCAAGGCTTGCGCCGCCGCCTGGGCGTAAGGACCTCCGCTTCCAATCGCCGCGATCCCGCTGTCAGGCTCGATCACATCGCCCTGTCCGCTCAGCAAGAAGGTCTGGTCCCTATCGCTGACCAGCAGAAGAGCTTCAAGATTGCGCAAGAACTTGTCTGTTCGCCAATCCCTTCCCAGTTCAACGGCCGCACGGCCCAGATTTCCGTGGTACTGCTCCAGTTTCGCCTCGAAGCGGCTAAACAGGGTGAATGCGTCGGCGGTAGACCCGGCAAAACCTGCCAGGATCTTGTCGTTGTAAAGCCTTCGAATCTTCTTCGCCGAGTGCTTGATCACCGATTCGCCGAGCGTGACCTGGCCATCACCGGCCAGAACCACCTTGCCATCCCTGCGTACCGACAAAACCGTCGTGGACCGTATCAGTCGTTTCGTAGCCATGAGCGCAATTTTTGATTATAGCAGCGCAAAACGCGGTCTCCTCGGGCAGGTTAAGAGCAATGTTCTTCGGAATTTACAGATGGCGTCAGTAACCAATCGCGGGATTACCGGTGTGACATTTTTCCGTGCTCGAATTGACCGTAGCGTGTAGGCCATGTCCAAGTTCGCTGCCATCCTTTGTGAAGATCAGAAGTCTCTGCAGATTCTGAGGACAGCTCTGAATAAGCTCGATACGGAACTCATGCATTGTCGGTCCCGCCAGGAAGCGCTCGAACTCGCGATGAGCGGCGACTGTTCCGCGATGATTGTCGACTTCGATTTGGCGGGCGCGGAAGAGGCGATCCGCATGGCCTCGCTCCTGCCGACCTCTCAGAAACCGGCTTTGTTAGCGATCGCGACACGGGCGTGGCCTGGGAGTGGCGAAGCGTTCCAATCGGGTGCGAGCCGGATTCTTTATCGGCCACTGACCGGCGAGGTCATTCGCGAGGCCTTGAAATCGGGGCGCAAAGCAGGGCGGAGCAACCGGCGAAAGTCGGAACGATACGAGCTCAAAACACTGGTCTATTTGGAACACGAGCACGGAACGCTTGCTGGAGTCAGCATCGACATTGCCGAACACGGCCTCGCCATGCAGGCGATCGAGCCTGTGCCGATGGAAACGAATCTGCCGTTCCACTGCTTACTGCCCGGCACCGAGATGAAATTGCAGGGGCACGCCGATGTTATTTGGGCCAGCGATCAGGGGCGGGCCGGACTTTTCTTTTCGAACCTGTCGCCTGCCAGCCGGAAGCACCTGAAGCAGTGGCTTGCGAAGCGCGGCCATCACGGCAAACATGCGCTGCGCGATCTGCTTCCACCGGCGGACGCGCATGTTTCGTTCGCGGTGGTACAAGAAGACGAATTGCTGACAGAAGCTCGGTAAGCCTCAACGACTCCGCGGGTTTTCAGGCCAGCCGGTTTCGCTTATCATCGCTGGTGCATGCCGAAGAGCGAATCCGCCATAACCCTGACCTCATCCGATCTGTCTTATAACGGGCACTCCATGGTGGGTGCGTTGAAGCGAGTGCTGGTGTGCTCGCCGCGCAATGCCGGCTGGAACCAACCCGACCGCATCGCTCAGTGGCGGGAACTCGGATTTGGGCGCTCGCCTGACTTCAACAAAGCCGAATCGCAGCATGCGACTCTTCGTCGCGAACTAGAAGCAATCGGAGCCGAGGTCATCGAACTTCCATCGTCAAAAGATCTCTCGCTGGATGCGGCGTATGCGCATGACGCTTCGCTGGCAACGGACTTCGGGCTGATTCTGATGCGTCCGGGGAAGGCAAACCGCGTCGCCGAAGCGCGAGAGCAGGGTCGCTTCGCGGCGGAGCTGGGGATTCCGATCGCAGCTGAAATCAGCGCTCCCGGCACGACCGAAGCGGGCGACATTGTTTGGCTCGACGCGAAGACGCTGCTGATCGGACACGGCTATCGCACGAACAAGGCCGGCATCGAGCAGATGCGGACAATGCTTGCACCCAAGGGCGTTGAAGTGATTTCAGCGCCGCTTCCCTATGGGCCGGGGCCGTCAGCCTGTCTGCATTTGATGTCGCAGATTAGCCTGCTCGATGAGAAGACCGCCCTGGTGGATCTGCCATGGCTGGCCGTCGAAACGGTGGAACTGTTGAAGTCGCATGGATTCCGCTTCATCGAGATCGATTATTCCGAGCGGGAGACGCTTGCGTGCAACGTGCTCGCGCTTGGGAATCAGCGACTGCTTGCGATTGAAGAAAACCGCAAGACGAATGAGCGACTGCGGCAGCACGGTTTCGATGTCCGGACGTTTTCCGGGAGTGAGATCTGCATCAACGGCAGCGGTGGGCCCACCTGCCTGACGAGACCCTTACTGCGCGAATAATTTCTTCTGCTCGATTCGCGCAAAATATTGCGGAATAAGGAGTTGAGGGATCGAGATCTCGACGAAGCTCTGCAAAATATTGGGAATAAAGAATTTACTCGCAAAATATTGCAAACAAAGGAGTTCTTGTCGCGTTTGTGCAAATCACGCTGCGCAATTTTTTTTGCGATTCCTCTCAAAATCTTGAAAAGCTTGGATTTAGCTCATCAGGCTTCGAGAATCGCTCTGCAAAATATTGTCAAAGAAGAACTTACACGCAAAATCTTCTATCAGAAGGGTTTATCGTTGGCCGTTCAGGCGCCCCTACGGGGCGCGCTACCCGTTTGATCTCGAGTTCCCGGCGTTGGAGACGCCGGGCTATTTTCAGTGGCCCCTGCCGGGGCGGTGCTGGTCCAGCAGAAGCGTGAGAATCATTTCGCGCCAGCAGTAGCACCAACCTTCCGTCTTTTTGCGGTGCAATGTGCACGCTTCCATTGTGAGCTTTCCATTGCCAGGGTCAAGGTTGTACGTCACAACGAACAGCTGGAGGCTGTGGAAAACTCCGTTAACGCCTTTGCGATGGATGACTTTCGCGAAGGCCGAAGACGGAAACTTTTTTCGCGCTCAGGCTTAATATCTTTTCGTGTTTTGTTTTGAGTGTGATTCGGTTTACGGGATCTCTATGCCCGGTGCTGCTAGCATTGCGCGCGACAGCACATGAGCTTTTATTTTTCAAAGTGGTATCTCGACTGCGTAAACGAAGCGGGAGACGTGTTTATCGGGTACGTGGGCCATCTGGAATGGGGTTTCCTCAACCTTCATTACTCGAGTGTGCTCTCTACTGAGAAGAGTCAAATTGCGCAGCGAAACTCGTTACGCGAGCGGAGTCTGCCACTGCTGGACGGTTCTTCGATTTGCTGGAACTCGGCAGAATTTGGAGTGACCGGGATCTGGCAGCCATGTTGTAGTGAGGTCCATGAAACAGTGTTCGAGGACTCATCTGGGTCGGTGCAATGGAACTGCCTTATGCCTCGTGCACGAGTACAAATTGGAAATGAAACAGGCCTGGGATACGCGGAGCATCTGACAATGACGATCGCTCCGTGGAAGATTCCAATCGATCGGCTGCACTGGGGGCGCTTCTGCAGTAGCTCCGACTCAATTGTGTGGATTGACTGGCGCGGCGACTACGCGAAGCGGATCGTTTATGTGAATGGAGCACCAGCAGCATCATCGGCGATCGATGACCGGCAGATCGCATTTGAAGATGGATCTCGCCTCACTATGGACCATTCACTCACCTTGAGGGAAGGCCCTTTGGGAAGTACGGCGTTGTCTTCCATTCCGGGGGTGGCGAACACGTTGCCGGCTCGACTGCTGCAGATAAACGAGTGCAAGTGGCGCAGCCGCGCTCGTTTCGATCGTCCCGAACAACATTCGGTCGAGGGCTGGGCGATTCACGAGATCGTGCAATGGCCAAAATGAACTGGCAAAAGATCGCATACGGCGCACTGTTCGTCGTGTTGCTGCCCCTGCTATTGCTGATGTGGGGCGCGGCTGCGCAATCTCGAATCTCGATGCCAGTCTATGGAAGTACTGCGGTAGGAGTCGCGCTACTGTGTGCGGGCGTTGGATTGATGTGCGTTGCCATGGTGGAACTCTGGAGATGGGGCGGCGGACTGCCGATGAACGCGTTTCCACCTCCGGTGATGGTTTCACGCGGTACATTCAACTACCTCCCACATCCGATTTACACCGCGTTTGTCATCGTGTGCCTGGCCGTATCAATGATTCTGAGGTCCTCGGCGGGGCTGTGGCTGATCACTCCCACCATGGCATTGGCATGTGTTGCTCTAGTCATGGGGTATGAGCATCCTGACATGTTGGTACGCTTCGGACGAATCCTGCAGATGCTGCCAGCAGATGAGGACGCACCGCCGTCGACGATTGAGCGAGTACGATTCATCCTCCATGTGATTGTTCCCTGGCTAGCTTTGTACGAGTTCACGATTGCGATTCCGCAGCATGGTGTGGCGTTCGCGTTTTCTTTTGAAGACCGTCTGCCGACCTGGCCGTGGACGACACCCATCTATGAGAGCACGTACATCATGGTGGCTTTGGCGCCGTGGCTCGCTCGGACACGACGAAGTCTGCGGCAACTGACCATTTCAGCGTGGTTCGCGATGCTGCTGGTGTTTCCCTTTTACTGTTTTTTGCCATCGGTCGCGCCACGGCGTCCGCTGCCCAGCGTCAACTGGATGACAAGCCTGCTGCATCTGGAGCGAACGACTTACCCTCCGGTTGCGGCGTTCCCTTCCTTCCATGTGATCTGGACGATTCTGGTGGCGCGCTTATTTCGCAGGAAATGGCTTGGCTGGACTTACTCCATTGCGCTGGCGGTGAGTTGTATCACCACGGGGATGCACTTCATCGCCGATGTTGTATCGGCGCTGGTGATCATGCCGGTGATTCTGAATCCAGCGAGAGTTTGGGAGGCGCTGCGCCGCACGGCGGAGGGCGTCGCGAATTCCTGGCGGGAATGGCGCATCAGCGGTCTCCGAATCATCAACCATTCTGCATATGCCGGAGCGGCGGCGTTCGTGCAGACCGCGATTGTGCTGGCCGCTGTCGGTCGAGGAAGTGAATGGAAGGTGTTAGTCATCGCATTCGCAGGACTCATCGGCGCGGGGCTATGGGCGCAGATCGTGGAAGGCTCGTCACGTCTGCGGCGGCCGTTTGGCTTTTATGGTGGACTGATCGGAGTTGGAATAGCCTGTCTGTTCTTCAGAGAGCGCTGGGTCTTGCTGGCGGCGAATTGCCTGGCTGCGCCATGGACGCAAGCGATCGGGAGGATGCGCTGCCTTGTGAACGGCTGTTGTCATGGGCGGCAGACAGATCCTAGGATTGGCATTCGCGTAACTCATGCGCGATCGCGCGTGACCCGGATGGCAGAACTGGCGGGCGTTCCCATTCATGCGACACAGCTTTATTCGATTCTGGGGAACGTGTTTTTGGGAATGCTGCTGATGCGACTGTGGATGTCTGGATGTCCCACCGCGGTGATCTGCGGAATTTGCGGAATCGGCAATGGGCTCGCGCGGTTTGTCGAAGAAGCTTATCGAGGCGAGGTGCAGACGCCGTCGGTTTGGGGCCTGCGGCTGTATCAGTGGCTAGCGATCGGAACCGTGTTCGTGGGTGCTGTGCTCACGGTTTTAGTTTCGCCCTCACCGACGGTCTTACGCTGGACGCTTCCCGACGTCGCGCTCGCATTGGCATTTGGCTGCATTGCTGGGGCTGCAATGGGGGTGGACTTTCCGGAAAGCAACGCTACGTTTGCGCGGCTGACGTGAAAATTTTCGGTGGGCACGAGGCAGGCTTCTTTCGCCCTTTCAGGGCTGACTTCGGTTTTTCACCTCCCCCTGGGCTTGCGCCCTGGGCTGCACTCTTTCGCCGCTTAGCGGCTCGGCGGGAACGGTGCATGCCCCGCTGCTCTTTCGTTCGTGGGCGGTTGGTATGATGGTGGTTCGCGAGAACACACCTACGTTGGAGTCAGCCCATTGATGCGTCTGCCGGCCCGCGTTTTACTGGCTTGCTCGTTTGCAATCTTCATTGCCCTTGCTGCTTCCGCTCAAACGACATCGCCTACGGTTTCACTGGATGCGGTCACGGCGTTTGATGCGCTGCATGATGGCATTCAAATCCAGGCGGGACCGTCAACGATGCGGATCATTGCGTTGCGGGATGACATTATCCGGATCCGCGTCTCGCCCGACTCGACTCTTCCCGAAGATGCCTCTTGGGCGGTGCTTGCAGAGGCTCGAAAGAAGTCTGTTGGCGTGCAAGCGATGCAGGACAACTCGGCAGTCGGGTTCCGCACAGCAACCTTGGATGTCAGAGTGGAACGGAATCCACTGCGCGTGATCATTCGGGATCTGTCGGGAAACGTGATTTCCGCCGACGCGGTTGGGCGTGCGAGTCGATTCCAGTCGGGCGGGTTCTCCGTCTACAAGCAGATGCCTGAGCAGGAGCACTACTTCGGGCTCGGAGACAAGACCGGAACGTTTGATCGCAGGGAACAGGCGTATACGCTGTGGAACACGGACGTGGGGCCGCAGGAATCGATGGATCCGCTGTACAAGTCGATTCCTTTTTTTCTTGCCATGAACGGAACCCAGTGTTACGGAATTTTTCTGGATAACACGTGGCGCACATGGTTTGACTTTGGCAAACAGTCTCGCGACTCGATTGCATTCGGCGCCGAAGGCGGACCGCTCGATTATTACTTTATTTATGGGCCAAGCCCGAAACAGGTCGTAGAAGACTATGCGTTTCTGACGGGCAAGCCTCCGCTGCCACCGTTGTGGTCGCTGGGCTTTCAGCAATCCCACTACACGTACACTCCGGAATCGAAGTTGCGCGAGATTGCTTCCCGGCTGCGCAACGATCGAATCCCATCAGACGCGGTGTACCTTGACATCGGTTACCAAGACCGGAACCGGCCGTTCACGGTGGACGCCAAGACGTTTCCGAATTTTCCAGGCCTGGTTTCCGACCTGCGGAAGCAACATCTCCATCTGGTTAACATCACCGACCTGCATATCGCGCATGTGGCGAATCAGGGATATGCACCTTACGACTCAGGACACGCGACGGACCAGTTCGTGAAGAATCCGGATGGGAGCGAGTTCGTCGGGGTGGTGTGGCCCGGGCCGTCGGTGTTTCCGGATTTCACGCGTGCGCAGACGCGCGAGTGGTGGGGAAATCTGTATCAGGAATTTGTGAAAGATGGAGTCTCGGGATTCTGGAACGACATGAATGAACCGTCAGTGTTCAATGTCCCGAGCAAGACGATGCCGCTGGATACGGTGCACCGGATTGAGGAACCGGGGTTTGCGACGCGCACAGCGACACACTCTGAGATTCACAACATCGTGGGTCTGGAGAATGCGCGGGCGACGTATGAAGGGTTGTTGAAGCTGCGTCCGGACGAGCGGCCGTTCGTGATCACGCGGGCAACCTATGCGGGCGGGCAACGGTACGGGTTTACCTGGACGGGTGACAATTCCGCAACGTGGAATCATCTGCGGTTGGCGACGCAGATGGTGTTGAACCTGGGGCTGAGCGGAATCACGTTTGTCGGGGCGGATGTGGGTGGCTTCAACGGAACGCCTTCTTCTGATTTGCTGACGCGCTGGGTTGAGTTGGCGGCCTTCTCTCCATTCTTCCGCGATCACTACGACAATGGCAGCGGGCCGCATGAGATATGGGCCAATGGACCGGAGCAGGAGGCAGTCCGTCGAAGATATATCGAGACCCGCTACAAGCTGCTGCCTTACATCTACTCGCTTGCCGAGGAGACATCGCGGACGGGGCTGCCGATGATGCGGCCGATTTTTTTGGAGTTCCCGGAGATATTTTCTCCCAAGTCGAATTTCGAGCACTGGGATACGGAGTTCCTGTTGGGCTCAAGCCTGCTGGTGGCACCGGCTCCGTTTGGGGAGAAGGTGGATGACTACGTGGTGTCGTTTCCCAGCGGGAGTTGGTTTGACTTCTGGACGAGCGAGAAAGTTTCCGGACGCTCGGATACGGATGAGGCAACCGCTGGGATCAAGTTCCCCGTACACAAAGTGCATCCGAAGCTGGATTTGATGCCGGTGTATGTGCGGGGCGGAACGGTCCTGCCAATGCAACCGTTGATCCAGAGCACCGATGACATGCCGGGAGGACCGTTGGAGCTGCGAGTGTATCCGGGCGATCACTGCAGCGGGTCACTTTATCTGGATGATGGACACACATTCGCGTATCAACAAGGCAATTACTTGCGGCAGGCAATCACGTGCGAGTCGGACGCAAACGGAACGCGGTTGAAGTTCCACACGCGGGAAGGATCGTACGCTCCGTGGTGGAAGATCATAGAAGTGGTGGTGTATGACTGGCCGTCGGCGCACGCAGAGGCGAAAGTGTCAGGCAGCACATATCCCCTGAAGACGACTTACGACCCGAAGCAGCGGGCGCTGCATGTGACCCTGGCGGACCAGGCACGGGAAACCGAGTTAACGATCCGGGGAAGATCCACGCACTGACATGCGTCACTTGGAGCGGTGATGCCGCCGGCAGACAGCAGATTCCTCGCGGCTTCGCCGTTCGGAATGACACCCGTGTGAGCCCGGGTCCATTTCCAGTTTTGTTCCTGATAAAATTGATTTGCATGCTTCTGCCCTTCGTCCGTGAACTCTTCGCGGACGTGGAATCTCTTCCCGGCTTTTTGCGTGTAGCCTCCCACCTGAAAGAGGGCACGGGGCGGATTCGTGTTTCTGGACTATCTGCAACAGCGAAATCGGTGTTGCTTGTTTTGTGGCAGCGTTCAGCGGAACGCCCTCTGATTTTTGTGGTGAACGACAACCGTGCAGTGGAGGAATTCGTCCCGGTACTGCGCGGGTTTTGTGAGCTGACCGCTGCGGCCGATCCCGATGCAATTGTGTCGCTTCCTGCGCGAGATGTGCTTCCGTTCCAGAACTTGTCGCCGCACCCGGAGTTACAGGAAGAACGGGCCACGGCCTTGTGGAAGATTGCCACTGGACGGGCGTCGATTGTTGTTACTCCGATTGCTGCGGCGGCGATCCTGCAACGTTCCGCCGAATACTACACAGACCTTGCGCGAACTCTTCGGCGTGGTGAATCTTTTGACCTGGACAACTTGCTGGCGCATTTGAATACCGTGGGCTACGCGTCGGCCGACGTCGTTGAGATGCCCGGACAGTATGCGCTACGAGGGGGCATTCTCGATGTTTATTCGCCGGAAGCTGAACGGCCGGTGCGCATTGAATTCTTTGGAGACGAAGTCGATTCCATTCGTCGCTTCGATCCGACGTCGCAGCGGTCATCAAATCCGATCGACGAGGCGTTGCTGCTTCCGCTGACGGAGACTCCTGTTACTGATCAATTGTTGGGAGCGATTCATACGCGGCTGTCGGGGAAGAGGATCGCCGGATCAAGTGAAGAAATTGTGGAGGCGGCGGTTCGCTCGGGCGGGGTCACCGTTTTTCCTGGGTGGGAGTTTTATGCGCCCGTCGCAGGGGCAGATCGGACCGTGTTCGATCTGCTGCCGCGTGCGACTGTGCTGCTCGATGAACCGGACCAATTGCGGGGCGAGTTCGACCGGTTCTGGTCGCGTGTTGGCGAGATGCATGAGCGGAGTGGCGTGGGGAACCTTGTGCGTCCTGAAGATTTGTATCTTCCGCCAGAAGGGTGGTGGCAGAAGGTGACTGGTCTGACGGGCGCCGACATGGAGCATTTGGGAATCACGCAGAGCTCAGAGGACCACTCGGTCACGATCCTGACGCAGCCTACTTCGCGGTTCCACGGCGCTGTGCCGTCAATGCTGGAAGAAGTGCAGAACCTGACGGCAGCCGGAAATCAAGTTTTGTTCTCAGTTCCGAACACAGGTGAAGTAGAACGACTGGCGGACATTTTTACCGAATACAACGTGAGCTTCCGACTGGGCAGCCGCACGCGCGGGGGTGAGAGTTATGCGGATGAAACCAGCTATTTCGCGGGCGAGGTGAATACCACTACGCTCGCGAAAGCTTACGTGCCTGACGGCGTGGTATTCCCGGATGCGCATCTTGCGATCTTCGGGTCACGCGATTTGTTTGATGAATCGGAGGCTGTGGCGGCGCGGCCGCAGCGTTCGAAGTCGAAGGTTTCGGCGTTCCTCTCGGATTTCCGCGATCTGCAGGTTGGAGATTATGTCGTCCACGTGGAGCACGGGATTGGACAGTACCAGGGATTGAAGGAGATCAACCAGGGCGATGGCAACGCGGAGTTCATGCTGCTCGAGTATGCCGATGGAGCGCGGCTCTATGTTCCGCTGACGCGGCTTGATCTGATCCAGAAGTATCGGTCGTCAGAAGGAGCGAAGCCGGCACTGAGTCATCTGGGCACGCAGGCGTGGGCAAAGACCAAGGCTCGCGTGCGCAAGGCGATGAAAGACATGACCGAAGAGCTGCTCAAGCTCTACGCGCAACGCAAGATGGCGCAAGGTCATGCGTTTCCTTCCGGGAACGACTTCGTGCGGGAATTCGAAGATTCGTTCGAGTTCAACGAGACGGAAGACCAGGCACAGGCGATCACAGACGTGATGCGGGATATGGAATCGTCGCTGCCGATGGACCGCTTATTGTGCGGCGATGTGGGTTACGGAAAGACGGAAGTGGCGATGCGCGCGGCCTTCAAAGCAGTGAGCGACAACAAACAGGTCGCTGTCCTGGCACCTACGACTGTACTTGCGTTTCAGCACTACGAAACTTTCAAACAGCGTTTTGCGCCATTTCCCGTGACGATCGAGATGATCAGCCGGTTCCGAAATCCGAAGCAGCAGAAGGAAATCCTGCAGAAGGCGGAGGCGGGGAAAATAGACATCCTGATAGGGACGCACCGGATTCTATCGAAGGACATCAAGTTCACGGATCTCGGGCTGCTCATTGTGGATGAGGAACAGCGCTTCGGTGTAAGACACAAGGAACGAATTAAGCAGATGCGGAAGCAAGTGGATGTGCTGACGATGTCGGCGACACCGATTCCGCGAACGCTCCATATGTCGCTGGTCGGGTTACGCGATATGAGCGTGATCGAGACTCCACCGAAGGACCGCATGGCGATTCAGACTGTGGTTGCGAGTTGGGAAGACAAGCTCATTCAGTCGGCGATGGAGCAGGAACTGGAGCGCGGCGGACAAGTGTACTTCGTACACAATCGAGTTGAGAGTATCTGGGAAATCGCCGCCAAGTTGCAGGAACTCGTGCCGAAGGCCAGGATTATTGTCGGGCACGGGCAGATGTCAGAAAGCGAACTGGAGAAGGTAATGCTTCAGTTTATGCATCACGAAGCGGACATCCTGGTCGCGACGACGATTATCGAGAATGGGCTCGATATTCCACTCTGCAATACGATCCTGATTAATCGAGCAGACCGGCTGGGCTTGTCGGAGCTTTATCAATTGCGGGGACGCGTGGGGCGGTCGAACCGGCGCGCGTATGCGTACTTGCTGATTCCACGCGAGATCGAGCTCACGCCCATTGCGAGGCGGCGCCTGGCGGCGTTGAAGGAGTTTTCGGACCTAGGCGCCGGATTCAAGATTGCAGCTCTCGATCTGGAACTGCGCGGCGCGGGAAATCTGCTGGGAGGCGAACAAAGCGGTCATATCGAGGCGATCGGGTTCGAGCTCTATACACAGATGCTGGATCGCGCGATTCGCGAGATGAAGGGCGAAGTCGGAGCGGAAGAGGCGGAGACTCAACTCAATCTCGGGCTGAACATCCGAATTCCGGCGGATTACATTCCGGAAGAGAACCAGCGATTGCGGATGTACAAGCGGGTGGCTGGGGTCGAAACGGAGTCGCAGCTTTCCGATGTTGGGGCGGAGTTGCAGGACCGGTACGGCGAGCCCCCGCAGGCAGTGCGAAATTTACTTGATTACGCGTCGCTGAAGTTGGTGTGCATGCGAGTGGGCGTGAATGCGATTGATCGCAAGCGTGATTCGGTTACGTTCAAGTTCCGGCAGAATGCTGCGGTGGATCCAGAGCATCTGGCGCGCTTTGTTTCGGGGCAGCGGGGGGCGCATTTTACTCCGGATGGCATGTTGAAGTTCAGTTTGAAAGCGACCGCGGCAGATGAGGTTTTACAGTCGCTGCGATATACGCTGGAGCAGTTGGCGGCTGAAGAGACGTCGGCGAAGACGAATTAGATTCAGAGACACGCGACCACGGGGGCTAAAGCCCGCTTTTCAGCGACGCTTAACGCGGCCCTGAAGGGCCGCTCTTCCACGATATCCGGCTCCGGCACGGTGGAACTCGTGCCCATCCATGCAGCTTGCCTGCGCAGAGTCAATTGCCGACGCTGCCTCATCTAATAAGTATCCAGCGAATGTGTGGGTTTGCTGGATGTCGTTATATGTCATTTCTGAAACCGAGAGATCCGAACATGCCCGAGGATCGATTCTTTCGGGCGAAAATCACGGAGCGGGTTGATTTTGGGCCTGACCTTTGGATGTTTCGCGTGCGGACTGGGGGAGAGTTCAGTTTTGTGCCGGGGCAATTCGTGAGCCTCGGTTTGGAAATTGACGGCAAGCGGATTGAGCGCCCTTATTCAATCGCTTCGGCGCCCTCGGACAAGGAAGTGGAATTCTTTTTAGAGCTGGTGCCGCATGGCGCCTTGACCCCTCACTTGTACAACCTGCAGGTTGGGGACGAGTTGCTGATGCGGAAAGTTCCGAAGGGAAAGTTTTCGTTGGATACAGGCAAGGGGCGGAAAAACCATTTGCTAATTTCGACCGTGACAGGAGTTGCTCCGTTCATCAGCTATGTGCGTGCACTGGCCAAGGAATGGAAGGAAGGGCGATTTGACGGATCGCACAAGCTTTATCTGTTGAACGGAGCGAGCCGGCCTTGGGAATTCGGGTATAGAGAAGAGCTCGGGCAACTTGAAAACGAGCTGCCTTGGTTCAAGTATGTGCCGACGATAAGTCGTACTTGGGATCACGAAGAGTGGCAGGGCGAGGTAGGGCGCGCGGATGACATTCTGCGCAAGTACGCCGATGAGTGGGGGCTGGAGCCGAGCGATACGGTGGCGTACTTATGCGGACATCCGGATATGGTCGAGAACAGCAAGGCGATTCTGAAGCGGCGTGGGTTTGTGGAAAAGGGGACAGTGAAGGAAGAAGTTTACTGGATTCCGGCTCATCGATGCTGAGTTGCTCGGACCACGATCATTTATTGGTGTGAGATTCCTCCGTCCGTCGCTTTCGCTCCGGGGTCGGAATGACAAAAGTTGTAAAGAGTTCTAACGGTCCAGTCTTCTGAAGTTGATGTTGCCGTCGTTGGTGTGAACGTCGAGCACCGGGCCTCCGCCGTTGAGCTTACCCTCAGCAATCAGGGACGAATTCCAGTCGGTACCTTCCACCACGACGTTGATTCCCGGGACGTCCGACTTGATTGCATGATTTTTCCCGAGGGTCACGCTCGCTCGCACCGTAATTGAAAGGTGGGCGGGGAGGAAAACAGTAATGTTCCCGGTTGAGGTTTTGAGGAGCGAGTTGGGGGTTTTGCGCGCGGAGGGTTCGAGCTTAACGACGATGGAACCGACTTCAGTCGAGGCATCCGCACCGGGAACGCCATTCAGCTCAATATCGCCGGCTGTGGTATGGGCTTGAACAAAACCTTTCGCGGAACGTAGCTGCAAGTTTCCGCCGTTCGTTCGGATGTCCGCGGGGCCGCCTACATCGCCGAGAAGCAGATTGCCTCCACCGCTTTGAACCTTGAGTTCGCCACCGCAAAAGGTCACGTGAATATCACCTGCGCCGGATTCCAGGGAGGCGTTTCGCATTCCAGTTCCCAGGAAGATGGCTCCACCTCCAGTGAATGCATCGAGGTTTCCCTTGATCTTGCGTATGGAGATCTTGCCGCCACCGGTTCGAAACCGTGCGTCACTCTCGATGGTGCCGACATTAATGTCCTGCCCGCCGGTTGTGGCGCTGACCATGCCGTCGACATCGTCGATATAAAGACTTCCTCCTCCCGAGACGATCGATACGCGACCGCCTACGTTGTGGACATTGACGTCGCCGCCTGAGGTGTCAAGGTCTACGGATCGGACTCTTTGGGGTACGCGAACAACGAATTCAATTGCACGGATGTTGGCGCTCTCACTTCGGGGAGTTGCGACCAACCAGGAAGTGGCCCCCCGCACGTAGCTGGCAACTTTGTATTGAGGCAGATCATCGGGGACGCGGTGGAGCGGAGCGGAGTCAATCGAGTGAACGAGATAGGAGATGCGATGGCCGGAATATCCTTCGAGGCGGATCGATCCTCCCTCGATTTTGACGTGGAGAGCGGCGGCCGCGGGCGCGCTACCTTCTGACGATTGCGAGCTTCGGTGACTGTGGCGTTCTGTTTGCTGAGCCACGGCGAGAGTTGCAAAACACAGCAGCGCCGCGAGAAGTAGGGCCGTTTTTGACATAGCTCTCCGAGCACCACGAATGAGTGGTTCAGTAATACAGACGAAGACAGAGGCAAAGGGTCAACGACAAGTGATGGGAAGTGTCAGGCCTTCACATAACAACTGTGCTTCGGCGTTCGAGCAGGAGAACGTCTCTCCAGACGCCTCGTAACTCTCCAATTTTCTGACGGACTCCGACCTCGCGGAATCCGCAGGATTTATGAAGGTCGATGCTGGACGTGTTCTCGGGAAAGATTCCGGCTTGGAGTGTCCAAATGCCTTCAGTCTCAGAGTGCTGGATGAGCGCGCTGAGCAGCGCTTTGCCGACGCCGCGTCCGCGAGCCACAGTGGACACATAGACTGAGACTTCGGCAACTCCGCGATAAACATGACGAGTGGAGATTGGGCTCAGAGCGGCCCAGCCAAGAACTTCGTGGTCGAGGGCAATCAGGCGGCAGTCTTTGCGGTGACTGGCGTCCCATTTCTCCCAATCGGGAAGCTGGGTTTCGAAGGTCGCGTTCCCGGTCTCGATGCCCTGGCGATAGATTTCACGAACTGCGTGCCAGTGTTCGGGAAGCATGGAAAAGACGCAGAAAAACATTGCGCCTCAGTTCATGCTAGCTTTCTGCGGGCGCGAAGAAGACAAGCACCGCTAGTTCTTCTGTAATGTCGTAAAACTTGTGTTCGACCTCGGCAGCTACGAAGAGCAGGCTTCCGGCTGCAATGTCGGTTTCATCGCCGCCGGCGCGAAAACGTGCGCGACCGCGAAGAACGTAATAGAGTTCGTCCTGATGATGGGGTGATTGGGGGTCGATGGATCCCGGCGAAAGAACATAGAGTCCTGCGCTCATTGCCGGAATACGAAGAAACTCGCGATAGAACTGGCCGCCTTGAGTTCGTTGCTGATTTACGTCGGCAACGGTCGTGAACCGCGACTTCACGCCAGAATTCCTCCGAACACCAGTTCCGTGAATTGCGGCACGAGGTTGTTGGCTTGTAGATTTCCTTCCGGCTTATACCACTGGTAGATCCAGTTGATCATGCCGAGCAAGGCGAAAGCGGCAGCGCGAGGACTCACCGATCCCTTCGCCTGCCGGGCTCGTTGTACTTCAGCCATCAGGCCTTCGACGTAGTGGATGTAGTCCTTCTTGCGGTTATTGATGCGCTTGCGGAGCGTGGGCGGCAGCGGATGGTTCTCATGAAGCATCACGGTGATTTCGCGGTCACGAGGACTCAGCACTACTTCGATATGCAGTCTTATTAATGCCCTCAACCGCTCGACGGGATCGGCGATGCCACGCACGGGTCCGAGCACGCGCTCCTGAGTGATCTCCATCGCGTGGTTCATAATTTCGAACAGAATCTCGTCTTTGCTCTGGAAATGGTGGTAGAGGCCGCCTTTGCTGAGCTTGAGGGCGGCCGCGACATCGTTCATCGAGGTCGCGTCGTATCCGCGCTGCTGGAACAGGCGAGCCGCAGTGCGCAGGATTTCTTGGCGGGAATCGACCAGAGTCTCACGAGGCATCGCGTGTCATGGTAAACAGTTGTTGGACGGATTGCCAGTTGAACGAGCCAGGCTCCGTCTCAGCGGCGATAGATCTCCGGTATGAAATTCTGTTCATCGATGGGCGGACGGACATACTTCGTCTTGTCAAGCCGTGGGAGTGCGATCGGCTCCGGCGTGAGATCTTCGTAGGGAATCAAAGAGAGCAGATGCCGGATAACGTTGAGCCGGGCGCATTTCTTATCCTCGGCGTTGACGACGTACCACGGGGCTTGCTTGATGTCGGTCACGGCGAACATTTCGTCTTTGGCGCGCGAATACTGGGCCCAGCGCGCCCTGGATTGGAGATCCATGGGGCTGAGTTTCCAACGCTTGGTGGGATCTTTCATGCGGTCTTGAAAACGGCGTTCCTGCTCTTCATCGCTGACCGAGAACCAATACTTGACCAAAACAATTCCGGAGCGGACGAGCATCCGTTCGAACTCAGGACAGCTGTGCAGGAATTCCATGTATTCGGTTTCGGTGCAAAAGCTCATGACGCGTTCAACGCCGGCGCGGTTGTACCAGCTGCGGTCGAATAAGACCAACTCACCAGCAGCCGGAAGGTGAGCGACATAGCGCTGGAAATACCATTGCGTTGCCTCGCGTTCGGTCGGAGTGCCCAAGGCGACAACGCGGCACACGCGCGGATTAAGGCTTTGCGTGATGCGTTTGATCGCGCCTCCCTTGCCGGCAGCGTCGCGACCTTCGAAGATCACGACCACCTTGAGGCCACGTTCGCGAATCCACTCCTGCAATTTCACCAGCTCAATTTGCAAGCGCTTCAATTCGCGGTCATAGTCGCAATCCTGGCCGAGGACTCGCGGTCGCGTCGATTTTGGTGCAGGTTGGAGGGTGTCCACATTCTCCGACAATCCTGTGCGACCCACGCTTGCATGTTTGTTTCTATTTTTGCTCATACATTACCTTCCGGGAGCACAATACTCCCTCCTCAACTCCTGTTCATTCCTTTCTTTACATCGGAAAAAAGATGGGGATCTTTATGCGGGAGAAGAGTTTAGGACGGTTAAAGGATCTACAGCTTTTGCTGGCGTAGGATCGTGCAGTTGCAGACAGTCTGGGCGCTACCGTCAAAATACAGAGGTCCTTCGTCGGGCAAGAAGCGCCCTCCTCAACATGACAACGCGGGGGAGCGCGGCCAAAAGATAACCTAAAGGTAATCGGGGGAAGAAACCTGGAAGCTCTTGACAGGTGGATTTCGAAAAATTAAGATTGATGGATATTACCGACCGACCGGTCGGTTTGCAGAGCAAAGTAGGCCTGGGAAAGGCCCCCGCAGTCGAAGGCTTTGTCCTTCCACCATTTCTGAAGTAGCAGAGAACGAAAGGAACACGATGGCGGTAACTATTTTTTACGAACGCGATGCAAAGCCGGAGGCCCTGAAAGGCAAGACAATCGCGATCATCGGCTATGGCAGCCAGGGACACGCGCAGGCGCAGAATCTTCGCGACAGTGGACACAAGGTTATCGTTGGGCTCGATCCCACGCGCAAGAGCGCGCAACAGGCGCGTGCCGACGGCATGGTCGTCGTTGCTCCGGATGAGGCCGCCAAGCGCGCGGACTGGATCCACATCCTTACTCCAGACGAGACTCAGGGTGAGCTTTATGAAAAGTTGATCAAGCCGTATCTGCACCCTGGGAAAGTTCTAGGCGTCTCCCATGGATTCAGCATTCATTTCAAAACTATCGTTCCCCCAAACGACGTTGACGTTGTGATGATTGCTCCCAAGAGCCCGGGTCATCTAGTTCGTCGTGTGTATACCGAAGGACGCGGAGTTCCGTCGCTGCTTGCCATCCAGCAGGATGCGAGCGGACACGCTCATGAGTTGGGACTGGCCTACGCGCACGGCATCGGATCAACGCGCGCGGGAGTTCTCGAGACCACGTTCAAGGAAGAAACGGAAAGCGACCTGTTCGGAGAACAGGCGGTGCTGTGCGGCGGGTTGACGTCGCTGATCAAGAAAGGATTCGAGACTCTCGTCGAGGCCGGCTACGCTCCGGAGATCGCCTACTTTGAGTGTCTGCATGAAGTGAAGCTCATCGTAGATCTGATCTACGAAGGCGGATTGGCCCGGATGCGCTATTCGATCTCGAACACAGCCGAGTACGGGGACCTGACGCGCGGCGAGCAAGTTGTCGGCGACGCTACGCGGCAGGCGATGAAGAAGACTTTGGCCGATATTCAGTCGGGCAAGTTCGCGCAGGAGTGGATCGCCGAGAATAAGGCGGGTTGTCCGAACTTCAACAAATTGCGTGAGGCCGAGAAGCAGCACCCGATCGAGATCGTGGGTGCACAGCTTCGCGGGATGATGAGTTGGCTGCCGAAGGAAGGCAAGAAAGCCGCTCTGGTGCCGGAAGAAACCAAACAGGTGGTGAATGCTTAAGGGAGCCGACATCGTTCTGCAGTGCCTGCGGGCTGAGGGCGTGGATCTCGTCTTCGGGTATCCGGGCGGCGCGATCATGCCGTTGTATGACGCGCTCGATGGCAGCGGGGTGCGCCACGTTCTCACACGGCATGAGCAGGGCGCGGTGTTCGCGGCTGAAGGTTACGCGCGCGTCACTGGAAAAGTTGGCGTTGCCATGGCGACCAGCGGTCCTGGAGCAACCAATCTTGTGACTGGAATCGCCGACGCAAAGATGGATTCGGTACCCCTGGTCTGCATCACTGGGCAGGTTCGAAGCGCTCTGATCGGCACGGATGCGTTCCAGGAGACGGATGTTTTCGGCGTGACGCTCTCACTGACGAAGTGGAGTCGTCTGGTTCGGACGATTGATGAGATACCGGATGTGATTGCCGAAGGCTTCTATTGGGCGCGGAGTGGGCGGCCCGGTCCGGTCGTGATTGATATCCCGACCGACATGCTTAAGGCCAAGAAGGAATTTTCGGGGCCCGTAAAGTTCACGCCACATGCGCGTCCTGCAGAGGCGAAAGCTGATGGCGGGTTCACCGACACAATCGTTGCGATGCTGCAGCAGGCGTCGAAGCCCGTCGTGCTGGTCGGCGCGGGGGCGAAGCTTTCCGGGGCGATTCCAGAGCTGCGGCGACTGCTCGATACGCTAAACGTGCCGACGTTTGCCACAGTGCACGGACTTGGTGCTGTCCCGCAGCAGGCTCCGTATTACCTGGGCATGGTCGGCATGCATGGAACTCGGGCGGCGAATACGGCGCTGCACGAGACCGATCTGCTGCTGGTATTGGGTGCACGGCTGGACGATCGTGTAACGGGAGATCCGTCGCGGTTCGCTCCTCACGCGAAGATTGTTCACTTCGAGATTGATCCGGCACAGCTGGATCGTGTTCGCCCGTGTGAGGTTCCGGTTATTGGAGATCTGGCTGACACGATTCCGGCGTTCGAAGCGGAGTTGCGACGGCATAAGATTCCGGATTTTGCAGGGTGGCGTGCAGTCGCTTGCGGAGAAGATCGCGCAGAGCTTGATCCCCGCGGGCTGGCGCAACCGACGATTCGATTCCTTGACGAGTTGTTCAGCCGGCTTCCCCAGGACAGCGTAATCATTGCCGACGTGGGCCAGCATCAGATGTGGGCGGCGCAGCGCTATCACTCAGACTCGCCTCGTGGATTCATTACGTCGGGCGGGCTGGGATCGATGGGGTTCGCGCTTCCTGCGGCCGTGGGGGTGCAGCTCGCAAAACCAGATACGTGTGTGCTTTGCGTCTCTGGTGACGGCGGATTTCAGATGAACATCCAGGAATTGGCCTCTGTCCATCGGCTTGGCCTTCCGGTCAAGATGGTCATCATCGACAATAAATATCTCGGGATGGTACGACAGTGGCAGCAGCTCTTCTACGAACGCAATTATGCCGAGACCGACCTGAGTGACAACCCTGATTTTGTGGAGATCGCGAAGGCTTACAAGATTCACAGCTTCCGGATGAAGGAAGACGTCATGCGGGAGTTCCCGGTGTCGCGGGAAACGGGCGACCAGATTGATCGCTTCCTGCATTCGCCGGATCCGGAGTTGCTGGTGTTTGACTGCGCGCCTGAGGCCAACGTTTTCCCGATGGTTCCGGCAGGCGCGGCGCTGTCAGAGATGTTGCTGGAAGAAGAACCGACGCAGTAAGGGGAGAGACCATGCAAAGCTTTCACATCCGCTACCGCAATACACAGGGAACATTGATGCGCATCCTGAATGCCGCGTCGCGACGAGGACTCGATCTGCCATATGTGCAGGCCGAGCAGGGTGAGAGCGAGCATGAGGTCACGCTGGTGCTGGATGTGAATGCAAAGCAGGTCGGGCAACTTTACCGCGAGTGGTATTCGATCACCGATGTGATCAAGGTGGGTCCGGGCGCGGCGCGCGGCGATGCGTGGACGGGACATCATCCGCCCGCAGGCGTGAGTGTGGAGACCCAGCGCGCAGCAGCGCGTGCATAGTTTCGAGTTTGAGTTTGGGCAAGCATGACGATCCCTGGGCAGCGTCATGCATCTTGGGGAACCTGCAACGAGCGGGTTCCCCGTTTTTGTGCAGAGACAGTTTCGAGTTTCAGGTTTCGAGTTTCAAATTCTTTTACAACACTTCAGAGAAGAGTCCCTGAGGCTTAACTTTTGACACCTTGAGACTTTGAAACCTGCATCATCTGTGCTGTAACCTTTCAACGGAACTAATCCCATGGATCTCAAACATATCAGTCGTGGAATCACGGAAGGGCGTTCTCGTGCAGGCGCTCGGTCGATGTTCAAGGCAATTGGATTCACCGATGCCGATCTCAGCAAGCCGCTGATAGGCGTTGCGAACACCTGGATCGAAACGATGCCGTGCAACTTTCACCTGCGGCGATTGTCCGCCAAGGTGAAGGACGGAATTCGCGAAGCCGGAGGCACGCCGATGGAGTTCAATACGATCGCCATTTCCGACGGTGAAACGATGGGCGTCGAGGGCATGCGCGCCTCGCTAGTCAGCCGCGAGATCATCGCGGACTCCATCGAACTCGTCTGTCGCGGACAGATGTTCGACGCCGTCGTGTGCGTCGTCGGTTGTGACAAGACGATCCCCGCAGCAGGAATGGCGCTTGCCCGGATGAATCTTCCTGGCGTAGTGCTCTATGGCGGAACAATCGCCCCGGGAAGCTATCGCGGCAAGGACGTGACAATTCAAGACGTGTACGAGGCGATCGGCGCGAACCTTGCGGGAAAGATGTCAGACGCGGATTTGAAAGAACTGGAGGACGTTGCGTGCCCCGGTGCGGGCGCGTGCGGCGGGCAGTACACGGCCAACACGATGTCGACGGTAATGGAGATGATTGGGCTGTCGCCGATGGGATTCAATAGCGTACCGGCGATGGACCCACACAAAGACCAGGTTTCATACGAGTGCGGGAAGATAGTGATGAGCGTCCTGCAAAAGGGGTTGAAGCCGCGCGACATTCTGACCCGTGAGGCGTTTGAGAATGCAATCGCTTCTGTGGCGGCTTCCGGGGGATCGACCAACGCTGTTCTGCATCTGCTCGCAATCGCGCGCGAAGCCGGAGTGAATCTGGAGATCGATGATTTTCAGACCATCAGCGAGCGGACGCCCTTTCTGACGGATCTGAAGCCGTCAGGCAGATTCGTTGCTGCTGATATGCATCGCGCCGGCGGGATTCGTTTGCTGGCGAAGCGGCTGATGGAAGGCAAGTACCTGCATGGATCGGCGAAGACGGTGACCGGACAGAGCATCGCTGACGAGGCGAAGAGCGCGACGGAAACTGCGGGACAAGAAGTCATCGCGCCGCTGAGCAAGCCACTGAAAACGACCGGGGGACTGGTAATACTGAAAGGCAATCTCGCACCAGAGGGTTGTGTGGCGAAGATCAGCGGGCATGAGAGGCTGCAGCATCGCGGTCCGGCGCGGGTGTTCGAATCGGAAGAAGACGCGATGGCTGCTGTCAGCGCGAAAAAAATCAAGGCTGGCGACGTGGTTGTGATCCGCAATGAAGGGCCAAAGGGCGGACCAGGCATGCGCGAGATGCTTGGCGTAACGGCCGCCATTGTCGGTGAAGGATTGGGCGAATCCGTGGCGCTACTTACGGATGGACGGTTTAGCGGCGCGACACGTGGGTTGATGGCGGGGCATGTGGCGCCCGAGGCGGCTCGGGGAGGGCCGATTGCCGGCGTGCGCGATGGCGACACGATCAACTTTGATGTGAAGAAACGTGTACTTGAGGTCGAGATCGGAGCTGACGTCCTGCGGCAGCGGATGGCGGAGTGGAAGGCGCCCGAGCCACGGTATCCGACGGGAGTTTTCGCGAAGTATGCGGCGCTGGTTTCATCGGCGTCGCAAGGAGCGATTACCAGGCCCAGCTAGGCTGTTGTACGGACTTCAAAGCTGAAGAGACACGCGAGATAGTTTTCTTTCGCCCCGTCGGGGCTTGGCTTCGCTCTCTCCGCCCACCCACGGCTTGCGCCGTGGGCTGCATTCTTTCGCCGCTTCGCGGCTCGCTTACTGGAGCGATTTGAAGCCATGCCCTCGGGCACGCAAACGTTTCATACAGCGCCCGGCGGCAGATTAGCTGCTCAAAAAATTCTCTTCAGCGCTTTCTCGAGGTCATCTGGCTTGAAACCGAATGGGCCGGGACGGCTCTTATACGCGACCCTGTTGTTCTGGTCGATGAGATAGATGCGATCGGGCCAGCCGGTGTAGGCGGCTTCAGTCGTGTTATCGAAGCCATCGATGACAGCGGGGAACTTGATTCCGAGCTTGCGCACGCAGGTCCCGGCTACGTTGCTGCGCTCGTCGAAATCTTTTGGACTCGCGAAAACGACCTTGTCTTTGAAATTGCTTTGGGTCTGCCAGACGTCGCTGGGGTGTGCCTCGACAATGTAGACAATTAAGAATGCGACTCGATCACCGTATTGATCGTAGAGCTTGTTGAGGGCGGGAACCTCCCGCCGGAAGGGCGGTCAAGTGTAACTGCCGAAGACGAGCACTACGGGCTGCTTCGCTGATAATGCTGAGAGCTGCACCGCGGCCGATTTGTCCAGCTTGACCAACGAAAAATCTGGAGCGGGATCGCCAGGTTGCAGGTGTCCGGCGCGAGCATGCGTCCACATGGTTTCAAACGGAGCTACGAGGAACACCGCGTCGGGGAGATGCTTCATGACGCGGCCAAACGTCTCCGGAGTCTGATGCATGGCCCACCAGATGAGGCCGACGAACGAGACGTAGAGAACAGCCAGCACGACAAGCGCGCGAAGGAGGTATTTCCGCATAGATGGGTGTGGATCATACCCGAAAGCTGTCTGGCAGGCCGTAATGCAAAGTGATTAGCGCGGATCTGAGTGAATTTGTGGGCCTGTGTTAGATTAATCGTCGATTCTGGGGTCGTTCTGCGGGGACGAAGGCAATTGCGCAATTGGACAGCAGTCTCTCCTGATAGACAAACAGGTTCGCTGGAAGGGTGCGTGCGGTTAGCGTTGGCGGTCTTCGTGTTGGCACTTAGCGGTGTGTCGCAGACTTCAGGTCCAATTAACGATCCACCGAAGCAGGACTACCTGGTGTACGTTGTCTGCGAATCGGCCGACAAGATCGTGCTGCTGCGGTTCGGGCCCAACGGACTCAAGATTGAGAATGAAACACGAACGGGGCTGATGCCGACGGACATCAATGGTCCACATGGTATTGCGGTCTCTCCGGACAAGCAGTTCTTCTACGTGGCGGAGGGACACGGACGTCCCGAAGGGTCAGCGTGGAAATATCGCACTGGCAGCAACACTCTCGTCAAGTACACCAGCCTTGGCTTATTCCCCGCCACAACAGACATCACACCGGATGGCAATTTCATTTATGTCGCGAATGCCAATTTTCACGGCGACATGGTTCCGTCCTCGATCTCGGTGGTGGCGACGGACCAGATGATTGAAGTAAAGCGAATCACGACTTGCACGATGCCGCACGGTTCACGATTGAATCATGCGGGAACGAAACATTATTCCGCCTGCATGATGGACGACATGCTGGTGGAGATCGATACGAGCAAGTTCGCGGTGTCGCGCTACTTCGTGCTGGCTCCAGGGAAGGAGATGGGCATGACGGGGGCGCCCTATCCGGCCGGTGGTGATCAGAAGATGCACAATATGGCGGAACATAAGCCGCTGTGCACGCCGACTTGGGCGCAACCTTCGAACAACGGTGGAACTGTCTACGTTGCTTGCAATCAGTCGAATGAGATCGTTGCGGTGAACACGGCGGACTGGAAGCTGATGCGTCGCTTTCCTGCTGCGAACGGCGTCTACAACCTGGCGATGACAAAGGATGGACGACTGATCGCCACTAACAAGCGCGGACAATCGGTATCAGTTTTCGATCCTGTCAGCGGGAAAGAGTTGGCGCGAATTCCAACGAAACGCAAGGTGGTTCATGGCGCAGTCGTGACGCCGGACGACCGTTACGCTTTCATCAGTGTGGAAGGTGTGGGCGCGGAGCCGGGCACGGTTGAGGTAATCGATCTTGCTGCGTTGAAGACGGTTGCGACGATCGATGTCGGCTCTCAGGCGGCAGGCATTGATTTCTGGAAGACGGAAGCGAGTAAACAGTAGCGCAAAAAACTCTTCACCGCAGAGGACTTTACTCGGAGGGCGCATGTTCAAGGGCAGCGCATTGGCTGTTGCCGTAGTGGTATCGATGTACGTCGTTCCAATTGTGTGGTCCCAAGATAATGGTAAGCAGGAGACGCCAAGCACATCAGTTGCACCGGCGGTCGTGGAGATCACTCCGAAGACGCTCGATGCCCACGTTGGCGAGAAAGTGAAATTCAGCGCAGCGGCCAAGGATGCTTCGGGCAATCCCATTGATGCCAAAGTATCGGTTTGGTTCGCCGCGCCATTTGATCTGGCGGGCGCAGATGAATCGGGCGAAGTGACGTTTCATGCACCGGGAGTGGTCACCGTCGGTGCGGTGATTGCGGGAAAAGCCGGATACGCAACGGTAAATGTCGCCACATCGAAAATCAGTGCAATCGAGCTCGATCAGCCCAAGGCAATTGTGGTAGGCAGCGCGGAGAAGTTGAACGCCATCGCGCGCACTGGCAACGGGAGCCCGCGGTCCGACGCAAAGATTGCCTGGGCCTCTGACAAGCCCGCTGTCGCTTCCGTCGATGCTGCGGGCATGGTCACGGGGCTAGCTGCGGGTACAGCGACGATTAAGGCGACCGCGGATGATGCATCGGCGAAGGTAACTGTGCAGGTTGTGCGCGATGCGGTGCACAAACTGACCGTTAAGCCGGGCACGTCCGAGGCTCGCACTGGAGATGTTGTGCACTTCACGGCGTCTGCGGATGCGGGCAAGGCGCCTTCGGTTCGCTGGTCCGTGAGTGGCAATGGCGCTTCCATCTACGAGGATGGCGCGTTCGTGGCGGAGAAGGCCGGCACTTATGTCGTCAGCGCCAGCAGCGGACAACATGGTGCGTCAGCTTCAGTCGTCGTGCGGCCACGCAATGTGGAACGCGAAGTAGAAGTTGTGTCGCACGTACCCATGCCTGACATTCAGATGTCGGAAGAATGGATCATCGGGCATCACGCTTATCTTTCAACGATTGCCGATAAGCTCTTTGTTTATGACATTGCCGATCCCGCGAATCCCAAGCTGCTTGATACGGTGAAGGTTGATGCGCGGTTGATCAACGATGTCAGTACCACACCGGACGAAAAGATTGGCGTGTTCACGCGCGAAGGGGCGTCGAACCGCAAGAACGGAATTGTCTTCCTCGACACGACGGATCCGTCACACCTGAAGGTTCTTTCTGAATACACGGCTACTGTCACCGGCGGCGTGCATAGCGCTTACGTTGACGGCCACTACGTTTATTTGACTGATGATGCAACCGGCTCCATGCGCGTGATTGACTTCCAGGATGCCAAGCATCCGAAGGAGGTCGCGCGGTTCCAGGTGGAGAGCCCGACAGTGGTCACGATCAACACAGAGATAGGATCCATGTCGAGCGGACGGTACTTGCATGATCTGCAAGTGAAGGATGGGATCGCCTATCTTGCGTATTGGCGCGATGGTTTAGTCATTCTCGATGTAGGAAACGGAGTTGCTGGCGGAAGCCCGGAAAATCCCAAGGTCATCAGCCAATACAAGTTCAATCACTATGAACTCTATGGTGACGGATGGCTGGCGGGCACGCACAGCGTATTCCGCTACAAGAACTATCTGTTTGTTGGGGATGAAGTATTCCCCGCAATCTTCAATATCGAGGACCGCGACCGCATCCCGGTGCGGGCGATATGCCATGTGATGGATGTCTCGGACTTGAAGCATCCGAAGGAAGTGGCCCAATATGAGGCTCCCGAGGGCGGTTCTCATAATTTCTGGGCGGCGAATGACATGCTGTATGAGGGCTACTACAGCGGCGGGGCACGTGTGCTCGATATCTCAGGCGAATTGCGTGGCGATCTGTATCGGCAGGGTCGAGAGATCGCGCGCTTCTGGACTGGAGATAGCAAAGGCTACCGCCCGAACCTTCCCTTTACCTGGGGCGGTCAGCCCTGTTCGGTGACATGCGACACTCCGGAACTGAATTCGCTGATGTACTTCAACGATATCCATTCCGGGCTGTGGATTACGAAGCTTGGTGCGCCGAAGTTTCAGGGATCGACGACGGCACCGCCAGTTCGGAGAAGCGAGCAGACAATTCACTGATTTACTCGCGGACCTCTGTGGTGGCTGATGCAAGAAGCACTCACCACAGTGGACCAGGGGTTCACGGAGAGAGTCACTTGCTGCAGGTCTCGTCTCGTTCCCGGTGAGAAGTAATAGGGCCTTTAACGGCACGGCACCGACATCGAAGACAAGCTAAGCCGCTCTCGCATACTCCTTCGAGCGCGGCACGCGGTCGGGGAAGTCGGTGAGTTCAGTAAGCGCGACGCCGAGGGCTCCTTGAACCTGAAAAAACTTTCTTTGAGGCTCGTCTTTGAATCCAAGAAACTCTGGCATTGTCGCGATCATTGCAGCCAAACGCAGGTCGATCTCGCGGCGGTGCGGGAAACGGATGCTGCGGCGGATACCGCCAGGGTAGGCCGTCATGGCGCTAACGGCGAGCTTCGCGCCTCCGCACAGCCCGGCGGCAATGGCAGCCCGCTTATTGCGGCGCCAGAACCAGGTTGCACCGGCGAGGAAAGCGCCAACCGTGATGTAGTCCAGGACAGCGTGTGCTCTGGGGGAAATAACCGCGGGAATCGGCTTGGCCGCGATTTTGATTACGCTATGAAGAAACGGCATGAAGAACCTCCAGGAACGCGGTCCCTTAGCGATCGAATGAGCGCGCGAGGACGATACTGAAAAGTAGGAGAACTCCGGATGAAATCACAGATGTAGCCATGATGTGGCGGCGAACATTTTTCTTGATGTCGAGCTTCTCACGGACGTCGTAGACTTTCTGCTTTAACTCGCTGACGGAGTGATGAAGCTGATTGCGCTGCTCCAGGGCACGTAACTCAAGATTCTGCACTTGCGCATTGGTGCTCATATCTGGTTTTTCACCTCAGTCTCAACCCATGCTTTGTCGCCCTTAAGGACTTCGATCGTGCGCTTGGGCAAAATGCCCCTGAGTTCCAGTTCCCGTTTCGCGAAATACGTGGCGATTGCGCCGAAAATTGACCAGAGAACTCCAACCGCCAAGAAGGCGAAGAACCAGCGGTAGGCACTGGCGGGAAAAGCAGCCATGATGAGCCCGACCAACGCCAACGTAAGCAGCATATAGGCGGTCGTAAGCAACAGGATCCCGCTCACTGCTAGGATCAGTGCCGTTTTAAGGTTCTTGAATTTCTCCTGCAACTCGGCTTTCAGCATGGTGAATCGGGTCTGAAGAAAGTCCCTGATTTCATCTTTGATTTCTGCGAGGAGTGAAGCGAGATTTCTACCGTTGGTTGTGGCGTCGTAACTCATAAGTCCTTGATCCAAGCCGGAATATACGGCCTCAATAAAAGAAGCGTAGTGTTCAGAAAGTCCCAAATCGATCAGGGATTTAGGGTAGTTTTGCAGGGGAACGGCTTCGCGGAAGGCTGGCGAGCCTGTGTAAACCCGAAGAGTTCCTACCTTAGACCCACCATTGAACTGCTTTGAGCATGCGGGTGCGACGCTTGCCCTTGCATGAGTCCTTGTGAAAAACTAGTGGCAGGAATTCTTCCTCGCACTCGCAACCATGGCATCGAAAACGCTATTTCAGAAGATTTGGGAGTCACATCTGGTCGCACAACCGACCGGTCGGTCGCCAATACTGTACATCGATCTGCATCTTGTGCACGAAGTAACTTCTCCGCAGGCATTCGACGGACTGCGCGCGACAGGGCGCAAGGTCCGCCAACCGCTGCGCACCGTGGCGACTGTCGATCACAACATACCTACCGAGCCGCGGGGGACACCGATTACTGACTTGATCGCAGCGAATCAGATTTCGGCTCTACAGCGCAATTGCAAGGAGTTTGGAATCCGCCTGTTCGACATGGACTCGCCGGAACAGGGGATCGTGCATGTGATTGGCCCGGAATTGGGTCTGACCCAGCCAGGGATGACCATCGTGTGCGGTGACAGCCATACGAGCACACACGGGGCATTCGGATCTCTGGCGTTTGGAATTGGCACCTCGGAAGTGGAGCACGTGCTGGCGACACAGTGTCTGGCCCAGAATAAGCCGAAAACAATGAAGGTTGACGTCCGAGGCCGACTCGCGGACGGGGTTACGGCAAAGGACTTAGCGCTGGGCATAATCGGACAGACAGGAACGGATGGCGCTACTGGTTTTGTGATTGAGTATGCAGGACCAGCCGTGCAGGCTCTCTCGATGGAAGGTCGCATGACGCTCTGCAACATGAGCATCGAGGCTGGAGCGCGTGCGGGAATGGTGGCGCCGGATGAGACCACGATCAACTACGTCAAAGGGCGAAGGTTTGCTCCGAGCGGAAGTGAATGGGAAAAGGCTGTGGTTTATTGGCGGAGCCTGCCTTCTGACGCTGACGCGAAATTCGATAAAGTCGTGCAGATCGACGCCTCACAACTATGCCCGTTTGTGACGTGGGGAACGAATCCCGGGATGGTGGCACCGGTAACCGGGCGAGTACCGGAAATCAAAGGATTGCAGGAAACCGACAGGCGAGCGGCAGAACTGGCCCTGCAATATATGGCGCTGGAGCCAGGGAAGCGAATCGAGGACATTGGGATCGATCGAGTGTTTATCGGGTCATGCACGAATTCCCGCATTGAGGATTTGCGCGCTGCGGCGCGGGTGGCGAAGGGACATCGCGTGAGTTCGAAGGTCCGTGCGATGGTTGTGCCGGGATCGCAGGCCGTGAAGCGGGCAGCCGAACTCGAAGGGCTGCACAGGATCTTTCAAGAAGCAGGCTTCGAGTGGAGGGAGTCGGGGTGCTCAATGTGCCTGGGAATGAATCCTGACATTCTGCAACCGGGTGAGCGATGTGCTTCAACAAGCAACCGCAATTTTGAAGGGCGGCAGGGGCGGGGGGGACGGACGCATTTGGTTAGCCCCATGATGGCGGCCGCAGCGGCGATCGCCGGGCATTTTACGGATATTCGGAATTGGAAGTTTCAGTGACGGCGTCGTTCCCATAAGGAAGCGAGCCAGACGCGTAATTATTTCGTTGCAAAATGCGCGACGCATCACGCGGCTCGCTCAGTTCCTTCGGCGCGCATAAAATGCGCGTCTCAGGATGACAAACCGAGAGGAAGTTGGATGAAACCATTTACAGTGCATCGCGGGCGGGTCGCGCCGTTGGATCGGGTCAATGTGGACACGGACCAGATCATTCCGAAGCAGTTTTTGAAGCGGATTGAGAAGACCGGGTTCGGACAATTTTTGTTCTACGATTGGCGCTTTTCCGCAGAGGGAAGGAAGAATCCGGATTTCATCTTGCACGAGCCGCGATATGAAGGCGCAACGATTCTGGTCGCTGGCAAGAATTTTGGGTGCGGCTCTTCGCGAGAGCACGCCGTCTGGGCCCTGGAGGACTTCGGTTTCCGCGCGGTGATTTCATCGTCTTTTGCTGACATTTTCGCAAACAACTCCACCAAGAATGGATTTTTGACCGTACGGTTATCCGAGGAAGAAGTTGGAACGATCATGCGTCGGTCGCAGGAGATCGACAATTATGAAGTTACGATCGATCTGGAAACCTGCGAGGTGCACGACGAGCACGACTTGCGAGCCACTTTCCCGATGGATGAGTTTGTGCGGCACTGCTTGCTGAATGGGCTAGACGACATTGGCTTGACACTGCAACATGAGCAAGACATTTCGGCGTATGAGGCACAACACCCGGTTTCAACGGCGCTGCGAAACTCCTGAGTCAAGATAAGGTCAAGACGAGTAAAAGTATGTAAAAGCTGGTACTTAGTATTGACCCGCCACAGGCGCGCAGTTGATCCTAATAGAGCGCGGTTCTGCTTCAGCAACTGCAAGAACGTTCCGACCTGAGCGCTCGGGGGCCTGTGCGCAGCATTTTCCCGCCTCCTGCACACGAGTTGCCGCAAACCGAGCCTACAATGCATACGTCTAAGACTTGGCGCCTCTACCCGGCCCGTGTCAAACGGACGGCACTGGATAACTTGTGAATATTATGGACGGCCATCAAACCGAAGCGCGCGCTGGGAGGGTCCGGCACGCGTGCATCGTTTTTGTTCTTGCGGCAGTTTGCGCGTTTTTGATTGCTTGCAGTTCGGGCGATTCCAAACCTCAGCAGAAAGCTCAAGCGGCGGGTCCGGCACGCGCTGTATCGGTTGCGGTTGCGCCCGTGCAGAAGCAGGATGTGCCGGTGTATCTATCAGGACTGGGATCGGTCACAGCATTCAATACGGCCAATATCAAGAGCCGCATAGATGGCCAGATCATGAAGGTCAATTTCCGCGAAGGCCAGGATGTACGCGAGGGTGATCTTCTGATCGAGATCGATTCGCGACCTTACCTGGTGCAACTCGAGCAGATGCAGGCGCAGCTTTTCCGGGACCAAGCGCAACTGCGGGACGCCCGGCTAAACCTGGAACGGTATACGTCGTTGATTCCTTCCGGAAGCATTGCGCAACAGCAGGTCGATACGCAGAAGGCCCTGGTTGATCAGCTCGATGGCACAGTTCGCAATGATCAGGCGCAGATCGACAATGCCAAGTTGAACATCACGTACTGTCACATCACGGCGCCGTTCAACGGGAGAGTTGGTCTGAGACAGGTCGATCCTGGAAATGTTGTGCACGCCTCGGATGCCAACGCAATGCTGATTCTTACTCAGCTGCGGCCCATCGCGGTAATCTTCACGCTGCCGGAAGACGTGTTGCAACGCGTTGCGCAACAGATGCGGCGCGGGACACTTGAGGTAGATGCGTTCAGCCGAGACGATCAGACGAAGATTGCAAGCGGCAAGCTGCTGACCATCGACAACCAGATTGATCCGACGACGGGAACCGCAAAGCTGAAAGCAGTTTTTGACAACAAGGACGACAAGCTTTGGCCGAACCAGTTTGTGAATGCCGATTTGCTACTAGAGACGAGGAAGAATAGTACCGTCTTGCCGACTGCAGCCGTTTTGCGTGGACCCCAAGGAACGTTTGTCTATGCGGTCAATCCGGATAAGACCGTGCAGGATAAACAGATAACGGTATCTTTGACGCAGGGCGACACCACCGTCGTGGCGGACGGAGTAAACCCGGGAGATACGGTTGTCACCGACGGTCAGGATAAGCTGCAGCGTGGCAGCCACATTGAACCGCGGAATCTCGCGCCGACATCTGGATCGGGAGCTGCGGTGAACGGAGTGAGACGTCGAGCGGGAGGAAATACGCTCCCGTCCGGTGCGTCAGGCTTTGCGGGCCAACCTTCGGCGAATCCAGGGTCATGAATCCTTCAAGGTTATTCATTCTCCGGCCGGTCGCGACCACCCTGCTGATGGTTGGCGTGCTGCTTGTGGGCTGGGTCGCGTTCATGCAGCTGCCGGTCTCGGCCCTTCCCGAAGTTGACTATCCCACCATTCAGGTCGTGACATTCTACCCGGGAGCTGATCCCGACGTGATGGCGTCATCGGTAACAGCTCCTCTGGAGCGGCAGTTCGGGCAAGTACCTGGATTGAGCCAGATGACTTCGACGAGTTCGTATGGGGCGTCGATCATCACGCTGCAGTTCGGGCTGGACCAGAACATTGATGTTGAAGAACAGCAAGTACAAGCTGCGATCAATTCAGGATCAACGTATCTGCCGAGCGATCTGCCGAATCCGCCGATCTACAACAAGGTGAATCCGGCGGATGCCCCAATTCTGACCTTGGCGCTCACGTCCGGTTCCTTGCCGTTGTCAAAGGTGGAGGACCTTGCGGATACGTCTCTCGCGCAGAAGATCTCGCAGTTGCCGGGAGTTGGACTCGTATCGATCAGTGGCGGCCAGAAGCCTGCCGTTCGCATTCAGGCGAATCCAACGGCACTTGCGTCTTACGGGTTGAGCCTGGAAGACCTGCGGGCAGCGTTGATACAGGCCAATGTCGATCAGGCCAAGGGGGTGATCGACGGTGCGCGACAGTCGTACACGATTGGCGCCAATGACCAGCTGTTTTCGAGCGAGCAGTACAAGCCCATCGTGATTGCGTATCGCAATGGCGCGCCTGTCCGGCTCAGCGATGTGGCGAACGTAATCGATGGGACGGAAAATACTCAGCTAGCGGCGTGGATGAATTTGAGCCCCGCGGTAATTGTGAACATTCAGCGGCAGCCCGGAGCCAACATCATCAGTGTTGTCGACCGAATCAAGAAGCTATTGCCACAGCTGAAGGCTTCTCTTCCCAGTGCGGTCAACGTCCAAATCCTGACGGATCGCACGATCACCATTCGAGCGTCGGTGAAGGATGTCGAGTTCGAACTGATGCTGGCCATAGCCCTGGTCGTGATGGTTGTGTTCCTGTTTCTGAGGAACCTGTCGGCCACGATGATTCCCAGTGTGGCGGTTCCGCTTTCGCTGATCGGCACGTTCGGCGTGATGTATCTGCTTGGGTACAGTCTCAACAATTTGACGCTGATGGCGCTGACCATTTCCACGGGCTTCGTGGTCGATGACGCGATCGTGATGATCGAGAACATCGACCGCTTTCTCGAAGCGGGAGACTCACCGCTCGACGCAGCCCTGAAGGGGGCGGGCCAAATTGGATTCACGATCGTCTCACTGACGGTTTCACTGATTGCCGTGCTGATTCCGTTGCTCTTCATGGGCGACATCGTCGGTCGATTATTCCGCGAATTCGCGATTACGTTGGCAGTGACGATTCTAGTGTCGGCCGCCGTTTCACTCAGTCTCACGCCAATGATGAGCGCGAAATTGTTGAAGCACCGTAAGGAGGGGGAGCGCGGCCGGTTTTACGACGTTACCGAGAACTATTACAACCGCATCATCGCTTTCTATGGGCGGTCGGTGAAATGGGTATTAAAGCATCAGACTGCGACGCTGCTAGTGACAGCGGCGACTTTGGTGCTGACGCTCGCTTTGTACGTCATTGTTCCGAAGGGGTTCTTCCCGGTTCAGGATACGGGAGTAATTCTTGGCGTTTCGGAAGCGCCAGATTTCATTTCATTTGATGCGATGGCGCAGCGGCAGCAGGCGCTCGCGAAGGTCATCCTGCAAGACAAGGATGTCGATAGCTTGTCTTCATTTATAGGGGTCGATGGAACCAACACGACTCCCAATGAAGGGCGCATCCAGATCAATCTGAAGCCGCGCGATGAACGACGAGACGATGCTTCGGCGATCATTCGGCGCTTGCAGCCGGAACTTGCAAAGGTCGAGGGCATCACGCTGTACATGCAACCTGTACAGGATCTGACGGTGGAAGACCGCGTGAGCCGGACACAATTCCAGTATTCGATTGAAGATGCGGATGCGCAGGAACTGGCGCAGTGGACACCGAAACTGGTTGCGAAACTGCAGACGTTGCCTGAGTTGCGTGACGTTGCGACCGACCAACTCAATAACGGTCTGAGAACCAATGTCACGATTGATCGCGATACGGCTTCGCGGTTGGGAATCTTTCCGCAAGCGATTGACAATACGCTCTACGATGCGTTCGGGCAACGGCAGGTTTCGACGATTTTCACTCAGCTGAACCAATATCACGTCGTGCTGGAAGTGCTCCCGAACTTTTCACAGGACCCACAGAACCTGCGGGATATCTACATTCGTCCGAGCGTAGCAAGCGGTAACACGGGCGCCCCGACGGCGAATGGAGCGACGGTGACGACCAGTGGAGCGCCGGTGCCAATCTCGGCGTTCACCCACCTGAGTTCGACCAACGCATCGCTGGCCGTAAATCATCAAGGACAGTTCCCCGTTGTGACCCTGTCATTCAATCTTGCGCCGGGAGCCTCGCTAGGACAGGCCACGAAGGCCATTCAGCAGGCCGAAAAAGATATCCAGTTGCCAGCGAGCATCCATGCCTCATTTCAGGGAACTGCAGCGGCATTTCAGAATTCGTTGGCAACCGAGCCATTCCTGATCCTTGCGGCCGTTATCACCGTGTACATCGTGCTCGGGGTGTTGTACGAAAGCTATATTCACCCGATCACGATTCTTTCGACATTACCCTCGGCTGGCGTGGGTGCCATTCTGGCTCTGATGCTGACCGGCAATGATTTGACCGTTGTCGCTCTCATCGGAATCATTCTTCTGATTGGCATCGTCAAGAAGAACGCCATCATGATGATCGACTTCGCGCTTGAGGCGGAGCGCGAGGAGCACAAGGCGCCGGAGGAAGCGATCTACCAAGCTTGTTTATTGCGTTTCCGTCCGATCATGATGACGACGATGGCGGCCCTGTTAGGTGGACTACCACTCGCGCTCGGGACGGGCACAGGAGCAGAACTGCGCCGTCCTCTGGGGATCACGATTGTTGGTGGATTGCTTCTGAGCCAATTGCTGACCCTTTATACGACACCGGTGGTTTATTTGTGGTTTGACCGGCTGGCACAGCGATTTTCGCGATACCGAATTGGCAACGAAATTCCACCGGAGCCCATGTCGGCGGACTAGCGCATGAGTATTTCGGCTCCATTTATTCGACGCCCGATCGGGACCTCACTGCTGGCGGCAGCGCTGCTGCTGTCGGGGATTCTTGCATTCACCTTCCTGCCCGTGGCGTCGCTTCCGAAGATGGATTTTCCGGTGATCAGTGTAGGCGCCGGACTGCCGGGAGCCGATCCGCAAACGATGGCGTCGGCGGTAGCCACACCTTTGGAGCGTCAATTTGGCCGGATTGCGGCGGTCAATCAGATGACGTCGTCAAGCCAGTTGGGAAGCACTGGAATCGCGCTGCAATTTGACCTAAATCGCAATATCGATGCGGCTGCGCGCGATGTCCAGGCTTCGATCAACGCAGCGCGCAGCCAGCTTCCCGCCAACCTGCCGAGCAATCCAAGCTATCGCAAGGTAAACCCGGCGGACGCACCCATTCTCTTGTTGGGGCTGACATCGGACACGATAACCGTGCCAGAAATGTACGATGCGGCTGATTCCATCCTGGCGCAGAAGTTGGCGCAGGTTCAGGGTGTGGGACAGGTCTTCGTTTGGGGATCATCGCAGCCGGCCGTTCGGGTGGAGGTGAATCCCACTCTGTTGAACAAGCTAGGCATCGGACTGGACACGGTGCGCAATGCGCTCAATGCGGCGAACGCTAACCGGCCAAAGGGCCAAGTATCGACGGGCACCACGAATTACATGCTCGACGATACCGACCAGTTGTTCAAGGCGGATCAATACCGGCCTTTGATCGTGGCTTACCACAATGGAGCAGCGGTGCGATTGGGCGACGTGGCTGAGGTGTCCGATGAAGTGTCGGACAGGCGCCAACTGGGCCTGATCAATGGCAGTGGCGGAGTCATGCTGGCGGTTTTCCGGCAGGCTGGGGCGAACATCATCGACACCGTAGACCGTGTGCAAGCGATCATTCCATATCTGCAGGCCTCGATTTCGCCGTCGATGCACCTTTCAGTTGTGATGGACCGGACAACTTCGGTGAGGGCGTCTGTCAAGGAGATCGAGCGAACGCTGCTGATCTCGGTTGTGCTGGTAATTCTGGTCGTGTTTGCATTTTTGCGCACAGTACGCGCGACGATCATCCCGAGCATCTCGGTGCCGCTTTCGCTGGTCGGCACGTTTGGGGTGATGTACCTGCTGGGATACAGCCTTGACAATCTCTCGCTTATGGCGCTGGCGATTTCCACGGGCTTTGTGGTCGACGACGCGATCGTGGTGTTAGAAAACATCACTCGGTACGTTGAGCACGGGATGAGCGTAGTGCAGGCGACGTTCAAAGGCGCGGCGGAAATCGGGTTCACTGTGCTGTCGATGAGCACGTCACTGGTAGCCGTTTTCATTCCTCTGCTGCTCATGGGGGGGATTGTAGGGCGGCTCTTCCGGGAATTTGCCGTCACGCTGAGTGTCGCGATCGGAGTATCGCTGGTGGTTTCTTTGACGACCACTCCGACGATGTGCGCGAAATTTCTGCGACCAGCAGTCGAGGGCGAGAAGCACAACATTTTCTACCGGGTCAGCGAATGGGCTTTTAATAGCCTGCTTACCACTTATACCTATGCGCTGAAATGGGTGCTGAGGTATCAACCTGTGACCTTGGCCGTGACGATCGGAGTCGCAATTTTGAGTGGTTGGCTGTACTACAAGGTCCCGAAGGGATTCTTTCCGCAGCAGGACACCGGTCGCATAGGAGGTTCGGTGATCGGCGCCCAGGACGTATCGTTCCAGTCGATGTCGGAAAAAATGCGCCGTTATATTGAGATCGTGATGAAGGATCCAGCGGTCGACACAATGGCCGGATTCACCGGCGGAAATACCGCATTGAACCAAGGACGCTTCTTCTTAACCCTAAAGCCGCTGGAGGAGCGCGGTGCGTGTCAGAAGCGACATTTCTGGGAAACGTGCCACTATCCAAGCGCGGACGACGTGATCAACCGGTTGCGCGGAAAGCTGGCTGTCGTGCCAGGCGCGACGCTGATCCTCCAGTCGGCGCAGGAGCTGACGATTGGCGGACGTTATGGCAATGCGCAGTATCAGTACACGCTGCAAAGCCCCGACATCGAGGAGTTGAATACGTGGGCTCCGCGTCTTCTGCAGACATTGCGAAAACTGCCGGAGTTGCGGGACCAGAACTCGGATCAGCAGGATAAGGGTTTGCAGGCGAAGCTCGTGATCGACCGCGATACGGCGAGCCGGATGGGAATCACGCCGCAAACGCTGGACAATGCGCTTTATGACGCATTCGGGCAACGGCAAGTATCCACCATGTACGAGGCGCTGAATCAATATCACGTCGTGATGGAAGTTGCGCCGCAATTTCAGCAGACTCCGGAAGCGCTGCAGAACATCTATTTGAAATCAGCAAATGGAGGAGCCATTCCCCTAGCCGCGTTCACGCACTATGAGCCGTCGAACACGGCGCTGGCGGTGAATCACCAGGGGCAGATTCCTTCGGCGACCATCTCGTTTAATCTGGCACCAGGTGTGTCACTGGGACAGGCGACGGACTCGATTGAGAGGGCTGAGCGCACGATTGGGTTCCCGCCGTCAATCACGGCGAGTTTCCAGGGAACTGCAGCGGCATTTCAGAGCTCGCAATCCAACATGTTGATCCTTATCATCACGGCGCTGGGCGCGGTCTACATCGTGTTAGGAATGCTCTACGAGAGCTACATTCATCCGATCACGATTCTGTCGACAATCCCATCGGCAGGCGTAGGCGCGCTGCTGGCATTGCTGTTGACGCACAATGAGCTGAATGTGATTGGGATGATCGGAATCATTTTGCTGATCGGCCTGGTGAAGAAGAACGCGATCATGATGATCGATGTGGCGCTGGAAGTGGAGCGCAACGACGGGAAGAAGCCCACCGATGCGATTTATGATGCATGCATTCTCCGCTTCCGCCCGATCATGATGACGACAATGGCGGCGCTCCTAGGCGGACTACCACTGGCTCTGGGGAGCGGTACGGGGTCGGAGTTGCACCGGCCGTTGGGAATTACGATCGTGGGTGGGCTGATCGTCAGCCAGGCTTTAACGCTGTTCACCACTCCTGTGGTTTATATATATCTCGACCGGTTGAGACTCGCACTGCGCGGTGGAGAGGACCATGCTCTGCCGAGTACCGCGACACCGAGTCCGGCTCAGTACGACTAGGCGGGAAGGATCCGAAGAGACGCGATCCTGAGCGGGTACAACCGGGACCAAGTCGTTCCGCATCGCAGATAAGAAGCCCGTCGGCTGCCCAAAGTGCCGTCAGTCCCGTATGATAGTGGGCACGCATATAAGGTTGCGCACGTGGAGCCTGGCTTGTCCCAACGTTCCGGGCTGGCAGCGCGTTTTCGGTTTTCGATCAATTCCAGAGGAGTGACGGATGCTAAAGAAAGCAGCGGCTTTGTTGCTTGTTTGGGCAAGCATAGTCGCATGGGTGGGATGTGGCACGACAACCAGCAAGTACTTGTTTGCGGCGATTCCGGGATCGAATGAGATTGTCGTTTTTCGAGAAGACCCGAATTCGGGTGCACTCACGCAAATCGTTGGCAGCCCGATTACTGCGGGACAGGCGGTTCAATCGTTAGCGCTTCACCCGTCGAAAAAGTATATGTACGCGGCGAACTCGGGGGCGACGCCGACCGGAACCGTTTCTCTGTTCAACGTCTCCAGCCAAGGTGCGCTGAGTGAACAAACTCCTCGATTCAATGTCGGGACTGCTCCGACCTTGCTGACGATGGATTCCGCTGGAAGTTTCTTGTATGTGGGGAATTCGGGATCATTTGATATTTCGGTATTTTCTATCGATGCCGGCTCGGGCAAACTCTCCGCGGTGACGCAGTCGGGTGGAGGGGCGACGGCGCCGATCGGTATGTCTCCTCTGAACATGCAGCTTTCGCCATCAGGGAAGACGCTTTTTGTCACTGGGCAGGCGATCATCGGCCAGGGAACAGTCGCGGCTTTTCCGGTGAATAACGGCGTCTTGGCCGCGCCAGTGGTGAGCGCGACAGGCAATGCTCCTTACGGGCTGGCGATAGACACCGGTGGCACCCACTTGTATACCGCAAACAAGATTGACAATAGCGTTTCCGCGTTCAAGATCAACACCGATTCGTCTTTGACACCGATCTCAACTACCGGTCAAACTTCCACTGGACCAGTTGCGCTGTTCATCGATAAGTCAGGCAAATATCTCTACGTTGCAAACTCGCAAAGCTCCGGGAATCTGTCGGCGTTTTCGATTGGTTCGGACGGAGGGATCACGTTGCTATCGAATTCTCCGTTCGTTACCGCCTCCCAGCCCAATTTCATCGCGGGAGAAGCCAGCGGGAAATATTTGTTTGTCGGGAATCAATCGACGCCAGTCGTTCAATCGTTCAGTTTAGACGCGAGTTCGGGGACGTTGACGTCGGTTGCCTCTTATTCAGTTCCGGGGACGCCGACATCGATTGTCATCACGCCATAGCTTCGCCGTAAAGATGAGCACAGCCGCACAGCTTAAGGAACGGTGGCAGCACGGCTCAAAGCAGTATTCTGCGCGCGTTAACCCGCAATGGGTGCGACTGCTCAACCTGCTGGAGATGAACGTCCGCTATGAGCGTTGCGCAGGAGTGGAGTTATTCACATCCGACGGGAGGCGCATCCTCGACTTCCTTTCGGGATACTGCGTTCACAATGTCGGACACAACCATCCGCACGTGATCCAAGCGCTGCAGGAGGAACTGCGGCGAAGCGGGCCAGCGATGATCCAAACGCATGTCGCAGACCTGGCAGGAGAATTGGCAGATCGTCTCTGTAGCCTCGCCGGAGGCAGACTGAGCAGAGCGTTCTTTGCTTCTTCAGGAAGCGAAGGAGTTGAGGCAGCGATTAAGTTTGCTCGCGCGCACACGCGCAGAGGGGGAATTTTGGCCGCGGAACATGCGTTCCACGGACTAACCTGCGGAGCGCTGTCATTGATGAGCGACGATTTCTGGCGGGCCGGATTTGGGCCCTTGTTGCCGGAGGCTAAAACGGTCCCGTTCGCATCGCTCGAGGCGCTCGAGTGCGAGCTCAAGACCAAGAAATTCGCCGCGTTTATTGTCGAGCCAATTCAGTCGGAAGCGGGAGTCCGTATGCCTGGTGCCGATTACCTGCGCGAAGCTCAAGAACTGTGCAGGCGTTTCGGAACACTATTCGTCCTTGACGAAGTGCAAACAGGGATGTACCGCACGGGGAGTTTCTTGGCTGCGCATCGTTTTGGAGTTGAGCCGGACATGGTGATCCTGGCGAAAGCGCTGAGCGGAGGCCTTGTTCCAGTCACTGCAGTGCTAATGTCAGAAGAGGTTTGCGACTCCGTCTATTCGTCATTGCCGCGAGCCTTTGTACATACATCCACCTTCAGCGAGAACAGCCTGGCGATGCGTGCGGGCATCGCGACTCTGGAGGTTCTGGAAAGAGAGAGTCTCGGGCAGCGGTCGGTAAGAGCCGGAGAATATCTCACGAGTGAATTGAGAAATGCGCTCGGCGAGTTTGAAATGGTAAGAGAGATTCGTGGCCTGGGATTGCTGATGGGAATTGAGTTTCAGGCGCCAAGGCAGCTCCGTCTACGCGTTCCGTACGAGGCGTTTGGCGCTATCCACGCAGGTATGTTCGGACAGATTGTCGTGATGAGACTGTTCCGCGACTTTGCGTTTCTCACTCAGGTGTGCGGGAACAATTTCATGGTATTGAAGGTTGCGCCACCGCTTGTCGTTGACGAACAGCAAATGGACGCATTCGTGAAGGCCGTCCACAGCGTTGCGGAGCTGGCAAATTCTCCTGGCATTTTCTGGTCTGAGGCCCTAGGATTGGCGCGTCGCGCCTTTCGCGGTTGAGCTTTCCTCATGTATATTCCGTTCAAGTTCTTTGACCACCAGGCGTTTTTTACGAAGAGAAGACATTCCGATTAACGATCAATTGAGAGAATATAGCTAAGAGTGAACGGGTTGATGGGTACAACCCGTAATCAGAGCACGGCCATCTAATCGCTCATTCACTTTGTCCGACTGGGTGATGGCGCTGCGTCGATGCTCGGACTGGGGACTCAAACCAAATGCAAATCGCTAGCGCCGCAAGCGCGTTTCCGAAGCATTACTACTCTCAGAAGTTTCTACTGGAAAAATTGCAGGAATACTGGGGCGAACGGCTACGAAATCCGTTGATGCTGGCGCGCCTGCATCGGAATGTGTCTGTCGAGGGGCGGCACCTTGCGCTTCCATACGATAAATACTACGAGCTGAAAACTTGGGGTTGCGCCAACGACGCGTGGATTCAAGCCGCGGCGGAACTAGGGGAACAGGCGCTTTGCCGAGCGCTGCACCATGCGGGGGTTGAACCCAGCCGACTGGGAGCGCTGTTCTTCACATCTGTGACAGGCATCTCCAGTCCTTCCATTGACGCCCTGCTGATCAACCGCATGGGGCTGCCCGCAAGCATCAAGCGAATACCAATCTTCGGACTGGGCTGTGTGGCGGGAGCTGCGGGAATCGCGAGAGCTGCGGATTATGTGCGCGCGTATCCAAGTCAGGCTGTTGCGCTCGTTTCTGTCGAGCTTTGTTCGCTGACCATACAACGCGAGGACCTGTCGGTTGCGAACCTGATTTCCTCGGGGCTCTTTGGTGATGGATCGGCGGCAGTCGTCGTCACTGGGGATCAACTTGGTGCAATGGGGCCGGAGATCGTCGCAACGCGTTCCGTTTTCTATCCCGAGACGGAGCACATGATGGGATGGAAGATTAGTGAGAGGGGATTCCGAATTGTGCTTTCGCCTGAAGTCCCAATACTGATTCGGGAGAATCTCGGCGGGAATATGGATGCGTTTCTGGCGGACCATGGGCTCAAGCGGGGAGATATCGGAAGCTGGGTCCTGCATACGGGCGGACCGAAGGTGCTCGAGGCCACCTCGGACGCGCTCGCGTTGCACGACGGGCAACTCGATGCTTCTTGGGATTGCCTGAAGAAGGTAGGGAATCTTTCGTCCGCGTCGGTGTTGGTGGTGCTTGAAGATGTGATGAGAAACCGCCGCCCAGAGCCGGGGACATGGGGAATTCTGGCCGCAATGGGGCCCGGATTCTGTTCGGAACTTGTGCTTCTGAAATGGTGAGGATTTGATTCGGTGAACTCGACAGACGTTTTTGTGATTGGCGGAGGCCCGGCAGGATTGGCGGCGGCGATCGCGGCGCGCCAGCGCGGGTTCCGGGTAGTTGTTGCCGAAGGAATGGTCCCACCAATCGACAAAGCATGCGGTGAAGGATTGATGCCTGACGGATTGGCAGCGTTTGAGCGACTCGGCGTTCAGTTGCCGGCATCGAGTGCATATGCGTTCCGCGGCATCCGCTTTTTGAACAGTGCTTTTTCCGCTGATGCAGTCTTCCCTGGCGGCGGCCACGGGCTTGCGACGCGACGAACCGTATTGCATGAAGTAATGACACAGCGCGCTGAGCAGGTCGGAGTCGACTTGCTTTGGGGTAGAGCCGTGACGGGCATCGACGCGGATAGAGTCCGGTTGGGCAGTGATTTTGTTCGAGCGCGCTGGATTATAGGTGCCGATGGATCGAATTCGCGAGTCCGACTCTGGGCGAAACTGGACGCGAGCCATCCTCCTCGGATGCGCTATGCGTTTCGCAGGCACTACCGTGTATCGCCGTGGAGCGATCACGTGGAAGTGCATTGGGGTGATCGCTGCCAAGGATACGCAACTGCAGTGAGCGAGAATGAGGTGTGTGTTGTGATCGCATCCAACGATCCCAGTCTTCGGTTGGAAAGAGCGCTAAAGGAATTACGTCGGCTTAGCCAGCGCCTTGGAGGAACTGAGCCGTCGACCACGGAACGAGGCGCCATCACGGGAAACCGACGGCTTAAACGAGTGTGGCGAGATAACGTTGCACTCATTGGCGATGCGTCAGGTACCGTCGATGCTGTAACGGGCGAGGGGATGGGACTAGCCTTCAGCCAAGCCATTGCGCTCGCGGAATGCATGGAAGCCGATGACTTGAACAGATACCAGACGCGGCACGATGAACTGGCATTGCGCCCGCTGCTGATGGCGCGATTCATGCTCCTGCTCGATCGACGGCCCCGACTTCAGGATCGAGTTCTTCGAGTGTTCCAGAGACGCCCTGAAATCTTCCGTCGTTTACTTGCATTGCATGTCGGAGCACTTCCTCCGAAGGATCTTGTTTGGGATGGTCTCACCCTAGGATGGGAGCTTCTGACCGCATAAAATGACCGCAAGGCGAATTCATCGCGCATATTCCCGAAGCGTATTTCTGCTTTGTGCGACGCTGATATTGCTCGGGCTTCCAGCGTCCGCACAAGATCGGGATTTTCAGGTTGATCCTGCACAAAGCTCGGTGAAGTTCACCTTAGGAGACGTGCTTCACACAGTGCACGGCACGTTCAAAGTGAAGCATGGAGATTTGCAGATGGATTCCTCGGGAAAAATGTCAGGGGACATCATCGTTGATGCTAAGAGTGGAGAGAGTGGCAGCGGGATGCGCGATCGAAAGATGCAAAAAGAGGTGCTGGAGACCGAGCGCTATCCGGAGATTGCGTTTCGTCCTGCTCAGATCGAAGGACCTCTTCCAGGTTCAGGTAAAGCTTCGGTAAGGATTCACGGGACATTCAGCATTCACGGAGTTGACCGTGAGATTACGGTTCCCGCTCAGGTCGATATAGAAGCAGACCATTGGACGGCGGCTGTTCACTTCACCGTGCCATATCAGAAGTGGGGCATGAAGAACCCCAGCACATTATTTCTGAAAGTCAGCGATTCGGTAGACATCGATCTCGTGGCCACGGGAACGACCGGTTCTCGCACCGCAACGTCCGCTCAATAGCCGTTGTGCGATGTAATGCCCTTTGCCTCGACGCACTGATAGGAATGCCCAGTAGAGAGGTTCTTGTACTCTTCGGTGTGTCCGCTAGGCCACTCAATCACGACGCGGTCCACACGATCCCGCTTCTCCAGACCAAATGTCAGAGGGAGTTCAGACTGGGAGAGATAGCTGGAACCGCCCTTCACCATCCGCGATTGAGTCACTCCTTCGGAAGAAACGTGCACTGTCGCTCCGATTGCGTCGCGGTTCGACTTTGTGCCCACAAGCTGCAAGCGGATGCTCCGGTTTCCGCTGACTTGGTCGTTGCGATACAGGTACGCTGGGCCGTTATTTGTGGTGATCAATAGGTCGAGGTCGCCGTCGCGATCGAAATCGGCATAAGCCAGGCCCCGTCCGACCTTCGGCAGATCGAAACTTCCACCGACTTCGGCGGCGACATCCTTGAAACTGGCCTTCCCGTTGTTAAGAAACAGTTGGGGAGGCTGTGCGTAGCCTACATTGCCGCGTATGTTGCGCACGGTCTCGTCGATGTGACCGTTCGCCACGGCGAAGTCGAGCGAGCCGTCGAGGTTGATGTCAAGGAAGGAGCAGCCAAAGCCCAGACTGTTCCTTGAGGCGATTCCCACTCCTGACTGCGGAGCGATGTCTTCGTAACCCTTACCGCTCAGTCGATAGAGGCCGATCATCTCATTATCAAAGTTGGTGATTGCGACACCGGGAGTGCCGGAATTATCGAAATCTGCGACATCGACACCCATGCCCGCGCGTGCCTTTCCTTCGGTGCTGAAGGCAATACCAGCCTCCACCGCTGCATCTTTGAACGTTCCATTGCGCTGGTTCCGATAGAGTTTGTTCGGCTGAGTATCGTTAGCAACGAGCAGATCAGGCCATCCATTGTGATCTTCGTCCAGCAGAGCTACACCAAGCGACTTGGAACTGCTGTCGAAGATGCCGCTGGTTGCGGTGACGTCCTCGAAAGTGCCATTTCCCCGATTCCGAAAGAGCCAGCAGGTGGCACCTCGATACGCTTCGGGCGTGCAGTACGATTTATGCTTTCCGTCGAGACTGCAGAAAATGTCGCTCTCAATCGACCACTTCACATAGTTGCAAACGAAGAGATCCAGCAGACCGTCGCGGTCGTAGTCGAACCAGAGGGCTGAGGTACTGAAGCCTTCGTGCTTTCCGAGTCCGGAGGCATTGGTCACATCGACAAATGTACCTTTTCCCGTGTTGCGGAACAGGCGGTTCTGGCCGACGCAAGTTAGGAGAATGTCAGGGAAACCATCGTTGTTGTAGTCGCCGACGGCGACGCCCATGCCGTACATTTCGACGTCGAGCCCGGAGCGGGCTGTCACGTCCGTGAATGTGCCGTCGGCATTGTTGTGGTAGAGACGAAGCGTTGTGCGACTTTTTTTGTGCCCGGGCCAGTCAGAGCCATTGATGAGAAGGATGTCCTGCCAGCCGTCGCGATCGTAGTCGAGGAAAGCGCACCCAGATCCCATGGTTTCCGGCAGAAACTTGCCGCCGAATGCGCCGCTATTGTGGTGGAACTGGATGCCTGCCTGAGTTGTGACGTCCGTGAGACGGAATCCAAGTGAGTTCGAACCTGCAGTCTGGGTCGCAAAGCCAGGCAGCCGACGCAATTGCGCCCACGAAACGAGACCCGCCATTCCTCCCAGAAAGGACCTGCGATTCACGGAACGTTCACCAGGCCGGCCCGAATCGCGTACACAACCAACTCGGCTGTTTTGTGGATCCCGAGGGTGTTCATGATATTGGCGCGGTGAACAGCGACCGTGTTGGCGCTGAGGTCGAGAGAGGTCGCGATTTCCTTGTTCGATTTGCCGTCGACGATCATTTGAAGCACTTCAAGTTCGCGCTGGGTAAGAGCAGAGCTGCGCTCGCCGCGAAGGACGGTCTTTTGTTCGACCTTGGGGTCGAAGACGGTCTCGCCGGCGGCAACTTTGCGAATGGCTGTGCCAAGTTCGAGATCGAGTGCGTTCTTGAGAACATAGCCTTTTGCGCCAGCCTCGATCGCCTGGCGGACCCAAGTACTCTCACTGTGCATGCTGAGCATGAGGACTGCGGTTTCCGGCGATTCGTCGATGATCTGACGTGTGGCTTGCAGCCCATTCATGCCCGGCAAAGCGCAATCCATGACGACTACTTGGGGTTGGAGTTGTTTCGCGAGCTTGACGGCTTCTTCGCCGTCGCCAGCCTCGCCAATGACTTCCATGTCAGGCTCATCTTCCAGCATGCGGCGGAAGCCACGCCGGACCAGGCTGTGGTCATCCACGAGCAACACTGTGATCTTCTTTTGCATAAGACTCCACTTTCTCCCTCGGCACGACGAGATGCACCAATGTACCGCCCTCAGGTGGTCGAGAAAAAACGAGCTGGCCACCCATCAATTCAGAGCGCTCGCGCATAGCTACAAGGCCAATGCCTCGCCTGCTTGGCCGCTCCGGAAAACCGCAGCCCCGATCTTGCACTTCGAGCTCAAGCGCACGCGGCAAAAAACGTAATCGGACCGACGCTTGCTTCGCCCCCGAATGGCGTGCAACATTGTTGAGCGCTTCCTGCAGAATGCGGTAGATGTGCACTCCGGCGCCACCGTCGACCGGGAAGGGCTCACCCTGCTTCTTATAGGATATGGCAATTCCGGTTTGCCTTTCCACGGTAGGGATGTACCAGTCCATTGTGCTCTCCAGGCCAGCTTCGTCGAGCATAACGGGATGGAGCGCCTGCGAGAGGCTGCGAACGGTCTCCAGCGTGCTCTGCACGGTTTCCAGGACCTCCTGAAGGTCAGCGCGGAGGGTTGAACCTTCTGGAGCGTGAGAGCCGGCGCGGCGGAGCATCGAGCCAATGGCAGTCAGGATCTGGCCGAATTCGTCGTGAAGCTCGCGAGAAATGTATCGGAGCGTAGACTCCTGGGTGGAAATAAGCTTTTGAGCGAGTTCACTGCGACGTTCAGAGATTTCCGCCAACCGGGCAAAGAGTCTTCGATTCCAGCGGATGAGCGAAAGGCCATTCAACAAAATGGCCAGCAATGTAACGCCTAGAAAAAAATACACCTGGCGCTGCACCCGGTCATAGATCTGGACGATCCGCTGGCCTGCCTGCTCCTCATTCTCGCTGTTCTGGACGAGAAAGCGGGCGACGGCGGTGCTTATCGCCGCCTGGCGCTCCTGTAGCGAGAGGCGAATCTGATTACGGGCTTCCTTTTCCTTGCCTTCGCGGGCAAGAGCAAATAGCCGATCGACCGCGTCCCAGAATTGCGTGACCGAACTTGAAAGAAAGGCACTTTGTTCCGGAGTGCGGCTGGCCGCTGCGAAACCAGACTCGAGGCGCATAGCGTCATCGAGATCCGTCCGGATTCGTTGGAATTGGGCCGACCAGGCGGTCAGGGGATAAGGCTCGTCGCCGCTGACCATGTCGCGCATGGCAACCGCAAGGAGGTTCAGATCGTTCTGAATGCGAAGGAGTTGGAGAGAGTCTTTGCGGTTTCGGTCTACCAGCCCTGTTTGGAGTTTTCTGAGGCCGGTGACCTGCCAAGTGATGTAAGCGGAATAGGCGATGACCGCCGACAGGGTAATGAGGAGACCTAGAACCAGGCCAATCGTCGGCGAACGGTCCGTCGAGGACGGTTGGGACACGCCCCGAGGATACAACGGCACCGGGGAGACTGTCACAGCCGGGGCAGCGGTGCTTCGCCACTGGCTGTCGCGAGATGTGTGACAATGCAGTAATAATGAAGCCGCATCGGGCGAAATGGAGTCAAACATAGGATTGAGTTCTCCTGCCAAAGAAGGCCAGAAGCCTCCGAAGATCCAGCGACTGAAGGCGGTTCTGCCGGAAGTCTGGAAGCTGATGCTGCCACGAAAGAGGCTACTAGCTGGCGGCTTCATCTTGATGTTGATCAATAAGCTGGCCGGGTTCGTGCTTCCCTACTCGTCCAAGTTCCTGATCGACAATGTCGTTACGCGGCATGAGACGGGGCTGTTGCGTCCGATCGTTGTGGCTGTTTTGGCCGCCACGGTGGTTCAGGGCATCACATCTTTTTCTTTGACTCAGCTTCTTTCAAAAGCGGCACAACGATTGATTGCCGACTTGCGCGAGCAGGTTCAGGTGCACATTTCCCGGCTCCCAGTGTCTTTCTACGACGCGAACAAGACGGGAGCGCTGGTGGCGCGGATCATGTCGGACGTGGAAGGTGTGCGGAACCTGCTGGGGACTGGGTTGGTCGAGTTCGTCGGAGGATTGATCGCATCAGGAATTGCTTTGGTTCTGCTGCTTCGGATCAGTACTCCGCTAACCCTGATCGCAGTAGGCTCGCTGGGATGTTTTGCGCTCGCATTGAATAAAGCATTTGCCACGATCCGTCCTATTTTCCGGGAGCGCGGCAAAATCAACGCAGAGGTCACTGGAAGACTGACGGAGTCGCTGGGCGGGGTGCGTGTCGTCAAGGGTTATCACGCGGAACAGCGCGAAGAGAAGATTTTTGCGGGTGGGGTACGGCGACTGCTGGACAACGTGATGCGGACGTTGACGGCAACATCGCTGATGGGGCTTTCCGCAAGCGTATTGCTCGGTGTTGTTGGGGCGGCCACGATGTATATCGGTGGGCGCCAGATGCTGGCGCACACGCTGACACCAGGAAGCTACTTCTCCTATAACTTTCTGCTGGTATTTCTGGTCGCCCCTATCATGCAGATCGTTTCGATCGGAACACAGCTAACCGAGGCACTTGCTGGTTTGGAACGCACTCAAGAAATCATGCATGAGCGTCCGGAGGATCAAGACCCCAATCGGGCGGTAAAGATCGAAGACATTGCGGGACTAGTGGATTTTGAAGACGTGACTTTCAGCTATGACGGCGTGCATGACGTTTTACATAACATCTCTTTCCGATCGCAGCCGGGGACAGTCACCGCGCTGGTCGGTTCATCAGGATCTGGCAAATCTACAACGATTGGGCTGATTTCGGCGTTTTACGTGCCTACGCTCGGGACCGTCCGGGTTGACGGGGTGGACTTGAGCACCGTGCGGCTGGATTCGTTCCGCACACGGCTCGGAGTTGTGCTGCAGGAATCATTTCTTTTTGACGGAACCATCCGGGAAAATGTTGCGTTTTCGCGACCCGATGCCACGGAAGAACAGATTATGCGGGCTTGCAGGATCGCGAGGGTGGACGAGTTTGCCGAGACATTCACGGAGAAATACGACACCATCGTCGGCGAACGAGGCGTGAAGCTCTCGGGAGGACAGAGGCAACGAATTTCGATTGCGCGTGCGATCCTGGCGGAGCCGCGCATTCTGATTCTGGATGAGGCAACTTCAAGCCTGGACTCGGAATCGGAACAGATGATTCAGCAAGGCCTTTCTTACTTGATGCAGGGACGCACTACGTTTGTGATTGCGCATCGGCTTTCAACAATCCGGCGTGCCGATCAAATCATGGTGATGGAACAGGGGCGAATCGTAGAGCGGGGCACGCACGCGCAGCTCTATGCGGCGCGGGGCCGGTACTACGATCTGTACACTCGTCAGCATGGAGTTGAGGAGAATCTCTTCCTCGCACCGGGTGAAGGCGACGTAGTCGCAAGTGACGCGAGTGGGACGGGCGCAAAGAATGGGGATGGGAAAACGGGTGATGCCCTGAGCGTGCTGCGAGGAGCGATTCGCTAGCCCGATGACCACGGTTCCTGCTATTACGTCCACCGCCACTGCGATCCGCAGTGAAAATGTCTGCCGTCAGTACCGAATGGGTGAGACGGTCATTCGTGCGGTCGATGGAATTTCGTTCGAAATTCGCACTGGGCAGTTTGTGGCTCTGCTCGGCAGTTCCGGCTCGGGCAAATCTTCGTTGCTCAATCTAATTGCGGGCCTCGATCGCCCGACCTCTGGGAGCGTGGTGGTTCAAGACCGTGATCTGGCGAGGCTGACCCGAGAAGAGCTCGCGAAATACAGGCTGAACGTGGTGGGCATGGTATTCCAATCGTTCAACCTTATTCCCAGCATGACGCTTTTCGAAAATGTGGAGTTGCCGCTGCGTTTCGCAGAAGTGGAGCGGGGAAAGCGGCACTTGCTATCCCAAGAGGCTCTGGAGCGAGTTGGATTGAAGGCCCGGCGTCATCATCGCCCTAGCGAGCTCTCTGGAGGAGAGCAACAAAGAGCTGCGCTGGCGCGAGCATTGATCAACCAGCCGAAGCTCTTGCTCGCCGACGAACCCACGGGAAACCTCGACAGCCACACTGGCACCGAAATCATGAACATGCTACGCGAGTTCAACGAGGAACTGGGCATGACGGTTGTCATGGTGACGCATGAACGCGCTCTTGCGGAACGCTATGCGGACAGAATGGTTTTTCTGGCTGATGGGAAACTCATCGACGATCGCCCAAATCATCCCGGAGGCCACGCGTGAAGCTCCCTGACTTGACTGAGCTGGCTCTCCGAAATCTGCGCGAGTCCATTCTGAGGAACTCCCTTACTACAATTGGAATTTCAGTCGGAGTCGCGTCTCTGGTGGCAATGCTGTCGCTTGGAACGGGTCTGCAGCAGCTGTTCACGCGGCGGCTGGCCAAGTCTGGCCTGTTCGATACAATTTATGTTTCCTCGCGACGAGAGATGCGCGGCATGGGGCGACAGGAGGAACGGAACGGACCGCTACCGGGCGAGAGCCGTGTGCTCGACGAGGCAGCCAGGGCGGAGATTGAGCGTCTAGCAAACGTGAGTGAGGCCTATCCGGATATTCGTTTCGCAACGGAACTGCGGTTTCAAGACAAGCCCCACCTGACAATGATCTCCGCATTGCCTCAGTCGGCGAAGACGAATGACGCATTCGAGAGCATTCAGGGGACTTTTTTTTCGTCCGACACGGCGCCGGAGGTCATTCTGCAGAAATCGTTCGCGGAGGAGCTGCTGGGTAAGACACCACCTCTGGGCTCTCCCGATCCGCCGGTGTCCGAACTTGCAGCGCCTCTTGTTGGGAAAGAGCTGACGATGCGATATGCGCAGCGTGCGTCGGCGCCGTCGCCAGGCGGGACGGAACATTCCGACGAATTCGCAGAAGCTTCGTATTCCGTTGTCTCACGAGATCAAAATCTGAAGATCGTCGGGATTGCCGATCTTGATCCCGAGAGCATGCGTGGCCCGACGCGCGCCAAGGTCTTCCTGCCATTGAAATTGGCTGAGAGCCCGCATGTGATGCAACCGACCGACTTGCGGGAGATTTCTCGTGCCGCTGGCGATCAGCCGGCATATTCCTCGATCAGTGTGCGCGTCAAGAATCCCTCGCAGATTCAGGGCGTGGAGGACGCAATCAAGAAGATGGGCTTTACAACATTTTCCATTCTCGACGCGAGCCGCAGCTTGCAACAGGTGTTCAAAGTGCTCTATGCCTTTCTGGGTATTTTCGGCAGCCTAGCGTTAGCAGTTGCCTCGATCGGCATCGTGAATACATTGGTGATGGCGATTCTTGAACGCAGGCGGGAAATCGGCATCATGAAGGCGATCGGCGCCAGCGACTCCGACGTAAGAAAGCTGTTCTTCGCCGAGGCGGGCGCCATGGGAATCGTGGGCGGAATTTTTGGGGTCATCTTCGGATGGGCGATCGGGCAAATCATCAACTTCGGAACCAACATTTACCTGAAGAGCCAGTCCATCCCGCCAGAGCATTTTTGGGCAGTGCCATGGTGGCTTGTGGCGTTCGCGATCGCATTTGCGTTTATTGTCAGCCTCGTTTCGGGGCTCTATCCGGCAGGACGGGCCGCCCGGCTTGATCCGGTACAGGCTCTTCGATACGAATAGACCTTTCATGAACGTTCTCTTCTGGTTTCGCCTTGTGCCGCTTTGCTTTCTGCTTGCCATTCCAGCTCGAGGTCAGAGCCGGATCGACTGCAGCGCGATCAAAAGCAGCATCCTCAAGCGCCCAATGCATTATTGCGTCTGCGTTCCATCTGGCTACGATGCTGGCACGAAGAAGAGCCCTCCGCGCAGATACCCGATCCTTTATTTTCTGCATGGACTCGGCGACAACGAACAAACACTCTTCAATAGCGGCGGATGGACTCTTCTCGACGATCTTCGCAGCCGACACGAGATGGGAGACTTCCTGATTGTCGCGCCCGAAGGAGGACGGAGTTTTTACATCAACTCGGCGGACGGATCAGTTCGGTATAGCGACTTTTTCCTGCAGGAGTTCATGCCTGCGATCGAGAAAAAGTATCGGATACGCGGGCGCGCGGATCGTGCGATCAGCGGGATTTCGATGGGTGGTTACGGGGCGCTCCGGTTTGCATTTGCGCATGCGGAGTTGTTCTCTGCGGTGAGCGCTCAGAGTGCGGCTTTGATTACCGAGTCTCCGAAACAACTCGACTCTGCGGCACGAGCGGGCCTGCCTTTGCTGACAGTGCTCTCACCGGTATTCGGAAAGCCCATCGATGTGTGGCTCTGGAATGAGTACAATCCGCTTCTCCTAGCCAGGAAGAATGCCGCTGCGCTGCAGAAGGTGACAATTTACTTCAATTGCGGGCAGGACGATAACTACGGGTTCGAGAAGGGCGCCGCAGCTTTACATGACGAGTTGCTTAAGGAGCATGTCACGCACGAGTATCATCTCTATCCCGGAGACCACAGCATCACCTATTTTCTGGCGCACTTCGCAGAAGTCATGGAGTTCCATTCGCGGGCGTTTGGACTAACGTCGCAGAAGTAATTCATCCGGCAGACTCCAGAAAACCTTTCACCACAGGGAACACACGGGGCCACAGAGAAAATGGCTCATGTAAACTAAGAAGGTTGCTTAGGATAACGTTTCTACGTTCTCTGAAATACCTGGAGAGGTGGCCGAGTGGTTGATGGCTCCGGTCTTGAAAGCGGGTCGAATTCAGCGAACCGTACGACTTTTCAATAGTTTACATCACGACGACAGGTGTCAAAATACCGATAAAAACGGGTATTCGGGAGCAAACGGACACCGAATTGACACCAACTTCCTGCTAGAATCCGCCCATGACGACGAAGACAGTCATAGCCAGCTTGACGGGTATCGGCGCGACCAAAGGCACTTACCAGAGACTCTGGAATCTCAGCTTGAATGATGAAGGACGAGTCGCCGCTGAGGGAGATTCGGCGGAAAACACAGGGCAGATAGCGGAAGGGAACTACGAGCTGTCATACGTCTTCGATGGCCAGATCGTCAGGAAGAACGTCAGTTTCGGCGAGGGTCGTCGTATGCAAGCTGCCGATGAGCAACAGATCGTCGACGAATATCTCGCTAAGATCAAGGCCATTACTGACAAACGCCAACTTCAGACCGCTCTTCAGAGGATCAATGCGAGAAAAGATGTCCTCCAGGCTTCGCGTAGTGGAGAGTTTCGAGGGACGGTCGAACGCTTGAAACCGTCAAGCCTTTTCCCTGAGGACTTCTACGAAGAAGTGGACCAACTCGGCTCCAGCTTAGACTCGGTCGATGGGGAACTGAAGGTTCTGTCTCAGATCACCACCGCGATCGAAAGACAATTATCAAACTTGAAATAGAAAGTCACCGGCAGAGCAACGTGAACGGCCAGACTCGCGTGCGCGCCAGCGACCGTCGAACCATCAACCACGCGAAGTTAACCCACCCAGCGTCGACCGCCTCTTCGAGCTCGATCAACTTGCTGATCTCCGCGCGGTTCATCTCGTCGATGCGGCGTTCGCGCGACCAGGCGCGACCTTCGGGCGACGACATCCAGGTTGCGAGACGTTCTTTCTCTTCGGGTGGGATGACGTAACTCATCGTGATCTCCAGTACGTCCAACTGCGGCTCGAAGCTTCACTGTGATCGCGGTCGTAAGATCGCATACACGGTGACGAGTACCACAGTCGGTCCTCTCTCTGTGATGGCGTCTCGTAACGCGCCACGAGCGAGTCGCAAATGTCGTTGAGTGCTTCCTGGAAGTTCATGAGAGTAAGGCGGGATCGCCGTCCCGCGTCGGCCAGCGCTTTCTCGAAAGCGAGGCACGCTGAAGGCCTCGTACCAGGAGATCTGGTCCGCCTGGTGCGGTTTGCTCGAAGCAAACTCTAAGATCGAAGGGGTGACGATCGCCTGTCACCCCAGCCTTTGGCGACCTACCAAAGACCAACAAAGGAGAACGACTCCTTCAAACTTGTGACGACTCGTCCAGCAACTCCGTTAACTCTTCGAGACGTTCGCGGTGCGGCCAGTCTTTCAACCGCTTCTTGGCCGCGCCACAGATCCGTACCGTGGCCTCGTGCGCTCGCTTCGCGGCACCGAGCTCGATCTTCAACTCCACTAACTTGTGCTCTGCTTGGTCGGCGAGGTCTTGACCTTGTGCGTTGTTCATCCGTCGAAGACGTTCGACGGTCGCTTTCTTGACGTCGATCTTGGCGGTGATCTCACGAACGGCGTCGGACGCGTTCTTCTCGCGTCGTTCGGCGTCGGCGGCGGCGAACTCCAGTTGTCTCTTCTCTTCGGCTAGCAACGGCTGTTCCACCTCTGGTGAGAGTTGGTGCGGCTCGCGCCTCGGTTGGGTGACGTGCTCGACCTGAGCGTCTATCTGTGCGAACGCCTGGTCGAGCGTGACGTGGTTGAAGATCGGCATGGGACTGTTCTCCTACGGTCTGACGTTGTTACTTCTTCAGCGACTCCACGAACTGAGCCGCACTCTTGCCTTCACTCATCGCGACGCGCAGTTCGCGGTCGTACACTCCTGCCATGAACTTCGCGGTGACTTCGTCGTGACCTTGCTTCTTGAAGCACTCGACCTGGCGTTCCTGCAAGGTCGTCATCGTCGACTCACCGATCGACTCGGAGTACGCGCCGTTGTTCTTGCGGACCACGGTCGCGGCGATGTTCTTGGCGATCTGCAACTGTTCCCCGATCGGCAACAGCTGAGTATTCTTCTCGCTCTTGGCCAGCTTGACCTGTTCGTAGAACCGGTTCGTTCCCGTCGCCGTCAGTTTGCTCAACGTCTCGTTCAACTCCACTTCCAAACTCTTCATGGTGTTTCACCTCTCACGATCATTTGACGACGACGGCGTGATTACCCACACGGCGTTGGATCACAACGGTTTACCCCGCGCGATCCAGTCGGCGACCTTCTGTTCGTTGATCCAGGCGAGGCCTGGGAAGGCGTCGCGCAACCTGCACGCGACCGTCACGGTGTCGAGTCCCGCGCGAAGCCAGAGTTCGCAACAGGCCTTCGCACGCGCACGTACTATCTGCAGGTGCAGCTCGCGTTCGGTGATCTCGACGGAACGTTTCCGTCGCCCGCTCTTTCGCAACTGCGGGCGGTACCGACGTCGCATCTCGCCTTGAAGTTCTTGTAACCGCGTCTTGTTCCTCACATGTCCTCCCAACCTTGCATGAGATCGCCTTCCATCTCGCGTTCTTCGGCACGCTGCCGCTTTTGAACGTTCAACTTGAGCTTCGCGGCGATCGTCTGGTACAGCACCTCGCGCGACGCTGGATCGTTCAGGTCGCCGCCTTCTTGGATCCAGTCGTCGATCAACAGTTCGACCTTCGCTTGTCCGATCTCTGCGTCTTGACGTGCGTGTCGCAGCCGTACGGCGATCTGCCTGAAACGTTCCGTCAAGGCCAGCTTCACCGCCTGGATCAACTTCTGGTTCTCAGAACTCGAGGTGCCCATATTCGTCCTTCCAGTCCATGTCCGTCGTCGCTTCTTCGACCGCGTCGGCAAGCGCGAGCCGTCGTTGTTCTCGCGCACCAGGCACGTACGCGTAGTGGTCCATCTTGAAGTCGATCGCCTTGCGCAACTCCCAGGCCAGCGCGTGGACGAACGCGTCGGTCTGGTCCTTGTAGTTCGTCAGCGGAAAGTTCTCCAACTCGTCGACGAACGCTGCGAGCCAGGGCGCGGACTCGGGCAGCTGCACCAGTCCCTTGTTGAACAACCAAGCGACCGCACCGGCGCGTTCTTCCTTCGATCCCTTCGCGTCGATGGGGATCACCGGCAGACCCTTGATGTCGATCAGGCCGTAACCTCCGGCCGCGCGTTCGACGCACACGGCCTCTGGGTAGACGCCGTGGTAGCGCGTCACGGCTTCGAAGAAGGTGATCAGTTCTTCCTTCTGACGTTCGGGCGTCCAGCGTCCTCTGTGAACGTTCAATACCTTAAGGTGATCGACGCAGTGACCGAGGCAGACGAACGCCGTGTACGCTCCCGACTGTGTCTCGGTGTTCGCGGCGTCGACGGCGATCCACGTCTTTCTCAACTCGCCGAAGTGCGTGTAGCGTGGTGCACGCGTGACGTCGAAGTACGTCAGGTCGCCCAGCGACGGCACTTGCATGTACTGAGCCTGTTTGTAGTACGACGTGATGCGATCGAAGATCGATTCGAGCACCGGACGCGGAAAGCGATCGGGCCACAGCGCGTCGTACGCGGGAAAAATAGTCTTAGTCATACTGATCCTCGAACCAAGCACCTTGCCCGTCGTCGTTCGTCGCGGGCAGGTGCAGCCGTAAGAACTTCATGTCGGTGTCGAGCAACCATCCGATCGTGTCGCCTGGGTGCAGTCGCGCTTGCATCGCGATCACGATGCCGTGAGGTGTCAGGCGGTTCATCGCAGCTGACACGACGCCGTCGATGATCGACGTTCGCTTCGTCTCGGACTTCGCCTCTTGCCCGTTCTTGAACAGGTCGTCGAAGGTGACGTCGTCGAAGCCCCAACCGGTCAACTGTCCGCCGATGCCGCTCGCCTTGTACGTCAGGTCGAGCGAGTCGTCCGCCGCCAGCTTCCACTCTGAGTTGCGGTCGATCGACTTCGGCAGCTGGCACAGCTTCGACGAGGCCTGACAGAACTTGTCGGCCAGCGCTTGCGAGTTGCACACGACACCGCTGTGGTTCCTGACGTGGCCTTCAGCGATCCACCAGGCGGGACGGTAGACGTTCACCAGTTCCGACTTCCAGTGCCGTGGCGGCAGTTCCAGGATCACGTTCTTTCGCTCGCGCATCCCGCGTTCAAGCACGTTGCACACTTGCTTGACGTGCCACGGCAACGGACGCTGAAAGTTGCGCGGCATGTATTGTTCGACGAACTCAGTCAGTCGCATCGGGCACCTCTGGCAGCGCCTTCATGGGCGGCGGGAAGTCAGCTTCGATCGGCGGCGGCGTCCAGTTCCGCTGGATCGACTTGGCGAACGCGTACACGTCCTGCATCTGTACTTCGTCCAGGCCAGCGCACGCTTCGCGGAACAACAGGTACTCAGCGGAGTGTTCGGGATTGACGTTCTCACGCTTCTGATAACTCAACGTCGGCGCGTTCAGCCCCAACAACTTCGCGACAGAGTCGCGGATGCGAACGATCGTGTTGCCTACTTCGTGCGGAACCTCGCCCTTGATGACGGCCTCTTCAAGGCGTGTCAGCGCGGCGTACTGTGCTCGCTTGAACTGCTTGACGTCGTCTTCGCTGCCTTGTACGTATCGCGCTTCGATCGCCTGGAGATCGCGCCAGAAAGTGACACGACTAACTCCGAGAGCCTTCGCGATCGCGGTCGACGACACGCCTTCGTTCATCATCTTCACGGCGCGTGCCTGACGGTCTGCACGCGACGCCTTCGACGTCTTGTCTCCACGCGGGCGCTTCACGCTACACCTCCGCAACACTTCTTAAATTTCCTGCCTGATCCACAAGTACAGGGTTCGTTCGCGCCGACCTTGGGTGCGAGGCGAACGTACTGACGTACTTGGTGGGGTACGCGGTACGGCTTGTCGGCCGTGATCATGCGCGTGTTGCCGATCCGAACTTCGTCTCGCCCGTACTTCACGCCGCCCTCTCTTTCTTCGAGTCGATCCAAGCCATGACGTCGGCGCGATCGAACCGGACGGTCTTGCCGTTGAGGCGCACCGTCGGCAACGGGTTATCGCCACGCTGTCCGCGCTCTCGCGTGAGTTCGTACACAGATCGCCTGGATACCTTGAGGATCGCGGCGACCTCGTCAACTGTGAGGATGTCTGCCATGGCCCTACTCCTTCGACACCTGTGCTCTGCCTTGTGCGCGTACGTGCTCTTGATCGGCGATCGCCTTCTGGCGGTCGTCTTCCGCGACGAAGTCGAGCGCGGCAACTTCACCGGCGTCGGTGAGCCTGATCATTGGACTGTCGACCGCGCGGCCCGTAGCCAGTTCCAGAAACTTCCAGTCGAGCAAACGGTCTACGCTCGCACGCAGTTCCGCCGCTGACGATCTGGCGCGTTGCAGCAAGTCTCCGTGTGTCAACCCGAAGCGCGGACCGTGCCTGAAGATGGCTTTCAGCACGCGTACGTCGATCGCCGCCTCGTCCCAGGTGATCGGGCGCGAAGTGCCGTCGACCTGGACCAGGCTGCGATACTGGCCGAGGTGACGAAACGGCCGGTTAGAATGGGATCGGTTCTGCATCTTGGTTCTCCTCTGACACGAACTCGTTGTACTTGGAGCTCACCTTTCCGTGACTCCAGGCTTTCTTTCCAAACTCTTTCTTCAAGCGCCTTTCGGTCTCGTTCACTCCGACGCTTTCGCGAGCGCACTGCCGCGCGAGCACTTCTTGCGGATCGATGCTGTTGCCGACCAAGTTGCGGCGATAGGGCGAGTTTCCGGGTGCCACCTTCATCGACAGCGGCACGCCTTCCAGCTGGAACGGCTTCAGGCCGGGGTTCTTCAGGCCCTGTACGTATAGCCACGGACTCAGGTCGTTCTTGTCTTCTTTCAGGTTCTCCAGGCGGACGCACGAGCGGAGGATGCCGCCGTAACCTACGCTACCGATCACGGAGTTCTCCAGCGACCACTCTTCTTTATTGCGAGCTGATTCTTTCGAGAGGTGATACAGGCCGACGACGGCGAGAGCGCCGACGTTCAGCAAGTTGTAGACCATCGTTGCGAACCGCAAGGCCTGGTTGTAGGCGTTGGTATCGTCGGCGGGGTTGAAGTATCCGGCGGTGTCGAGAAAGACGACGCGCCCTTCGGAGGACTTCAGCATTCTCGCATCGTCGAGCGCCCACAATCCGGACTCCATCGCGCGGATCAGAAAGTTCTCGGACTCTGCGATCCCGATCGTCTCGGCGTAGTACCTGACACGAGCCTCGTCCATCTCGGGCACGTGATAGATGACGGGCACCGGCTCGCCTGGACCTGGAAAGCACCACAGTGGTTTGCCTGTGGCCATCGCGTCGGCTTCTTGCAGCGAGAACCACGACTTTCCGTGATACGAGGGCGCGACGTTCAGCGTCAGTGCTTTCTCTGGCACCAGGCCCGCTGACGGGGGTAGTCCGGGCGGCGCTCCGATCAGGAACTTAGGCGGTTCGTTCCGCAGTTGCGCTACGGTCTTGCAGCTGTCGCGCCAACTGTCGGGATCGATCTCGGGCTTGTGCTTCTGCAGCCGCTTGCTCAGGTTCTCCCGCGCGAAGCCGATCGCCTTCGCGATCTCGCTGTCCTTCAACCGCTCCCACTTCTCGCACCAGTGCGTTTCGGTGTACAGCTTCGATTCCTTGAACCGCGCTTCCATCAGCACCGGATCGCAGACGGTCTCGACGCCCAACTTGGTAAGCAAGGACTGCACCGCCTGGCTCAGGTCGGGGAAGTCGGTGCGATTCATCAAGTCTGCCAGCTTGGCGCTGACTTCCGTAGTCCCGGTCGTCCGCGCCGTCCTCTCGCCGTTCTTCAGCGCGTCGATGGCGTCGAAGATCGCTCGCGCTTCCCCCAGCGATACTTCGGTGACCTCTGGCTTGAACGACGGAACCCCGATCGCGTGCTCGCCCGTCATCGTGAAGTATCTTTTTCGGGAATAGGCTTCAGCCTGGTCGGTCCTGATCCCGTCCGGCAGCTTCGCGTGCTCCGCGCACTTCCACCACAGATGAAGGCCTTTCTTCGAGGGCGAGTACTCCGTATAGGTGGCGGGAAACTTGCGCAGCAATTCGACGGCCCAGGCGGCGACCTCGCCGCCGTCGACGCAGTCATCGAGATCAACTCCAAAGAAAGGAACGCCGAAGACCAAACCGATTCCGACTGGATAGGGATCGTCCGCGTACTTCAGGAAGGGTTTGATCGTGCTCAGAGAGGCGATGGCTTCTTCAAAGGTCGACCAGCTTTCAGGATCGGTCGACGAGGCGTTGTGCTTCGGATCGCGCGAGTTCTTGGGAACCTTGCAGCGCTCGCGCCCAGGCTTGCCGTCCTTCGGTTGAGCGTCTTCAAGACGAAAGCTCACCCACCGGCAAGACGCTTTAAGCTCCTGCGGCAGACTCTCAAGTTCGCGATGATGTTGATCTGACAACGTCGGCCTCGGGAAACTCGAATGAACTTCAACTTCGGAGTTTCTTCCGACGAGCCATGTGAGCTGGCACTCACGCTCGCCCCGAGACCGGGCTTACTCGATGGATAACGAGCCGATCTGCAACAATTCAACCATGAATTACATGATCACGACAATCGAAACTTACCTCTTAACATCAGGTTTTTTCGGAACGAACTTTCCCACACGGTGTTCTTAATTTGCACATCAGGTCAATCGGTCAAATGCAGTTTGACCAGGTGACCACAGCTGTCGGGTCGAGATACGACAGCCGAACAGGCGTCGTTCTCGACACTGTGGTCAAAATTCACGTCATATAGGGATTTGACCGTTGACCACCCCGAAAAAAGCGCGATCGTGAAACGTCGTGAAACATGCTTAAGCACGTTGGACGTCATGCCAACCCGCCATCAAAGCGGGTGTACGCGCTTTTCGCACAACGGATTGAACGGCTTGCGAGGCGTGGTGTCCGTTTGGTGTCCCGAAGGTCGCGCTACGCCAGATCCGACTACCCAGCGGCGGGCGTCAGTATCGGCATTTCGCGCTTGGACGCCGCCGAACCCCGCGACTCGACGCATACCGAAACGTGCGGCGTGAGTTTTGGGCATCCCAGGCGACAATCCCGTCCACATCGATACGCGAGTTACAATGAGGCCGCGTTCGATCGATGCGTCGTCAGATTCAATTCGTCCCGCGCAAACTACCCAGCGTACGCCTGTACCTGGACGACATCGAGGCCATTATCAAGATTCTCGCTGAGGAACTTGAGGCGACTAAAAGAGACCAAGCCAGGGAAATGGCGGAAGAGAGGCTGAAGTGGATGCCCAAGAAGATCGGCAACGATTCTACAGCACAGGTTGAGGAGCCCAAGGAACCTGAGATACAGATACGGTCGCTGTTTCGAATCGGAAGCGTAGAGATGGACTCAATCGACGACCTCTTGTACCAAGGCGGGAGCGTTAAAGACCTGACGGTCTCTATACAGAGTCGCAAAGAACAGTACGTGTCGTCATGTGGCCTTGAGTTTCGTCACTACTCCGAACCCGAACTTAATTTGATAGCACTCGGAACCGTCGATCAGCAATGGAAGGTGTACGCTCAGGTTCTGGAGATCTGCAAACGACGTCGAATGGCAGTAAAGGAGTTCTTCCTCTCGTTGCCGTACTGGCTGAGGAACGGGTCGTTCGTTTTGATCTGGCCGCTCATCCTCGCCGCCGTAGAGAGCAAGGGACTGGCGCACATCATCCTCACCACCATCACCCTCATCGCCCTTCCGATCATCGTGATCGGAACGATCGCAGCCACGAGACCGAGTCGTGTCTACCTGGTACGTTCACACGAGAAAGACAAGGTCGCGACCGAGACCCGCAAGAAATACCGGGATCTTATTTTCACCCTGATCTTAGGTGGCGCGATCGCAGAACTGATCCGCTACTTCGGCGGAAAACTGCTGAAATAATTTCGTCCTCCCAAAACCTGACTTGTGGTGTTTACTATCCGGGTAATACTAGATATTGCGTTTTCCACAGGGGTGCACCATCCCTTGCGATGAAACCCCTTGCCTTTAGGAGAATTTTCAGTTACTACAGTGGAAACCGGAGGGCCGGGTGGCTCGAATGGTTAGGCGGTACCTCCTGCAAAGGTACCAATGCCAGTTCGATTCTGGTCCCGGCCTCCAGTTTTTAACCGATGTCTTCGAATCGCATCGGCTCTTTGACACGGCAGCGTGGCTGAGTGGTTTATAGCGGGCGACTGCAAATCGCCAGGTCGGGTCTCACCTTCACCGGAAACACCCGATCCGTTGGTTCGAATCCAACCGCTGCCGCCCTTACCGCCGCATCAAACTTGAAAGAACCTATTCAACGCCAAGTGACTGGTCGTTGGCAAACCGCAAAAGTCTAATCCCTTCCGATTCCTCGCGCAACCCACATGCCACAATTTATTGTAGGTGGCTCTGGCCATGCCCAACAACTTCGGTCTTGCCGTGTTTCTCCGCGCTTCTTAGACTTCTTATACCTCTTATACGTATATGTCAACTGAGAAGTATAGGAGGTATAAGAAGTCTAAGAACTCGCCTCCCGATGCCGAAGAAGAAACCGCCTGGGACAGTGACACATCAGATCTTCCTCCCGGAAGAACTGCACAAACAGGTCACGACTGTGGCTTCTTACGGAGCGGCAGACGATCTCATCGTCGAGTGCGTCACGGAGGCGATGAAACCACGTTGGCAAAAGTGGCTCAAGCGTGAGGTCAAGAAGATCGAAGACGGCGACCGGAAGCCGCCGTCTTAACTCCGATTAGTCTTCCGACTTCTCTGCGTCCAGGTACGCAGCCTCCAGCATCTTCAACCCGCGATCGGCGAGTTCGGTCGACGGCAGCGCGTAGTGTTCGTCGGTCGTCGCCATCTTCGCGTGACGAAGAACCTGCTGTGCCTCGGCGAGCGACTTGCACAGGTCGCGGATGATCGTCGCCGTCGAGTGACGACACGCGTACAGCCCGCGCCACGGCAGCTTGGCGCCCTGGATCGAAGGCCTGAGGACGTGCTTCGAGAACGAGACGTTCGTGATCGGTCGGAGTTTCGTTCTCTGTGAGGGGAACATCCAACCGGTCTTCGGACTCTCGCACTTCACGCGCCAGGCTTCGAGAGCCGAACCTACAGGTTCGATGATGAAGAGTTCAGCGACCGACTTCGATGTCTTGGTCTGCCCGATCTTGCCCTCGACGTTGGCTCGTTCGACGGTGAGGCGTCCGTCGTGGACGTCTTCCCACTTCAACCCGAAGACCTCGCTGGGCCGCAGTCCCATGAAGAACGCGAGCGCGAAGGCGAGACGCGCGTCGGGACGCGGCTCGAGCGTCTTCAGTATGGCCTTGCACTCTTCGAGCGTGTACCACTCGCGCTTCTCCGGTTGGCGCGGGTCGGCGAGGACCTTCACGCCAGCGACGGGGTTCGCGCGAGCGAAGCCCATGGACATCGCGATCGCGAAGATCGACGACAACAGGGCACGCGCGTGTGCGAGCGTGTTCTTGCCTAGGTCCTTCTCCGTGACCAGGCGCGTGAGGAGCTGTGAGACGTCCGGCGCGTGGAACTCGTCGAGTCGGCGGTCCTTCAGCGACGGTTCGAGGTACAGCGTCCAGGTTTCCTTGTAACCTTTAATCGTGCGCGGCGAGAGGTTGCGCGGCCCGAAGGACGGAACGAAGTACTCACTCCAGAACTCGGTGAACGTCAGCCGCTTCTGTGTCGGACGCCTCGCGCCGTGAGCGTCGTTGACGCGCAGCATCTGCTCGTCGCGTTTCCGCTGCACGCTGGCGGACACTTCCAGCTTCCCGCGTCGGCGGCGTGCCCAGTGATCGCGATCCTCGTCGCACAGAAAGACTGCGACCTTCTTCCCGTCGACGGTGTAGCGGACGTAGAACTTCTTCGACCGTAGTATGATGGACCCACGTTGGTGTCTCGACATGGATGACGCCCTCCAACGTCATTATATGTGGGATCGGACACTACGGACACCAGCGTCACGCGACGCTCACGCGTAGATCATTGAAAATACGGTAGATATAAATGCGGAGAGGTGGCCGAGTGGTTGATGGCTCCGGTCTTGAAAACCGGCGTACCCGAAAGGGTACCGAGGGTTCGAATCCCTCCCTCTCCGCCATATATTTCTCATCGAAAAGCCTATAGCCCTACGCGGAAAACTAGTCCTTCTGCATTTCTGACGATTCAACTTCCGATTGGAGAGTCAGAGGACTGAGATTCGGTCCGGCAGCAAATCCCATAGCTTTGCCAAAGCCGAAACCATGGACTGTGGGCGAGCCTTTCATCGTGCCTGCGATTTGCAGCCGAAAGGTCGCTCGGGCTGGGCGGTCGAGTGTCCGGAGCGGCGAATATGCGCTCTAGGAACTCGATATCAGCGATGATCTGTTCAGCGTCCATTCCTTCGATTCCTTACGCCACTAGAAACTCGCACGCATTTCGCTGGAAGTTCCTCCAGCAGCGGGCACGTAACACTTCAGCGAGTAGTCCATCACCATACGGTCCGCATTGAAGCGCCAACCGAGCGTGCGGATCGTGCGCTTCATTCGTTTGATCCATCCCCGAGGCAAACCGTCGCGGTCGCGCTGGTAATACAGCGGGATGACCTCGTCGCGCAGAGTTCGCATCAGGTCTTCGCCGTCGCGGGAATCGTGGATCTGCATGTTGGAATGCGTCTTTCCGGTTCCGATTGCGAAGCCATTGGCACCATCGTAGGCCTCGGCCCACCAGCCGTCCAGAATGGAAAGATTGAGGCCGCCGTTCAGCACCACTTTCTGACCGCTAGTGCCCGACGCTTCCAGCGGACGGCGTGGATTGTTTAGCCAGACGTCTACGCCTTGGACGAGGTATCGTCCGACATTGATGTCGTAGTCTTCAACAAAGACGAACTTGTCGCGGAACTCGGAGTCGCGCATCATCTCCGCGATTTGCTGCAAAATGCGCTTGCCGGGCTCGTCGAGCGGGTGAGCCTTACCTGCGAACACGAACTGCACGGGGCGATTGGGGTCGTTCACCATGGAAGCCAAGCGCTCCATGTCCGTAAGAATCAGGTTCGCGCGCTTATAAGTGGCGAAGCGGCGGGCAAATCCGATGGTCAGAGCGTCGGGGCTGAGAACGCGCTCGAATCGCTGCAAGACTTCGGAAGATTCTCCCCTGCGTTCGGCCTGGGCCACGGCTCGCCGGCGTACAAATTCGATCAAACGGGACTTAAGATTGAGGTGGGTCTCCCAAAGTTCGCCGTCATCGACGCTTTCGATACCTAACCAGATCTTTGCCTCGCTGCCGCGCTGGTGCCAGTCGGGGCCGAGATGCCGGTCATACAAGCGAAACATCTGTGGCGCAAGCCACGTCGGAACGTGGACACCGTTGGTGATGTGTCCGATGGGAATCTCGTCTTCCGGCTTGCCTTTGTAGAGTCCCGTCCACATGGCGCGAGAGACTTCGCCATGCAAAGCAGAAACGGCATTGGCGCGACGCGAGAGTCTGAGGGCCAAAACGGTCATGCAGAACAGCTCTTCGGCATTCGTGGGATTTTCGCGACCCAAGCCGAGCAAGCTGTCTTGAGACAATCCCAGCGCCTCACGGAGCGGTCCTACGTGCTCTTCGACCAAAGCTGCATGGAAACGGTCATGGCCGGCAGGCACGGGAGTGTGAGTGGTGAAGACTACCTCGCGCGAGATGCGGGGAACGGCTGCTTCAAAACTGATTCCCTCGTCCTCCATGCGCATGCGAATTGCTTCAAGGACGGCGAAGGCGCTGTGGCCTTCGTTCAGGTGCAGCACTCCGGGAGTTACGCCCAGCGCTTTCAAGGCACGCAGTCCTCCAACCCCGAGGAGCAATTCCTGTCGAATCCGAATACGGAGGTCGCCACCATAAAGGCGGGACGTGAGTTCGCGATCTTCGGGCGCATTTCCATCGACATCCGAGTCCAGCAGCAAGAGGTCCCGACGGCCGACTTTGACGCGCCAAACTTTGGCTTGAATGCGGCCGCTGCGGGTCTCGATTTCAATCACAACGGGGCGGCCATCTTTGCCGATGGCGGGCTCCATCGGCAACTGGTTGACATCGGTCTCCAGGTAATCTTCCCGCTGCCATCCGCTGAGGTCCAGGTGCTGGCGGAAATAGCCTTGGGGGTAAAAAAGGCCGACGCCAATCAAGGGAATGTCTAAATCGGAGGCACTCTTGATGTGGTCTCCGGCCAGGACGCCAAGGCCTCCCGAATACACGGGCAAAGACTCGTGAAGGCCGAACTCGGCTGAGAAATATGCGACTGGATGTGGACGCAGGACCCCGGCATGCCGTGTTCCCCAAGTTCGGTCGGCTTCCAGGTATTCCAGCATGCGCCGGTACGCATAGTTGACCCGGCTATGGAGCATAAGTTCAGTAGCGCGGGCTTCGAGCCTTGAAAGCGGGATTTCGCTTAGGAGTGCGATGGGATTGTGATTTACCTCGTTCCAGCGGACAGGGTCGAGGTCGAGGAAGATGCTGGCGGTGTTTTGATCCCAACTCCACCAAAGATTTCGCGCGAGCGCCCAGAGGCGCTCCTGCAGGGGCGCGATGAAACGATCAAGGGTACGCGCTTCGCTTACGACTGGAGCCACCTGGCTGGCAGCCTCCGTCAGCATCTGAATGTCGTCTTCCGCGAAGATGCGCGCTTCAATCGTCTGCACGACGAGCACGCCTTGCAAAATGCCTCGGTCGATGACCGGTACACCGAGGAAGGACTGGTACGCGTCTTCCCCCGCGTCGCGAAAATACTTAAACCGGGGGTGATTTTTTACCTGGCTGACTGAAATTGGCTGAACCTGCTCGGCGACGAGGCCTGTGAGACCTTCATGAACTGCCATTCGCAAGTTGCCGATGCATTCGCGACGTAAGCCGACAGTAGCCGCTAACACAAGGTTTGCCCGATCGGGCTCGAGCAGATACGCGGAGCACACGTCCGTACGAAACCTCTTGGCAATCAAGGCGACCACATTCATCAGCGTTTCGGCTGAATTTCCGCCTTCGACGGCTAAGTGGTCGATTTCCTCGATCGACAAAACACTTTTTTCTGCAACACGCACCCCTTGGTCCATATCCCCCTGCTGTTTTGAGTCCTTCCAATGATTATTCAAGTGCACGGCGGCCGGAACTGCCGAATACTTGACCATCCTTTGATAATGTCACACTCGGGAGGGTTCCCACTATTGTACGGGGTCGAGGAAAATCGTGCTGCGACACAGTTGCACCGCGGTAACCGTCTGAAAAGCTGTTTGCCTGAGGCCAAAAGGAAGAGTAGAATTTCCGCCAACCCAGCCAACCGAGGAAGGCACACGTCCCCTTTCCACGGCTACGATTCGGAAAGGCGCCAGATGTGCGTGGAAGGAGCACGCGCAGATGCGGAGGGGCGCGGGAGCTTAAACCTCTCGGTGTTATCGCTCACGAATTCATGGAGTCGGGAAGAAGATGAAAGCTACCGCTGTGTGGTCTCTTCGCTTCAGTGCGAGCTTCGCTGGATTGATTTTTCTGGGATGGGTATTGACCGGCCAAGCCGCCAAACCTGGGGATCAAGGACTCCCTACGGACTGGAGTCACAGCCACGTGATCTTCAGCAAGCCCAGATCGGAAGCACAAGCGCAATTAATCGGTAGTGAAGCAAGATATTGGCAGCAGCAATATCGCCGAGAGATCCCGCGAGAGTTGGCTGATCCCGGAGCGGAAGAGAATCCAGCGCAGCCTGCAAAGGTCAAGGGTCGCGGCGGCGCTGGTTTTTGGGCGGAGAACCTCGGTGGCGCAGGCACGCCTGGCGCGAACAACTTTCCTGCAAAATATGGATTTAGCCTGACTGCCGCAAACTGTGCGAGCGCAGCCCAACCGGATTACGTCGTATTCAGTACCGGGAAACTGGGTGCGGGCAATCAGGCGAGCATCGTGGGTTTTGACAATATTTACAGCGGATGTACGGGCACCGTGCCAAGCGTTTACTGGGCCTACAACACGGGCGGCTTGATTCTAACCTCGCCCGTCATTTCCTATGATGGCAGTCAAGTCGCATTCGCTCAGACTTCCGCGAGCCCGACTGGAAACGGCGGCCTGGTCCTTCTAAAGTGGCAGCCGTCTGCAACGCAGACTGTCGGTTCTCCAGGAGTGCCCACGGTGGTTACTCCGGCACTGTATCGCAGTTGTGTCGCGCCCTGCGGGACGGAGATCTTCCTTCAGGACAGCGGTGGAGGCAACCTGGATGACCGGACTTCGTCCCCGTTTTACGACTACACGAATGATATCGCCTGGGTAGGTAGTGCTGGGGGATGGCTCCACAAGGTAACCGGAGCCTTCAAGGGAACACCCACAGCAGTCAGGAGCGGTGGGTTTCCGGTGAAGGTGAACACTGGAAATGCACTTTCAAACCCGGTTTATGATCCGGTATCGCGCAGCGTATTTGTCGGCGATGCCGGGGGATTCCTTTATCGAGTTGATGCCGCAACCGGCGCCGTAACCGCATCAGGGCGATTGGACTATGCTGTCGGCCTGGCGGAGAGCCCCCTCTTGGATGTAACCAGCAGGTTGCTTTACGTGTTCTCGTCAAGTGATGGTACCGCGAACTGCACCGGTGGTGTCGCTTGCTCAGCAGTCTATTTACTTCCGACCACCTTCACTGCCGGAAGTAAAGGGCAAGAAGTTACCGTTGGCATCAGCGTGGTCTTGGGTTCAGGAACAAATCCTAACCCGCTATATACGGGCTCTTTCGATAGTGCGTATCTGAATTCCACGGGCGGTAACGGGACAATGTACGTTTGCGGCAATACTGCAGGGCCTCCCACCATCTACCGGGTTCCCGTTGTAAATGGAGTGATGGGATCGCCGGTGCCGGGAGCGACATTGAGTCCCGCCATCAGGAATCCTGCTTGCTCTCCTGTAACCGACTTTGCGAATCCAAATGCAAGCGTCAACAAAGCCGAGCTGCTTTTTTTCAGTGTCAAGAATTTCGGTACTCCCTGTGCGAACAAGGGGTGTCTTATTAACTTCGTTTCTTTGCCTTGGCAACCGAACACCCACTACAACTTTGGGCAAGAGATGCTGGTTCTGAGAACGGCAAATAACATCGCATACATTCAAGTTGCATTAAATTCGGGCACTACAGGAGCAGCACAACCAACCTGGCCGGGAGTTGTGGGAAATAAAACAATAGACGGCGGTATTACATGGGTAAATCAGGGAGTGACTACTGTGACGGCGCTGGGGGCGTGGACCGCAAATCATAATTACGCGGCGCAGAACCGCATCCTCGATGGCACCAACGTCGAAGTTTGCATTACAGCTGGTCGTTCGGCTGCCACGGCTCCAACGTGGAATACTACTATTGGCGGCACAACTACCGACAATCTTGCCAAATGGATCAACGCTGGGCCGTGGCCGACGACGCAGCGCACAGTAACGGGCGGCACTGGCGGAATCATTATCGACAATGCGAGCACTGCGACGGGTGCATCGCAGGCGTATTTCTTCAATCTCACCAATCAAGCTTGTGCCACATCTGGCGGGACTGGAATTTGCGCGACTCAGGTATCACAAGCATCGTTACAGTAGTCCAGGACTTTTCTTATGAATACAAATGATCTCCAGTCTGAAGAGCAACCGTCTGCGACGAGCAAGAAAAAGCCTTACGAGAAACCGACCTTCCGGTACGAGCAAGTCTTCGTAACGACGGCACTTTCGTGCGGCAAGATCGCACCAATTTCATCGAGTTGCAGTGGGTCTCTTAAGGTCTCATGAGTGCGCGAGCGATGAACGACGTACACGGTATCAAGTGCAATTTGGCGAAAGACGTGTTGCGTTCGTCCGGAAAGCTTCGGTTGCAAGTAGCCGGCTGGAGTATGTTGCCCAGCATTTGGCCCGAGGACACGCTGATCATCGAACGAGCGAGCTGCGCGTCAATATCGAAAGGAGATGTTGTTCTGTTTGGCCGAGAGCAAAGGCTGTTTGTCCACCGTGTGGTTGGAAAGCCTGACAGAAGTGCGAGTGTCCTCACGAAGGGAGATGCGATGGACGTTCCAGACTCACCTGTGGGTGAGAATGAGTTGTTGGGAAAGGTCACCTTCATCGTGAGGAATGGAAGATTGCTTCGGCCCAGAACGAAGCTTCGTATCCGTGATCGTGCCGTCGCCGCACTGGTTCGGCATTCGGAAACCGGTGCCCGTGCTGTAGTAGTTGCGCATAGATTCGTTAACGAGTAGAGAACATACTTCCAAGACTTTGGATTGCCCTTGCCACAGCCAATCATTGATGTCGCCACTTATACTGTAGTGATCGAAATCGGAAATATACCTGTTCGTATCAATACGTCCGAGCTCGATTTCGTGAAGCTTCTGCAGAATCGCTACGAAGGATTTGTGAGTAATAACGAAAACTGCGAGATCGAGTTTGACATCGATCTTATCTCTCCTGAGCCCATCGATCGAGATACCGACGTGGAAGTGCGGTACACCGACGGACGATGGTCGATGCGAAGAGGAGATTTTCGGGCGGAATGGGATCCCAAGACTCGTCGCGGGTGGATCAGGCAGACACCGAATCCCTATTCGATCGATGCAGTTTTGCGAATCATTCATTCACTCGTTTTGGCATCGCACGGGGGATTCCTGCTACATTCGGCCAGCGCCATCCGAAATGGAAGGGCATACTTATTCGCAGGCGTTTCCGAAGCGGGCAAGACCACGATTTCAAAACTCGCGCCTTCCGACGTGACACTTCTAACCGATGAAATCTCGCATGTTCGGAGAAGTGGCGACGGATACGTCGCTCACGGCACCCCTTTCACGGGAGAACTTGCAAAGCTAGGGGAGAATGTCTCGGCACCTGTTGCCACGCTCTATCTTTTGGCGAAAGGCAAGGTCAATCGCATCGATAGGCTCTCAGCCGCGGAAGCGACCCGGTCGATACTGGCTAATTTGCTTTTTTTTGCGAAAGACGAAGATCTAGTTCAGCGAGTATTTCACTCTGTTTTTCATTTCGTTAGCCGAGTTCCAGTTGCGCGGCTGATGTTTGTGCCCGACGCCAGGGTTTGGGAGTTGATTGGATGAGCAGACTTTATGTTTCCCGAAATCCGAAGGTAGCTGCCCGCAGTCTGGACGGCGAGATGATGATCATGTCTGCAAAAGATTCGACTCTGTTTACGCTGAACAAGACCGCGACCACCCTGTGGCTGGCGGCGGACGGCACGACCCCGCTGGATGAAATTGTTAAACAGAGAATTTGCCGCGAGTTCGATGTCGAGCCATCGGAAGCGCTGGCCGATGCCGAAGATCTGGCACATCAACTGGCCAGGCATGAGATCCTGCAGCTCTCAGAATCCCCGGTGCAGGCCGTTAGTGAGGGTAAAGAGGAGCACCAGTGAGCCACCTTCTCGAACAATTAACGGAGAAGGCCCGTTCGCTAAATATTCCGCTGAGCGTGCAGCTTGATCTCACGTACCGCTGCAATGAACGTTGCGTCCACTGTTATCTGGACCACAACGACCACGGCGAAATGACAACGGCGGAAATCAAGCATCTGCTGGATGAAATGGCAGAGGCGGGCGTCTTTATTCTGACCTTAAGCGGCGGCGAGATTTTCCTGAGGAAAGACTTCTTCGAAATCCTCGAATACGCACGATTGCAGCGGCATTTCTGCGTGAAGCTTAAAACGAATGCAATCATGATCGGGGAGCGCGAGGCGACTCGGCTTCGCGAAATCGGCATTGAATCTGTCCAGGTCAGCATCTACTCCCACCGGACTGATGTGCATGATGCCATCACGCTCGTACCGGGCTCTTTGCAACGCTCTCTCACCGCGGCTCGCTTCCTGAAGGCACAGGGCTTACGGGTGGTTTTTGCAAATGTCCTGATGGCGCAGAACGCGCAGGACTATGCGGGAGTTCGCGCCCTGGCCGACGAACTAGGAGTTGAATCGACCCTCGATCCTACGGTCACGCCGATGATGGACGGTGATCGCTCGATTCTGCAGCTTGGCGCAGATGCGGACACACTGCGGAACCTATTTCGCGATCAAGCGCTGGTAGGGAGCGTGGAGGAATTTTGCGCAATTCCGCCAGAGCGAGACGAGAACGATTTGATGGCACTTCCGTGCAGTGCCGGTCATACCGCTTGCTATGTATCTCCTTACGGAGATGTATTCCCGTGCGTGCAGTTTCCACTTCCGACGGGAAATGTTCGTCAGCAAAAATTCGTTGATATATGGCGAAACTCAGAGCGGATGAAGGAAGTGCGCTCGATCCGACTGAAGGACCTGACAACATGCTCGTCATGTGCACACGGGGGGACGTGCACACGGTGTCCGGGTTTGGCATATATGGAAGGCAATATGCGCGGGCCTTCCGCTCAGGATTGCGAGAAGTCGTTTCTCCGGACCGGAGTTCCTTCTGCCAATATGCTGGCGCCAAAAAAAGAGCGGAGCAACCTGATTCAAATCGCCGTACCGCCGGTTTCGAAACTACCCGCGGCTGGCGCGATTGCGTGAGCCGCACTCTTCTTGCGGATTTACGAGCTACCGAAATCCATGGTATCCACTAGTCTCGCGGTGGAAGCAGAGTGGCGCCTTTTGCTCGCCGCCTGCACACCGGAGCGCAGCACGGCAAACGCCGAGATCGAGTCTTTACTGCCACTTCCGCTTCGATGGGACAGGGTCTTCGAACTCGCGGAGAATCACGGCGTACAACCGCTGTTGCATCAGTCCTTAGAAGACTTTCGAGGGTCTCTGACTCCTCAAACGGTAGAAATTCTCGCAGCGAAGCAGCGGACGAATCTGCACAAGGCGATGATGCTTTCCCGTGAACTGATCCGTATCCTGGATACCCTAACTGCAAACGATATCGAGGCGATGCCCTATAAGGGATTGGCACTCGCGGACTCCATATATGGTGACATTGCATTGCGGCAGACGGGCGACATCGACTTGCTGGTCCGCGCGCAGGATGTAGCGCGAGCCTGTGAGGCCCTTCACACCCTGAATTACACACCACACCTGAGACTGTCGGCAAAGGAGGAGAAATTTTATCTCCGATCAGGATATGAATACTCTTTCGATGCGCCGGCTGGACGCAACCTACTGGAGCTTCAGTGGGCACTTCAACCCAGATTCTATGCAGTTGATTATCCGATGGAAGAGTTGTTCCATCGAGCGGTGCCTGTGTCAGTTGCGGGACGCGTCACGAAAACTCTCTCCTTTGAACATCTGTTCATCGTTCTTGCGTTGCACGCAGCCAAACACGCTTGGGGGAAGTTGATTTGGATTTGCGATTTGGCCAGGATCATGAAAATGGAAGGTTTGAAGTGGGCACAGATTGGATCCCTTGCCCAACGTTTTCGGATCCGGCGAATTCTGACGCTAAACTTGCTTCTTGCTAACGAAATCTTGGGGGTGAGCATTCCATCGGCAGCAGAGGAGTCCGTCCTCGAAGATAGGAAAGAACCGTTGGTCGAAGTGATCAAAGATCTCATTTACAGCGGCGTGGCAATGGATGTGGAATCTGTTGCGTACTTTCGCCTCATGGTGAACCTCCGGGAGAGTGGGCTCGATCGAGCGCGATTTATCGGGCGATTAATTCTCACGCCCGGCCCGGGCGAATGGTCCTCAATCCGGTTGCCAAAGATACTATTTCCTCTCTATCGTGTGGTGCGCTTCTCGCGCTTGGCAACGCGATGGGCCCGCTGATAGATCTGCGCTGTTTTCATTGGCAGGCGATTCTGCGCTGGCACTCGCGGGTAAGAAAAGAAGGAACATCATCGCGCATCCAGCGAGGGGCATTAAAAGCCCCGCCTTAACCCCGCCGAAATGGTCGGAAGCGACGCCTACGGCCCAAGGTAGTAGTCCTCCACCGATGTTCGAGAGTGTAAACATGATGGACCCCACACGTGCGGATTCAAACTGCCGCGATAACAATGAGATTGTGATGGGATAAACAGAAGAGAGCCCAAATCCTGCGCCACACGCGCTAAAGACGACGCCAAGCGGACGGTGCGAAAGCACTAGACAAAAGCTACTGACGCAAGCGAGCAGCAGCCCGGCCTGCGCAATTCTGATGTCAGAGATCCGGCGAAGCAGAATAGGAGCTACCCATCTTCCGATCATCAAAGAGGCATAGAAGAATGAGGGAGTCATGACCGCAAACGAGGTGGTCATGCTTCCAAGGCTTTTCGAGAATGATGCGACCCATCCTCCAAGCGCGTTTTCGGTGCCCACATACAGGAAGAACAGAAAAGCCAACATAAGGAAAAAGGCGAAGTGAAGCCGCAAGAGCGGGAGTACGGGCTCGGCATCTTTGCTTGAAGGCGGTTCAACCTGATTCGAAGGCAGCAGTGCAATAGCTGCCGCAACGACAATTGACAATGCGGCAACCACGCTCAGAAACGTTGCAACGTGATGCATTCTGGATGCAGCAGCAACGATGAATGGGCACCCAACGGCGCCGGCGCTCCAATAGAAGTTTAAGAGATTCAGCGCAGCGCTTCGCCGCGAAGGATTCATATCTGCGACGAGCAAATTCGCTGCAGGAACAGCGATTCCGAGGCCAGCTCCGTAAGCTCCGATGCAAGCGATTCCCAAAACTCTTGATCCCGTAAATAGCAATGCGAGTCCGGCGGACATCAGTAGTAGTCCAGCTTTGATGGGAAAGAGAAATCCACGCCGTGATGCCAGCACGCCCGACAAGGCAACAGCGCACGTAGAGGTCACGTACTGTACCGTGAAAAGAGCGCCAGCTTGAGAATAATTGAGCGACCATTGTGCCGACAGCGTGGGGAGCAAGGGCCCAAGGAGTACGGTTGCGATCCCGATGGGCACAAAGGAAGCATATGCAGCGTAGGTTAGAAAGCGGGCCGATTTTGTCGCGGCCTGAGTGTCCGAAGTTGGCATGAATTGGGGCTGGCGTCGCGGATATAGAGGGCGACGCTGCTAGGGATGCTAACAGGAGCGGGCGACTGGCGCTGTTGATTCTCTGATGACGAGTTCAGGTTCGATGGCGATTTCGACGGGATATTCTTTCTTGCCTTCGATTCTTTCGAGCAAGCTTTGCGCCGCCACCTCACCCATTCGATTCAAAGGCTGACGAACTGTAGTGAGGCCCGGACTGTGAAAGGCTGCGCCGGGAATATCATCGAACCCCAATACGGAGATGTCTTCTGGAACTCGCAGTCCCTGCTCCCGGATGGCCCGAATGGCGCCAATAGCAGAAATATCGTTATAGGCGAATAAGGCAGTGAAGGGCTTGTGCTTGCTCAGGAGATGTTTGGTAAAGGGATAGCCCAGCATTGGGGTGGGGTCATCGGCATCGATCTGCACAGCCAATTCAGGGTCGATGCTGATTCCCATCTGCGAAGCCACACGACAGATTGCGTCCCAACGATCCTGCGAGTCTGAACTAAGCGGATTCCCCTTCATGAAAGCGATGCGCTCATGCCCCAGATCTTTAAGATGTTTCAAAGCGAGGCTCGCTGCCTGCTCATGGTCGAGAACGACGTTGGTTACGCCCTTCACCTTCTTATGGCCAGCAATCGCGACAGTAGGCAACAAGGGCGCATCCTGGACGGTGGTGTCGACAGTAATGACTCCTTCGACGCCACGTTCGACAAGCAGCTGCGCGTATTTGCTCAGCAGAGCGAGATCGTGACGGTGCACTACGGTAAGGAAGAAGTAGTTGCGCTCCCGGAGATACTGCTCAATGCCACTGATGATCGGCGAGCTGTAAGAGTCGCCAATTTCCTCAGTAATGACGCCGATCGTGTAGGTGCGCTTGTTGCGCAGAGTGCGCGCAAAGAAGTTCGGGCGGTAGTTCAGCTCTTTGGCGGCAGTACGGATGCGATTCTTAGTCTCCTGCGGGATCGACCGTGCTGACGGTGAGTCATTGAGTACGGCTGAGACCGTCCCGGGAGTGAGGCCTAGATGCTGCGCGACCGCTTTTAGGGTAACCGCTTCCGGCTTTTGGCCGGGTTTCCTGACTTGCACCATGTGATTTAAAGCGTCTTAAGTATACCCCTCAACTAACACTCAAAAAACAACCTGCGCGTTACGCTTTTGCACAACGCTCGCTGTTCGGCTTGGATCCGCTCAACGCATAGAAAAGGATGTACAAGTAACAGAATGTGGCAATCAAGAGTGCGTACTGAATGCCGTGTCCCCAGCTCAATTCGCCTTGGGTCATCATGGGATATCGCGCATGATTGATGACATCGGCGAGCTTGCCGACGACCCAAGGAATTATGGCTCCCCCCACAATTGCTGTGTTCAAGATGCCCGAACCGTCGCCGGTCAGCGGCCCGAGTTCCGCGATGCCGCTTGTGAAGATACAGGGGAACATGATGGAGTTGAAAAGCCCTACCGATAGAATCGACCACATCGCCACCGGTCCACTGCTGGAAGCCGAAATCGTTACGAGCAGGGCGGTCATGATAGCGCAGAAAGCAAGCACCCGAGAGGTTTTCACTTTTTGGAGTACAGCCGAGCCAATGAACCTGCCAACCATCGCGCCGCCCCAATAGATAGAAATGTACCGTGCGGCAATCGATTTCGCGGCAAGGTAACGACTCGCAGGATCCATCACATTCGACGCAAAACGCCCGACAGAATCAAGCGCCAAATAATTGGAGATCGAGCTTCCTATTGCGACCTCGGCGCCGACATAAACGAAGATCCCGATGGCTCCGAAGACCAGATTCGGATGCTTCCACACGGAATCTTCTAGCTTTTGGCCGATGTGATGCTCTACGGCTTCCATTCTCGGAAGCTTAAAAGCCGCGAACAAGATTGCCAGCAGAACGAGAACGATCGCGAAGAAATAGACATAAAGCCTGACGACTGCATCTTGCGATGCGCTTTGCGCGGCTGCGCTCACCGATTCTTTTAGGATTAGCCTAGCACCAACCCAAGGAAAAACAGTAGTTCCGAGGGAGTTGAATGCTTGAGTCAGAACCAGGCGACTGGACGCGGTCTTCGGGCTGCCAAGCACAGCCACGTAAGGATTGGCCGCAACTTGGAGCACCGTGATACCGGCGGCGAGGATCAACAAAGCAGTCAAAAAAAACGGGAATGACGGGATCCTCGCTGCGGGATAGACCAAAAGGCAAGCCGCAACCATGGTGCTCAGCCCCACAATAATCGCGCGTTTGTAGCCGATCCAGTCGATGATTCTTGCCGACGGAATAGAAAAAATGAAGTACGCAAGAAAAAACGCCGTTTGAATCAGGAAACTCTCTGCCAAATTCAGGTTGAAGACGTTCTGCGCAAATGGGATCAGCACGTCATTGAGCGATGTGAGCGATCCCCAGACGAAGAAAAGGGTGGTAAGTACAGCCAGCGCCGGACCGTAGCTCTTCCCGTTTCCCGAGGCCACGGTCGAAGTGTTACCGGTGTTGGGGCTCGCGATAGCCATGAGTTGCTTGTTGACCCTCCGGAAAAATAAACCCAGAACGCGTCATGATACATCTCCGGCGTGCAGTTTTGCCCATTTTTATTCCGCCCGGCCTTTGGTATGCCAGTAGAAAATCGTTTCTCTTCAAGGATCGACAAGGCATCTTAGCTAGCTGCGCGCGGCTTGCCGCCTCGAAGGCTTCTGTACAGCATCTTCGGTATTGTTTAACGCGGCTCAGGAAAATAGTTTCCGGGTATAAGCCCAGCGGTTTGTCCTCCGCTCCGAGTCGCTGGCAGGACACATTAAGGAGGATCCAATGCCGAACGAGTCAGTGCGGCAACTCTACATCGACGAGTTGCGTGACCTGTACAACGCTGAGACCCAGTTGGTAAAAGCCCTGCCGAAAATGGCGAAAGCCTCGTCAAACGATGAGCTCCGGCAGGCATTTGAGGAGCACTTGCGCCAGACGTCGGAGCATGTTTCGCGCCTGGAGCAGATCTTTGAAATGCTAGAGGAGAAGCCTACCGGCAAGAAGTGCCTGGGTATGGAGGGCCTTGTGAAAGAGGGCGCCGAAACGATGCGGGAAGACTATGAAGATTCCGTAATGGATGCCGGCATCATAGGTGCTGCACAAAGAGTGGAGCATTACGAGATCGCCGGTTACGGGACAGTGCGCACACTGGCACAGCTTCTGGGCGAAGACGAGCACGTAAATCTACTCGAACAGACGCTCGAAGAAGAGAAGCAAACCGACCAGAAACTTACCGACTTGGCCGAAGGCATAAATTCCCAAGCGCTGGAAACCGGACAGGAAGACGAAGAAGCCGCGGAAGGACAAAGTCGATCGCGAAGTTCGAAGTCTTCATCAAGGCGTGCCGCCTAGCTGAGCGTTGTGTGGAAGGGTTTAAGCCCTTCCACAGTTCGCTTGAGTCCTGCGGTATTCCTACAAGAAAGACCTTATAGCATTACCTCCATCTAGGCCCTAGCCTTCACACGAAACTCTGCCATAAAGATCTACTCATCCAGAGGAAGTACTACACACATGAAGAAGCTGCCCTCCCGCAACCCTCTGACGCCCTGTTTCGCTTGGCACGACCTCTACCAGGCGGCACTGTTCGAAAGCGATCGGAATAAAGTTCCAGAGCGGATCGCGCAGGCCGAGCAAGCGATTCTCGCTCGTTTCAAAGAACTGTTCGTGGCAACCCATGATCACATCGAAGAAGATCAAGTCCTGGACGACGCGCTGTACGCGCTGCATGCTCTGCGCAACTGCGTCTTCACTGATGTAACCGCCGCTTGAGTTTATCTACGGAACAAAACCGTCTTGTAGTCCGGGAATCGCTGTGCTCTTAGGGAAACGGAAGAGAACAACTTGCGTGCAACCCTGTATTGTTGCGGAGCTTGAATCATCTTAGAGTGCTGAAAACAAAGAAAAACGAAAGTCGAGTTCCTTTGCGATGACAAGCAAAACTCCAGCACCAACCCTCCCTGTGACAATGAACTTGAAGCGCACGTTCGAGAACGCGGTTCGCGACATTTACCAAACCAGTCTCACCGGAAAACCCTCCCGCTATCGGACTCCGATTGTGCAACGGACCAAAGGGGATTCGATGTCAAAGGCAAATGCCGAAAAGCGCGCCGTTTCTGACGCAGCCAAGGCTCTGGCCCAGCTTTGGAAAGTGGCTCCCAGCTCGACTCGCTAAGAACTCAGAGCGTGCGGCCGCGAATCTCACATTGTCGGCAAGAGTGCTGATGGGTGCAGCGGCGGTTGCTGTGCAGGCGCCGTTTTCCGCTGCGATGTGACAACGAAGGTGATCACAAGCATCACCACAAGAATAGCAACCACTGCTGCGACAGTTCGACGCCCTGCGTTTCGATTTCCCACAATCATGGGAGCTCCTGATTTCGCGTGATGCTGCCTTCCGGCAAGCTCAAAAGAGAAACGCTCCGAAGCATCTGCTCCGGAGCGCCTTGGCTTTCTCTCTTCCACTCTCCAGATGCGCTAAACCGCCTTGCGCAATGTGTCAGCGCTCTCCGTCGCTCGGCTTGTGGCGGACTCTCCAGTACAACTGCCGCAGGAGGCCACCGCCTCTCGTCTGCGTTCCCGTAGTCGGCTCTGGAATGTGTCCCAGCGATTCCCAATGCCGACGGCGCTGCTATCGATTACGACTGAATCAGCCCCTGCCGGGACGATCCGCTCGGTGGGCCTTGTCGCAGCCTGAAGATCCGCACGCGAAGCGCTCGTAGAAACTGCGGGCATTCGTGGAGGACGCTCACCGTGCGCCTGTGCTGCCGAACGTTCCGAGTCGGCGTTTCCTACCGTCTGATAAGTCGTCGGCGTGACGTTACGGTCCGTTTCAGCGCGGTGCATGACTGGATCGGCCACCCATTTTGCGCGGTAGTTTCCTTCGTAGTCGTTCCATTTGCTCTCCGACTTCAAATCGGATTCGTTGTAAGGCGGAAAACTCTCGACCTGCTGTTTCGTAAGGTTCGCGTCAAAGTCGTCGTCATGTTTTGAGGATGCACGTAACCGATCAGCGGGAACGATGAATTTCTTGCTACTCAACCAGCCGCCCGTATCCACTACGATGTACCGGATAGTGCCGGAAGCGTGATCAAAAATCACGTCATCGATTTTTCCCAGCTTGTCGTCATCTAACCCGTAAAGGTGCGAGCCGCGAATATCTTCAGCCGCCTCGGATACCGCAGTGTTCCCTAATATTCCGTAATGTGCCATTTCTCCTCCTACGTTTGATCCGCGTAATTGTCGTCAATCATTGCTGTCTGGAGTATCCCCGGCCAAGAAGACACTGAGCAATCAGCCGATCACTGTAGCGGTCAATGCCTCAGATCTGACCAGGATCCTCCGGATCGGGTTCTCTCACTGGAACATCAGGGTTCTCAGGGGGGTCAGTTGGGTCTTGGATCGGCGGAAAGGTCGGTTCGGCTGGCGTACGGAACGAATACGAGATCTTGGGCTCATCGGTCGTTTGCATTGCCTTGAGATGCCCGGCTGGTGCAAACAGAAGCCCTGAGATGTGTCAGCTCACGCCAGGTTCACTGTCTCTGAATCACCGATCTCCGGCTGGGAGGTTAGAGCGCTAAGTCATCAGGCTCCAGCTAGGAACCACAGACGGTCATCATCACGGTAATCCCGGGAGCAATACTTACGTCTGTACCTGCGCGCGGCGTGGTCGAAGCTAACGTTGATGGAATATGAAGCGGGCCCTTCATGGGCCCGGACGTGGACCGAAGCTGCATCAGTTCATCTCATCGCTGCGGCGGCGTTGTACCTCCAGTCGGAGGAGTAGTGGTTGGAGGAGTACCAACTGGCGGACTGTTCGGCGTTGGCGAACTTGGCGAAGCTGTTCCGGAAGAGCTTGTGCCGGGAGAGCTTGTTCCGGGAGTGTTCGTCCCGTTTGGAGTTGTTCCAGGCGTTGTGGCCCCGGGAGTTCCTGGATTTTGCGGGGTCGTCTCAGGTGCGGTACCGGTTGGGGGCGGAGTTGTTGCGCCCGGCGTTGGAGCGGTTCCAGCCGGTGGCGTTGCGGTTCCAGCGGGAGGTGTGGCAGTTCCAGCGGGAGGTGTGGCGGTTCCAGCCGGCGGTGTGGCTGTACCGGCGGGTGGAGTCGCGGTACTGCCTGGAGGTGTCGCGGTTGCGGCGGGAGGCGTAGCCGTGCCGGGAGCGGAACTCTGCTCCGTAGTGCCTGCCGTAGAGCCTTGTCCCGCGCTACCGGTCCCGCCAGCAGGCGCGGTTCCACCAGATTGAGAGCTTTGAGCGACGACCCACGTCGCACAGAAAAAAAGTACAGAACACTGTGTGAGCTTTGTGATCGACATTTTATTTACCTCGGCTTCAGGGGCCCGTGCGTATGCCTGACTTCTCCAATGTTGGAGCAGTCGGACCTCTGACCTCTTTTCAGTAAAAGGATCAATAGGTCGCAGAGGAATCCGGCGTAGGCAGTAGATTCGCCACACGAATGTGGGAGCCGGGCCACGGCATCTCGCAACTGCCGGCGCGCCACAAATTCACGGACAGGGCCAAATAAGTCGGGAAAAGGTCATCGTTAACTCGCGGCTAAGGCGGATACAACTGTGATTGTCTGGCCGCGCAAGACACCCGTGATGCGGGCGCGTTCTCCAGCGACTTTTGTGATTGCTTCTCGATCGCCAACCAGCAAGTACGTCGAATTGTCAGCAACAAGAGCAAAATTGGCGCCACCGTGAACACATACGCGCACACAGACCGATGCCGCGCGATTCATTTTCGGGGAATGCTTTGCACCACAATTCGAGCAGGTGACCATGCCCTCGAAGACTCTCTGTCCCTCTATCTCGGAAGGACCGCTCGTTTGCATGGATTCACGTTCGCCAGATGCCGCTCCGGCAGCCGCCCCGAGAGTCGCTAAGAGTAGGGCAAGCACGAATGCCGCTGAGGCCGCAAGCAACACGATTTCGATCCAGAATCTATGACGTCTCATAAGGCCACCGCGGAATGACGACAATGATTGATGCTGAACAGCCGAAAACCGTTGGCCTCTGTGTAGGTGGCAAGAGGGCTGCCACTCGTCTCGCATGCAAGCTGCGGAAAAGGAACGGGAAATCGCACAGGCGATTTCCCGCCCGAAGAAGTCAGAGTAATAACTACCGCAGGAATGAAAAATGGTCGGAACCGGATTTAGGCGCTGGCAACTGCCTTCATCTTCTGAAGACTGGCGGCTTCTTGGGCTCCAGTACGGCGAAGCAGTTCGATCACCCGGATTGCCTTGTCACCTTCTTTGCAACTCACGTAGATGAGGGCTCCTACATCGCAAAGGCGATGGCCCAGCCGCTTTGCGTCATCCTGCGAGAATCCCAATCCCAACAATGTCCGGCAACCTTGCGAAAGCGATGGTAAACTTTGTTCATCAAGCAGCGCCTGAAAATAGGCCTGCGAGCGAATAAACAGGCCGACCGTCGGGATCACCACTGCTCCGAATTTTGAAAACCAATCGATCATGCGAGCGCTTATAGTGCTGTCAGCTTCCGGAGCCCCGAATGCACTGGCATCGTGAATAGGTGCAGCGTCCGGGTGCGCCGGAGAAAGCACCATACAAATATCCTGATTCGTGAAGCCAGCCCGGTTCAGAGCGCAGACGACTTCCGGCAACTGCACATGCCGAGAGTACATCCCGTAAGCCGCGGTTCCATTTGTAATCATGTGAGTCTCCAGTGGGCTTCGCGGGAAGGAATACATGTCCTTCTACAGCACGAAAAAGAATTAAGGTTCCACTACGTTACAAATGCCGTGGAAGAACAGCACTAGGGTGAATCAGGTAAATTGCTCTCTCGGGCGCACCGAGCCGGAAACGTTTACGACAGCAAATCTATTCTTTGAATGTGAATGGTATGTGTAGTTGAATCCATTTGGCCGACGATCCTGACGTCTTGGTTTTCGTACTTTTCAAGTCCATCCTGCTGGTCCAATGCGTACGTTTCTGTTCCGGCCTTTAACGCATATTTCCCACCGTCATGGACGATTTTGCCGGTGAATGACTGCGTGGGAGTCTGATCACTGTGCGGGTCTGCTGGAGGCGTTGCTTGCTGATCCTGGGGCTGGTCGGGTTGTGGTACAGGAGTGTCTCGCGGTGGAAGCGGCTGAGGCGCGGGCTGGGGCTTCTGCAGTCCTGACCAGGCGATAAGCTGTCGCGTCGAGAAAGCGTCTTCCGGTACTTTCGAATCACGCTGTTCCTGTTGGGCCCACACGGTGGGCACGCAAAGAAGAGCCAACAGTGCCACGGTTGCAATAGCCGTTCGCCTCATAGTCACATCTCCGGTAAGACAAAGCTGCGGCGCGCGGCGACATCTTTACGCGATGCTCGGAACACATCGCGAACTTGTGCCATTCTGGCTTCGTCCGGGATGGCGGTCTATAGAGTGTTCCCGGTATCAATAGACCTGAACAATACCGTTGCGCACGGCGTAACGGGTAAGGTCCGCTACGGAGTGGAGGCCCAACTTACGCATAAGATTAGTCCGATGAGTCTCGGCGGTTTTGACACTCAGATTCAGAGTGACGGCGACCTCTTTGCTGGTTCTGCCCTCCGCTAATAACTGGATTACTTCGCGCTCACGTGAAGTCAGCAGGTCGCTAGGAATTTCAGCCGGTGCGTTGAAATCGCCATTTGCGTTCCGGTCAAGGAAGCCCTCTAACACCATTTGACTTACCCGAGACGTGAAAAAAGTCCTCTGTCGTTGAACAGCCTCAACTGCGGCTACGAGATCGCGACCAGCATCAGACTTCAAAAGAAAGCCACGCGCTCCCGCTCGGAGCACCTCTCGCACCATGTTGTCGGTATCGTGCATAGTGAGGATCAGAATACCGGCTTCGGGCAGAGCCGCCGAGATCTGACGGGCCGCCTCCAGCCCGTTAAGATTTGGCATTCCGATGTCGAGAAGAACGACATCGGGCTTTCGGGTGATCGCCAGCTCGAGGGCCTCCCGACCATCGCTTGCTTCCGCGCAAACCTCCCATCCGGGATGGCTTTCTAAAAGCGCGCGAATACCGCGTCGTGCAACTTCATGATCGTCAGCGATAAGTATTTGAAGCATCTGAGCCTCCCACACATGAAACACTTTTTACAAAGGCGAGAGTTTTAATCAGGCAAAGGGCAGACCTGACCATCTGGCGCGCACCTGAGAGAAAAGCACGAAGCATGCCAAACACGTATCTGTTTGGATTCACATGGGTAAGCACGACATTACCCTAATAGCTCGTGTAAGTTTTGCAGGCTTTTGCGCCATTGGTAAGAAGGCAGGGGAGCTGTTACTGACGTGTACGTACAGTTTTCGCTGTATGCCTTCTCAAGCTCCGGTCACTATCGCAAAAGATTACTGCGATTACGCCATTTGAATGCTGAACTTAACGCGGCAACTAGTTTCGGCATCTGAAGGGTTGCACGGGAGGTCGCTCAATGCTTTCTGGTACCCGAAGTATTCTCCGCTTGCTTGCCAGAGGTCTCACACTTCTGTTGGCTCTCGCCGCATTTGGCGGCATAGGCCTCGCCCAGAACCCGGATGATCCGATGGGTTTGCCTCCGCGAACATCCCAGCCGCCGGCATCGGCTCAGGCGCCCGATGCCAACGGACAATCGTCGGGCCAATCCATTACACCAGAGACTTCCATCAGTCCCGAGAATGACGACCAAGGCCGATTCGTCTTCAAAAAGCAGGTTCAGGAAGTCGTTCTGCACGCCACGGTCGTAGACGATTCTGGACGGCTGGTCACTTCACTGGACCGCAATGCATTCACGGTACTTCAGAACGGCCAACCCGAGACAATTTCATCCTTCCGCCGAGAAGACGTTCCCGTCGCGCTCGGCATTGTGGTCGACAATTCCGGGTCTATGCGAGACAAACGAGGGAAAGTGAATCAGGCGGTGCTGAACCTGATTCGGGCGAGCAATTCGCAGGACCAGGTCTTCGTAGTGAACTTCGGTCAGACGCCATACCTGGACCAGGACTTCACTTCCAACGTGAATCTGCTGCAAGCGGCTCTCCACCAAGTCTCTAGCCGAGGAAGTACCGCCCTCTATGATGCAGTTGTGGCCTCCAATACACATTTGCGCGCGCATCCAGTGCTCGAAAAGAAGGTGCTGCTCGTCATCACAGATGGTCAAGACAACATGAGCCGCGAAACCCTACAGGACGCCATGCGCAAGTTGCAGTCGAGTAAAGGCGCGACACTTTACGCGATTGGACTGACCGACCAAGGTATGAGCAAGCCCGGCCGCGATGCATTAAGAGAACTGGCTGCCAGCACCGGCGGAGTTGCATTCTTTCCGCAAAGCCTGGATGAAGTAGATGAGATTACCCGAGAGATCGCCCACGACATCCGCAGCCAATACGCCTTGACCTACAACCCAGGGCCAAATATCGGGACGGGATACCAGACGATCCGCGTGGAAGCTAAGGGACCAGGACGCACGCATTTCACAGTGCGCACTCGAAACGGGTACTTCCCGGGAGAAGCAATGAAATAGGCGGGTTCCGGCTGTTGCTTTACGCCGCCGTCGGACCCGCAGGAGTTTTCGGCGGCGGCGGAAGCTCAATCTGGATCAGGTTGTTCTTAATCGCGTACACAACCAAATCGCGAATCGAGTGAAAGCTGAGCTTGCGCATGATGTTGCTGCGATGCGTCTCCACGGTCTTGGTGCTGAGATTCAGCAATGATGCGACTTCTTTTGAACTGTTGCCTTCTGCCAGCAATTGAGTAATCTCGCGTTCGCGCGCCGTAAGAGTCGGGAGCTTCGGCGCTTCGTTTCGCGAAACGGTCTGTCCCTTCTCCAGAAAACCCGCTAGCACCAGATCATTGACCCTTGGAGTGAAGAACATGCGCTTATTCTGCAGGGCCTCCACGGCAGAAACCAGATCCCGCGCTGCGTCGGACTTAAGCACAAAGCCGCGCGCGCCGGCGTCGAGAGCTTCCCGGATTACCTGGTCCGAGTCGGTGATGGTGAGGACGATGACTTTGAAGTGCGGGTCGTGCTGCAGCAACTGACGGGTAGTATCGAGTCCGTTCAAGTTGGGCATACCAATATCCACGATGACGATGTCGGGATTCAACTGCAGGGCTTTTTCTACAGCCTCGCGGCCGTCGCTGGCTTCTCCGCAAACCTCCCAACCCTCGTGTTTTTCCAAGAGGGCGCGCAATCCGCGGCGAACGATTTCGTGGTCGTCTGCTAACAGGATTCTAAGTTTCATATACAGACCCCTTCCAAAACGGAATCAACCAGCCCCATTCTTTAGGTCAACTGCGGGAAACTGCGCTCATTGAGCGCCGTAAACACACGGTGCTGGCTAACGGCTTCCACTGCCGCCAGCAGGTCGCGTGCGGCATTGGATTTCACAACATAACCCCGGGCTCCCGCCTCCAGAGCCTCCCGCATCATCTGCGGTGAGTCGTGCTGGGTGACGAACAAGATTTCGAGATCAGGAGACTGTCTGCGAAGGAGCCGACAAGCTTCCAACCCGTTCATTCTGGGCATAGTAACGTCTAGTACCATGACGTCAGGATTCAAGTCCTTGGCCTTCTCGACCGCTTCCGCGCCGTCTGACGCTTCCCCGATCACTTGCCACCCGGAATGCCCTTCCAAAAGGGTCTTCAGCCCCTGCCTCACAATCGGATGATCATCAACCACAATTATGCGAATTGTCATTCCGTTTCAGTTCCTTGGAGGAGACCGACCAGACGATTCGCCACATTTTAGCCTGAACGGATGTGACAGCCTGACCAATAACCGCGAATTGAGACGCTGCCGAGCCCGCCTACGGGGAGCGCCTTAATTCAAGAGTGAGGCTAACTTCCATAACAATTTGGTCCAATACAGGGAATCCTGTATTCACCTTTACATTTGTCCCGATTCTCGTGCATGCCTTCAAAAGGTGTTCGCGCTTGTTAGGGGTGGGAAATAGGTTTTCTCTCCCAAAAGGACATTGACCGCTTCAACCACTGATCCGATGTCTTGTTTGGCGCAGGCCCCCCGGATCCCCGCCTCTCGAGCCGCCTCCGCTAACTGCTTGGACAGGTGGAGTGTGACCATCAAGATAGGGATGTTCGGAAAATGTCTAAAAATCTCCTTCGCCACATCGACGCCGTTCAGATCGGGCATGCGGTAATCCAGCACGATCAAGTCGGGCACCATCTCTGAGACCTTCTGCAAGGCCTCCGCGCCTGTGCGGGCTTCGGCCGTCACCCGCCACGATTCCTGTTGCTCCAGCACGGCGCGCAAATAGCGGCGCACCGTAGGATTGTCGTCGACGATAAGAATGCGGGTCACAGGAATCTAATACACGCTCATTTTCGAAGGCTGCGAATCTCGCCCTCCCATGAGGCTAGGCAAGGTGAGGCCCGCTATCAATCAAGCGAAGTACCTAGAGTCCCAAAACATACGGTAGGGAGCTACCAGATCCCCTTATCGCTGCCTGTGACCTTCATTTCCAAGGCCGCAGCTGTTGCCAATCCCGGCAAAAGGCTCAAACGAAAGCTGTTACGAAGCTGTCCCTTCAGAATGAGGGTTTTTAACTCGCCGGCGTAAAGGTTGAGAGAGTGGGGGAGAATTGGGACGCGTAGAAAATCTCGTCGAAAGCGCACAGGAGCGACTCCAAACTTCGCCGAGCGTGATAGCAGAGTCGGCAGAGGCATACCGTACCCCCGGCAGGACTCGACATACTGAGAAACGATCACCAGGTACGTCGCAATGCCTTCCCAGAGGCCGGCGGCTGTACCGATCGCGTGCAATTCGTCAAAGTTGACCTGCTTTGCGTCAAGGAGCCATGCATTGTCCACGACATCGCACAGCCGTATATAGAAATGCCGATACATCCGTTGCATCGTGCTGATTACGATGCGGTCCTCTGGAGACAGCACACGGAATAGACCTTGACCGATTTTTGTACTCCGCGTTCGCGCGAGGAGAGACTCAGTGAAAGCAGTTTGCTCGCCGGTCTGTCCCAAGCGCCCGACATGGATTTCGATCATTTCTGGAAGCCCAGGAACGATGAAATTCCACTTGTTGGCGAGACGATCTCCCCAGCTGCGTTCTGCCAGCTTCGCACCAAATTCGGCAGCCATCACCTGCACGACCCTCGCCGCATCTGCGTCTGTATAGAGGTCCAGATCGCTACCCAGGTCGGGCCAATGGTCCAGGGATTTGATCACAGTGACAGCGCAGCGGTTCGCCTCCAGGCTTCTGCAAATGCGCTCAAGAAAATCCAGCGCATGATCGATTCGCAACTTCTCGTCTCGTAAAGCAGACGCAACGAAATCCGTAGCCGCCCCTTCCCCTTCAGATTCAAGAATTGACTTCAGCACCTCAAAGGAGCGAATGATGACGTGGTTCGTCATCGCCAAGTCCTTGAGTTCCGCCAAAGAGTCTGTCGTGAGTGCTTTCGCATCACTCGCAAGGCTTGATGGCGCAGAGTTGGTTGAGCCTTGACTTGCGCTATTGAGGAGGAGTTCGGACAAAAATTGGAACTGACTCTGCGGATCTCCCGACACAGCCATCGTATGAAAACTCCGTGGAATCAAGGGTAAACAGCCGCTGCTTTGATGCAGGTCGGGAATATGCTGGTTGGCAACTTACTTGCCGGCAGATGTACCCGGCGTATGTTGGCTGCACTTGGCGAAGTTCAGTCGTTCGACGGCGGTACCTTCCTCGTAGTCATTCCAGGTCTCAATCATGACGAAGGGCAGAGGATGGGAAGCGTCGAAATATTTCGTGTACAGGTGCAGCGTGTCTTCGAACGTCTGGCCGCAGCGGCTCGCCATGTGCCGATTCAATCCCCAAGTCGCAGCGGAGTCGTCGAATCCGGGCCACGCCGCTCCGACAGTGATCTTATCGGGATGATGCGTCCGCATATTCTTGTAAAAATAGTCGAGGTACTGTTCGCCCCAGTTGCTGCCGTCGGGTGTCCATCCCTTCGGGCCCGGCTGCACCCATGCATACATTCCGGCGATGTCATTCCTGTACTGAGCTGGTGGTTCGTCCTTGTAAATGATCGCGGGTGGCGATTCCCAACTCTGACAGTGCTCCATGATCCGATTCCAATCAACATGCCCTCGCTTGGGAAAGATGAAGATCATCGGATGACCGTTGTAGGTCAGGTACGCTCCCCGGTGCGGAGCCGATGGGCCGATATATGAGCGATAGGCTTCATCGAAAGCAGACATCGCGGTATCAGTGGCCTGCGAATCCTCGTCCTCAGGCTCGTTGTAGAGGAGCGCAACTTGAAAATGGCCATCATCGGCAGCTTCTTGCAACAGGGCGAAGTTGTGATCGGAGAACGGACGGCTCGCGCCATACCAGTCCACAACGAAGGCAGAGATTCCCATGTGCTTGGCTTGCTCGATTTGACGATGCAAAACAGTGGGATCGTAGCTGGCATAGCCGACGTCCATATGAACGCGATCGCCGAACCACGGCATGTACACCGCGAGCAGTTTAGGACCGGCGTTGGGAGCCTGCAGATTCTGCCGCACATTCGTGTGCATGCCGGGCGTGGTACATCCCACGCCGACCATGAAACACACAATCGCTAGCGCCAGTAATCTATTCGACACGGCAGAACTCCAGTGGACCACGGTGCGATGAAATTTAGATGCCGGAGTCAGTATCGGCGGTTGGCACTTAGCAGAGCCTTCAGAACTGCGGAACCGCTTGCAAATGACGGATAACCCAGCGATCAGCCCCCGGTGTCATGAGCACAACGTAATGCATCACGGAATGCTCGCTATGAACACTTTTACCGCCGTCGAGGATTTCGAAGTCATATTCCGCGGTGTCGTGCAACTCGAGAATGTCGCCTTCCGGGGAATAGAAAACGGCCTCCAATTTGTGGTTCTGATTCGAATAGCGCGAACTCATCCCATTTTTCTTTTGATCATTTAGTTCGCCCGTAAGGTGCGCCTTAGCGTCACCAACGAAAAGACCATTGAGAGAAGCCAACGAATTTGACTCCATCGCTACTGCCAGGTTGCTCCAAGCGAACTTGTAATCACGCAGGATGGCATTCTGCGTGAGAGCTTCCACCTCACGCGGGGCAGCTTTCGAAACATTCAGGGTTGCGTGAGGCGCGGAGTCCGCTGCGAACGACTGGTGGCAGAACGATAGAGCGACTATGACGAGTATCGCTGACTTTGCATGCCGGTCTCGTCTTGCGCTGTTCCAGGGATTTCGCATTCGTTATTCCTTTCCTTCGATGCGCAACTCATTGCCCATCGCCACGCCTGAGGCAGCAGAGACTACCACGGATCCTTTGGCCAAGATTGTTGCGCGAGCGACATCTTGCTTGACAGGGGCGTCAACGGAACTGGTCTGGTCGCCGTTTTTCGCCGTGAATGTCACCACCGTTCCGTCAGGAACGGGATTGCCGGAACAGTCCCGCACAGGGTCTGTCTCGACGAGAATGCCTTTCGGTGTTCGCTGACCCTTGATACGTAGATTGCAAGGAGTCGATGCTACCTGCTGAACGACTCGACGTGTGTTAACGTCATTGCCAAGCGAGACGGAGATCTGCAAGGGCCCGGCGGATTTTCCGGAACTTGTTCGAAACCACGCGATGCCTTCATGGGTCTGAGCCGAGCGCGACATCATATTTGCTCCCTTTGCACTCAACTGAAATTGCACAGTCGAAGGGGTCAACACCAAATTACGAAATTCATCGAGTGTCAGGGCGACTCCACTGATCGCATTATTTTCGGCAACCGGCACGCGCGACGGGTGAACGATGAAGCTCAAGTCAACGGGCTTGGCCGGCGCCACAAAAAAAATCTGACTGATGCAACTGCTCGAGCAGACGACTGCCAAATACCGGCCGGAAGTCTGCAATTCTTTCGGACCTAACGCGATCTCTTTACCAAGCTCCAGGTCCCGCTTGATGAAAGCGGCAGGTCCATCAAGATAAAAGGTTGCCTTCCCGCTTCCACTCGTGCCAATAGTCGCGGAATCTCCCGCAACTGCGCCGGAAGGCACCTGCAGCGTCGAATCCTGAGCCAAGGCCAAAGCGCTTATGCAAAGCGCAAGAAGCAATACGAAGCTATGACTTTTCGAGGCTGTACTGGTTAACGACGACATGGAAGTTCCGCACCTTTCCCGCCAAGGATTGTGGAATCTCCACGGCGAATGCCTCGCTGGACTGTGGAAGAAGCGCCTTCTCAACATATCCATCCGATACCCAAACAACCTTGCCGCTGTTGTCGTAGAAGCTCGCAATCACGTGCGGAATATTCACTGTCTGTCCGCTTTCATTGTGCAGTTCCCCATGCAGGACGATATGCCCCTGTGCGTCTGGTTCAAGCTTTTGGTTCATGACTCCGATCACCGGATCGGAAGATGCGGGCACGAGCGTCGCTTTGACATCCATGCGAACATTCTTGATCTTGCTCAAGCTAATCCGGGGGAAATCGACGCGATAAGGAGAGACCTGCTTGGGCAAAAGGACATGAAGAATCTTGTCAAAGCTGCTCTCTTCGTCGATAACGCCACCCGATCCATCAAGCAGGGTTGCATTCACGTTTACGAATGCGGGAATCGTGTCCTCGTTCACCACTTCACCCATAATGACGGCGCCTTCTGCTGAATCGACAGCGTTCATGGAGACGATACGAACGCGCGGAGCGTCCAGATTGTGCGCTCCCCATTCATCGCTGGAATTGCCGGTCACCAAATCCCACCGTAGATAGTTCACCGGGACTACTTGTGCCGGTACATTCGGACGAGGAGTTTCATCCCAAACGACCTTCCAGCCGTCGCCCCGATGTGTCATGCGAAAATCGCGCACGTCTTCGACGGGGCCAACTGGCGTTGTCCAATGCAGACGGACGCGCATCTGCGCCTCGGAGTCGGTCGCATGCATGGGCCGAGTATCGAAGCGTTCAAGAGCGGAAAAGGAGCGCAGACCGCCGCTCTGTCCGACCCAATCCTGAATGAACGACTGTTCATTGATCGCGTCGCTGGTCCGTTCCGTGCTGGCGAAGGCACGGCCCCAATTTCTCTTCTGAACATCGAGCAGGAAGTTGGTGAGCGCCTTCTCAGGGGTCGACGCATCAGAGGAAAACCCTGGCAGCGCGCCTCCGGATGCGATGCCAACGGTTCCCGAGGGTCGCCCTACACTAGTCAAACCAATACCGATCAACACAACTGTGACGGCGACGATTACGATGACTATAGGCAGAGTACGTTTCATATCTCGTCCTTGAGCGGAATGTCGTTTCAGTTAAGCCACGTAAGGTTGTTCGTGTTCCTCAATGAATGTGTGGGACTCAACAACTCTTCGCAAGTGTTTCCTGGCTGGAAGGAATAGAACCAGGAAAATCGCCAATATACTTACGCCGATCGGGAGGGTGCCCCACAGCAATCCCATCCAGGCTGGCGGAATCGAATCCGACTGAATTCGATGCGCGGGAGGCACATCATCCTTGGACCATTCCGTAATCTCGCCATTATCAAAAGTCTCCGTCTTTCGCCAGCCGACGAACGTCAAGAGCGGCTCGTAGTAAGGATCGTGGACAAAGATGTATTTGAGCCCATACCGATTTGCATGCTCCAACATCGCCCGCAAGGAAGCCATTCCCGCAGTGCCATAGTACTTTGAGTTGGTGAGCTGAGCTGAGCCGTAATGCGTCATCTCCGGCAGTAATCGCGCGGAGTTGTAGTCGCCATCGACGCTGCTCGCGTCGGTGTAGGTTGAGACTTTCGCGAGTTCGCTGCCGAAGCCGAGCGTTAGATACCGATAGGTGTCGTGGCCATCACGGTTCAGGAAGTTGATAACCGGATCGACATTGGCGGTTGCAGCAGGACGGTAAGGATTTGCAGTCAACCAAGCCAGCGCGGCGCCAATCGTGGCCACGGCAGCAAGGGACAGAGCCACTGCACCTTTCGCATGGAAGCGATCGAGCAATTGAATGGCGAGAAGTCCTACGATCGGCATCGCGAGCAGCGTTGCCCAAAACGTGAACCGCTCAAAAGTCAAGATTTCGAATGCGCGTCCCAGTAGCCATCTGGGGAGTGGCGTCGTACCACCCAAACCGAAGATCAGCGCAAGCCAGAAACCAAAAAGCAGGGGGCGCAGCCTGCGGAGAGAAGCTCCACGCCAGATAATGAACGGCAAAGCCAGGAGCAGCGCTCCGTAAGGTATTACAAAATAGTTGACCGCCGTAATCGAATGTAGAAGGAAGTTCGAACGGCTGTCGTGCGGAATCGGCATTTGATGGATTGGGTGCTGGATCAGCGTGACCCAATAGGGCAGCAAAACTATCCCCACGCCAACCGCTACCACGACGCCAAACGCCACGGCACGGCTAACCACATTGCCGAGCGTTCCCCGCGTCCGACCAGCCCGAGCGTCGACGCACGCGATCCAGAGCACAGGTCCGGCAAAAAACACGGCGCCAAATATCAAGGTCACGTGGTGGGCAGCCGCCGCGGCGAAAGTTATAGCGAGTCCTTTGACGAGCGAACGACCTGACCCCTCCGTGGACCATTCGTAGAAATATGGCAGTGCATTCAAGTAAAGAGCCACAGAAGTGATTGTGGCCAACTGCCCCGCCTGATACGTGAGAAAGGCAAGGGAGCCTAGGAACACTGTGCCCAGCGCAGCATAACTGGCGGCCCGTTCCTCGACCCATATCCGCGCAAACCGGCAAACGCCGACTGGTAACAGCAAGACAGCCACAAGCTGCACAAGCATGTAGGCCATCTTTAGGCCGGCAATGTTCGACACCAGCGCTATCCACTGGTGGGTCAGTGGAGGATATGTGGTCTGCGAAAAACCGGCGAACCACTTCTCATTCCAGGGATTAAACCAGTGATGTGCGTAATGCGAGGCCAGAAAGATATGAAAATTCGCGTCAAAGGATCCCGCCGGCAGCTGCATCAACAGCAAGGGCCCATGCACAGCCAACGCAACCAAAACAATCGCCATGAGCGGAATTGGACGAGAGTAGCTTACGTTCGCGGTCATTTCGTTGCACACTCCTGCGAGTAGCAGCGATCTTTGATTCACATAACCGTCGGAAGGTTTACGCTGCTTCGGCCCCTGAGCAACTCAGATGCCACGAAAAAGCAACCTTCAGCACTCCTTCGGCACCTGAGAAAAGCCGCAGGATATCCTTTGACGCAAGTACGTTTACCGAGGACACCCTGCGCCGGAAGCTCCATTAAATGAGTTCCGAGATCATTGGCGTGTGGTGACTCTGTGAAAAGTTGGTTTCCGCTCACTGGCTTTTGCCTTGTCATAGGTTTGGGAGTCTCGATCCCAGGAATGGGGCAGACCCAGACGTTCGACGTTGGTAGTAGTAATTCCTCGTCCAGCAAGCAATCCAAACAACCCGCAACATCTCCTCAGGGCAGCAACGACTTCAGTTGGGGAGCTAGCATACAAGTGGCGCGCCAGGCCCGTGCTGCCGATGAAGCTCTGAAGCGCAATGACTATGCGGCCGCCGTCAACTTTGCGCAGCAAGCTGCCAACTCCGCTCCCCAGGATCCCGAACTGTGGTTCCTGCTCGGGTACACAGCCCGTTTGAACGAGAGGTATCAACTCTCGGTCGATTCCTATAGCCGCGGACTGAAGTTGAAGCCAGGTTCGGTTCGTGGCCTGGCAGGGTTGGCTCAAACCTATGCCAAGATGGGGCGGCAACAAGAGGCCGAACAACTCCTTCGAAAAGTGATCGAACTGAATCCTAAGGACGCAAACAGTCTGCAGTTAGCGGGCGAGTTGATGCTGAGCACGGATCCCCAAGCTGCTCTCTCATTCTTGCAGCGTGCCGACGCGCAGCAGCCCTCAGCTCACAATGATTTGCTGATCGCACACGCCTACGACCGGCTCGGGCAGCCGGATCAATCAAATGCTTACGTTGATAAAGCGAAGGCCCGAGCACCCCGCGATCCGGAAGTGCAGCGAGCAGTCGCAGAACAATACCGTGAGCATGGGAAATATGACGAGGCCATAGCAACGCTACAAGCGATCCCATCGAGAAACGCGGATGCCGACGCAGAACTTGCCTACACGTATGGACTCGCCGGACGTCAACAGGACGCCGCGAACCTTTACTCACGTCTGGCGAAAGCGGCGAAAGGCAACATTGCACTGGATTTGAGCGCTGCACAAGCATGGGTCGGTCTTGGTCGCGCCGACGAAGCACAACAATATTTGGATGACGCCCGGCGAATCGATGCAAACAGCTATCGACTCCACTCTATCCTCGCCAACATCGCGGAATCCGACGAGCGTCTTCCCGAGGCTGAACAAGAGTACAAAGCTGCTTTGAGCAATCTTCCGCCTCGGCCGCAGGAAGGTCCGCTGTATCCCGTCGACCTGCGACTGAATCTGTATGAAGTCTACATCCGCCAGGAGAACGAGCAGGCAGCTAAAGAGCAGTTGCAGGCAGCAGCAGCCGCCATTGAGCAGGTTCGGGTTCCTGACACCCAGCGCCCGGAAATGTTAAGGCTGCGCGCGGCCATCGAGGCAGCATCCGGGAACTATGATGCGGCAAATCGCGATCTGAAAGAAGCGTTGGCGCTAGCTCCTACCAACGTGAATTCGCTGATGACCTTCGGAATGCTCCAGTGGAAGATCGGACAGAAAGATGCCGCGCGCGATACCTTCACCAAGGTTCTGGATCTCGACAAGAACAATCGGCAGGCTCTTTCCGCATTGGGTTACTTAGCGCGGGACGGTGGAGACACGAAGCTGGCCGAGAATTATTTTTCGCGTGCCATTGCCGCTCACCCAAAGGATTATGCCCCCTACCTAGCCTTGGGAGACCTGTACACTGCGGAACGCAACTTCCAGTCTGCTCAGACCAATTACGAACGAGCGTATGAGCGCATGCCGACGAACGCGATGATCATCGCAGGTGGCGCTAACGCAGCGATCGAATCTCACAATCTGGATCTCGCCCAGCACTGGTTCCAGCGTGGTAATGACAAAATCAACGCCAGCCCTCAGGTCCAGCGTGAACGCGAACGGTATTTGACGTTCAAGGGTGATTATGCCGAAGCCGCGAAGCTTGGATACAACGTCATAGCGAAGCTTCCGAACGACCGTGAAGGAGTCGATTACCTCGCTTATGACCTGTATTACCTCGGCCGTTACGATGAGGCCCTTGCACTTGTAAACAAGTACGAGCCGGCTCTCCCCAAAGACAAGGACCTGCCGCTGATTGCGGGGAATATCTATGCACACAACGGAAATCACGAGGCTGCCCTGCAGAACTACACGCGAGCGCTCGAACTGGATCCGAAAATGGCAGCGGGATATTCCGACCGCGGTTTCGTCTACAACGATGTAAAGCAGGCCGACAAGGGAGTGAAGGATTTTCAGACTGCGTTGCAGCTGGACCCAGGCTACGGCGAGGCCCATCTTGGAATGGCCTATTCTTATCTGCAACTGCATCGTCCGAAGCCGGCATTGGCGCAGCTGGATGCCGCGCAGAAGATTCTCGGAAAGTCTCACGCCTGGCATATCGCTCGCGCGGAGGCTTATCGCCAAGGCTCCGACTTTCCCCATGCCGCGGATGAGTATCGAATTGCGTTATCGGAAGACCCCAAAGATCTCACAACCCAAATCGCCTACGCCGACGTTCTGTACCGGATGCGGCAGTACGCTGAGGCGATAGCCGCGTTGAAGGCCGCGTTAGCGATCTCCCCCTCTGATCCCACCATTTATGCACTGATGGCGCAAGTTGATGCAAAACAGGGAAATCGCGAGCAAGCGATTCAGGAAATCCAATCCGCTGAGCGGCTTGGTGGCGACAAAGTCGAGATTCTCACGTCAACAGGCGAAGCATTCCTGACTTTGGGTGACCGCGACGCTGCGATGCAGCGGTTCTCACGCGCGTTGGATGTACCAGGTGGCAACCGGATCGGAGTACGCCTCGCAATCGCGCAGATATTCTTGCGCCAAGGTCACGCGGATGAGGCGCGGCGCCAAGTCGCGTTGGGATTTGCTGAGGCGCGCATGTTTCCGGATTCCCCAGTCATCGGACAAGATTACGCCGATGCGGCCAACATCTTTTTGGCGATGCATGACTTCGACCTTGCTGAAAACTACTTCAACAGGGCCAAACTTTCCGGGGCCAACAATCGAGCTGTACAAATCGGCCTTACGAATACGTATCTGGCAGAAGGGGACACCCAGAAGGCCGGAGAGGCGCTGCAGAGCCTAGGCCCATCTGCAGACTTCGCGGGCGATTACGACTACATGATGGCGGCGGCGAATCTTTATCGTCAGCGCCAGGATCCTCTGCACTCGCTCGCGGCCTTCGCTCAGGCGAGTACGGTGGCGGGCGTCGAAGATCAAGGCGTTGCTGAATCGTCGCAGTACACAGAGGCAGAGCAGGAAGGAAGGCAGCTCAACGACAAAGTGAGTTTTGTGCCGGAGGCCTCGTTCGCTCCCGCTCTGGAAGACATCAACGTCTACCAACTCGATGCAAGGATTCTCGGTGTGACGAATCCGGCCCTTCTTCCTCCACCGCGTCATTCCTTCCAAAGCTTGGCGCAGTCGCACTATCGAATTCAGCTGGGGCACCTTCCGGTCATATCCGGCTTCGTCGGCGAGGGTCTGACAGTTGGGCGATTCTTGTTCCCCAGCATTGGTGTCGTCCAGGATCGTAATACGTATGACACCATCCTGAACGGCGGGCTCAACCCCGTTCTTCACTTTGGGACAAATACCATCACGTTGAATGGAGGTCTGCAGTTCACAATTCGGCGCGACACGATTTCGCCGACCTTCATGAGCCAGAATTTGTTCCGACAATTCTTGTACGTTTATACGAGCTCTTTATACAACTGGGTCTCCATTGCCGGGAGTGCGGCGAGAGAGGCTGGCCCATTCACGGATCGAACCCTGAACTCGCGCGATGCCTTCGCCAATATCGAGTTCACCGTCGGCCGGCCTTGGAGCCGCACTTCGCTGATCACCGGATATTCGGTCCGCGACTTGCTTTTCCATCCCATTGTTCAGGAGTATTTCAGTACTTCCGCGTACGTAGGCCTTCAGCACCGTTTTGGTAGCCGAATTACCGCGGCGATCCTGGCGGAAGATCTGCGGTCCTGGCGGGTCCAGAATACTCAATACGCTATCGCACAGGCATTTCTGCCAGGTGGCAGGTTCGATTTCCGGGTCACACCGCGTTGGGCGGTGCAAGGTTCATTCGTGCTTTCCCGCGGTTCCGGGTTCCACGCGTACGACAACGCACAGACACAGTTCCTGGTGTCTTATGTGCGTCCGCTCCGCGGAAGCATCCGCGACGGTTCAGGTGAAACATCGGTAGCCTTCCCGCTACGGCTCTCGATTGGCGTGCAACAGCAGACGTTCTATGACTTTCCTGGCTCTATTAGAACTACGGTTCTGCCGATTGTGCATCTCACGTTGTTTTAACTTCTCCTGATGACTCTCGAATCCAAAAGCCGGGCCTATGATGGTTCGGCTCCGTCCTTGAACCCTGCTCCCATGCGGGCTAAGGCTTTGCGGCAAAAACTTCTGGGCGGCAGCCTCGCATTGCTGGCAGGCTCCGGTCTGGTGGGAGTTACAAATCTTGTTTACAACGTTGCGGTCGCTCGATTGTTGGGTCCGACCGGCTTTGCCCATGCTACAGCCGTCTACACGTTGTTGATGCTGATGTCGGCCATCACGCTCTCGTTTCAAGTCGTCTGCGCCAAATACGTTGCAAGTCATGGAACGCAGGAAGAGAAAGCTGCCATATTCTCATCACTGCATCTGCGCGCCTGGATGGCTGGCGTCGGCCTCGGTCTTTTTCTCTTCCTTGCGAACCGACTGATCCAGAATTACTTGAACCTGCCGGATCCGGTTCTAATTTCTCTCCTGGCGCTTGGGACTGCTTTTTATATTCCGCTGGGAGTACGCCGCGGCTACATCCAGGGCGTACATGCTTTCGGCGCTCTCGCGATCAACTTCATGTTGGAGGGGGTCGTAAGGCTCGGCGGCGCCTACCTCCTTATCCGCTTCGGATTGGGCGTCGAAGGAGCTGTCCTCGCGAGTGTGATCGCGGTGGTTGCATCGTACTTCCTGGCGCAACCGAGTCCAGGGCTGAAGTCGCTTCGGGCCCGGCGCTTTCCAATTTCTTTCGGTGAGGGATTGCAGGCCATCGTCTTCTTTTCGGGCCAGGTCGTCATTAACAATTTCGACATCGTCTTGGTGAAGCACTTCTTCGCTTCGGATCAGGCAGGCATCTACGCCGCGGTTTCCCTGGTCGGTCGCCTGGTCAACATGTGTGCATGGTCTGTAGTAAACACCATGTTCCCCGTTTCGGCGGCGGCACGCCAAAGCGACCGCGAAGCGCGGCCTGTTCTATTCATGTCGCTGTTGATGGTCTTTTTAATCCTCGCCGTTCTCATCCTGGGTCTTTGGGCGATTCCAAGTTTCCTCTGGAGGACGCTGTTCGGCTCTCACTTTGAGCTCGGAAATTATGGAGGCCTAGCCGCACTCCTTATCTTGTACGCAGTCACGGCTGGGATCTACTCATTAAGCTCGGTGATGATTACGTACGAGATGTCCCGCAAAATTGCGAATACCAGTTGGGTGCAGCTGGCTTTCAGCGGTTCTCTCGCGCTGGGAATCTGCATTTTTCATCACAGCTTGAGCCAAGTGATTTATGTACAGCTTTGGCTGATGGTGATGTTGTTTGTAATGGTCGCGCTGCCCCTGCTTCGACGAGAGATTGCGCCCGCAGACAACGTCGAGACTTACTCTCGGCTCCAGATTGTCCAAGCGATGAGCGAGCATCAGGTCATTGCTGAGTTCCTGCGAAGCGAATTCCATCATCCCGAATTCGAGGAGTATCGGAACGAATTCGAATACCTCGTTACCCGGCCGAACCTCGAGAGTACCCGCGAGAATGCCCTGAGGCGTGCTTTGTTGTTTCTCCGACGGGGTGCGATGTGGAGAGAGCTACCCGACGATACTCAATGGTTTAAGGTGGAATTGACGCGTAAGGAGCTCGATCGCATACGATTCTTTCCCCGGGCTCAATGGCGAAAAGTTGCGGAAGGCAGCTTTTATCTTACCGATATGGTGGACTGCCTACGAGTGAAATCAGAGCAGAATCCTGAAGAAGAATTCTTCCGCAAGCTTCGCAGGGTTACCACGTCGATAAAGGAGGGTGTGACAACTCCAACGGTGTTGCTGATTGGGATCGATGCCCAGAGTCCGCTGACCATCCTCGATGGAAATCACAGAATGGCGGCTGCGATGCTGGCGCAGCCCCCGGCCGATCTCGAGACCTTCCAGTTTTTGTGCGGCCTGTCTCCGTCGATGATTCGCTGCTGCTGGTATCGAACGAATGTAAACACGCTGTCGCGCTACCTGACTAACATGCTACGGCACGTCTTTTACGATCCGGAGTCGGACATCGGCCGCTTTATGGAAAGTGGTTCGTAACTACTGCGGCTGAATTGAATCATCCACAATGCTGTTATCTCTGCGACGCAGGAGCACTGGCCCTTGTTCATGCCGGCGCAGTGCATCTCGCTCAGCAGTGACCTTCGCTCCTACCAGTCCGTCGTTGTCCCCTGCGACCGCGAAGAGCTTTCGACCCTCGGCCGTTTGCCGTGTCGCGACGCCCACGGTGGCGGAGGCCCCGTTCGACTGCCGGGCTCGATCGTAGAAGAACTGCGCCGTTTCCTGGTCCCCTTCCAGCTCTGCGACGTAGCCGATGTTGTTAAGGGTGAATGCGTCGTCTGGATTCAAGGCATACGCCTTTCGAAAGTCTGTGTCCGCAGTCCGCAAATCATTTCGATTCACGGCCGACACACCGCGAAGATTCAGCGCTGCCACTTGTTCGTTGAGATCGTTCCGGTGGGTCAAGTGTTCGCGAAGAGCCTTTGCATTCTCTTGGGCCATCTGGCTCACCTGGCGTCCTCGCCAGTCTTTGTTTGTCGTCACGATCGCGCTCGCATCGGACGTCGCTGCAGCTGCACGATCGAAGTAACTCAACGCGTCCTGCTCCTCTCCTTCCATTTCTTTCGCAACGCCCAAATTATTCAGCGTATAGACATTGTTCGGGTCGGATTTTAGAACCTGCTCCAGAAGCACGTCCGCCTCCGGAGCCCGGCCTTGACTCAGAAGTCTCACTGCTTCAACGTTTGCATGATTGAGCTGTAACGGTCCCGTGGACACGGCGACCACTTCTTTCATAGGCTGCCCCTTCATGTGTCGGGCACTCGCTACGTCTACCACCGCGTCGCTCGACTGCTGAACCGCGAGGTCATAAAAGTGTTCTGCACGATCGAGTTCGCCCTGCATTTCGGAGATGAATCCCAGATTGTTGAGCGTGAATGCATCGTCGGGGTCCAGTAGATAGGCTTTGTAGAACAGGCGTTCGGCTTTCGAGTAGTTTCTTTTGCGCACAGCCTCAACGCCTTCGCGATTCAATCGCTGTACCGGAGTCAACTTGCTTCGCTTCGGGATCTCGATCCTTATGTCGCCGGCCACAGCGCTGCCGGGAAAGACGCCGGCGAGAGTAACAGTCCAGGCGACTGCGGTGAAAAACCAACGTTTAGCAACCATTTGCAATTCCTCTTCAGCGGCAAAGAGTTCGTGTATGGAGACGGCGATTTGATGCCGCTCAGGGGGATTTGTTTGCCGTATCGACGTGAATAGACAGCGAATTCCGACCACCTTTTGGCGTCATCATGGCATCTAATTTCCTCTGAAGTTGCTGACGAACAAACGGTTTATGGATCGCATGGTTATATTGATAATCTTCTCCGCTCTGCTCCTAAGCAGCAACGCTGCGAGCGCCCAAGCCTCATCCCAAACGTCATCGTCCGCTATAGTTTCGGCGAACTCTGCCGACGGCAACGCCGCTCCTATCGAGCCACGTAAGCCAAGCATTACGGAGGAAACGCCGGATGACTCGATTACCGTGGATCCGAGTAGCCTTCTGCCGGAACTACCACCGGTCCCGCCCGCAAACGCCACGTTGGTTGGCGGCACAATCAGCAAGCTCGATGGCGTGCGCGACAGAGTCGTGGTGAGTGTCTTTGGCGGTGGTGAAATGACGGTGCTCTTCGACCCACGCACAACGGTGTACCGGCAAGGAAAAGCAGCCAGCATCACTGATCTGCATCAAGGCGACCGGGTGTATCTGGATACAATTTTGGATGGCACCACAGTGTTCGCCCGTACGATTCGACTGGGGGGGCCACGCGCAAGCGGCGAGAGTCAAGGTACTGTTGTGAAGTACCGTCCGGATCGAAACGAACTGCTACTTCGGGATTCATTGTCCCCGAATTCGATACGGGTTCGAGTGACTTCGGCCACGCAGTTTGTGCAGGGGGGACAGCCGGTTTCTGCCAATACATTGCTACCTGGCGCTTTAGTAACGATTGCCTTTTCTGCGGAAGGGGACGGCCACAATACCGCCCGAGAGATCTCCATACTCGCCTTGCCCGGACAACACTTCACATTCTCCGGAGAGGTGCTCCACATTGATTTGCGCACAGGATTGCTCGTGTTGAAGTCTTCGACGGACAACAAGACGTACGACGTGTATCTAAGTCCCTCCACGACTCCGGATGAGAACTTACACCCAGGAACCAAAGTCACAGCTGTTACCGACTTCGATGGTTCACGTTACGTTACCCGCAATTTGACCATCGATTCACAGTGACCCCGTTCAGGCGCATAGGGATCACTTGAGCTTCTGGTAATCACAGGTCCCATCGACTGCCTGAGCAGGAGGTGAGGGTGCCACTTCCCAAGGCACATTCTTGAAGTCAAGAAATTCCGTCATGTCCATTTGGGCAGCGTCTCTTTTGGTGAGTGGCGGGATGCCAAACCGCGTCTCAATCAACTTCAGCAATGGCAGTGTAGTCCGCGACCGTGTGCGACATGTAATTCTTCTTCGTGAAGGGTGAGATCACAATCAGGGGCACGCGAAAGCCCGTATAGTTGAAATAGCAATTTGCTCCGCCTGGCACCGCGCAAATGTCATTCGGTAATAAATCTTTCGGAGCGATCCCATCCGGATTCACAGCCGGTTCCGGCGCCACGTGATCGTAGACTCCACCACCCTCGTCAAAGGTGAGAATGAAAACCGAATCGATCCACGAGATGCTCGCCATGAAGCCGTTGATCAGGCTAGCAACATATTGTGCTCCCGTCTGTACATTGTCATTCGGATGTTCGTCGAGCCCAGTCTCATAGCCCCCTTCGATCAGCGACACTTGCGGCAAGTTTCCATTTTCAGCATCGCTCAGAAACGTCGACGCCGGAACTATGTTAGCCGGAAGTGGCTTCGGTGGAGCGTATGGAGCGGACATTGTCAGATAGGTCGTTTTTGGGTCGGTAACATAAATCTTCCAAGACACTCCTGCGTTCTGCAGCGCGTCGAAAATCGTAGGAACGGTCAGTGGTGCTGAGTCGGCAGCGTCTGTGCCAATTGGATAGGCATAGCCTTGGGACGTGGCTGCCATAAGGGTACATACGGTTTAGGTGCGTTCGATCCAGCGCAGGCGAGAACCACCGATCCGACGTCGCGAAATTTGATGCCATGAAAGTAGCAGTAATTCAGGTCCGAACCGTCGTAATACCCCATTGCCCGGATTCCTGTCGTGTCGTAAATAGTGGCTTCCCCTGGCGGTGGGTTCATCGCGTAGACCGCGGCATTGTAGACAAATCCGTCCATCTTGGCAGTCGCCGAGGTCGGATTCTTTCGATTCCAATCGACATGGCTCTCATTCCACGAAGGACTGAGTTGCTGTATGCATTCCGTGGCCAGGTGGAAGGCTGCCACCGACGTGGATCCGTCATAGCTCGGGTTCGATGCATTGGCAGGCAGCCCATCAAATGGTGGCTGCAAATTCGCTTACGGGTATCCGTTAGCTTTCCAATATGCCGGCAATTGACCTAGGTAGCTGTCGAACGAACGATTCTCCTGAACCATGACGATGATGTGATTGATCGCTTGAATGCCGTCGGCAGTCGGATGTGAAAGCAAGCCTTGGCAACCGCCCAGCACCAACAGATATCCCAACATCACCATTCCGATCAGTACTCCAGTCAATTTGCATAGGCTCATTCTCACCTTCCCTCGCCTGCGTTCCTAAAGGTCATAGAGCACGGTTGGATGACTTTTGTGAACCGTTTGTTGGTTCAAGACCCTCGAGACGTCCGGACCCTCACGTTTGTTTCGGCAGTGCGGCGGCAGACATTTGCGAAGAGGAATGATCTTTATAGTTCGGGGAACCAAGTGTTCGCGGTGCAGTTGGTAGCGTGGATGACTACGAGGAAGCCACTGAAATCGAGTCAGGCATCGAGAACTGCGCAAGCATCTCGCCATCGGTTTCTGGCTCTTCGCTGCAATGGACTGTCACTATTACCCTATGTGCGCGCGAACGGACAAAATCTCATGTCATTTGACGGGCTGCCGGTGGACACTAACACGCTAGACCTCTGCAGCTTTCACTTTCGAATGGCAGCTACTTTTTCGATGCGTGGGCGGCAGGAAAGCCGAGCATGACAGACCGCATTTTGAGCGCAGTGCAGGCAAACCTCACGCGTCAAAGCGGCAGTGGTTCTGGATCAGATTCGGGCTCAGGATCAGGAAAGGACGGCTCGTTTCCGGCTCTCTCAATGAAGGCCGAACTTTGTCCTGTTGAGGATTGCCTGTTGCTCTGAGGTGCTCATTCGCGCCCGGATCTGTTACCCCAGGCAGCGGATCCGTAAGTTCCGTCCTCACTGTCGCCAGTGCCAGCGCCACCGCCGCGAACTACAAACAAAGGCGCATGTTCCTGGTTGTTAACTGGCTCCGGGGATTCGGACTCTACGGAGTCTTCCTGACCTCGAAATGCAACCGCTCCTCCATCATCCGCGATCTGGGAGCTTGCGTCGTGGCCATTGTGATTTTCGGGAGTCTGTCGTGCGGAGTTTCCATTGCGGGATGAGGGCTTACGAGCTATGTCGTCAGCATCAGAGGAAACTCCCAATCCACGCATCTGTCGACGACCATTACCGTGACTGTTCAATAGCGCAGTCGGCGAAATGTCCGACAGAGGAGTGTGTAGGACAACGGATCTTCGAGCCCAACTAAGCGAGTTGTGGGTCATAAAGCGAAGAAGAAGCGACTTTGAGGGAATCCATCGAGGCAACCGACGAAAACGCGAAATGTGGCGGAGGGTTTGAACGCGCTGTTGCAGTTCGAAATGCCGAAGATATTTCTGCACGACATTCGGCATCGTCATACGCAGCGCCGCGGAAAAATTTTGTGTCGCCATCGATACCTGCTTGTCGCTATCGTTAAGCAAGCCATACAGGCAATCTGCCAGTCCTTGAGCCTTTCCAGGCGGATAGAAGTCGATGGCCAATTCTTCACTTTGGGCCATCTGGCGGAAGTCCGACAAATCGGCGCTGATGATTGGAACTCCAAAAGCACACGCGAGATGGGCAACTCCGCTGCACCCGGTGGAAGAAGAATAGGGCATGACCGCAACACTCGAGCTCTGGAATAAATCGGCCAATTCGCTTTCTGGAATATACCCCCGAAATTCGATTTGCGGATTGTTCGCGTGTTGGCGTTTCATGGAATCGATATATCCCGAGGCCTGCGGATGATCTCCTCCTGCAATGACAAGCTTGCTTTCCGGCATCCGCGCGCTGAGCAAAGAAAAAGCCTCGGTCATGAGTTCAAGTCGTTTGTAGGTTCCCCACTTGCCGAAAGCCAGAATGTGGTGGGCCGGATTTCCGCGTCGTGAAAAGTCGGGAAACTCAGGTCGACGCGCGAGCAACCCATGCGCTCGCAAATGGACATTGTCGCGCCCATATTTGTCGTTCAGAATCTTGCGATATCCCGGCATCAGGACGGAGACAGAGTTGGACAGCAGAATCATCCTGGTCGCCACGGCACCGGCCGCTCGATACAAGCTCTCGTGACGCACACCCACATCCTTGAGCTCGACCGTGTCCATCAGGTGATGGAGAGTGACATGAGTGTAACGACCTGTCAGCCGCGCTAAGAGCGGCGTCATGAGGCCGCTGAATGCAACAATTGGATTTCGCCCGAAGGTGCTAAATAGGAGATTGAACCACACGACATCCGGCTTAACCTTTTGGATCGTCTGCAGTAATCGAAAAAGGGTGGACGGATCGTCGAACGACCAGCACCGCATCACGTTGAATCCCTCAGGTTCCGCGTGATCCTCCGCAAGCTGATCGGCGAGAACTACCAAATCAAGGAACGGATTTCGCTGCAATTCTCGCGCGATGTGGAAACCATATTCACTCAGTCCGCCGGTGCTCGGGGGAAAGGTTGTGACGAGACAGATCTTCATTGGCCTCCTGCCTGCAGAGCAGTAGATTCGATGTGCTTTACGAAGAAGATGTTGCAGCGAACAATGCCGGCTGCACTAAGTAGTGGCACGGTTCGTCGGGTCAGCGGGCGAAGGGTAGTCCCTGGAAAGAGCAAGATCCGGCTCCTGATTGTCAGGGGCGCTGCAAGCCAATTCACGAATGCGCGAGCTAGTCTGCTCGATAGTGGACGGCGGAAGCACAGTCATCCCGGCGAGTCTAGCGAGCCGCAAGTAAGACTCTCGGTTGCGGCTTACAAAATCCAGCGGATATTCAGGTTTCCGGGCACAAGCCGCCTCTGGGTTCCCATCGACAAGGAAGGCGAAGTCCGGCTTCGGAGTGAGCTTCAGCAGAAACCTGACATACAGGCGAACCAAGAGGCGCTCAAGTGGGAGGTTTGCGAGCTCGTCATAGATATATCGGTCGAAGATAACGACATCCGCATCACTCAGCACGATTTTGTAGGTGAAAGTACAAAGGCGCAGTGCATCCAAGGCATAAAGCAAAAGGCGTGAAGCCATCACCGGGGGCGAGCTGACATTCTTGTCACGTCGAACAATCGGCCGGTCAGGACATCCAACGCCACGATCTCCCTTAAAAACCGATAGGCTCAGACGCTCCCGAATCCGTGAGAAGACAACAATGTCATCCCAAAATGTATAGATACTTACGCGCATTCCCTGTTGCTGGAAGTGGTGGGTGAGCGCTTCGATCTGAGTGCTTTTTCCGGCGCCGTCGATGCCGGAAAAACTGAAAACCTTGACTGATTTGAGAGGCATAGAATCTTCGTTTAACCGATCATCAATGCGCCCCGGGCGGTTTGCTCGAGGTTCCCGCCGTCAAGGCGATCACTGTACCCACTGCTACTCCTGCCCCTACGATCGCACCTACTTTGATCACGATCCTACGCACCCTCCGCTGCTTTGCGGGAGCGATGGCCACGCCGGCTGGCTGCGCCGCGGTTATACCGATCACTTTAGGAGCTTCAGCCGCCGCTGTACCTATGGGTCTCTGCGGCTTGTCCTTGGAAGCCTGCGCCGTATTCGACGAAGGGGCGGTCGTGGTCGAAGACTGGGACTCCTGGTTTTGCGCCGAACCTGATGCCGCCACCAAAACGTAGCCGGGACTGTCTGGCAACGCGCTGTTCGGACTAGACGACTCGGCAGCCGCCGTCGTCTGCGGATTGCCGTCTCCGCTATCGGCCCGGCGGCTTTGGGAGAAAATCGGATGTGAGCAGCTCAGTACGAATGCCAAACACGCGATACCAAGGAATCTCGGATGCAGCGTCCGCATTGTGACCTCCGTCCTCTTGCTAGCTCGCCTGCTTCACGGCTCCAAGGTCGCCGAACAGGTTCGCGTACCAAGGCGCGTCCTGGGGAATGGCGTCGGTCGGAATCGCATTGAAGCTGCGAACCGCATCCTCGGACGTGGAGAAAGTTTCAAAAACCCGCGCAACTCTCATCAGTTCAAGAATGACCTCTGCCTCCGCCGAGAGAGCCGCCAGCTTCAGATCGCCATCTCGCTTGAGGACCTCTTCCAGGCATCGCAAGAGCATCTCGACTCCGGCACTGTCCATCGAATGTACCTGCGAGCACTCCAGCACGACTCGCGGGCGGTTTGACTCAAGCAGTGGCCCCATCTCCAGCATGAAGTTCCGCACTTCTTTCACGTTCAATTCTTCTGGTAATTGCATAATAACCACAGGACCACTGGTCAACATGTCTCCAACCTCTCTCACGTTTTAACTTTTTTCTCCGAAACAATGTTCGGACTTTCTCGACAGAACTAACAACAACTCAGGGCTAAAGACCCATTGCACTCATCTCAGATTGCACCAGCCGTTCCTTTTGCTGGCCGACAGGCGAATTTCGTCGCATCACGACCGGATCAGTTATCCGCAGTCGCACTTCGTGATGCAGATTCAACATGTCTTCGCCATCCACAATGGAGTGACACAGATCCAAGCCAATGCCGATATAAGTATTCGAAAGAATCGAACTATCTTCCACGGCAGTTCCAAAATCGACGAAAGAGCTACTCTCAATGTTGCTCGATCGCGTGATGAGGCAGTCGTCCGCGATTTGCACATTACGGCCGATATATACTGGAGCCACAATGCGAGCTCCGCGCGCGATCTGCGCTCCTTCGTCGACCCAGACCCCCGGCCGGCTTTCCGTGCCAGCGGGTCGCATCCTGCACTTCCCTCCCAGGAGGTCGGCTGCCAAACGCCTCAAGTCGTATGGAGTCTGCAAGCGATTGGCGTACCCGCTGATCTCGCATTCGCCAAAGTTCACACCGTCTAAGGCCGCAACTAAGTTTTCCTCTCCTGCAAAGCGTTGCGGATCGACGGCCCAGCAGTCCAACGTACCTTCTCGATCGATCGCGCGAGTGACCACGTTCTCTTGCTGTCGATGCTGCCCGATGAAACTTGCCAGTTCACATTCAACATATTCGACCGTATTGAGAATCAATACAGTTTCAAGCCCGTCTTGTCGATAGATGTTCAGCTGTCTGGATGCCGCGCGCCACGCGTCTTTGGCGGCATCATTCTGTGCGGTGCAAGCGTTCGGGCCTGCAACCGGACCTCGGGAGCGTCCCCCAAAAACCGAAACCTCATCGACTCCATTCTGCTTCAGATAATCCACCGTTCGAACGATCGTCGAGCAGCCCAAAATCGGCACTGATGCCAGGCACGAATTCCAGGTACTCAAGCGCGAACTGGCCCCCGGATAACTGCTCTGGCGCTGTGTTTCCGCCTCTCCCCGGCTGCCACACGCGATGACGATCGCTCCAATCACCGAATCTCTCCTCGTTAAATAAAAATGTTATGGGTGCGGTGTCAGCGGGCTCGTGAAGGAAGACTCAGCAGATCACTCTCACGCACACTCCCGTTCCCTTTCGAGCGCCGGCGGATCTTGGTCTTCGGAAACAACAGCGCCCGCATTTTGAGTTTCGCTTTGTGTAACTGAGACTTCGAATTGCCGATGGAGCAGTCGAGCAGCTGGGCAATTTCATGATGCTGATAGCCTTCTACTTCGTGCAAAGCGAAGATCTTCCGGCAGCCCTCCGGCAGTTCTTGCAGTGCCCGTCGTAAAGCAATTCGATCTACGACTCCGGAGAGATCAGGATCGGTCTTTCCGAAATCTCGGTGCAGAGAGGGAGATTCGGAGTGGACCGGCTCGTCAAGAGAAACGGTTGGGGGCGACTTGCGGCGGCGCAATTTCATCAGCACGGTGTTGACGGCAACGCGATAAAGCCAGGTTGAGAAAGCGGCGTCAC
>Ga0335082_10000019_pt1 | contig 169499 bp, 140 predicted proteins | sample Lox_Sample_41_FD_206718 | JGI IMG/M metagenome (GOLD analysis project Ga0335082, IMG submission 206718) | Soil microbial communities from Loxahatchee National Wildlife Refuge, Florida, United States - Lox_Sample_4.1 | ecosystem: Environmental > Terrestrial > Soil > Wetlands | place: USA... | reverse complement strand
CCTATGAGTACTACGTTGATTTCGCCGCGAAATATGGATTGCCTTACATCATTCTCGATGACGGCTGGTACAAGCTCGGGAATCTGCTTGAGGTGACTCCCGATCTCAATATGGATGAACTGGTTGCGTATGCGAGACAGAAAAAAGTAGGACTGATTTTGTGGGCCTCATGGAAAACGTTGGATGATCAGCTAATTCCCGCCCTTGATCAATTCGAAAAGTGGGGAATCAAAGGCATCAAAGTGGATTTCATGCAGCGCAGCGATCAGATCATGGTCGATTACTTCGAAAGAGTTTGCCGCGAAGCAGCCAAGCGACACATGCTTGTCGATTTCCACGGCGATCAAAAGCCGGCAACGATGACTCGCACCTGGCCAAATCTGATCAACACCGAGGGTGTCCGCGGCATGGAATGGAGCAAGTGGAGTTGGGAATCGGATCCTGCCCACAACGTGAGCTTGCCGTTCACTCGCATGTTCCTCGGCCCGCTCGACTTCACGCCAGGGGCGATGCGCAATGCGACGCGCAAAACTTTTGCGCCAATTAATTCGCAGCCGATGGCTCTTGGCACGAGGTGCCAGCAACTCGGAATGTATGTGGTCTATGAAGGCCCCTTGCAGATGCTATCGGATAGCCCATCAAATTATCTGCGCGAGCCTGAGACGATGGAATTTCTTGCGGCTGTGCCGACCACATGGGACGAAACGAGGGTTCTCGATGCGAAGATCTCACAATACGTATTGTTGGCTCGGCGTAACGGCAATGACTGGTACGTTGGAGCGATGACGGATTGGACGCCGAGGGACTTGGAAGTCGACTTCTCGTTTCTTCCAGAGGGAAACTTCACGCTTGATGCGTATCAAGACGGAGTGAACGCCGACCGAAATGCCAGCGATTACAAGAAGTCAACGCAGCAGATTACGCGATCAACAAGACTGAAGGTTCATCTTGCGCCGGGTGGAGGATTCGCGGCGCGAGTTCATCACTAATTCGCAGGTTTTATTTCGCTTGAGTTCGCGGCAGTGCGCGAAGCGCGCCGGTTGAGATTCCGCCATCTACGAGGATGGTCTGTCCGGTGACATACCGACTGGCTTCCGAGGCGAGGAATACAACCGCGCCATCGAGATCCTTCGGCTGACCCGGCCGTTGCAATGGAATGCGCTCCGTTAGGTAATCGACCCATTCATGGTCTTCATAAAGAACATTATTCTGCTGGGTACGAAACCAGCCCGGGGCAAGGCAATTGACCGTGATTCCAAACTTGCCCCAGTCTGCGGCCAGGCTCATCGTCAACTGGCGAATGCCACCGCGGCTGGCACCATACGGGCTGAGTCCCGCATACCCTGCGACGCTGGTCACTGAACCGATGTTGATGATCCGGCCATAATTGCGCTGCTTCATGAATCGGGCGACAGCCTGCGCTACGAAGAAACTTCCGCGAAGGTTCGTATCTAGCACGAGGTTCCAATCATCCCAAGTTACATCAAGAGCAGGCTTGCGGACGTTGCAGCCCGCATTGTTGACGAGGATATCGAGGCGTCCGAAGGCGTCGTGCGCGGAGGAAGCCATGCGCTCAATACTCTTCTGATCGCGAACATCCAGTTCCAGGCATACCGTGCGCCGGCCGAGCCCTTGCAATTCCGATTCAAAGCTGGCAAGAGTTTCGCGCTTACGGCTGGTGAGAACCAAATCCGCTCCAGCAGTCGCAAGGGCGAGGGCGAAATACTGGCCAAGGCCTCGGCTTGTTCCCGTGACGATCGCGACCTGACCGCTGAGATCGAACAGTTCACTCATGAAGGTGCTCCCGGTTGGAGCACGACTTTCATGAGTCCCTTTTCGTGTGCATAGAGCCGCTCAAACAACTGAGGCCCTCCATCAAGTGGAGCGACAGCGCTGATCAGCGGCTTTACTTTGATCTGGCCGTTGCTCATGAGTTCAATCGCGCGCGGATATTCACCCGCCGAAGCGCAAGATCCGTGCAAGGTGATCTGCCGGCTGACAACTTTTTGCAGCGGAATCGTCACTTCAGGAGAGATATTTCCGACAAGCACGACATGCCCACCTTTGCGCACGCTGTTGATGGCCGTGTGAACTGCTGGACTGTTGCCGACTGCTTCGATGGCGACATCAACGCCCAATCCGTTCGTCAGCTGCAGAATCTGCTGCAGCAAATCGGGTCCGGACGTCAACGTTGAAGTCGCGCCCAGCGATATGCTTAGCCCAAGCCGGCTGGCATCAACATCGGTCACGAAAACTCGCGAGCATCCTGCGGCTGTCAAGGCCTGCTGCACAAGCAACCCGATGGTGCCAGCACCGACCACGAGTGCCGTATCCTCCGGCTGGATCGAAACGAGCGAAACTGCATGCAGAGCTACGGAGACGGCCTCCAACAGAGCCGCTTCAGGAAACGAAAGATTTTCGGGAAGCTGATATGCGATTCGCGCCGGCACCACAACGAATTCAGCAAACGCTCCCGCCCGCCGATAGTCTCCGCAGGAAACGCCCAGAACCTCTCGTCGATCGCAGAGATTCACTTCGCCTCGACGACAAAACACGCACTCACCGCAGTAGATTGTTGAGTCGAATGTAACGCGATCTCCCGGCTTGAAGTTTTTGACGTTTTCGCCCGCACTTTCCACCAATCCCGCCGCTTCATGGCCCATCACGAGCGGTGGAATGCGCCGGCCTGAAGAACCGTCATATCCGTGAACATCACTGCCGCAAATCCCGCAAGCCGCCACGCGAACAAGAATTTCGTCACGGCTCGCTGCGGGCACGGGTACATCTGCGATTTCGAGCTTTTTATATTGGGAAAGGAGCAGAGCCTTCATGGCAGATCCTGAGTGAATCGAAGTGCAGACTGAGAATACTACGGTCAGTGTCCCGGCGTGACGATCCCGCTGCCTTCTCGAATCGTAATGATCTGGTTTGCCTTCACGTTCGTGAAGCGTTCGGTCTTCTGAGTCGTCTGCCATCTGATCTCGATCACATCGACAACCTCCGCCTTGCCCAGGCCGAAATGCAGACGCAGATCGCCTTGCGACATAACGCTTGAACCGCTGTGCACTTCATCGATCTGCGCATGATTGCCAGTGACGACGCGTGCTCGCGCTCCGATCGCCGTGCGGTTGCATTTTGTTCCAATGAGTTTGATCTTGATCCAGTTCTGCTTGTTGCCGCCATCGTTTCGTAACAAAGAAGGAACATCGCCGAGGTTCAAAACGAGAATGTCGATATCGCCATCGTTGTCGTAATCACCGAACGCAGCGCCGCGGCTGGAGAAATGCTCAGTAATTCCGGGTCCCATGGCGGCAGAAACGTCTTTGAACGTCCCATTCCGCAAATTCCTATAGACGAGGCGTGGGTTTTTATAACTCTGCCCGATGTCGTGACCATCAATCTGCGGATAGACATGTCCATTGATCTGAATGATGTCCTGCCAACCATCGTTGTCGTAATCGACAAATCCACAACCCCACGCGACGTAGCGGTTATTGATTCCAACTCCCGATGAGAACGTCACATCATTGAACGTGCCATCGCCGTTGTTGTGATACAGATTGCAGGTGTCATCCGCGAAGTTCGTTTTAAAGATGTCGAACCACCCATCGCAATCGTAGTCGGCGACGGCGATGCCCATGCCTGCTTGCTCATGTCCGTCTTCGCTATACGCACAACCGGCGATCATCGCGATATCGGTGAAGGTTCCGTCATGATTGTTGCGGAAGAGGATGCTCGGCTCGGAATCGACCGCCACGTAGATGTCAGGCCAGCCGTCATTGTCGAAATCGTAAGAGGCAGCAGTGATCGAATATCGCGGCCCCGGTTTAAGTATGCCCGCTTTCGCTGACACATCGGTGAACGTTGCGTCGCCGTTATTGTGATAGAGAACGTTCGTGTCGCCAGTCAGGCCGCGAGGCCCGCACATCACCGGAATGCCTTTCCACTGGCATTCCGCCGGAGCGCCGGACCCGGGCGTCTGCGCCGGATCGAGCCTGATGTAGTTGCAAACGAACAGGTCGAGGTTCCCGTCACGGTCGTAGTCGAGGAATGTGCAACCCGAGCCCCACCGAACCTCGTCATTGTGCAGTCCGGTTTTCTTGGTGACATCGGTGAATGTTCCGTCGCCGTTGTTGTGGAACAAGATGTTGTGTCCCCAGAAGCAGCAGAACAGATCGTCCCAGCCGTCGTTGTCGTAGTCGCCGACGCAGACTCCGGTCTGCCAACCGGTTCGAGCCAGTCCGGACTTTTCCGTGACATTGGTGAACGTACCATCGCGATTGTTCTTAAATAATTGCGATGTCGGCGCTTTGCCCTCGGGCCACTTCTCCCCGAGACGGGTGCCGTTAGTCAGATAAATATCGAGCCAGCCATCGTTGTCGTAGTCGAAAAACGCGAGGCCGCTTCCTTTCGCCTCGATGATATAGCGCTTCTTGGTTTCGGATCCCCAGACGTTGGGCACATTGAGCCCAGCTTGCTTCGCGACATCGACGAACTGAACGGACTCAGACGCTTCGGGTGATTTCGAATCGAGTAGCAGCGGATTTTTCCATCTCCACAAAGGAGTCGCCAGAGCGTCCATCAGCGTACTGCCGAAGACAAGCAGAGAAGACCCGAGAAAATGACGGCGGCCCAGGTTCACTTTGAACTCGCTATGCGGGGAAATTTGTGCGGCACGATTCCTACACCTTCTTTGACGGCAATGATCTGATCGATTGGAATGTTGCTGAGTTTTTCGACTGATCCGCTTGGCCATGTGATCTCAAGTGAATCGATCTTGGTTCGCGTCCCCAGGCCGAAATGAATCCGCGGATCGCTCGCCGACATGTAGCCCATACCGCCCTTGGCTTGCTCGAACCGCACCACTCCTTGGGAACTGAGCTTCAGCGATGAGCCAATTCCGTCGCGATTCGATTTCGTTCCAATAAGCAAAACAGTCAACCAGTGATTGGCGTTTCCGCCTTCATTCCGAAGCAGGGAAGGAAGATCACCGCGATTGTTCGTGACAATGTCGATGTCGCCATCGTTATCGTAGTCCGCAGTCGCAACGCCGCGGCCCACGATCGGGCGCATGAAATCCGAGCCGAGAGATCCCGAAACTTTCTCGAAGTGCCCTTTCCCCAAGTTGCGAAACATCAGCAGAGGTTCCTTGTATGAAACTTCCGAATGATACAGCTGCACATTGTCAAGCATCGCGCCATTCAACTGGAGGATGTCGTTCCACCCATCATTATCGTAGTCCAGAAACTTCATGGATACGCCGCTCAGCAGAATCGCCTTATTTCCAAGACGCGAATTGAACGTATCGTCTTGAAACGTTCCGTCGTGATTGTTGTGATAAAGACGATTGAGCTCGAAATCCAGGTGCGTGATGTAAATGTCCTGCCATCCGTCACCATCGACGTCGGCTGCGTCAATCCCCATCCCTGCCTCATATCGACCATCTTCGCTGGCAGCGACACCTGAAACGAGCGAAACGTCGTCAAACGTGCCGTCGTGCTTGTTGATGAAGAGAAAGTTCGGCCACGAATCGTTCGCAACCGCGATGTCGGGCCAGCCGTCGTTGTTGAAGTCGGCGAGTACGACGCCCATACCCTTCGCTTCAGGCTTACCGACGCCAGAAGTATCGCTCACATCGGTGAACGTTCCGTCACGATTGTTGTGATACAGCTTGATGCGCTGACCCTTGTAATTTCCGGGATGGCAGTACGAGCGATATCCGGGACGATGCTCTCCACACCAGATGTTGTTTTTCGGGCTCCATTCAATGTAGTTCGTTACAACCAGATCGAGCCAGCCGTCTTTGTCGTAGTCGAACCATCCTGCACTCGTAGACCATCCGCCTTCATCGGCGATGCCAGACTTCGCAGTGATGTCGGTGAAAGTTCCGTCGCCATTGTTGTGATAAAGGATCGCGCGCCCATAGCCAGTCACGTAAAGATCGGGGTAGCCGTCGTTGTCGAGATCTCCCACTGCCGCACCTTGACCGTAGTGACCTTCGCCAGCAACACCAGACTTTTCGGTCACGTCAGTGAAAGTTCCGTCGCCATTGTTGTGATACAAAGCCGAGCGCAAAGGGTGGGGTGGCTTGTAGAGATCAGTAGCGGCCGACTGCACGAAGAAAAGATCCATCAATCCATCTTCATCGTAATCTAGCCACGCAACGCCGGTTCCCATGGTCTCGAGGTAGTACTTTTCATCGGTCTGTGTGGAATCCTGCTGGAAGTTGATGTTGGCCTCTTTGCGAACATCGACGTAGCGCACCGGGATAGTTGAAGAGTCCGCAGGAGTGGGAGCGCGTTGAGCGTGACCTGAGATTCGATAGGTCAAGAATGCGCAGCAAAGGCAAAGGAGAGCGCCGATATGTTGCCTGAGGTGACTGCGCTGCGACTCATTCCCCATTCCCGAAAGTAGTTCTGTTCCTACCCCCTGAAGCGTGCGGCGTAAAACGTTGTTGAGGTGCATTCTATCGCAGCACGAAGCTTACGCTCAAAGCGTCCGGTCTGCGATGATCAGCGCGAATTGCAGCAACTGCTGCCTGGCTTTCGGCGTGAGAGGCTCGTTCGGCGTGGCAGATTTGCCGGGCGTCTGCGTGAGAACCTGCTCGATTCGCTGGACGTCCAGGCCGCCTGCGTTACTTCCCTTGAAACGATCAAGCACCTCGCGGGCCTCCTCGATTTGCCCTGTTTGGTAATAGAAGACGCCAAGCGTCGAGTAGCTTCCTGCCCATTCCGGAAGCAGATCGACCGCGCGCTCCAGTTGCTCGCCCGCTCGGGAAGTATTCCCTTGCAATGCGGAGATAAGTCCCATTCCCCATTGAATTTTCCCAGATGCAGGAATTCGCTCGAGTCCTTTCTTCAACGTCTGCTCGGCGCCCACCGGATCGCCGCCGCGAAGCTGCACCAACATCAGAGAGAGGTAATACTGATCGTTGTCAGGGTTTCGCGCAATCGCGTCGCGAAAAATCTCTACGCTCTTCGTGTTCTGTCCCAGGTGCGCATAAACGTCGCCCAATAATGAAAGGCAGGTGTCGTCCTTCTGCCCGGCGGCCGAAATCGTCTGAATCGTCTGCAATGCCTCGGCATACGATCCCTTGCGGAAGTAGGCATCCGCAAGGTCGAACTTGATCTCATCCGAGTCGGAGTTTGCATGCAACGCATTCTGGAAGTGTGAGATCGCGTCGTCGTACAAGCGATATCGTGCGAGTAATACGCCGGTCCCAGTCTGTGTTCGATAATCTCCAGAACTGATCTGATCCAGCTGCGCCACGGTCGCAAGAGCTTCCTGACGCTGGCCTAGTTTCAAGTACGCTTCCGCGAGCAGATAGAGATCCTGCGGCTGACCGGGATTCTTCTTGATCTGAGCATTCAGTTCGGTAATGTCGAGCGTTGCGCGCTCTTTCGCCGACAGTTGCGAGCGATTGTCGAGGTAGTCGAACAAGTGCTGGTAAGGATACGGTCCGGTGGACGAATTCTTCGAGAGCGTCTGAAAAACCTGCAAGTCGCGCTGTGCCGCGTCCATTTGATGAAGGCTGCGCTCCAGCATAGCGAGCTTGTAATAGCCCGGAGCAGGATCGCGACTCACTTTTACATAACGACGAAGCAGATCGGCACCCTCTACGTATTTCTTATCTTTGGTCCGCAGGTTCGCGAGTTCAAGCAAGGCTTCGGCGAAGTTGGGATTCGAGCGCAGTGCTTGCTGAAACTTTTCATCGGCGGCTGACGTGTTCCCCTGCCGCTCTTCGATGAATCCGATGTTGAAGAGACACGCTGCGTTTTTCGGATCGCGCTTCAACCCTTCCTCAAAATACTTGCGAGCCTCATCAAAGCGTCCCAGATGGCGGTAAGACAGGCCCATGAACGTGTAAGAGCGGGCGGAAGGATCCAAGTCAATGAGAGCTTTGAATTCGTCGATGGCTCTGTCGGCCTTGCCCGACATGAAATAGCTCTCACCGAGCGCGGCATGCAAATCGACTCGTTGCGGAGCGATCTTGATGCCGGATTTCAGTAGTGGAATGGCGTCCTCGTAAAAATTCTGGGTCATGCTAACTCGGGCCAGCAGGAAGATGATGTCGGTGTTTTCGGGGGCGATCTTGTGTGCGCGTGCCAGCAAATCGAGCGCATCAACGGGGCGCGATTCTTCCTGGTAAACCTGGGCGAGCAAATACATTGCATCTGCTGAATCTGGCTTGAGGGTCAACGCCCGGTGTAGAACTAGTTCTGCCTTTGAGGTATTGCCGGAGCTAAGCAAGACCTGCCCGAGGTTATAGAGAATCTCAAATGTCCCTGGCTTCAGGCTGTCGGCCTTCTCAAGTTCGAGTTCCGCCAATTTGTACTGCTTTTCGGATGCGACGAGCAGCCCTAGCGTGAAATGACGTTGTACGTCATTCTTGCTTTCGAGAGACAGCAGTTTCGCGAGGCTCAATGCATCGGAAGTGCGATTAGCGCGCAAGTAGGCGCGTACCAGATTCATTCTTGTTTCTATGGTCGCGGGATGAACGTGCTGCAGAAGTGGAATAGCTGCCACGGGCTTTCCCTCGGCAAGAAGGAGAAGGGCAAGATTGTAGTTCGCCTGCTGATCCGAAGGAGACAGCGCCAGAGCCTTGCGCAATTCTTTTTCCGCTGGCTCTGTCTTTCCTGCGGACGCATAAAGACTCCCCAGGTTAACGTGCGTCCTCGTCGATGACGGATTCAGCTTTAGAGCCTCCTGAAGCGCCTCAAGCGAGCAGTCGTAGTCTTGCTGGTTGCTACAGATGATGCCAAGTAAGTTGTATCCATCAACACTGGAAGAATGGGACTGCAAAAAAATCTGCACGGCTGTTTTGGCTTCAGCAAGTTGTCCTTGTTGGAAGAGTGACTCGGCTTCCGCGAGTTCTATCCGCTGTGCCGGCCGGGCGACAGATTCATGCTTTGCAGGCGCCGTTTGCTGAGCAGCGCTGCTCGCGGAAAACCAGACTCCAGAGAGAAGGAGAACAGCCGCTCTCATTCGAAATGATGAAATCGACGCCGACATCTCTAGATGAACTCACTCTAGCATCTTGAGTGTCTGCCGGGCCATGTTGTTTTGCGGTTGACGCTGCAGGAGACTTTCTAACGTGTTCCTCGCTTTGGTCTTGTCGTTCAAGATCAGATAGAGTCGCGCGAGATTCAAATAGGCCTGATCGAAATCCGGGTTGCTCTGAATGCACGTCTTGAATCTCTCTTCCGCATCGGAGTAGCGCTTTTCGCGAACCAGCAGAATGCCGAAATTGTTGAGGGCATCCGCATATCCGGGACGCAGCGAAAGCGTGCGCTCAAAATTCTGCTCGGCATGATCGGCCTCATTCTGTTGGGCGTACAACATCGCCATGCTGTAGCTCGCTTCAGGGTTCTCAGGCGCGACCTGCATAGCACGACTGAGCAATGGCGCAGCGTCGGCAAATTGTTTTGCCCGCCGGTACATGTTGCCGAGATTCAAGAGCGCGACATCGTAATCAGGACGAAGTGCTAGTGATTTCTGGAAATTCGCGACCGCCTCTTCCGCTTTACCTTCTTCCGCCGCAATCATCCCGAGATTGTTCCAGGCCTCAGGATGTTTTGGCTTGAGTTGCAACGTTTTCTGCAGTTGCGTCCGAGCGGTTGCCAAATTGTTGCGGCGCAGATAGAGCGTTCCGAGATTGTAGTGAGCCTCAGCGTCATTAGGCTTTTCGGCAATCACTTGCAAGAATGCATCAGTTGCAGCATCCAGATATCCGCGTTGGAAGAATGCAACTCCATAGGTGAAGTCATTTCGCTGAAAGGCTCCGAGATGCAGAGTGCCAGGGAAGGGAAGAGCTCTTTTCGTGCGCTCGTCAGCAGTCCGAGGAATCGAACCGAGGTCGGCAAGAAATTTCTCGGCCGGCGTTTCGCCCTGGTAAACCTTGACGATCATCCCCTCCTGATCGATCAGAAAACTCGTCGGAAGGCTCATGTCGTGGTGCCGATCAAAGAGGTATCGGTAGACAATGTTGTAGGTGCCAATGACCTCCAGCGTTGACAACAGGACTGGGAAGAGAATCTTTTCCTGCGTCGCAAAAGACCGAAGCCTCGCCTCATTCGGTGGATCATCCGCATTCACCGCTATTATGCTGGCCGTAGAGGCGAATCGCTTACTGTGTCGGAACGTCCGGAGTTGCTGAAGCGATGTTTCGGACTTACTCGTCCAGAACATGAGGAGCCTAAGCCCGCTTACAAGGTCAAGCCTCCATTCCTTTCCTGACGTGTCATTCAAATGGAATGCCGGAGCGCGGAGAGGCTGCACAAGCCAGATATCTACGGGCGTGGGCACGCTCTGCAGTTCAGGCTGCAAAACCTGCGCTGCGTGTGCGCTTCTTGTCGAAGAAAAACTTTCGCTACGAAAATCGTCCGAACCCTCGATGAATTCGATACTGTGGTTGACAGGAAGGTGGTCGAAGGTCTGCACCAGGCCGCTGGGCCAGCGAACAGTTGCTCTTGCGAAATCTCGCGTGTCTCCAACTCCGAAAAAAAGTTGCTTTGTGTGTTGGGAGAGAAATCCTGAACCGGCCTGAACGTATTTGGTCTGACGATGACGTTGCGCCTCAACCGTCACGGATGCGCCGATCGCATCCCGATTGCTCTTCGTGCCACGCAGGCGGAAGGCAATCGAATTCCCGATTCCTTGCATCACGTTGCGTAGCAACCTTAACTGCGGGCCTGTGCGATTCTTCAGCAGTATTTCAAGCCTCCCGTCATGATCTAGATCGAAGAGCGCGTATGCACGGCTGTCATCAAGGAAGTCGAGCCCCGAGATGCCCGACACATCAGAGAAGCTGCCCTCCTGATTGTTGCAATACAGAACATTTCTCTCGTAGCTGCTCCAGGAGTGATCCGAACGAATCAGTTCGTTGATGGCGTTCCAGGCATGCTCGTACTTTGTCGCCGGCGAAAGATCGCGAGGCGAATTGCCAACTACCTGTCGCCAGAAGAAGCTCGAGAGATCCGAGTCGGTGCTCCCCGATACATATCCATTCGCAATGTACAGATCGGGGAAGCCGTCATGATCGAAATCGAAGGAATCTGAGGACCATGCCCAACGTCCGAACTCGACGTTCGCCTCGTCGGCCGCATTTTTGAACTTTCCGCCTCCAAGGTTCTGATACAGAGAATTTCCGCGGGCGTGACGCCGATACATCAGCCGGGTATTTTCTGGATCCTCTGAGTGAAAATTGTCTTGCTTCGCGACGCGCAGCCCTGCCGCTGACCACATGTTCGCGACGTAGATGTCTTGATTGCCATCACTGTTGGAATCGAACCAACACGCACTCATGCCGGCTCCGACATCATCGACCCTAGCTTCAGTTGCGACCGAGGAGAATGTGCCATCGCCGTTGTTACGATAAAGATTGCTACGGCCGAAATCGTTGGCAATGCACAGATCTGGCCACCCATCGCCATTTAGATCGCCCCAGGCGCACGCAAAACTGTAGCGATCGTTATCGACGTTCAGCCCGGAGGCTTCCGTGCGATCTTCGAAGTTCCAATTCCCTGAGTTGTGAAAAAGAAAATTCGGCGGCCCATTTCGCGCGTCGAAGTACGGCGAGGGATATCGATATTGATCGAGCCCGGCATAGTAGTTGTAGACGCAGAAATACACATCAAGTCGCCCATCGTGGTCATAGTCTGCAATGGCGGCATGTGTGAACGTTCCTTGTGGTGAATGCGCGAACTTGAACACGTCAGGTTTCAGCGAAAACTTGCCCTTGCCCTCATTCACAAAGAGCAAAGGCCCGGCGCTGGTGACGACAAGCAGATCCTGCCTGCCTCTGTTTTCGAAATCTGCAAACAGCGCGCACGAGGTCGAGTCCAGAACGTCGACGCCCGCCGATCGAGTGACGTCTTCGAAAGTACCGTCACCCCGATTCTGATAGAGAAGATTCGGAAGACCAGCCGGTTGGCAGATGTAAACGTCATCGTGTCCGTCGTTATCAAAATCCCCAACCGCAATTCCCTGGTTGCCATAAACATCCACACCGACAGCGCCATCGAGTACGGTGCGCCAATAGTCCGCCCCGCGAGAAAGTTGTTGCTCATACGAAGCCAGGTGGCCAAATGCCGTTGAACTGACGTCCGCAAACCATGGTGCCTTTGTCATACTGACGGTTTCATCAGTGCACTGGAATTTCATTACTCGCCACTGCTCTGCTTCGTTCTGCCATTCTGTACGCCACGTACCAACGCGCTGCTCCTGATCGCCACCGCGATTCTGGCCCACGAAGGTGTAACGAATATCTGCCGCTACTTGAGGCGGAGCTGTCGAAAGCTCACGAATACCGGTGATCTGCAATTCCGCAATTCTCACATTGGAGAAGGCCCCAAAGTATTCCCTGACCTGATCAAGAAAACGGTCGCCTCCCAATGTGGCATCTGTGGCGAACTGCCTGCGGATGACTGTAAGAACTGCGTCTTTGCGGACTGTTTTTTCTCCCACGGCGCTCAACGATGAGGCCCGGAGAGTCGGCTCCGTGAACATCGAAAAGGAGCTGTGCCCGGCAATGAGCTCGCGACTCCAGCTTCCTAGCAACTCCTCAATTTCCCAGGCATATTTTTCAGAAATGAACTGGTCTGTCCCGGCTGGTACGAGGCGGAGGACTTCATCCAGCGGGGAAGTGGCTGGGTAGTGCGGGGTGATCTGCGGATCCGCAAGACCGCTTAAGGGTACGACGCCAAATGTGCCGTTAAAGCTCGGCTCAAACGCCAGCAGGGGCGCGGGCAGAAAAAGCCCCGGGATATAGCTTAGAGTCTTTAGGAGTGCGCGACGAGAAAACTGGGCCTGATGAAGTTTCCGGTCCGGCATGAGCGGTTTGTTTGGCGGAGTTGCTCTTGTCCGGAGTGTATCAGGCGCGACCGCCAACAATAGGCCCTGACGACTTACCGATCACAAGTTCCGCCCCAATGCGGTATTCCTTGCCGTGAGCATTTTCTGAGTTTGAGAGTTCATGCAGCGCATCGGCGGCCATGCGCCCCAGCAGATCTCGATGGATATCAACGGTAGTGAGGGAAGGATTGCTGTACTCTGCCAGTCTGGTCTTATCGAAACCCGTTACAGAGACGTCCTCTGGAACACGGCAGCCAGATTCTAGGAGCCCTTTTACCACGCCGATTGCCGTCAGATCGTTGATAGCGACCACGGCAGTCGGTCTGGGACTCAATTTCGCCATGCTGCGGCCCGCTTCGAGTCCGCCTTCAAAGTGGAGATCGCCCGGGAGGATCGGGCCCGGCGTCAGACCAAGATCATGCATACACCGCTCGTAAGCCGCCCTGCGGGCTCTGTTAGATTTAAACCCCTCCCTTCCAGCGACGAACGCGATACGCCTGTGGCCATGTCCATGCAGATAACGAACAATCTGCTCGATTCCTGATTCATAGTCGATCCGCAGATTACTCATGTAGCCACGAACGGGCGCGAGATCGAGAAAGGTCACGGCAATTTTGCGCCGGGCCAGTTCGTGCACCATCCGCATACTCATTTCAGAAGTCATGATGGCAACGCCGCGAACTTTGTGTTCCATCATACGTTCGGCAGCTTCGCGGGTTCGGTGCGGATCATAATTCGTGTCGCTGAGAATGGCGTCGTATCCGAGCTCGCGAGCTCGGGCTTCAAAACTCTTTATGACCTCGGGAAAAAATGGGTTTTCAAGGTCCGAAACGATGATGCCCAAGGTGCGTCGATTACTAGATGCCAGTCGTCTCGCGTGGACATCGGGTACATACCCTAGACGCTTGACCGTTGCCAGTACGTGCCGCTGTGTTTTCGCACCCACTTTGCCTGTGTTGTTCAGGACGTTCGACACGGTAGCTGTCGAAACGCCGGCGGCAAGTGCAACGTCGCGAATCGTGACTGTCATAGCTCAACATGCCCAATCGGTTTGGCAGAACCCTCGAATTTCAACACGGCTCAACCTCTGCGAGGCGGGTGGAGTGTAGCACACTTCAAAAAAATCTTGACAAGCATTTCCGCAGCATGATAATTCAAAACAACTAGTTAAGCGGTTAATTTTTCTTGCGCCAGTTTTTGGGGTTTCTGGGGAAGGCGATTTCCGATTTCGTCTTCACGTTTTCTGGAGTTTTTGTGGGGTTTGACTCAAGAACCGTCATTTGATAGCACGTTAAGCGTTTCACCCTGCCACTTCCTGGCGCAGCAATGAGGCTGCGTCTGTGTAGGCAATCGAGCAATTGCCTGCGAGCTGAGCTTAGCCAGTGCGTTCGGCCCCATGAAGGTGTCGGACGAGGAGAACGTTATGGGTCGAATTGGCAGTACTCGGTTTTTGCGAACCAGCCTGTTCTTGATTTTTGGCCTCTGCGTATTGGGGGCGACGGCTCTTGCTCAAGTGGACACCGGCTCTATTACCGGTGTGATTACTGACGCTTCGGGAGCAGTGGTCAGTGGCGCTAAGGTCACGCTTACGAATGCTGGTACCGGTTCTTCACTTACGACGACCACAGGAGCCGATGGCGTCTACAAGTTCTCGCCGGTCAAAATCGGCAGCTACAAGCTGGTCGCGACGTCGCAGGGGTTTCAGACCACGACGCAGTCCGATGTGAAGGTAGACATCGGTTCCAACGTCTCGCTGAATTTCACTCTCAAGCCCGGCAGCCAAACCGAGACGGTTGAAGTTACTGCGTCCACTCCTGTGTTACAAAACCAAGATGCCTCGGTTGGGCAAGTAGTCGATCAGCGCAACGTCAACGACCTGCCATTGAATGGACGGAACTTCACATTCCTGGCGCAGTTGGTACAAGGGGTCAATTCCCCACAAGCTGATACTCGAGGCAACGCCGCCTCGGGTGCGTTCTCTGCCAATGGCTTCCGGCCTGCACAGAACAACTACATGCTCGATGGGATCGACAACAATTCGGACACCGTCGATTTCCTGAACGGCACCAACTACGTTGTGCTTCCCCCAGTCGATGCAATCCAAGAGTTCAAGGTTCAGACAACTAACTTCAGCGCGGAGTTCGGACGATCGGGCGCCGCTGTACTCAATGCCAGCCTGAAAGGCGGCTCTAACGAATTCCACGGCGACGTGTGGGAGTTTTTTCGCAATGATGTCCTCGACGCGCGCGACTTCTTCGAGCACAACTGCACGAACGGGGTCTGCACTCCAGCGAAGAAGGGTGAACTGCGTTGGAACCAGTTCGGTGGAACCATCGGCGGGCCCATCATCAAGAACAAAGTATTTTTCTTTGGTGACTTCCAGGCATGGCGCCTTCGCCAAGGCCAGCCCCAGTCCGGAACGGTACCGACCACTGCCGAAATGGCCAGCTTGGGCACGGCAACCGCGAACTTCCAGGATCTGATAACGGGGCAGTCCGGGACTCACGCCGACGCTATGAACAGAACAATGCCGTTGGGTACGATTTTGGATCCAGCGACGACTCGAGTTTTTGGCACAGGTTTTGTGCGGGAGCCCTTCACAACGGCTTGCGCCAACGAGCCAGCGGGATTCACATACACTTTGGCGGCCTGTCCAGACCTGAACATGATTCCAACCAGTCGCATGGATCCCAACGCAATCAAGCTGATGCAGCTCTATCCGGCACCCACGAACTCGAGCCTGAATTCAAACTTTACGAACTCGCCGTTGTTGGTTCAGAACGAAAAGCAGTTTGACGTTCGGCTGGATGTGAACCCGAGCGCCAAGGATCAGCTCTATTACAGCTTCAGCTATGACGACAAGCCAGAACTGATCCCGAGCATTTTTGGCGGAGTTGCAGACGGCGGCGGATTCTTCCAAGGCAATCAGACGGCTCTTTCCCAGCACAGCGCATTGGTGTGGAATCACGTGTTCACACCCACTACGATCAACGTTGCTCGCGCTGGCTTGAATTATCTGCATACGACGCGAAATATTCCCGAGGCGAACAACCTAGACAACGTCCCCGGAGACTTCGGTATCCAGGGAATTCCGCAACAAAAAGAGAACGGCGGCTTGCCGGCATTCGGAATTAACGGCCTGCAAACGCTGGGCGGGAACGCCTTCTTGCCCTCCGATGAAGTCACCTCGACGATCCAGGTCACTGACGACTTCACGAAGATCTATGGTAAACACACCTTCAAGATGGGTTTCGAGCAACAGCACGTAAAGTTCTCGACGCTCCAGCCACCGTGGTCCCGCGGACAGTTCAACTTCGACGGCACCTACACCGACATTCCAAACGTTGGCGGAGGCAATACTGGCCGGGCTCAATTCCTGCTGACGCCCGCCGCGTCCTCCATTCCTGGCGGGATTGACTATGTCGGCGGCCCGAACAACGTTTATGCGTCGAATATTTTCCTCACCGACAATGGTAAGAACTACTGGGGAGCTTATGGCCAGGATGATTGGAAGGTTACTTCCAAACTGACCTTGAATCTCGGCTTGCGCTGGGACTTCTTTGGCCTTGTATACGACCACCACGCCGCACAAGCGAATTTTGTCCCCTTCGGTCCACCAACAGGTTCGGCGGCTTACATCATTCCCCAGGGGAATCCGATTGCGGGACAGCTGTCCACGAGCTTTACAGACCAGCTCGCCGCAAGTGGAATCGGTCTGCAAATTACCAATCGGTATGGCAAAGGTCTCGGCAATTCGCAAAAGTCGAATTTTGCTCCGAGATTCGGCTTTGCGTACCAGGTTACGCCCAAGTTAGTTGCCCGAGGTGGCCTAGGTATCTTCTTCAACGGATTCGAGAATCGAGGTTACTCACCAAACCTCGGCGAGAATTATCCTTTCCAGTTCTCGTTTAATTATTCCCAGCAGAACGACGCTAATCCGATCAATGCCTTCGCGGGATGCGCGTCAGCCACACCCGCGGGTGGCCCAACGCTCGAAACTGGTTTCAGCTGTATTCCTTTAACTCCGTCGGCGGTTACAGCCACCGGACTGCAGTTGCGCGGGATCCAGTTTGATTACAAAACGCCGTACTCGATCGGAACGAACTTTACTCTGCAGTACGAACTCGCCCGCAATTTGTCGGTTCAGGCGGGCTATGTTGGCACGTTCGGCCGGCATTTGGAAGTATTCCCAGGCTCTAACCGTCCGACGGCACTGCTGCCGCCATCGGCGACGTTGACGGGCGTTAACGCCGTACCCGCGTCGCAAGGGGGCTTGCAATGGCCGCTTTTCGGGCAGAACGCCAGTTACGCTGCGACTTGGGGAAGCAGTTACTACCACGGACTGCAAACCAATGTTCAGAAAAAATTCGACAATGGTCTGAGTTTCCTCGGAACGTATACCTGGTCGAAAGTCAGGTCTGATGCTCTCGACCTATTGAACGGATTTTCGGGGAATGGATATCGTGCGCCGTATGTACCTGGAGTGGGAATCCACGCTGACTACGGATTAGCGAACTTCGACATCCGGAACGTCTTCCACTTCAGCGGGGGGTATGAGTTGCCGTTCGGCCGCGGAAAGAAGATGCTTGGCGACGCCACCGGAGTGAAGAACGCAGTAGTCGGTGGTTGGGCGGTCCAGTGGGTTGTTACCTTGCAGGGCGGCCAACCGTTCAAACTCGATTGCCCGTCCGGTACTGCCGCCGGCTCCAACTGTTACGCCTTTGTTCTGCCGGGCCAGAACCCCAGAACATCGCTTGAGTTCAGGCCCGATGGCAATCCAGCCATGCTTAATGCGGCTGCGTTCGCTCAGCCTTGCGAAGTGGGATCTCCCGGAACGCCAGCGGGTTGCATAGCAGAGACTAGTCCTGCGGGAATCCTAGGCGGTAGTCAGCCCTCAATGGTTGAAGGGCCCGGCTTCCACCGCTGGGACTTGTCTTTCTTTAAGAACTTCCAGATTAACGAGCGCTTCCGTCTCGAATTTAGGACTGAATTCTTCAACATCCTGAACCATCCGAATTTCAATCAGCCGAACTTCGGTGGTAACGGAGTCGTTGCGGTTTCCGGTTCAGGAAACTTTACGAACGCTTCGTTTGGCGAAATAGGATCGACCCGCGACAATCCGCTTGATCCACGCGAGATCCAGTTCGCTCTGAAATTGTATTTCTAACAGCGAGGTTCCCGGCGATGCGTAGGCGCTCGCCGGGAGCTTTTATTTCGGAAGTGTGTAACCGGTTTTGCGCCGCTCCGATGCTCATAAGCGGTGCTAACATACGGGTTCTGTGACCTCCCGGGGAATGTCCTTTTATCTATGCGTTCTTCTTGCATGTGCCGCTGCACACGGCGCCGGGGCTGACGAGCAACAGCTTTTGCAACGCAGGTTTCAGGAAGCGGTCCAGCTTTACGATTCCAATCATCTGGACGAGGCGGCGGTGCGGCTAGAGCAGCTTGTGCGCGAAGTCCCTCAAAACTTCGATGTTCATGAATTGCTTGGGATGGTTTACTCCGCACAGGGCAGAGATGCTGACGCCATTGAACATCTCCAGAACGCTGTTCGCTTGAAACCCAATTCTGCGGCTGCCAGAACGAATCTTGCTACCAACCTTGTTCGAGCGCACAAGTTGGTGTCTGCCGAGATGGAATTCAAGAAGGCTCTGACTCTCGAGCCCGGCAGTTATGACACCAATCACAATCTCGGCGAATTCTACGTGGCAGATGGGAAACTCTCGCAAGCGATCCCTTACTTGGACAAAGCCCACCAGATCAAGCCAGATGCGTACGATAACGGCTACGATCTCGCTCTGGCGTATGTAGAGACCGGAAAACAGGCGCAGGCCGCCGGCATCGTCAAAGGACTGATCTCGCAGAAGAATACGGCTGAGTTGCACAATCTGCTGGCCGAGATCGAAGAAGCGTCCGGAAATTTCGTCGCTGCTGTGCATGAATACGAAACTGCTGCGCACATGGATCCCAGCGAAAGCAATCTTTTTGACTGGGCGAGCGAGTTACTTCTTCATCGCACGCTGGATCCGGCAGTCGAAATCTTCACCGAAGCAACCCAGCGTTATCCGAGATCGCCACGGCTGGCGATCGGCTTAGGCATGTCGTTTTACTCCCGCGGCAACTACGATGACGCCGTGAGTGCCTTGCTCAAGGCCGCCGACCTGGACCCTTTCGACCCGCGTTGCTACTACTTTCTTTCGAAAGCCTACGACAGTTCGCCCGGACAAGCGTATGAGGTGATCCAGCGCTTTCGTCGCTTTGCCGAGCTTCAGCCTCAAAACGCGCGGGCTCTTTATTACTACGCGATGAGTATGTGGAAGGGACGCCGCGCGCAGGACGAGAGCGTCGATTTCACGCAGATCGAATCACTTTTAAAAAAATCGGTCGAAATCGATCCCAAGTTTCCGGAAGCGCGCCTGCAGTTGGGAAACCTCTATTCGGATCAGAAAAAGTATTCCGAGGCAGCACCTCAATACGAACAAGCGCTCGCTCTGAATTCCGATCTGGCAGACGCACACTACCGGCTTGGTCAAGCCTATGTCCACCTTGGCAAGCGGGATGAAGCACAGCAGCAGCTGCAGGTCTATCAGAAGCTGCGTGCCCAGCATTTGGCCGATTTGGATAAGCAACGTGCTGAAATCCGCCAGTTTGTAGTTTCTGAAAAAGGCGGGAGGGCGTCGGCCGATTCCGGCGCGAGTTCTCAATGACGCTCTTGGATCACGCCTGCCAGATCGCGCGTACACGCCGCGAATTCCTGCGGGATGCAGCGGGTGTTGCAATTGGTGCGAGCATCGCCCGGTCGCCATTCGCGCGAGCATCGGCGGCACCCAAGAACAGAAAAGTTGTGGTGATCACCTTCGGCGGCGGTGCGCGAGATCAGGAGACATTTGCTCCCGAAGGTCAGGAGAATGTTCCGAACATGCTGCGGGACCTTATCCCGCGTGCGACCTTCTTTACCCAGGTGGTCAATCGTGGCATTTTGGGACATTACGTCGCTACTGCCAGTCTGGCGACCGGTGCTTACGAGACGATTAATAACTTCGCGTCCCTTCCTCCGGAAAATCCAACGGTGTTCGAGTACTACCGCAAGGATCGCAAGCGGCCTTCCTCAGATACATGGGTCGTCGCTCCGAGTAATGGTTTCAATCGAATTGGCGAGAGCAGCCACAAATCCTACGGTGCAGGATTCGGCGCTCGCGTCATTCTTCCAAAGCATCTTCTGTCATCGGCAATGTCAAGCCGCCATGCCGATTACGAGCACTTGCTTCGCGACAACTACGAGAGCCCTTATTTCACGCCCGATCTGGCAGGCAACGAATTCGAATTGCAGCAGTTGGAATCACTGCTGAAGCTTTCAGTCGACGATTTCAAAACCAACGCCCGGACACTCTCAAGTCCCGACGAACTCTCGGTATATATAGCGCGACGTCTCATGAAACAGGTTGCGCCGAGCCTGCTGTGGATCACCATGCACGACATCGACATCGCGCATGCGGGCACGTATTCACTTTACGTCGAAGGAATCCGGCGCACGGACCGCCTCTGCTCAGAAATCTGGAAAGCGATCGAAGACGAGCCTGAGTACACCGGCAATACGACGCTCCTCATTCTCCCGGACTTCGGTCGTGACGCCGACACAGATCCGGGCGGAAACGGTTTTCAGCACCATCGCACCGGTGACGCTCTTTCTCGAACGACTTGGCTGATTGCGATGGGTCCGGGCATTCGTGAAGGGATCGTCCACGACCGAGCGGTCGATTCACTCGATTTGGTTCCGACGATCGGTTCGATGCTGAGCTTTTCAGCTTCGCAGTCCCAAGGCAAGCCGATCAGTGAAATCCTGTAATGCAGCCGAGCGACCTTAAATCCGGACAGTTCAATGCGTACCCGCCGCAGGCAAAAGCGCTAGTGACGGCGAATCTGGCTGTCTTTCGGGAATTGCCACTCTCTTTCCTGCCGGGAGTACTGCGCGAGGCAATCGATTATGACTACAAATTTCCCGCGGAGCGGCGCGCGCTCGAACAAGAGATCTCAAATTTGGCGAAGCTCTCGCCCAGCGAGCGGTTACAGTGGCTGCAAGGATTCGCTAAGATCAGCATTTCTCCCAAGCTTGAGCACTTCGATTGGGTGAATTATCCCGCGCAGTTCGTCGAACAACTCTCAGCTCATCTCTGGACGACGCACCAGCTCGACGCATTCCGCATCGCCGCAACAGACTATGCCGACCGCTTGCACGCAGCTATGCCACCCGAGGCTCCCAAACTCCCCAGGCTCGGCATTGCCGTTATCGGACAAGGCGTCGACTCCTACGATAAGCCGCTTTTTCGCAAATTACGCCAGCACGGAGCATATTTCAGCCGAGTGGCCCCGGAGAACGGTCTGCGCACTCTGCTTGACACAATGGCTGCCCGCGCAAAGGAAACGTCCTTGCAGTATGCGCACTGGTATATCGATGGCGGAGACCCGATCGAACATGATCCCGCGATTACCAGCGTTTCCTATGGCTCACTTGAGCCGGTTCGTGCCGCCTTGTTAAAAAATATGCACTCTGCAATCGAAAAGCCCGGAATGGGGCCCGAGATGCTTCGTACGCTTATGGCTGGATGGCGCCCGGAAGATCTGGGTGTGAAGAGCAGCAGTGATCCTGTGCTCGATCGCTTCCAGGTCCGATTGCTAACGGAAGGTTCTGGTACGCAGATCTTCAGCACAAGCTTCACACAGTGGGGCGCACGTGAAGCTCTGCGCCGCGCTGAGCCCACAACTTTGCTTGTCAGGTTTGCTCCGAGGCAGCGACTCAAACCGATGAACGAATTGATTTCATCCGCTGGCGAACGCCCGGAACTGGATCCCATAGGGTCTCTCGTCGATGCCGACATGGGCGCGTACTACAACTGGCTAAATCAGCAGCGCCTGCCAGGAGCCGAGAAGTCAGCTTTCCTGGCATGGTTTGAGGGGCATAACTCGGCGGTCGTGATCGGGCCGTCGGTGCCGCGTGGCACAGAATCAAACGAACCGACGGACATGAAGCAATTGCTTTCCTGGATTTTGTAATCATCTTTCTAGCAGTGAGGTCTGACGCGTCAGGAGTCCGCGCGCCCGAAAGGAACATCTCGTACATGGATCGACGCAATTTTCTTGTTTCCTCCGCATCGCTCGTCGCCGCAGCACATCTGGCGCCCCTTGCACTGGGAGAGTCGTCGGCTTCAAATGCAACTGGCAGAACCATTCTTCCCATCAACCGCGGCTGGAGATTTAGTCCCAAGCAAGTTGATGGTGGACACGAAAAGAATTTCGACGATTCAGCCTTCGACCGAGTCGTGGTACCGCATACGAATAAACGTCTACCCTGGCACGGATTCGACGAAAAGGAATATGAATTCGTGTCGCTATATCGCCGCCGTTTTAAGGTGCCCAAGCAGGCGAAAGGGAAGCGTGTCTTCGTCGACTTCGAAGGCGTGATGACCGCGTCCACCGTATGGATCAACGGCACAAAGCTGGGAGAATACAAAGGCGGCTACACAGCATTTTCATTCGACTTGACGCCGCATCTGGATTGGGACGGCGACAACCTGTTGGCCGTCGACGTTGACTCTACCGAGCGCGCCGACATCCCTCCCTTCGGCTACGAAATCGACTATCTGACGTTCGGCGGCATCTACCGCGAAGTCTCGCTCCGGATCGTCCCGTCTACTTTCATCGAGAACATTTTCGTGCAGCCGAAAGATGTGCTCAGTAAGCCATCGGTCGACGTCCAATGCTTTCTCGACGGCGCGCAAACGCTGCCGAAAAATCTGACACTCGAAGCTGAACTCTTCGACGGCAGCCGATCCCTCGCTAAAGTTTCTCAGCGAGTCCCCGCAACTTCAGCTAAGTCCACTTCCGCTGACAATGGCCCAGCATCGTACGTTCTACATTTCGCAGAAGTTTCCGGCGTCAAACTCTGGGATCTCGAAAACCGCAATTTGTACGAAATGCACGTACGCCTCACGGAGGGCAGCCAGGTACTCGACGAGTGCTCCCGCCGCTTCGGTTTCCGGCGTGCCGAGTTTACCGATCATGGTTTCGAACTTAACGGCAAGGTCATCAAACTGCGGGGTCTCGACCGTCATCAGACATTCCCCTTCGTCGGTCAGGCAATGCCAGGCCGAGCACAGCGCCGCGACGCAGATATCCTCCGCAACAAACTCCACTGCAATATAGTCCGCACCTCGCACTACCCGCAGTCGCGACACTTCCTCGATGCCTGTGACGAAATGGGCCTGCTTGTGCTCGAAGAGATCCCCGGCTGGCAACATATCGGCGACGAGGCCTGGAAGCAGATATCAATCGACAATGTCCGCCGCATGATTCGCCGCGACTGGAATCATCCCTCGATCATCCTCTGGGGCGTACGTATCAACGAGTCGCTTGACGATCACGACTTCTACACGCGAACCAATGCCGTCGCGCACCAACTCGATCCCACACGCCAAACTGGCGGGATCCGCTACTTCCAGGAGTCAGAGTTTCTTGAAGACGTGTTCACGATGAACGATTTTGGCTTCCCGCTAAAGCCGCCGAATCATCCCCGCTATCTCAACACTGAATTCGTCGGCCACACCTTCCCGACGAAGACCATCGATAACGTCGAGCGCCTCACCGAGCACATGATGCGTCACGCCAGAATCCACGACCAACTCGCTTCAAACCCGCAATACGCTGGGGGAATCGGCTGGTGCGCATTTGACTACAACACGCACGGAAATTTCGGCTCAGGAGATCGAATCTGCTATCACGGCGTAACCGACATTTTCCGCGAGCCCAAACCTGCAGCGGGATTTTACAAATCGCAGTGCGATCCGTCCGAAGAAGTCGTACTTGAGCCGGCTTTCCACTGGGCCCGCGGCGACGAATCGATTGGCTTCACGAAAGCAGTTGTCTGCTCGAACTGCGATCACTTGAAGTTTTATATAAACGATAAACTTGCTGCCGAAGCCGATCCCGATCGCAAGCAGTTTCAGAATCTGAAGTACGCGCCATTCGCCGTCGAAATGGGAGGCGCTCTTCGCCACGGCTGGGGAGATCTCCGCATCGAGGGCTATATCCAAGGCAAGAAGGTGATTGAGAAGAGCATGTCGGGCAAGGGAGTCGACGTGCAATTCACGGCGATACCAGATGATTCAACGCTGGTAGGGAATGGCGCCGATGCTACGCGAGTCGTGTTGCGCGTCAACGACGAATTCGGAGCCATACGCCCGTTCGTTGACGACTCCATCAAATTCGAGCTCGAGGGCCCCGCCGAGATCATCGGAGACAATCCCTTCTCGCTAGTCGGCGGCACCGGCGCCATCTGGCTCCGCGCAAAAGAAGAAGCCGGAACCGCGCGCCTCACGGCAACCCATCCCCGACTCGGCGCACAGCGAGTTGAAATTCGCATTACCGAAGCAGCTCCCGAGGAGGCGTAATGCAATGTTTTAGTCAGCACTCGTCGAACCGCCAGCACGCAAGTGCGGTCATTTATACACTCGTCCTGATTTTCTTCGGGTCTCTCGCCTGCTCAATTTCCAACGCCAGCGACGCTCCGAAGTTCGTCGAGAAAGATGGCCGCTGGGCGCTCCTCGTCGATGGTCAGCCCTACCTTATTCTCGGCGGCCAGGTGCACAACTCCAGCGCATGGCCTTCGGAACTTCCGGCTGTATGGAAGTCACTAGCTGAACTTCATGCCAATACGGTCGAGGCTCCTGCCTATTGGGAACAGATCGAGCCTCAGGAAGGCAAATTCAACTGGGACAATGTTGATGCCGTCGTAAAAGGTGCGCGCGACCACAATCTGCATGTTGTCTTTCTCTGGTTTGGCACCTGGAAGAACGGCAACATGCATTACGTGCCGGACTGGGTGAAAACAGACACGAAGCGCTTTCCACGGGTGATCCGCGCAGACGGTGAACCGATCGATGTGCTCTCGGCAAGTTCCCGATCCAACCTCGATGCCGATAAGAAAGCCTTTGTAGCTCTGATGCAGCACCTCAAGAGCCTCGACGGTAACGACCGTACGGTCCTGCTGGTACAAGTTGAAAACGAGTCCGGCATCATTGGCAGCCCGCGTGACTTTGCTGCGGAATCCAACAAAGAATTTGCCGGGCAAGTCCCCGCCGACATGCTCTCCGCCGCGCACAAGCAACCGGGCACTTGGACTGAAGTCTTCCGCGCCGATGCCGATGAGCTCTTCCAGCTCTACCATCAAGCACACTACCTGAACGAGATCGCTTCCGCGGGCAAAGCTGAATTTGACATTCCTATTTATATGAACGTCTGGCTGAGCTACCCGCCAGCAGAACTGCCAGAGCGCGCATTACCCCAGCCAGGCATTGGATATCCCAGCGGAGGTGCGGTGCAGCGCTGGGTCGGCCTTTGGCGCGTACTCGCGCCATCCATTCAGGCAATCGCGCCCGACATCTACGGAGATGATGCCGGCTTCGTTAGCGATGTTCTCGCGGCCTATCATCGACCTGACAACCCTCTGCTCGTCCCGGAGATCGCCAAAACCGATCCATTCGCGCGCTATGACTTCCTGGCGCTCGGGGAAGGCGCTCTCGGCATCGCCCCATTCGGAGTCGATCCCCGAGGATGGAACATCCTCGGCGACAGCACAGCCGCCGGACACGCGAGAAATTTCGCTCTGCTCGCTCCCATGGATCGAGAGATAGCCAAGCTGAATTTTGACGGCAAGCTGAAGACGTCCATGGAAGAGGTTGGAAAAGCCCAACAGGAGGTGGATTTTGGCCCTTGGCAAGCCAAAATCTCTTACGGCTATCCGCAACACGATGGCCGCCGTCCCCCGGGTACTGCAGACGCGCACGGAGTCGCCCTCGTCGCGCAGCTCGGTCCGGACGAATTCCTCGTCACCGGCGTGGATGCTTCCGTGAGCTTTCATCTCGCCGGACGCCCCCCGGGAATGCGCATGCAGATCCTCTCAGCGGAAGAAGGCTCGTATCAGAACGGTGCTTGGAAACCGATGCGATTGTGGAATGGCGACGAAACGGATCGCGGACTTGAATTCCACTCCAACGACCCTGCGGTTATCCGGGTCAGATTGGGAAAATTCTGACTACCGGGCTTGCAGCCTGTCTGCTACCGGGGGGTGCTGGCGACGCCCAGGTAATTCCCATACCCTACAATCACAGTGGAGGCAACTAATAAGAACAACGCTAGTGAGAGCAGAGATCCTGCTCGCACTCCAGCGCCTTTCCATTCCTTGAACCCGATTCCCCAAAGGCTGCTGAATATGATGATGCTGGCCATGTGAAGCGTCCAACTGGAGAATCCGTAGCGGCCCATCTGGCTCTCTCCCATGGTGTAGAAGAAAAATTGAAAGTACCAGGTCGTGCCCGCCAATGCACAGAGAAGGTAGTTGCGCAGCACGGGAGCGCGTAATTTGGTGATTGGGGGACTCTCTTGAATCATCACCGTACTCTGGGTCCTGGATCCAATGTGCTCGACCACCTCACGACTCGGAGCATCAACCGCGGTCTCGATAGTCGGTTCTTCCTTGATGCCATCCGGTCGAATCGTCGAATCGAAGAATTGATACCCGGTTTTATTCCGCCGCAGCAAGATCAGGCACCAAATGAAATTTGTAAGGAACCCGCCCACGAGTACGACGACAAGAACGGGCAATCCCTGCCAAAGCTTGGTCGTCCCATGCTGTATGGTCAGCGCCTTGATCGGATCGCCTGCAGCCAGCCCATATGCAAAGCAAGCGCTCATTACACCGGACAGTACTGCAACCCCGATGCCCTTGCGCAGGTCGAATTCCTCAATTGCTGCTTTCTGCTGCTCCGGCGACATCACCCGCTCTTTTGCGATGCCCGCCAGCCCGGCCGCGGTAATCCCGGCGAGACAAACGAAGATTCCCAACATGATCACTCGCCCCGACCCCGTCCCCAGAACTTGGCTGACGAACTGGCCTCGGAAGATAGGAGGCATCAGCGTTCCGAATGCAGCGCAGAGTCCCAGCACCACAGCCATTCCCAGCGATAAGCCGAGGTAGCGCATCGTCAAGCCGAACGTGAGTCCTCCGACGCCCCAGAGCAAACCGAAGAAAAACGCCCAGAAGATTGCCGATCCTGGAGCTTGGCCCAATACCCAGAAAAGATCTTTGGTCAGAAGTAAAGCTAGAATCCATGGAGCAATGATCCAACTAAAGAAGCCTCCGGCCAGCCAGTACGTCTCCCATGACCAAAGCTTCACGCCTTTGTATGGAACATAGAAGCTGCCCGAGGCAAGACCGCCGAGCCAGTGAAAGAACACTCCCAGTGCCGGATTTGGATTCATCAGATCCCCAGAACGATTTAGAGGTGAAACACTTCTTCCAGAGGACGCATCGCGCGATCAGGAAGCACGCCCTCGCTTTGCACGAAGAAGTCGGCCATCTCGCGCTGCCACCGCGCGTTTACTTCGCGCTCCGCCATGCCTGCCCGTGCACGGCCAAAATCCTCGGTTTCCAGATACCCCACCAGCAGACCGTCTTCCCGCAGAAACAGCGAATAATTGACCCATCCAGTCTCACGCAGAGCAGCCTGCATCTCGGGCCAGACGCGCCGATGCCGCTCCTTATATTCGTCGAGCCGCTCTGATTTCACCTGCAAGACAAAGCAAATCCGCTGCATCGCTAGCTCCCGGTTCAATCATTTATCGGAGGAAGGCTTCGGACAAGCCTCCGTCCACAGGGATTACGTGCCCCGTAGTCTTCCCGCTATGGTCGCCCGCCAACCAGACGATTGCATTGGCACAATCCTCCGGCATGATCGGACGCTTCGTCAGCGTGCGTTGTGCATAGAATCCCGCGAGCTTGCTCCGAAGTGCTTCCGTACTTTCCGACTCCGTGAATTCAATCTTGTATTTCTGCAGCGACTGCATGACCCGGTCGCGCGGGAACATCGTCGATCCTGACACAACCGTCGCAGGTGCAATTCCGTTGACTCGAACTGTAGGGCTGAGTTTGATTGCCAACTCCCGAATCAAATGATTTAGCGCGGCCTTACTCGTGTCATAAGCTTCGCTGCCTTTTTTCGGCACTACAGCATTTGCCGAACCTGTGAGCACCATCGTCACCGGCAGCCTCTGATCTTTGAAAACCCATTCGTTTTCTTTTGCGAGCAAATAGTTTCCAGTTACATTGACCAGGAATGTATTCATCCATTGGGCCTCCGAGAGTTCCCCCTCAGCCCCCGGAACCGGATAAATGGCTGCCGTGTTTACCACAATGTCGATTCCGCCAAACTGCGAAATGGTGAAATCGACAGCCTTGGCAAGCGATTTGGATGAACTCAGATCCACTGCTGTCGATGCGACGAATTCTTTCGATGAAGCCGCTCCAACTTCGTCGGCTACCCTCGCGGCGCCCTGCTGATCGAAATCTGCAACCACCACATGCGCTCCCCTTCGTCCGATCAGTACAGCAACTTCGCGCCCAATGCCGCTCGCTCCTCCGACGACCAGCGCGATTTTGCGGCTAAACTCCGCCTCGGCGGGCATGCGTTGCAGTTTCGCTTCTTCCAGAGCCCAATACTCAATGCGGAAAGCTTCAGACCTCGGCAGCGCGACGTAATTGTGAAATTGTCTGAAAAGCTTGGACTGCTCGGCGGTCCGCGCCTGTGGAAGCGGATCTTCCGCACCACCCTCCTCCAGCGCATTCGCTCCCGCCATTACGTGAATCGCATTGATGAAGAACTCTGTGGTGATCCGGGCTTCTTTTTTATTTTTGCCAAATCCAAATAGCCCAAGCCCCGGAATCACAACCACCGATGGATTTGAGTCTCGTAGTTTTGGAGAGTCGCTCTGGGCCCACTCTTCGTAATACTTCGTGTATCCAGCCCGATACTCCCCGACCTCACCCAGAATACGCGTTTTGAGCAATTCAACATCTTCCTTGTCGGCATCCCACCGAATGAACCATGGGCACACTCTCGTGCGCAAAAAATGGTCGGGACAACTCGTCCCCAATGCGCTCAGGTCTTTCACCCATCGTGATCCGGCGAAAGCTAAGGCATCGTCATGATCAGCATAGTGTGCCACCACTCGCGTATTCGACGAAACCGCTCCTCGCAATACAGGAAGAATGCTCGTTGCAACATTTTTTCTATCGGTAACGGGCGGGCGCTCCAGGCCACCGAACATCGGTCCCTTTTTCTCTCGATGTTGTTGAATGAACTCTCCCATCTGATCGATTGTATGAATGCTGTTCAGGTAGCACTCCCGCTGACTCATACCCCAAGTGAACAGGCCATGGCCACCGAGAATCAGACCTTCGGTGCCCGGGTTTTCTTTCACAGCCCTTTCGATTAGTAGGGCGAGTTCGAATCCCGGACGCTGCCATGGAACCCACACGATCTTCCGCCCGAACTCCCGGTTGAACTCCTCCAACTTGCGCTTGCCATTCGCACTCGCTGCCAACGCGATCGCCCAATCCGGATGCAGGTGATCCACATGCAAGAAGGGAAGGAATGCATGCAGGGGAGTGTCAATTGACGGGGCGACCTTGTTCTCGCCGAATGCTGACAGCGGATAGTACCGCACCATCTCGTCTTCGTATTTCTCGCCGCGATAAAGTCCTTTCAGTTGTTCGAGGCGATCCAGACACAGAAGAGCAAATCCGGACTCCGTAATCGAGCCAATATCGCCGCCACTGCCTTTCACTGCGAGCACGCGAATCGGTTTGCTGGTAAAAGGATCGGGCAGTTCAATCTTTGAACTCGTGTTTCCGCCGCCGAAATTCGTGATGCGGAGATCCGCCCCGAGCAGGTTCGAGCGATAACGCAACAGAGCCAATTGATTTCCGCCGAATTTCTGTTCCTCGTCCTCCCGCCACAGGTCTTTGAGATAAATCGTTTCTTTGATTTCAGGCATAAACCATCTCGCAATATTGTTCGAAGCGCGCCGACTGCTTTTCCCACTTGTCGGTCTCGCTTGGCTCGAAAATTTCCGTCGGAAAGGAACGATCCACAATTGCCCGGACTTCATTCAATGACGAGGCTCGCCCGGTCGCGAGGATTTGCATCGCGATATTACCTAGAGCGGTAGCTTCCGCAGGACCGGCAGCCACTTTTCTTCCAGTAGCATCAGCAGTGAATTGATTTAGTAGTCGGTTTTTTGCTCCGCCACCGATCACTCGAATCTGTTCAATGTGCTGACCAGAGACTTGTTCTAGATTCCGCAGCACTAGCCGGTACTTCATCGCCAGGCTCTCTAGAACGCAGCGCACGTAAGCGCCTGGATTTTCTGGTTCCTCCTGATGGGTATTCTTGCAGAAAGCATTAATGGCGCCGACCATATCTGTCGATCGCAGGAAGGACTCGGCATCGGGATCAACAAGGTGCCCGAATGCCGGCTGTCGGCTGGCGATTTCGACCAACTCTCGATAATCCGCAGTGTTACCGCTCGCTCTCCAGTTGTTTCTGCAACCCTGCAGCATCCAGAGTCCCATCACGTTCTTCAGCAGTCGAGTGGTTCCATTCACGCCGCCTTCGTTCGTGAAATTTGCTTTGAGCGCCTCCGGCGTAAGGACAGGTTTATCGATTTCGATTCCAATGAGTGACCATGTTCCGGAACTAAGGAATGCCGTACCATTACGTGCCGAGATAGCAGCGACCGCAGAACCTGTATCGTGACACGCCGGCGCGATCACCGGAGTCTTTGCCAGTGAGGACGTGTGTGCAATTGTCGGCAGCAGTGGACCAATCACTGTGCCAGGTTCGACGATTGGCGCTAGCAAGTCAGTACGCAAGCCCAGCTTCTTGATAACTTCCGTCGCCCACACGCGCCGCAGAGGATCAACAAACTGAGTTGTTGTTGCGTTTGTATATTCACAGTTGACTTTTCCAGTCAGCCAGTAATTAAAGAGGTCTGGAATCATTACCAGGTGCTTCGCGGCCGCCAAGACGCTGGGTGCCTGTCGCTTTGCTGCAAACAACTGGTAAAGCGTATTGATCGGCATGAATTGAATGCCCGTAGCTCGGTAGATCTCTTCTTTCGGGACGATACGAAATACCTGTTCCATCGCCCCTTCCGTGCGGCGATCGCGATAATGATACGGATTCTGCAACAGTTCGCCCGAGTTCCCGAGCAGGGCATAGTCCACTCCCCATGCGTCCACCCCGATTCCTGCAAGCGGGATGTGCTCAACGCGGGTCAATGCTTCCCGTACTTCGAACCAAAGTCGGGGCACATCCCAGTGAAGCGAATCCCCATACTCGACCGGTTCATTCGGAAACCGGTGGACTTCTTCGGTGGCGAGAATGCCTGACTGGAGGCGTCCGAGTACGGTACGGCCACTCTCCGCTCCGAAGTCGAATGCCAGATAAGATATTGCGTCAGATCGGCTAGGCATAAGAAGAAACGTTGTGGGCGTTCTTCGCAGCCCGCTCGTCTGTAATGCGGCTAAGATACCCGCTCTGGCGGAAGGCTTCCATCGGGTCTTTGGGGAGGCCCTTAGAATTACGCCATTCCTGGATGGCCGGCCTTACATCTGTGGCGAATGCGTTTTGCAGGAGCGACTCTGCCTCGACGAGATCGCATTTCTTCTGTGCGTCAGCCAAATTTCCCAAATCCACCAAAGCTGCCTTGGCAAAAAGTTGCTGCGCCACCGTCACCGTTTGGATCATCGCCTCAATTTTGCCCTTCAAGTTATGGCTTTGATCGACCATGTACGCTATGTCGGCTCTCTGGCCCGTTTCCCATTCGAAAAACCGAATCTCGTGAAAAATCCGGAATACCTGGTAAGGATCAATCGAGCCCATTGTCAGATCGTCGTCCGCATAGCGCCGATCGTTGAAGTGGAACCCACCGAGAATATTCTCTGACAATAACCAGGCAACGATCTGCTCAATATTCTGCGCCGCATAGTGATGGCCTGTATCAACTAGGACTTTGGCCTGCGGGCCCGCCTCGCGCGAGAGGAGCAGAGCCATGCCCCAATCTGCAATATCTGTGTGATAAAAAGCTGGCTCGAAGGGTTTGTATTCGACAAGCATTCTTTGGTCCGGTGACAAATGTGCATGGGCTTCCTTCAGAGATTCCGCAAACCACCGTTTCCGCTGGCGGATGTTCGCGGTCCCGGGATAGTTCGATCCATCGGCGAACCATAACGAAATATCCCTGCTATTCAGGCGTTTTGCAATCTCAACGCTGTCGCGAGTGTGCTGCATGGCGCGCTCGCGAACTGATTCATCCGGATTGCCGAACGATCCGTATTTGTACTCCTGATCCTGAAAGAGATTGGGGTTGATGGCTCCGGGTGAAACCCCATATCGGCTGGCAAATCTCTTGATCTCCTCTGCGCTTTGTACGCCTTTGGGACAGTCCCACAACACGTGCAGTGCCACGGTCGGACATACACCTGTAAGCAGATGTACCTGTCCGGCATCGCTGAATTTTTCTTCGGTTGTCGTCGCCGCTGCAGCTTGGATGAACTTGCCGAACCGGGTGCCCGTGTTCGCAAACCCCCAGGATGGGAGTTCAATGCGAAACGTCTCTAAAGCCGCATAGATGTTGTCAGTCTTGGACGAGTCCATAGGAACCTCTCGACAGATGGAAAATTATAGTCTTTCCGCAGAAGGTTCATTGGTTCGCCCGAGTCGCCTTTGCTAATCGGGGCGATAGAAGGCGCTTCGAAGGTGTCCACGCGCTTTGGGGGCGAAAATCTAAGGCGAGAAGAATTCCTCACCCACGCCGCAGTCCGGCTATATTCCGCTGGTTCAGATACGATGTTGATATTTACTGCACGAAGCTGTTCTGCCTGCTGGGCGGCTGCAACGGTGCTTTCGCAAAGGGGCACAAGCGACCGCAACTCTGAATCTCCCATTGTCTGGCTTAGTCTTCTTTCGGCGCGTTTCCCAGTAAGGCGAGGCCTCCTCCAGGATTTGACGGCCTTTCTCCGTCAGAGTATAGATGCGTTCTCCGTGATTGCCGGCGCCGCCGTAGAACCGCGCGTCGGTGCGCACACTCACCAGACGCCTCAATTCCTAGATTAGTTGCGGTTTTTTCCCGGCTTCGAAAGGTGCCATCCTCTCGAAATGCGCGTCGCGGGAAAGAGCATTCGGATTGCTTCACTCTGCCCATATAATGCTCTGCCATGCGACGCTTAACCTTGGCTAATTGTTTGCTGCTACTGCTGTGTGGTTTCGCTTCTGCTCAGAGTCTCACGCCCGCAGAAATAGCAAAAATTGACGATGTATTCAGCGACTACGCGAAACCGAACTCCCCGGGTTGTGCGCTTGGCGTGTATCGTAACGGTTCCATCGCGTATGCGCACGGTTATGGATTGGCAAGCCTTGAATTAGGCGTGCCGATCAGTCCCCAAACCGTCTTCGACATCGGCTCTACTTCGAAGCAGTTCACCGCGTTCTCGATTTTGCTGCTGCAGCAACAAGGCAAGCTCTCGGTCGAGGATGACATTCGCAAGTTCATGCCCGAGATCCCAGACTACGGCAAGCGCATCACGTTGCATCACCTGATGACCCATACCAGCGGCATGCGAGATTACGCGGGTCTGTTCGATTTGGCCGGAGTTCCAGAACAGAATCTCACAAATGATCAAGATGCAATCGATCTGATTGTTCGACAAAAAGCACTTAACTTCATGCCCGGCGATGAGTGGGACTACAGTAATACAGGTTTCTTCCTTTTATCGCAGGTTGTAAAGCGAGTAAAAGGAAAAACCCTTCGAGACTTCGAGCAAGAAAACATCTTTACGCCACTCGGGATGGCCAGCACACAAATCCTCAACGATCACACACTTGTGATTCCGCATCGCGCAACCGGTTACGCGTATGACCGCGAGCGCAAGACGTTTGGCGTCGAGATGTCGAATTTCGAACAGACCGGCGATGGCTCAATACAGACGAGTGTTGAAGATCTACAAAAGTGGGATGAGAATTTCTACACTGCCCAACTGGGCGGGCGCGATCTGATCAATCAGATGCAAGTCGTCGGCAGGCTCAACAATGGTCAGGAGCATGGATATGCCGCCGGTCTGGAGATCACGAAGTACCGGAGTGAGCCTGCGGTGCGGCATGGCGGGGCATGGGCTGGCTATCGCGCCGAGTTAATACGTTTTCCTCAGCAGCACACTTCTATTGCGGTTTTGTGCAACGTCGCTCAGTCCGTTCCGGAAACCCGCGCGAACAAAGTTGCCGACGTAGTCCTCGCGAACACGCTGGCTCCGACTGCAAAGAAAGCCGATGACGTGAAACCCGTCTCTTTAACCACTGAAGAACTGCAACGCTACGCCGGAGTTTATAAGAATGAAAAAGATCAATATCAGCGAGTCGAGTTCAAGGACGCGAAGCTGTGGCTTGCCAATTACGGGATTGAGCTTATTCCTCGCTCTACTACGGAATTCGGCATAAATGTTACGGATGGGAAAATCTCGTTTGAAAACGGGCAGATGCGGATGCTGCTTCTTGCAACGGAAAAGCCTGAGAACTATACGCTCATTCAGGCGCATGCGCCCAATGACCTATCGCACTTTACTGGGGAGTATTACAGTGCCGAACTGGATGCGACCTGGCAGCTTCAAGTGCACAACGGCCAACTGACAGCACACGTCAAGCATAGCGATTCGCCGGAAGTAATCCTGAACCCAATCACCGAAAACGCTTTTACGCTTGAGGGAGGCTCTCTGCGCTTTGAAAATAGGGCCGGAAATCCGACTCGTGCGTTCCTTACGGTCGACCGCATTCGGAATATTGAGTTCGTCAAGAACATGCCCGACCGACGCCGCCCCTGATTACCTCCATCGATCGATGGCATTCCACCAGATGAATCGAATCCATTCCTCCAAGCAGACCTTTGCCCACTGCCGGTGAGACCACCAGCGAACCCCAAACTGTGCGTCGTCGTGCGACGCGGCGATGGAGAACGTGCGTCCGGGTATTTCGTGACGCAAGATGCTGAGGGCACGACGTGTGTGGAAGTCGGAGGTAACGATCAACACGCGTGACGAAGTAGTTCCGGCGAGACATCTGTTGACATCGTGGGTTTCGGCCCTGGTTGAAAGGCCTTCGATGGGGCATATGTCGATGAACGCGGCTTGAGGCAGAGTATTGATGTAGCTCCGAGCCAGGTCGATCTCAGAGACGTTGTACAACCGGGATGCGGCAGGGACATCGATGATCATGCGCGAAGCATAACCTTGGTTGAGGAGTTCGAGGCCGCGGGCGGGACGATGATCTGTTTCGCCCGCGAGCACGAGGATGACGTCGGAACGCTGTGGAGCGTCAATAACCAAAATTTTGCCCGCACTGAAAAGGAAGACAATCAAAATCAGAGTGACCAGCAATAAGTACTTGGTTCTTCGAAGGGGTGCCGTCATTGGGAGTCAGCATTCTAAAGCTATCCCAAGACGGGAATCTCGAACCATCTTCGACACGCAGCAGCGCATGGGACGTAAATTTAGCGTGCTAGAATTGCGATTTCATGCGGTTCATCTCAGCCTTATTTCGGGAACTTCTCTCATGACCGATTCAGCGGCAGACGTCTCGATAGATCAATTCAAGAACAAGATTAAACAACGCGAAGCCCGCGTAGGCATTATCGGATTGGGATATGTGGGGCTGCCGCTAGCGTTACTTTACAGCGAACAGAAGTTTCGCGTGACGGGGTTCGACATAGATGCGCGCAAAATCGAGACGCTGGCGAACGGTGGTTCTTATATCTATCGAATCGCGGCGGACGAGATCAGAACTGCGAAAGAGAACGGATTTACGGCGACGGCAGACTACGCCCGCTTGACTAAGATGGACGCAATTATTATTTGCGTTCCGACTCCGCTGAATGAATATCACGAGCCTGATCTGAGTTTTATTACCGATACGACACACGCGATTGCGCCCCATTTGAGAGCGGGCCAGTTGGTGGTACTGGAGAGCACGACATATCCCGGGACCACCGAAGAGGTAATGATTCCGATCTTGGAAAAGGAAAACCGCGGTGGGCTGAAAGCCGCGCGCGACGGGGAACAGACGGGCAAGGAATTCTTTGTGGCTTTTTCTCCAGAGCGGGAAGACCCGGGAAACACAAGTGTCGCCCGTCGCGATATCCCAAAAGTTGTGGGAGGCCTGAATTCACAAGCCACCGAGTTGGCGAGCGCGCTGTACGGGTCGATTTTCAACCGCACGGTTCCCGTGTCATCGCCGGCTGCTGCGGAGATGACGAAACTCCTTGAGAACATTTATCGGTGCGTGAACATCGCCTTGGTGAATGAGCTGAAGCTGCTGTCTTTGCGCATGGGGATCGATATTTGGGAGGTGATCAAGGCGGCGTCCACGAAGCCGTTTGGATTTCATCCGTTTTATCCTGGGCCCGGTTTGGGTGGGCATTGCATCCCCGTGGATCCCTTTTATTTGGCATGGAAGGCGAAGGAGTGGGATTTCCGGACCCGCTTTATCGAACTGGCGGGCGAGATCAATACGAACATGCCCTACCACGTGCTGGCATCGGTGAGCGGGGCATTGAATGCCCAGAGGAAGTCGGTAAATGGAGCGCGGGTCCTCGTTCTTGGAGTTGCGTACAAGAAGGACATTGACGACCTGCGGGAGTCCCCGGCATTAACGATCATTGAGCTCCTTCAAAAGGATGGAGCGGTCGTCAGCTATCACGATCCTTATTTCCCGTCTATCGGACGCGGCCGGAAGTACAACCTGCAAATGAAGTGCGTTGATTTGAAGGATCTCGGCAAGTTCGACTGTGTGGTGATCATCACTGACCACTCCGATTACGACTACCCACGGATCGTACGGGAGGCGCAACTCGTAGTGGATACTCGTAATGCTACCAGTGGCATTGAAAGCAAGAAAATTGTACGCTGCTGAGCAGACGATCGTTTAGGTCAGGTTTTTCTCAGGAAATCTGTACGCGAAAGGGTGTAGTTTTCGCTTCGAGAACTTGACTTGCGCCTACCTGCCGTAAGTCTGCGATTTCTAACGGCATGATTCTGTTGGCATTCTCGATTCACAACGTGCCCTTTCGAGTGGTCTAATTCTTGCATGGCGGGCCAACGGTAGTAGACTTTGCCTTAGAAGTCCCTGTTCCAGTTCGCGCATAGGCCAGGTGGGTGCAACTTTTCAGCGCGTACCGGTGTTGGAGCAGTGCAGCTGTGAAAAGGGGTATGAACTTGCCGTCGTCCCCAGGATATGTGCTGTTTTCCTCTCTGCCCAATTGGCAGCTTCCACGGTCGGAGTTCCTTGTCAGCTATGGCTTGCAGGCGGCGATTATAGCCGTCTTCTTCTGGGTTCCGGTCCTGACGCCGCAAGTGCTGGAAAGCAAGAAGGATTATCACGCAATTGAATTGGTGCCCACGCCGGTTCCTGAGAATCACGAGGCACAAAAGCAGTTGGCACGGCCCGTATTGGCCGCGAAGGTGGAGAGACTTGATCCGGCCCCTGCCGCGATCCGGCTTGCGGCTCCAAGGCCGCGGCCGATTTTGAAGGCCCCAGACACACCGGTGCCGACAGTGCAGATCACATCGCGAAAAGTTGATCCGATACCGCCCCCCCCGACTCCATCGCTTCCCAGGCAGATCGTCAGGACGAACTTGTTCTCGAGTGGAAGCTCGGCACCGCAGACGATCGAGCGGCGGCCCCAACAGGTCCAAACGGGGGGCTTTGGCGATCCAAACGGAGTTCCGGCGAGAGCGACGCAAAGCAGCCCAGTGAACATAGCGCAGGCAGGACAGTTCGACCTTCCGAGTGGTGCAGGCGTTGGCAATGGGACCGCGGGGGCGACTGGAGTTCGAGGCGTGGTGGCGAGCGCGGGCTTTGGGAGCGGGGTTGCCACTGCAGATACCAGAAGCATCCCAAGCGCGGTAGTGCAGCAGGCGGGATTCGCAAATAATGGAGTGGCCGTACCCGCGGTTTCCCTGGCGAATGCTGCGGAAGTGGCGGGCGCGAAGATCGTTCCGGCGGAAATCCTCTCGAAGCCCGTGCCCAACTACACGGATGAAGCGCGAGCTAAGCGGATCCAAGGGGAGGTGCTCCTGGAGGTCGTTTTCGAAGCCTCGGGAAGATTGCGTGTCCTAAAAGTCGTGCATGGGCTAGGTCACGGGCTCGACGAAACAGCAGTTCATGCGGCAGAGCAGATCCGATTCAAACCCGCCCTCAGGGATGGTCAACCTTCGGATTCAACGGCTGTCGTACATATCATTTTTCAGTTGGCATAATTCATTTCCAGAAGGTTCCTATGTTCAGGGTCGGTTCTAGCTCAGGGTTGCTTGTTTCAGTTCTGGTGTTGGCATGTGGTGTTGTTGCCCAGGAATCGCCATCGACTCATGAAGCGGGGGTCGACACAAAGTCAGCTGCTTCCGGAGGCCAATCGCAGCCCGAGGGCGGAACGCAGGCTGGCGCATTGTCGCTGGACCTCGTGATCGATCGGGTGGTCGAGCGCGAACATCTCTTCATGGCGCAGATGCGGCATCTGCATCCGATGGTCGAGACGTATCTTCAGGATTTGAGGACGGACAGCGACGGAAATGCATCCCCGGTTAAAGACGAGTATTTCCTTGGCCGCTTGGAGATGACGGATGGGCCTGAAGACGTTTCATTTATCGGGCAGCCGGGATTCGGTCACCGGATGGTGACGAAGTTGACTGGCATCTACTCGTTGCATTACCTCCCACTCGGTTTTGCACAGATGGTGGTGCTTGATAGCGATTTTCAGAAACGATATTACAAATTCAGTTTCGTCGGCCGGGAGTTCCTCGGGCAAGTGCGATGCCTGGCGGTAGACGTTCAGCCGCGGGAGGGAGATAAGACAGCACGTTTCAAGGGCCGAATCTGGGTTGAGGATCAGGACTACAACATCGTGCGCTTCAATGGGAGTTATTATCCTCAGCCTCGGATCAACTTCTTCTTCCATTTTGACAGCTGGCGTTTGAATTTGCGCCCGGGAACGTGGCTCCCTGCATACGTGTACATCGAGGAGTCAAATCTGAAGGCGGGGCTGACGAAACCGGTGAACTTCAAGGCTCAAACACGCCTTTGGGGATACGACCTCAAGGGACTGAGTAAGAATGAAGAATTCACACAGATTCTGGTGGATTCTCCGCAATCCGTAAAGGATCAGAGCGAAACAGCAGCCGATGCCACGCCAATCATGGCGCAACGCATGTGGGAGAAGCAGGCGGAAGACAATGCCGTTGACAGGCTGCAGAAAATCGGACTGCTTGCTCCGCCCGGCGAGGTGGATCGAATACTGGCCACAGTTGTGAACAATCTACTTGTGACGAATAACATCGATTTGAAGAGTGATTATCGATGCCGAGTTCTGCTGACTGTGCCCTTGGAGTCCTTCACAATCGGGCACACGATCGTGGTCAGCCGTGGGTTGCTGGATGTTCTGCCCGACGAAGCATCGCTGGCCATGGTGTTGGCGCACGAGCTAAGCCATATCGTGCTTGGGCATCCATCCGACACGCAGCTGGCATTCAACGACAAGCTATTCTTCCCCGACAAGGAATCTTTTCAAAGAATGGACTTCAAGAGGAGCCCTGCCACCGAAGAAGCAGCCGATGAGAAGGCGCTGGAGTTGTTGAAAAATTCTCCGTATAAGGACAAACTCGGGAACGCCGGGCTTTTCTTGAAAGCACTACAGCAAAAAGCGCCTGATCTACCCAAACTGATTCGTCCACACCTGGGTAATAGCTTTGCGGCTGGCAAGAGTAAGCGTATGTCAACTCTGCTTGCATCGGCACCGGACTTGGACCCGAAGAAGCTGGATCAGATTGCTGCGCTGCCGCTAGGAGGCAGAATCAAAGTGGACCCGTGGACGGACGCGGTTGAGCTCTCCAAGGCCAAACCTGTGGCGCTGGCTTCCGAGAAAGAGAAAATGGAATTCGAGATTACACCATTTTTCCCATACCTAAGCCGGACTTCGACTACCGGTTCAGAAAAGGTGGCGATGCGGACGGACTCAACTGCCGAGAACTCACCGAAATAGACCGACTGGAACAGCAGGAAGGCGGCAGAACGCAAACTCGGCTTCGATAGCCCGGAAGGCTAATCACTGAATAGAGCTGCCAACCTGCGAGAACACGTTGTTGGCATTCGAGCCGATCAAGCGGATTGTGCCCACCACGATAACGAGAATCACGGCCAGCATGACAGCGTACTCCGCAATATCTTGGCCGCGATCATCGTTCCACAATTGATGAAGCAGTTTAGCCACAGGGACCTCTTTTTTAATCTTCAAATTCTTCCTCGCGCTGCGAACTCTCTGGGATGGACCCAAATTCGTTACCCAGAATGAAAATAGCCCGGCGCTTGAGAAAAATATACCGTTCGGCGCGAGACCAGCCAATGGCACGTAAGTGCCACGATTGCAATTGGTAACCTCAAGGTCGTTACCATGGTCACGCGATGCTTTTCAAAGGCAGTGCCTGATTTACGGCGAAGAGAGCCAATTCGAGACGAGTCGAGACACCAAGTTTATCGAAAATATTGCTGAGATGATGCTTCACGGTGTCTTCGCTGATCTTGAAATACTCAGCAATTTCCTTGTTGGAATAACCGGCCACAACCGCGGACACGATCTCGAGTTCTCGTGGAGTCAATCCGAATTTCTTCTGGCGAGCTTCATCGTGAGTGGACTGCATGAGGGTGCGGAGATACTGTACGAGATTCGAGACACTTTCCCGTCCCACCCAGTATTCTCCGGCCATGACCGTCTGAATAGCTTTTAGCAGAAGTTGCGTGGCCGAGTCTTTGAGCACAACTCCCCGCGCGCCGAGCTGGAGAGCTTCCACAATCTGGCTTTTTTCTGCAGCCGCGGTAAGGAGAATGACTCGAACCGGTGTTGAGTTCCCCGGTGTGCTCAACTCACGTAGAGCCTCTAAGCCCGGATGCTTTGGCATCGAGAGATCAAGCAAGAGAATATCGGGCTTCAGTTGACGTGCGAGCTTAACGGCTTCAGCTCCATCCGACGCTTCGCCGAGAACTTTGAAGTCGGCTTCGGCCTCGAGCAAACGGCGGAGCCCATCGCGAAAAATTGGATGATCATCAGCAATGACAAGCCGAACCTGCTGCGGTTTTCTAAAGTTCATGCGGCATTTCCCCGTTACGAGGTACAACGACCTCTAACCGAGTCCCCTGTCCGGGATTCGATTCTATAGTGAGTTGACCAGCAATCAAACCGACACGCTCTTTGATAATTGTGGGACCTTTGCCAGCTTCTTCCATCTGCTGGTGATCATAGCGGCCTGCGAAGGGGAAGCCCTTTCCATCGTCCTCGACAATGAGATTCCAACTTTCACCGCTCGAAGTCAAGCGCACCAGGGCATGCTTAGCCCCGCTGTGTTTGCGCACGTTGACCAGGCCCTCCTGCACGATGCGTAAAATCTCGCGACATATGCGTTGTGGCATATTGAGTTCTTCAAGATCGGTGACAAAACGCGCCGCGATTCCTGTCTCGCGCTGAAATCGTTCGACGGTATCTCGCAAGACTCCAAGCAGGCGTTGAGAATCAACGTCGATTGCCTTCATTTGCTGCATGAGTTCGCGTAGCTTAAGAACCTCTTCCCGCAGCAGTTTCTGGATGCGTCCAAGTTCTCCGTCGATGGGGCGGTTCGCTTCGGCCTGTCTCCGAATAACATCCACTTGCATCTCCACCGCTATGAGCGACTGCACCGCTCCGTCATGTAGTTCGCGTGCAAACCGCGCACGCTCGGCGGCCGAGGCCCGCCGTCGCAAACGGTGCAGAAGATAGACGTTGTAAACTGCGGGACCCACCTGGCGCACCAGATCGAGCAAAAAGCGCAGTTCTTCCTGTTTCTCGCCCCTCCACGATGGATTGAACAGAAACACCCGTCCACGCCAATCAGTCCCGAAGAGAAAGGCGACCGAAATGAGCGATTCGAATGGCTGATTCTGGCGCAGATCGGACAAAAAAGACAAATCCGTGACCGATACGGGATGACCCGATTGATCGAGCGCAAGCGTTGTGAAGCCATCTCGAGCCCTGGATGCGTAACAGACTTCACCCGGAAGATTGTTCAGATATTTTGCCGGTTCGCGCAGGCCGGACTCGAGCCAACAGAATTCCGACCGCGTGCTCGGATCGTTCTTCATCTCGCCAGCAAATGCGCGCTGGGTGTGAGTCTCCTGTGAAACCACCATTACCCGCGAAGCGCCATACATGGACATCAATTCATGGAATATTTGCTCGATAGTTCCGGTCAGCCCTGATTCCACGCGGACTCGAGAGAGTGTCTCTGTGATCACGGCCTTTTCGGCACGCAGGTGTTTTTGCTGTTCGGCTAAATATCCAAGCAGCAAGCCCATGACGATCAGGTAAACGGAGAGCATAAACAAGCGCTCCGGTTGAGAGTCTTTCAAGTTGATGTGCAACCCGGTAAGGGCTCGAAGTGGCAGTGATCCTTGAGGCCATACGTGCAGCACAATCAGACTTTCGATCCAAAGCAAAACTACTTCAGCGGCAGCAGTGCCCAAGGTTTCGCGAAACCCCCAGCGATAGGCGGCAGCAGCAAGAGCAAAAAAGAAGAAGAGGAAAAAAGGCGTTCTGGGGCCTTCCGCGAAAATCGAGATCACTGCTGGCCATGCGATATCGCCAGCATGAACCAGAAAGCGAAACGCAGAGGTCGATTGCTGCCGGCGCCGCAACAGCATGAGGATGAGAATGCCGTTCGCCATGTAGAAGACGAACAGTCCGTAAGCGGCCCACGAGTGACCCAGTTCCGTGGGGTCCATCCGGATGGCAACAAGAGTTGAAACCGCCAGGAAAACACGGGCAGTGGCTAGCCAGCGCTCGATGCGGCGCGTCTCACCCGGATCTGGCGGGATGCGCATTCTCCACGATGGACGGTACGGCTCAGGGCTGAAGTGCGAAATGGGACCCACCTTCAAACCGAGGAGGAAGTAACCCGCATATTATTGAATAGAAAAAGCTAAGGGGCAAGTGAGGGCAACTCTAGTCTGTTCCTGCCATCCTCCGAACGATTACTTCGGTAACCCAGGGTAAGGGCGTTTCCACTTTAGAATGAGCCCTCAAGGAGTGTTTTTGAACAGAACGAACAGATTGTTATGGTTCGGCGCTTTGGCCTCCACAGTCGCAGCGCAGATGCTGGGTGCTCTGTTCCTGCACCACTCGTTCGGCTTGACCGCCTTCAGCGATATCGTGCAGTGTGTGCTACTGCTTTCGGGGACCATCGCTTTCATCCCGTTGGGTTTCCGATCTCATGCTCGCGCGAGACTGTTCTGGCTGCTGATCGTCCTCGGGTTGATGCTTTGGACGTCGTATCAATTCTTTTGGACCTATTACGAGGTATTTCTGCGGCGGGACGTGCCGGACCTTTGTGCTTGGGACGCGGTGTTGTTTCTCCACATCGTGCCTTGGACAGCGGCTTTGGCGCTGCGTCCACAAGTTCAACGGGATCAGTACTCGGCCCGCGTAGGGCGCCTCGATTTCGCACTGCTACTTGTGTGGTGGTTCTACCTCTATGTGCTCGTCGTTATGCCCTGGCAGTACGTGGTAGCAAACATTCCGAACTACAACCGAAATTTAAATGATCTCTACAGCGTCGAGAAGATCGTTCTGTTACTTGGACTACTGGCGAGTTGGTTTACAAGCCAAGGGGAGTGGAGAAGGCTCTACCGCTCTTTATTCTGGATGACAGGCTGCTATTCGGCGGGATCGACTGTGGCCAATTGGGCGATTCAAAGAAATGCCTACTACAGTGGCAGTTTGTATGACGTGCCTCTCATTGCTGCCATGGCAAGCCTCAGTTGGATTGCGCTACGAACGAACGTTGATGTTGCAGACTCAAAGGCGCAGGAAAGCTCAACCGTCTACGGGGTATGGGTGGCGCGATGCGGCATGATCGCGGTATTTTCGCTGGCGCTGCTGGCGGTGTGGGCTATTTCGGACTCAAACGCGCCGATGAGAATACGTTCGTTCCGGCTGTCACTTACGTTTGGCGCTGCACTGGGCATGGGAGTGATGGTGTTGATCCGTCAACAGATGCTCGATCGCGAACTGGTTCGCCTTCTCCAAACGTCGCGCGATGCCTTCGCGAACTTAAAGCGATTGCAGGCACAGATCCTGCAATCCGAAAAGCTCGCGTCCGTGGGACAGTTGGTGGGTGGCGCCGCACACGAATTGAATAATCCCATTACAGCGATGCTTGGGTATTCCGACTTGCTCCTGAACACGAAGCTGACGCCGGAGCAACAGACTTTCGCTGAGAAAATTGGACTTAGCGTTCGTCGCACCAAGTCTCTGGTCGCCAGTCTGATTAGCTTTGCACGCCAAAAGGCAGCCGCCAAAACTCCTCTTGATCTCAATACGCTCGCGAGGACGGCTGTGAAACTGGCCGAACCGCAATGGCAGGCGCTCGAAATTGAAGTCAGGACTGAATTCGACAATGGGTTGCCAAAGGTTCTGGGTGATTCCAATCAGTTGCTTCAGGTCTGCCTGCAACTTATAGGAAATGGTTTGCATGCATTAAGCGAGCGCGGCGGCAACGTTCTGACTGTCAGCACTAGGAAAACCGCTGATGTCTGCATACTGCAGATTGCGGCGGAACCCGCAACTCTGCCATCCGCAGGTGCGGACCAGACCTCTTCAACAGTCGTCGAAGAGGACAGTCTCGGGATCTCTGCATGTGAGGGCATCCTGCAAGAGCATTTCGGGCATATTCTGCGTCAGACTGGACGTGACGGATCGCTTGTTTTGAGAGTCGAATTACCTGTTGTCTGGCCCGCGCCTGAATCGAGCAAGGAATCTACCGTTCCCCTATTGTGGCAAGCTCGACCGTTCGCTTGAGTTGGCCGCAAGCCGCAAAAATGTCTAGTCCGCGCGGCTGGCGAATAAACGTCGGAATGCCCGCTTTCACGAGGGTGCCCTGAAACGAAAAAACCCGGTCCGGTGCTGGTGTAGAGTATTGGATACCAGGGCCGGGATTCAGAGCGATAAGGTTTACCTTCGCGCGAATTCCTCGCAATAACGTTACAACTTCCTTCGCGTTATCATTCGTATCATTCACACCATTGAGCAAGACATATTCGAAAGTGATCCGCTCTCGGTTGCGAAGCGGGAACCGACGGGCGGCGCTCATCAATTTCTCGATGTTCCACTTGCGGTTGATGGGCATGAGCTGTGTCCGTAATTCATCGTTCGATGCGTTTAGGGAGATCGCTAGCTTGGGCCGGATTGGTTCTGCACCAAAGTCCTGAATTCGGGGCACGATCCCAGCCGTGGAGACAGTCATCCGGGATTCAGGGATGCCTACCTCCTCCACGAGCAAGCGCACTGCCTTCATAAAATTGTCGTAATTGAGGAACGGCTCACCCATACCCATGAATACCAGATTGATGCGAGCTTGCGGAAGAGATACTCCCTTGTGCTTAAGGACACAACAGACCTGTCCAACAATCTCGCCAGCAGTGAGATTTCTTCTTACCCCTAAGAGGGCGGTTAAACAGAATTGACAGTCGACTGCGCAGCCAACCTGACTTGAAATGCATATAGTGGCTCGGCGCGATTCGCCAAGTGACGTGGGTCCACGCGAATCCTCTGCTTCGCTCCCATCTCCCGTTTCGCCGCCATCGCCCTCTGGCATCCATACGGTTTCCACCGTCTGGGTGTCGGCAAACGTCATTAAGTATCGGATTGTGCCGTCGATAGAATCGAACGTTCGATCAATTGTCGGGAAACCGAACGTAAATCCACGGTCAAGTAGCTTCAAACGAAGCTGTTTCGGAATCGTGGAGACTTCGTCAAGCGAATTCAGCCGCTGGCGGTACATAGCCTCCGCGATCTGGCTGGCACGATACAAGGGCTCGCCGGAGGCTTGCACCAGTTCGCCAAGATCGGAGCGGTCCATGCCAACGAGCGATTTGCCTGGGTCTTGGTTCACGCTAGTGCACCGACGGCGCTCTTTTCATTATCGCCTATAGAGGCTGAGTCCACATCCTAACGTAAAGCCTATGATTATAAAGGGGTAAACTAATTTCCGCGGAGGTTCCGGCCCCTGTGTAAAAATAGAAGTGATTCTTCTGCCACCAGGTCAATCCTCGGGGTTCTGGCGTCATAAGCGAAAGCGCAATCATGGCCAAAGAGGTTCGAAATATCCGCCGTCAGAAGCTTTCAAACGGCCTCACGATCATCACCGAACAGATGCAGCACATCCGCTCTGCCTCGATTGGTGTATGGTTGCAGACCGGATCTCGTGACGAGGACCCTCACTGGAACGGCATCTCCCACTTTATCGAGCACATGGTCTTCAAAGGGACCGAGCACCGGACGGCAGAGGAAATTGCGCGTCAGGTGGATTCGATTGGCGGAAACATGGATGCGTTCACCGCGAAAGAATGCATCTGCTTCAATGTGAAGGTCCTGGACGAACATGTACCAACCGCGTTGGACATACTCAGCGATCTGGTTCTCAATCCCATTTTTGATGCAGGGGATATCGCGCGCGAGCGCGGGGTGATCATGGAGGAGATCAAGATGGACGAGGATAATCCCGATTACCTCGTTCACGAGATCTTCACTCAGAATTTCTGGAAGGATCATCCACTGGGAAAGCCAATCCTCGGGACCAAGGAAACGGTAAGGCGATTTGAGCGGGATGCCGTGTTGGATGCCTACACGCATCGCTTTTCACCGGGGAACATCATCCTCTCCGCGGCGGGTAATCTCGACCATGACGGTTTTGTGGAGCTCGTACAGGCGAAATTCGCGCATATGAAGGCGCAGGCAAATGGGTTTCATTCAACAGCGCCCAAGACGTTTTCGCGGATCATTTTGCGAAATAAAAAGGCACTGGAGCAGGTGCAGTTGTGCATCGGGGTACCGGCGCATCCGATTGCCCACGAGAAGCGACATGCGGGTTACATTCTGAACACACTTTTGGGTGGTGGAATGAGTTCGCGGCTGTTCCAGAATATCCGCGAGCGTCAGGGTTTGGCATATTCCATCTACAGCGATTTGAATCCTTACCGCGACACGGGATGCCTGGCGGTCTATGCGGGAACGTCGCTAGCGTCGGCGTCGAAGGTGGTGCAATCGGTTGTCGAAGAATTCCGAAAACTGAAGACCGAAACGGTACCGGAGGAAGAGTTGCGGCGTGCGAAAGCACAGCTGAAGGGCAGTCTCATGCTGTCACTCGAGTCGAGCACGTCGCGGATGTCGAATCTCGCGCGGCAGGAGATGTATTTTGACAAGTTCTACGATCTCGACGAACTCATTGAGAGAATTGAGGCAGTTACGGTTGAGGATTTGACCGGTCTGGCCAACGAATTTTTCAAACCGGAGTCGGTCGCGGTCACAGCGCTGGGGAATTTGAACGGTTTGAAGCTGACCAGAGATCAGCTTGCCTGCTAGGAGTTTCTCGTCCGCAGGCTCTCTTCGCCGCTTTGTTAACGAGAATTCCAATGCTCATCGCAAATGGTGCAATTGACGTTCGTCATGTGCATCGATCTCTGCGATCGCAACCGGAAACAAAGGCTCCGTCGTGTTGGATGCGGTTTCCAGATATTTTCGCATGCAGCGCACGCAAGGAACGTACCCTTCGCGGACTGCCTCGCGGGCAGTCAGAGTATGTTCCTTATCCTTGTTGTGAATGAACTCACATCCAGGGACATGGAATTCTTTGGCTCCCTCCGACACGACGACTGTCATCTCGGGCGGGATGCCTTTTGCGGATTGGGCGTGCTCCGAGAGTAGCGGGTGCGCGGTGGTAAGCGAGTTTGCCCAACGCAATCCACCGGCAAACAACGTGAGAGCGGCGATCGGAATCAGCCACGCAGACCACGAGGTCCATCTGGGATGCAGTTCTCGCGCGTTCCGGGCCAAGCGTTTCTCCAGGCGCTGTCCGAAACCCACAGGCACGTCGATCATCCGTTCGTCACCGTAGAGTCGGATCACATTCCTGGTGCCTTCCACGAGCGATCGACAGCGAGAGCACGTAAGCAGATGCGTATCGATAGCCGCGCGCATGGATGGAGCAAGGTCGCCTTCCAAATAATTAGAAATCTCACGACACAACTGGTCGCAGGTAATTGGTTCTCGGTCTACCATGGTTTGGTCCCCTTCTCGAAGGGCAGGCGGCTGAACCAGCCGTTTTGCCAGCCTCCGGCGAGCAGGTCGCGAAGCATGAGCCGTGCTCGCAGCAGCCTTGTCTTTACCGAAGCGACGGAAATTCCGAGGGCTTCCGCGGTTTCCTGAATGTTCAATTGCTCCATGTCCCGCAGCACGAAAACCTCGCGGTATTTGCGATCCAAAGAGGCGAGCGCTTGAGCCAATTTCTGCCGGATTTCTTTTCGCTCCAGCGCTTCCGATGGAATTTCTCGCCAGTCCGCGAAATCGCGGGGCGTGTACTCGCCACCCTCGTCTCGCTGGTCATCAATGCCTTCGGTCATGGCAGTGCGCTCCTTTCTCCGCCGCATTAGTGCTTCATTCACGGTAATTTGAATTAGCCATGTGCTGAACTTCGCCTCCGCACGGAATTGCCGAATGTTGGCTAATGCCTTCAACATGGCTTCTTGGGCGACATCTTCGGCATCGTTTTCGTTTCTCAGAATGGCCATTCCTGCCGCGTAGATACGACGCTCATATGGGCGAACGAGCTCATAAAACAACTCATGATGGCCGAACTGAACCTTGGCGATCAGGTCCTGTTCGCGGGTCGTGCCGGTCGCTGGATTGTTCAAGGCTACATTCACGTCAGCCATCTGCCCTACCCATCAGTCTCGGAATCCCTTTTCCAACCCGTCAGCATGGAAAGGAAGTTGTTCCAGCCATGCAGGAGAACCATAACGAGATGCCCAAGTACAAATGCCAAAATTGCCCACATAATGAGAAAGTGCCAGAACCGGGCGAGATGAAAGCCACCCATCAGCGCCGCGAGCCAGGAGAACTGAACCGGCTTCCAAATGGCTAGGCCGCTCAGTACCGAGAGCACGCCGAGTCCGATCACTGTGGTGTACGCCTGTTTCTGTAGCGGGTTGTAGACTGCACGCTGTTCCGGTTTAGAACCGAAGAAGAAGTAGTGCCGAACCATCGGCCAGACTCCCGGAATGTCCCGGCGGGTGAAGAGCACTTGGCGGTAGTTTCCGCTGAAAAGCTGATACCCGAGATAGATCAGGCCAGTGGCGATATAGATCCACATGAACGTGAGGTGCCACTGGAGTGCTCCGCCAAGCCAGCCGCCGATCGCAAACGCCTTCGGCCAGTGCAACAGATCTTTTTGCGGAATCTTGGCACCGAAACTGGGAAATGCGCGGAAAATCTGTAACCCGCTACCGACCATCACAAACAACGAGATTGCATTCGCCCAATGACAGAGACGAACCGGTAGCGGATGTTCGTAGACAGCACGATCGACTGTTTCGGTCGTTTTCCCCTCTGTACGAGTGATGTCGACCACCGCTCCGCTCATCTCCATCCTCCATCCGCAGAGGCGAGAAGTTCAGATGGAGGCCGCAGCAACGCATCGCCAATAGGCAATTTTTCGGCACCGTGCTGTCGGTGTGAGCGGCGGTCCATTGATGAAATCTGCGTGAGGAGCCTACAGTCCATAGAACGATGAGTATCCCTGGTCTTCCCAATAACCGACTTTGTCGAGAACGTTTGTGACCTTCAGATTTGTAAGGTACTTGGCTTGCTTGTAACCGATCTTTGTAGGGACATTCAAACGTAGCGGAGCGCCGTGTTCCCGTGCGAGGGGTTGATCGTACATTTCATAACAAAGCAGCGTCTGAGGATGCATCGCTGTTGCCATATCAAGCGATTCGTAGTAGTCGTCGGCGCATCCAACGGTGATGAAGCGAGCAGTAGTGTCAGCTCCGATCATCGCAAGGAAGTCTGAAAAACGAGCACCCCCAAATCGACCGACAACGTCCCAGCCCTCAACGCAAACGTGGCGGGTATTTTGGCGAATATGAGGCAGAGTTCGGATTTGATCCAGCTTGTAATCTCCCGGCCTTTGAATCGCTCCGCCGACCGTGAGACTCCAAGTCTCAAAGATCACCCCGGGGTCATCGACGTCATAGTCGTTGATCGGAAATCGTTCGAAAGGCGTTACCGCAGAGTCGGAAAACGTGGGCGCCAAATGTCCTTTTCGAAACAGGAGCGCTGAGGCCCAATCACTGAACCCAAGTCCCTTTCTAAGCAGCGACGCTTGAAAGGTGGGAATGGCGAAGGCGCCCAACGCCAGAACAGGCGCAACCTTAAGCAGTTCGCGGCGCGTTAGATTCGAAAACTTATGTTGGTTGATTTGAGTGTGGGCAGGGTGCGGCGGTCCCTGAGTCACGGGGACTGCCGCCCCGGCTTCGGTCTTGTGATCCTTTTCGCGCTTCTCTTGTTCGAAGCCAGGATCGTTCATGGCGTTCGACTCCGGGTTGTTGTCTTCGGAATTCATTTCTTCTTTTCCCGTGAAAAGCCTCAATCCGATGAGATTCCTAAAACCCCATAAAGTTACGCTAAGCGGTGGAGTTCATTCAATCAGGCTTCCTTCTCAATAGTTCTCACTCTGTTAGGACCGTTCTTGGCTGATCCTGCGCACTGCCGTGCTCAGCGAGGCCTGGATCGCTTTACCTCTGAAATAGCGCTGGAGAATGATTTCGTGCTGGACCGATCGGTGCAGGGGGCCGAACTGGCTTTCGGAAGATTGGATACAACCGATCCCGCCCTCCGGTCGGCCAGCCGCGCCGTTGCTATTTCAAACTATTCGCTCTTAACAAGAAACTTGACCTCGGCTAGGATGTGGGCAAAAGGGAACTGGAACTGGCGACGAAAAGATACATATTGGCGCAGGCGGAATGGATGGGGCGATAGCATTGATCAACAAAGTAATACCTTGCAACCGAGCAAATCACAGACAAAATAACGAGCGTCCTGAACTCTTGCGAGTCCAAGACGCCCGGGCAGCCCTCCCCCAGAACTGCTCACCAACGAAAATACGGCGGTTGCAGAATCTTGCCTATGGCACGATCGGGCTACACCCCCCACTAAGGTGCCATCCATGTAAGCAACTAATAATAAAAGGTGCTCGTCTGATTTCGTATTCTCGCCACCGCTTCGAGAACCTGAAGTCTTTGTGGATTTGGCCGATCTCTGACTCGGTGGGTTTCCCACAGCAGCCCCTATGTCATTCATCAACGAGCCGGAAATCTGGCGCGGAATCCTGGAGAGTGTCCCAACAGGTTTGTGCGTCCTGGACTCGCAAAAGAGAATCGTTCTCTGGAGCGATGGAGCAGAGCGCATCACGGGCCGCCTTCGTCATGAGGTGGTCGGACGATCATGCGTCTCAGAACCGATTCTGCATTGCAATCAGACCGACTGGGAATATTGCTCGGAAGAGTGCCCGTTTGCTCAAAGCATGAAAACGGCTCACCGCGTCGAGGCTAAAGGAGTGCTGCACCACAAAACAGGATACGAAATTCCGGTTCGTACTCGTGCAGTGCCTGTTTACAACGAACACGGGTCAATCATTGGGGCGGTAGAAACATTTGAGGAAAATAAGGAGGCAAGTAACCCCGAGCGACAGGAGCATTTATCGCAATCCGAGTCTGATCCTGTGACAGCTGCTGCGGGACGACGAACTACAGAATCACACCTGGCAAAAGCATTCGCCAAGTTTCGGGAATGCCAAATCCGGTTTGGAATTCTGTTGTTGAGAATTGAACAATTATCGAAATTCAAGGCGCGGTTCGGTGCGGAAGCTGCATCTTCGTTCTTGCGCCTGGTTGCTCGAACACTCGAAGGCACTCTTTGGAAGGCGGAGGTGATCGGTCGGTGGTCCGAAGATCAGTTTCTGATGCTCCTGCCGGCCTGTGAAGAAGAGGTGCTTCAATCTACACGAGAGCGGGTCCGCAGGACCGTTGCCGGAGAAAGTGTCGAGTGGTGGGGAGAGCGCCACTCCCTGCCTGTATCGATCGGCGAGGCGACAATCCAGCATGGCGACACGTTGGAGATGCTGCTTGATCGCGCACAGGCTTCGCTGAACGCTTCTTCAGCTTGGCTGTCGGGACGGAGTTTGGATCGAGGCCCACAAGATCTGGATATTCGCGGGAGTAAGTAATGTTTGCCATTATCGGCATCGTTGTGGTTTTCGGATGCATCGTTGCAGGCTATCTCATGGAGCATGGCAGTTTGCGGGTGCTGGTTCAGCCGGCTGAGTTGGTGATCATCGGCGGAGCCGCAATCGGCACCGTTCTGGTGGCGAATCCGCCGCACATTATCAAGAAAATCGTAGCCGGTATTGGCGGAGTTTTCGGCGCGTCGAAGTTTAGCAAGCAGAATTACATCAACACACTGAAAATGATGTACGAACTCCTCAACAAAGCTCGAAAAGATGGACTGATGGCCCTGGAAGGTGATGTCGAGGAGCCGGATAAAAGCGCGGTTTTCTCGAAGAATCTCACATTTATGCAGAATCATCACCTTCGCGACTTTGTGTGCGATTCGTTGCGCATGGCGATCACGGGAGTGGATGCATTCGAACTGGACCAAATGTTGGATGTCGATCTGGAAGTGCATCATCGAGATGCATCGCAACCGACTAGCGCGCTAAGCACAATGGCAGATTCACTCCCGGGCTTGGGTATTGTCGCTGCAGTGCTGGGAGTGGTCATCACTATGGGAGCTCTGGGAGGTCCTCCGGAGGAGATCGGGCACAAAGTAGCTGCTGCTCTGGTAGGGACTTTTCTTGGAATTCTGCTGTGCTACGGATTGGTTGGACCGATCGCAGCCAACATGGCAAAAGTGGCAGATGAAGAACACGCGTTTTTGTATGTGATGCGGGTGCTGATGATCTCGTTTTTGAAAGGTATGGCACCCATTATGGCAGTGGAGGTTGCGCGGAGAGCTGTGCCGGGGCACATTCGTCCTTCGTTCAAGGAACTTGAACAAGCATGCCGTGGCGGGGGAGCAGCCGCAGCCACCAGCGCTGCAGCAGCCGGTGCGGCGACGAGCTGAGAGCCAAAGGCAATGGAAAAAGGCGCGCCGATCATCGTTGTCAAGAAGAAGGTTGGCCATGGAGGACATCACGGCGGAGCATGGAAAGTGGCCTACGCTGACTTTGTGACCGCGATGATGGCGCTCTTCATCGTGCTTTGGTTGATGAACAGCAGCAAGCAAGTTCAGGAAGCTGTTGGAGGATATTTCAAAGATCCCACTGGGACTTCCAAAAAGGTCGGCTCGAACATGGTCGGCGCTGGTGAGAACTTCGTATTAAGCCGCGACAACATGCCGAAGCTGAAAGAGCAATTGCAGAAAGCCATTAAGCAGATGACAGACTTCGAAAGGCTCAAGAACCACATCGAGATGACGGTCACGACAGAGGGATTGCGGATCGAACTCTCGGAGTCCGCCAGCGGGACATTCTTTGATAGCGGCAGTGCAGCATTGAATTCCGACGGATCTGCCCTTCTTGAAACCCTTGCGCAGGAGCTCGGGCAATTGCCGAACAAGCTCTCGATCGAGGGGCACACGGACTCTCAGCCATATGCGCCGTCAGCTGCATATGGAAACTGGGAACTCTCAACCGACCGCGCCAATGCGGCGCGGCGTGTGATGCAGTCTCATGGAATCCGTGGGGATCAAGTCACTCAGGTCCGAGGATTCGCGGATCAGAGACTACGCAAGCCAGACGATCCACTCGATCCTTCGAACCGGCGGATTTCGGTTATTGTTCAGTACATCCTGAAGGATGAGGACGACCGTGAAATTTCTCATACTTCAACCGAGGATTCGAATGGCAGTCGCTCAGCGGGAAGTTCCGAGTAAGTATTTGAGTTGGGTTTGACCCGCCACCGAAGCTGTGCCACACTCCTTCGCTAGCTGGGTCATGAATTTCAGACCTACAACACCGGCCCGCTTCCGCAAAGGAATCGGTTGTTTCCTCGCGCTGTTTCCTGCGCTAATTTCTGGCGTGTGGGCACAACGCGCCGGGCTGAACGATCCCAGCCATCTCAACCAGGTCACGCTCTCCTACAACACAGCTCCGGGTACAGGAGTGGTCATCATTAAGGTTTGGGCCGAGGGAAAGAGCAATCATCTGGATCGCCAGGCGGTTTTACGACTCATTCGTTCGGAAACGCATTCGGATGTCTACCAGACGACAGAGGATAATGCGCAAGGTGTTTTCACGGACGTGGCGCTTGGAGCGTACGAAGTGGAAGCGAGCGCAGTCGGGTACATTGGTCAACACGCGGAACTGAGTGTGTTGAACGCGATGCGTCCCCTGGAGATCGATCTGGTGTTAAAACGTGATCCGGACGCGATTCACCTCGACGTTGGCGACACGGTGATGACTCCCAAGGCGAGAAAAGACGCCAAGCGCGCGATCTCGATGCTGAATTCGAGCAATCTCAACGGGGCACAACGACTGCTTGATGATGCATATAGAATGTCGCCAGGAAGTCCTGATCTCAATTTCCTGTTAGGTTACCTGTATTTCCGGAAAAAGGACTTTGCAATGGCGCAGACATATCTTGAGACGGCAACAAGCCTCAATCCGCAAAATGCGCAAGCGATGACCTTATTGGGGCGGACAGGTCTGGAACAAAAAGATTATGGATCTGCCCGATTTGCGCTGGAGCGCGCCATTGTTATCAACGGCGAAAACTGGTTGCCCCACGATCTACTCGCTGATGCTTATCTGCACCAGAAGAACTTCGAAAAAGCGGAAGACGAGGCGCGGGTTGCCATTGCGAAAGGGAAGAGTCCGGGCAAGAGCGATACCAGCCCGGCACAGCTGATACTCGGCCAGTCGCTGGTCGCAATGGGAGACTATGAACAGGGCGTGCAGGCCCTCGAATTATTCCTTGAACAGTCGCGGCAGCATCCTTTGGCCGGAGATGTGCGAGCGTTGATCGCGCAGGTTCAGGAGCGTGGCTCGAATCAACCGTCGGCTGACAACTCAGGACAATTCACGATCCATCTGTCCGGTGTCGATCCGCTGGCGGCGCTGGGAGCACCAGTACTATCAGTGAAATCGTGGCACCCTCCGGGCATAGATGAAGTGAAGCCACAAGTCGCGACCGCCGCGGAATGCCCATTCACTCAGGTGATCGAACAATCTGGACAACGAGTTCAGGAATTCGTGGATGATGTTGCACGTTTTGCTGCCGTCGAGGATTTATTTCATCAGGCACTGGATGCTTACGGTATTCCAATTCGGACGGAAAATCGAAAATACAATTACGTCGCATCCATTTCCGAGCCCGAGCCGGGATTTATCGCTGTCGATGAATATCGCGCCGAAAAGCTGACAGCCGACGGTTATCCTGACAAAATCGCGAGCAACGGTTTCGCAGCCCTTGCGCTCGTGTTCCATCCCCACATGCGGGATAACTTTGCTATGACCTGTGAAGGTCTGAGCGACTGGCGAGGCCAAGCGAGTTGGCTGGTTCACTTCCGTCAGCGCGATGACCGTCCCAGCCGGATGCAAAGCTACAACCTGGGGAGCAAAGCCTATACCGTTGCACTCAAGGGCCGCGCCTGGATTACGGCAGACAAGTTTCAAATCGTGCGTATCGAGGCCGACATGGTGAATGCCATGCCGGAGATTCAGCTATCGAGCGAGTACCAAACGGTAGAATACGGGCCGGTGCCATTCCCAACTAAAAACACCACTCTGTGGCTCCCCAAGAGTGCGGAGATCTATCTCAATTTCCGCAAGCACCGCTACTATCGCAGACACAGCTTCGATCACTATATGCTGTATTCGGTCGATTCCGAGGAGGAGAGGAAAGAGCCGTCCGGTGTTTCGTCAAAAGAGGTCAATTAGGCGTCGTTTTCCGAGCAACGTGCCTTTCCCCGCTTTGTTCTTCCCCCAAACTGCACATCGCATGTCGAAGTGTCGTGAAATTGAGAGCCGACTTGCGATCGCTACATGCTGTTCTCTGTTAATAACCAAGAGCAGCGTAAAAAGCCGGTGACGGACGATTCCAGGAACATGCACAGCAAAAAGGCAGAGGACGCGCGTGAGATGCGCGCGCGAGATGCGCGCGCTAGTGCGCTTCGCGGCTTATGCCCAGATATCCAGAGCAGAAGCCGCTCGCTCTTGAACACCTAGAAACGGAAAGAACAACCGGCTGTCGGCATGGCTGTGTGCGTAATCGAATTGGTGGCGAGGCCGCCAAATCCGAAATCAGGTGTGCTGTAGACAAGCCCCCGGTATTCCATGCGAAGTGCAATGGCCTTCGTGAGAGCGTAGTTCGCTCCCCCGCCATAGACCAAAGCGCCCTTGGCTTGGGGACTCGCTCCAGCAAGGGAATTGAACTCGTTCCCGTTGGGTGTGAGCAGGAGTGCTCCGCCTCCAACAAGTACATAAGGGCTTAGCTTCGAATGGGAGCGTGTTGGAAGATTCAGAATCATTGTGCCGGTGAATTGATGGATTCCGGATTGAATGCGAAATGCGTCGGAAGAGAGCAGGTACTTTTGCGTATTCTGACTGTATCCGTAGGCTAATTCGGTCGAGATCCAGTGATTGGGGTGGTAGCGATACGTGCCAAGGAAGCCTCCACTCCCAGTGGCGCTATATGCGGTTGGATTCCCACTCGTACTCTTTGTAAAAAGACCCGTTCCCTGAATACTGATTTCTGAACGATTCTCTTGGGCTGACGCGGATAGCGAAAGTAGCAGAATAGAGGTGGCCAGAAAGATCACAACTTTTTGCATCGCAAATGCTCCTTGGCTGTGTTACTGGCAGGCGGTTACTTAGTGCCAGTGCTTTTTTGTCCAGAAAGTCTGCACACGCGTACGCACCAGAGCGATGGTCTCTTGCTTGGGTACGAGTACGGGGTGAAAGGACGATCGAGCGGTGGGATGCGATGCGATCTTGCGATCGTTGCACGTGCAATCTAGAGTTTCGTAAACGAGAAGTAAAGTTTTCTGGCGCGTTTGAGAACAAAGGTGCGTGTCGCCTAAACGAAGTGAAATAGTCTCAAGGGCGGCACTTAAACTGGCGAGATGTAGCGGGAGAAACTAAATGTTTTCTTTCAATCCGATCGGATTTGTGCGCAGCCCATACCAGGATACGAAGCAAGTACCGAAAGGTCTCGGTGCGAAACATGAAGTTGAAGGCATGATTGAAATTCTGCCTGAATTCGAAGAGGGGCTGACGGACATCGAGGGCTTTTCTCACTTGATGATTCTCTGGGTGTTTGACCGCAGTGAAGGATATGAGTTGTTGGGAAAGCCGCCATCGGATGACCGTCCGCACGGAGTGTTCGCGACACGCTCTCCACGACGCCCAAATCCGATTGGTCTGACTACCGTCGAATTGTTGGCCAGGGAAGGAAAATCTCTTCGCGTGCGTGGACTCGACATGCTCGACGGCACACCCGTGCTCGATCTGAAACCTTATCTCTCGAGTGTTCCGAGCGAGAAATTGCGGCGCGGTTGGCTCGCAGAAGCAGAGGAACGAACAAAACGCTCATCCTGAAAAGCGTCGACACTCGCCGTTGAGCAAGACTTTTCCATAGCAGGATACTTAGTGAGTTTTCCACATCTGTTAGCACAAAAGGCATTGACTGCCAACTCCGTTGAACGGTACGATTCCCACAAGTCACCAGACAAGTTAATAACGGAGTATGGGAATGGGCCGGTCCGCGATTCGCGGTTTGGTAAGTGGTGTGCTTATCTTTCTGTTCCCGCTCGGGATGTTTGCGGCGGACGCCAACCCGGCCATGCTCTATTCGAATGGTGCAGCCTGGATCAACGGGGCGCATGTACCTCACTCCAGCCTGGCGATCTTTACAGGTGACCTGCTGCAAACACGCTACGATTCGTTCGTGAATATCAGGCAGCAAGGCTCGACCGTGGCGGTCTTGGGAGACTCCCTTATTAAATTTGAGGGCAGTTCTGTCGAAATCGATCATGGTGGCGTGACTGTTTCCACAGCGAAGCAGTTGGCGACGACCGTTGGCGACATCCGGGTGACGCCGGCGTCGGAGACTTGGACGGAGTTCACCGTGGTTGATGTAAATGGAACGGTAAAGATTCTGGCTAAGAAGGGCGACCTGACCCTGACCGACGGAAAACAGACTGCAACCTTGGCCGAGGGACAGCAAACGACACGGGACGATTCGGCTGCGGACAATTCCGATAGCAGCAATAAAGGCAAAAAGAAAAGCCCAAAGCAGCAATCAGGGGCGCCGGGAGCTGCCAAAGGCCCGATCCTGAATGCTCCGTTGGCAGTGGGTCTAGCAGGGGGAGCGGTGATAGGGCTCACCGCTTGGGTTCTATTGCAAGGCTCCAACCCCGCAAGTCCCTGGAAGCCTAGTAATTGAGAAACTACCTCTACAGCCTCTGATTGGAACCTGTAGGTCCCTCCGCGATTTTGAAGCAAAAAAGCTACTCATCCCACCTCGGATGTAGGCAAAAGTTGCTCCTCCTCTGTTTCAATGCGCCTGCGCTTGAGAGAGCGCTGGAGAAGCGGTGGTGCACCCGCAATGGCGCAGAAAACATAGAACAATGCGGCATTGGCTGGGATCTGGAGGTTGAAATCAACGAGGCTGTGAATCAGGATTCCCAAAACTCCTAGACCGCATGCAAGGGTGACGGCGCCGCTGATGTCCTTCGTCCATTTGTGTGTCTTTCGGCGAACCTGACGGAAGACGATGAAGAGAAACCACGACATGGTAGCAAAGCCGAGCACGCCCATCTCGGCGAGGAGTTGAAGGTAATCGTTATGGGCTTCGTTGACGAAGAAATTAGTGTAGAAACTGCGGAACTGGGGATATACGACTGGAAAGGTGCCTAGACCCCAACCGAGCAGCGGCCGATGAGCAAACATTTTTGTCGCGTCGCGGTCGATGTTAAGGCGCATACCTCCCGAGATTTCACCGCGTGCCTCAGTCGAGATGCTCGAAACCCTTGTTGTAAGTTCCTTTCCCCCCAGCCAAACCAGCAAGCTAATCAGGACGACGGCGAAGGCGACTACTCCCAAAGCGATACGAACCTCTTTTTTTTGGCGCAAAAGTAGAATGCCAAGTGTTGCGAGTTCGACGAAGATCGCGAGCATGCCGCCCCGGGAACCAGAGAGAAAAACTGTTCCCGCCATCACAGCCGCGCCTATTCCCGCGGCTACTCTGGTTTTTTCTTGTGCCAGGTGGGATACTGCGATGACCAGCGGAATGGGGACTAGCATTTCCATCAATCCCGCGTAGTGGTTATGGTTGACGTACGGCCCGTATATCCATCCTCCCGACAGTGGTTGGCGCATCCAGTAGAGCTTGCCGTTGGGGGCAACTCCCTGCACGAGAGCCAACGAGGCGACGGCTGTTCCATAAAAAGCCAAAACGACCGCGACCTTGCGTGCCTCTGAAGCCCGAAGCAAAGTCTGCGTCACCAGGAAACAAAGTAGGCCATACGCACAGTACAACATCGCCTGAGCGATGCTATCGTGTCGATAAACGCTGATTCCCAAAATGATCTGCAGGAGCGCCAACACGCCGAAGGCAAGCATTGGCCCGAATACAGGGTTCCACAAGATGGAGATTTCTTCATCGATCCATTGTTTAGCAAACCACACGAGAGTGAGCAGCACCGCCCCCGTTTCTACGATGAAGATGGACCAAGGCTCAACGGCTCCAAAGGCAAGTGGCCCGAACATAAGTATTCCGAAGCTGCCGAATAGAAGGACCGACATCAGTTGCGCAGAGCGCACATGCTTGGATCCCGTCGCCAGTTCAGATTTGCTGTGAAGTCTCATGAACTCCAAATCTCGGTTGCAGTCGCAATCAAGATGTTTTGTGAACCAGATGGAAGTCGCCGACCCAGAGCTTACCCCGTACAGGACTGCCAGAAGGTAACCGTCGGATGTGAAGCATCACAAGCTTGCACTCAGGGCCACTCGTGAACTCACCCTCGGCGGATTTCCAGAAGCCGGCATCCTTGAGTTCCTCACTCTCCCAATAAATCGCCTGGCTGTACATGTCCTGAACCGTGAAGTGTGGTCCGCCGGCACCTTCGATTTCGCCAGTTTTGTAATACGCAGTGAATCGATACGTCGTGTTCGGCTGCACTGCAATCAGTTGATAAATGCCTGCTTCTGATATGCCCGGGCCGTCAAAAGTGATCAGAAGCGAACGCCGTCCCCCATGAAAATCGCTGGGGTCCAGGGTCAGAGTAACGGTCGACTGTTTCTGATATTGCCAGTCGAATCCTGCATTGAGGACTTTGAAGTCAAAATTGCCGTTAACCACGAGATTACCAGACGATGGCAGGTACGACGTGAGGCCGAAGCGGGTAGCCGTTTGTTGCCACGCAAGGACCGCTGCCTCTACGTTTTTGTGAAGTACCAGGTAGCGGATGTATTCGAACGCAAACCGTTGTTCGAACGAATCGTTGAGCTTGTTTAGGGAATCCCAAACTTTCATTGCACCCGAAGTCTCATCCTTGGCTTCGAGCAGCGTTAGAAAACTGGTCAGTGTGTCGTTTCGCGCCGGTACGACATCCCGCAGAAGTGCATCGACATCAGGGCGGATTCGCCAGCAAAATTGGAGGGCTGAGCCGGCGAGGGATGAGTCATTTGCAATCACGACCCGAAATTCATTCAGCGCCTTTTCGCTGTCCCCCTGTACCAGGTAGAGATTCGCTGCTTCCCATGCGACATCTGGGGTCGTAGCATCGGCCTGGATGGCGTGTTCGAGCGCGACCGTCTGGTTACCGGTATCTCCCAATATTTGATACGAACTCGCGAGGTCAAACCAGTATCGGGCGGAATGAGGATTAAGTTCAACGGCGCGTTTATACTCCGCGACCGCAGATGATGGGTCTCTCGCGACCAAATCATAATATCGACCTAAGTGGTCGCGGTACTCTGCATTTCCTGGATCCAGCCACGCTGCTCTCTTCAGGGTGCCGAGTTCAACTCGCCGGGAGAACCACGCCGCGAGGAACTGGCTCGCGGCGAAGCTAATATAAAGCGCCGCGAGCATCCCAGCGACGGCAATGGTCGTAGCTCTTCGCCCATGCGTTTTGAAAGGAATTTTCATTTACTTGGACGGAGCCTAGGCACTGGTGGAGGAAGGCGCATCCTCGATTTCAGTGTCCTCCCCATGATCTGGTTCGGACGAGTCTTCGCGATAGTACCGGGCATACTTGCCCTGATACTCGTAGTAGTAATAGTAGTCGGGTGAACTGAGGTCGACCGCATTGAGCAACACGCCAATGAGTCTCGCATTTACCTGTGTCAAGACGTCGCGCGAACGTCGCAGCGCCTGCTTAGTGGTCTGTCCAGAACGAATCACGAGCATTACAGCATCTGCTCTTGGAGAGAGCACCACAGCATCGGTCACCGATAATGAGGGCGGAGTGTCGATCACAATGTGGTCATATTGCTCGCGCATTTTGTTCAGCGCATCGCGCATGTTGCTGGAGGCCAGCAGTTCGGCTGGGTTGGGCGGAGGAGTTCCAGAAGGCAGAACAAAGAGATTTGGGAGAATGGAACTCCGCGTAATTGCCTGTTCGATCGTACTGCTGCCCGTCAAAATGTTGCTTAATCCACTGCGGGGTCCCATTCCTAATGTCTTATGGATGCTTGGGCGTCGCAGGTCGGCATCGATCAGCAGTACCCGTACGCCCTTTTGTGCCAGTACAACGGCCGTGTTAATGCTGGTCGTGGTCTTCCCTTCTTGTGGAAGCGCGCTGGTGACCATGATGATCTTAGGAGGCGCGCCCAGACTAGAGAGGAGTAAAGACGTGCGGAGAGCCCTGTAAGATTCCGCCATCTGCGATTGTGGACGGACTTGAGTGACGAGTTCAACAGCCTCTTTGGAACTTGCTATCACCAGTCGTTTTGTGTTCGGACCTTCCCGTGTGGACTTCGAACCGAGCGGAATCATACCCAGCGACGCTATCCCAGAAATTATCTGCGCCTGCTCGGTCGTACGAACAGTGTTGTCGAGGCCCTCAAGCAGGAAGGCCAATCCCAAACCAGAAGCTAGCCCGAGTACGGCTGCGAACAATAGGTTCCGCGGGATGTTGGGTTCGATTGGTCCGGTTGGAGGACGTGCACTGTCCACAATGCGAAAATTGTTCGATTTCAAACCAGCGGAGACACCCGCCTCTTTCAGCTTTTGCAGTAAACCCTCGTACAGTTGACGGTTGGTGTCGACATCACGCTTCAAGAGTGTGTATTCGATGGCGCTCTCATTGAGCTTGTTCGCTTCTTGTTTCTGCCTTTCCAGTGCCTCGTGCAGCATGTTCTCGCGCTGCAAGGCCGCAGAATACTGACCCCGAAGCTTACTGACGATCTTCTTCATCTCTGCCTGAATCTCGGACTCGATCTCCTTGAGTTGATTGTTAAGGACCGAGAGTTTCGGGTATGAAGGGCCAAACTGGGTATTCAGTTCTGCTGCTTGAATCTTGAGGTCAGCTTCTTTCGCTCGCAAGGCGCCAAGGAGTGCCGTTCCTGCTTGTGAGCTGCTCTCGTCTGCCAGGGCTCCTGTCGCAGAGGAGATTGCTTCCGGGTCTCCTGACTCGACCAGACGATAAGCTGACTCTCTATCCATCCGCTCGCTTTCCGCAGCCGTCAACTCCTTGTTCAGTTCGTCGAGCTTCTCCATGGTGATGTTCTGCTTTTCATCCGCACCGAGAATTTCATGTTCCTTCTGATATCGAACCAGCTTTTCCTGCGAAGTCTCTACTTTCATCTGCAAATCGACAAGCTGTTTAGAAAGCCAATCAGAGGCTTGCATTGTCGATTCGAACTTCGCTTTGAAATTATTTTCGACGTACGTCTGCATCAATGCGTTGACGACATTGGCGGCCAACTGCGGGTCAGGACTGCGGTAGTGCACCTCGATAATGCGAGTATTGGGACTCAGGGTCACACGGAGACTGCCCTTGAAACTGCCAATCATTGACGAAGCTCGGGCGGGATCGCTTTGCAGGGGATCTGGACTTAGATCAAGCGACGATGACGGCGCGGAAGGTGCTTGGTCAGCAATCTCAGGTCGGCGGTCCAGATTCAGTTCGCGGATGACCTGCAATGCGAGCAGATCACTCTGCAGTATCTTGACCTCTGTATCGAGTTCCGAAGGATCGTAGTAATCGAGGTTGAATGTCGCCGAGCCCTGGAAATTCAGAGTGGTATCGGGCTTGTTAATGGCGATCGTTCCGCTTGCTTCATAAACCGGAGTTGTCTTGAGGCTGGCAATCGCGACAACCGCGAATATTGTGGCGAAGCACCCGACCACAACCCACTTCCGTTTCATCAGAATGCGAAGATACTCGCCGGCTGTAGACTCGGTAGATTGCAGTTCCGAATAGAAGCGGGAGGGCAGGGGTCTTCCTAGATCAAGGAGTTGAGAGGGCTGTATCTCGCGAACCGTGCCGTTACTCAGCGGTGCCAGGGGCCCAGAATCCATGCCTGCTCCTCAACCGTTTCGTTCCCAGCAAAGCCACAAGACCTGCTTGCGCACTTCCGCTCGCATCCCGGGTCGAAGAGGCTGGTCTGTCGCGCAGGGACTATCAAGCAAAAAATGAATTGGGAGGTCGTCGGACATTTTAGCATTCGAAAGAGAAAACAGTGACGAAATTTTCGTTGAGTTTCGAGTGGAATACTTCTCGTCTGAGTTCGCTATACTAGCGGGCAATATCATTAGTCCGAAAGCCATCCTCGGGTCGATTCGTTCGGATGGCACCGCACGTTCATGCCCGTAAGGGTGGACTGATGCGTTGTTGAGAGGGCACAAGCAATGAACTGGTCCGAACATGCGGTCTTGGTTACCGGCGGTACTGGGTCTTTTGGCAGGAAATTTGTCGAGATCATGTTGAAGGACTATCGGCCGAATCGGTTGGTAATCTTCAGCCGCGATGAACTGAAGCAGCATGAAATGCGGGCGGACGGGCTGGATCACCAGAGCTTGAGATATTTCCTCGGAGACGTTCGGGATCAATCGCGCATGGAGCGCGCATTTGCCGGGGTTACTATCGTAGTTCATGCCGCGGCTTTAAAGCAGGTGCCGGCATGTGAATACAATCCCTTCGAAGCCGTTCAGACGAATGTGATCGGTGCAAGAAACGTGATTGACGCCGCAATCAATCAAGGCGTGCAACGAATTCTGGCTCTTAGCACTGACAAGGCTGTCAACCCGATCAATATCTATGGTGCTACAAAACTTTGCGCCGAAAAAATGTTTGTTCAGGCCAATGCCTATGCGGGAGCTCAGGACACCAGGTTCTCTTGTGCAAGGTATGGAAACGTCGTAGCAAGCCGAGGTAGCGTAATACCCGTTTTTCAGGAGCAGAAACGAAGGGGGCGCATCACACTAACCGATCCACGCATGACTCGGTTTTGGTTGACGCTTGAGCAGGGTGTACGTTTCGTAATTACCTGCATTGAGCAGATGCACGGTGGAGAAATTTTTGTGCCGAAAATCCCTAGTATGCGGCTTCTAGATTTGGCAGCGAGCATCGCACCGGGATGTGAAATCGACACAATCGGTATCCGCCCGGGAGAGAAGCTTCACGAAGTGCTCGTTTCGGAAGACGAAGCCCGCAACACGGTAGAGACAGAGGACCGATACGTGATCAAACCTTCGCACTCATGGTGGCGGCGAGAGAATTGGGGAAGTGGTAGCTCTCTGCCAGAAGGTTTTCGCTATGCGAGCGATACCAACGACCGATGGCTAACAAGTCACGAGTTGCACCAATTGATCTCGCCTGGCTCGGTCGAAGACGCGCCAGTCCCTGCTCGGATTTCAGCCTAAAGTAAAGAGCATGACATCGACTCCGGCGAGTTTGCGATCACTTGCTCTTCACGGGGGCCGCCCCGTAAGGTCAAATCTGCTGCCATATGGCAGGCAGACGATAGATGAAGATGACATTAAGGCAGTAACGGGCGTCTTGAGATCCGACTGGTTGACCACAGGGCCGAGAGTCGAAGAATTTGAAGAGGCATTTGCGTCATATACCGGGACCAAGTTCGCCGTGGCGCTCAGTTCTGGGACCGCGGCGCTGCACGCCGCAAGTTTTACCGCCAGACTAAACCCTGGCGACGAGGCTATTACAACGCCACTAACATTTGCCGCCACGGCGAATTGCATTTTGTACCAAGGCGCGACTCCCGTGTTTGCCGATGTTTCTCGCGACACACTGAACATAGACCCATCGGAAATAGCCGCCAAAGTCACTTCGCGTACCCGTGTGATCCTGCCGGTCGATTACGCGGGGCATCCTGGAGAGCTCAATACAATTCTAGAACTTGCGCAGCACCATGGATTGATTGTCATTGAGGATGCTTGCCATGCACTAGGCGCCGAGCAAGAACAGAAGCGGGTCGGTGGAATCGCCGATATGACGGTCTTCAGCTTTCATCCCGTGAAACATATCACTACGGCGGAGGGCGGGATGGTCGCAACCAATGATCCGGGGTTTGCCGAGACTCTACGCCGGTTCCGCAACCAAGGGATTTCCAGCGACGCAAGGCAACGCCAGAGTGCGGGCCAGTGGTACTACGAAATGGTCTCGCTCGGTTTTAATTATCGTTTGCCAGACGTATTGTGCGCGCTGGGAATTCAACAACTGACGAAGCTCGACTCGAATCTTGCTCGACGACGCGATATTGCCGCCCAATACACGGCTGCGTTCCGAGGTCTTCGCGGAATTCTTGTACCGACGGTCAGAGCAGGGATAAATCCTGCCTGGCACTTGTACCCAGTTCGTCTCAACTTGAACGAACTCTCGGTGGATCGGGCGGAAATTTTTCGTGCGCTGCGTGCCGAGAACATCGGCGTCAATGTCCACTACATCCCCGTACACTTGCATCCCTACTATCGTGATCGCTTTGGATACCGCGGAGGCGAATTCCCCGTGGCCGAGGATGCGTACTCGCGCCTGATTAGCTTGCCTATGTTTCACGGCATGACCGACCAGGACGTGGTAGACGTAATCACCGCGGTGAAGAAAGTGGTTGGATGCTACGAAGGGGTTCCGGCGGAGGTGATGTGAAGATAGTCGCAATCGTTCAAGCGCGCATGGGAAGCTCGCGGCTTCCTGGTAAGGTGCTACAAGACCTTGCCGGGCAGAGCATGCTGTTCCGGGTCGTCAACCGATTGCGAGCTTCGCGGCTGATCGATGAAATTGTGGTTGCGACTACGAGGGATGTGAAGGATGACGCCATCGTCGAAGAATGTGGTCGTTGCTCTGTGTCATTCTCACGCGGCGGTGAGAATGATGTGCTTGATCGTTATTATCGTGCCGCTCAATCGAACGGGGCCGATGTTGTTGTTCGAATCACTTCGGATTGTCCACTGATTGATCCCACTGTCACTGACAAAACGATTCAGGCTTTCTTGAAGGAGCGGCCCGACTTCGCTTCCAACGCAATCATTCGAACCTACCCACGTGGACTCGACACAGAAGTGATCTCGTGTACTGCGATGGCTCGTGCGTGGCAGGAGGCGCGCCAGCCTTATGAACGCGAACATGTGACGCCGTATATTATCGAAAATCCGGCTCAATTCCGGCTCTTATCTGTAACCGGAAATGAGGACTTCAGTTGCTATCGATGGACTGTGGATACGCCTGAGGACTTGGCGTTCGTTCGAGCAATCTATTCTCGCTTTCGATCCGCTGACATTTTTTCTTGGCACGAAGTGCTGGAGTTGCTTGAGCGTGAACCTGGGCTGATCGACTTAAACCGATTGGTTGTGCAAAAGGCTTTGCATTGATTTTGGTTTTGAGGAGTTCTGGTTGAGCGCAGGAACCCTTCTGATCCGCACGGATGCGAATACTGCAATCGGTACAGGGCATGTAATGCGTTGTATTGCCTTGGCGCAAGCTTGGCTGGACGCAGGAGGCAGAGCGGATTTCACGATGGCAGAAAGCACAGCCGCGATCCGCGCGCGAATTCAGGCCGAATCTTATGATGCCTTCACTATAGCATCGGAGCCTGGCTCGCCCGACGACTTGCGGCAAACGATCGCTCTCATGCGGCAGGGCAAATATGAATGGATCGCCGTCGACGGCTATCAGTTCGGCGGAGAGTATCAGCGTGGTCTAAAGGCAGCCGGCTTCAAAATTCTTTTTCTGGACGACTATGGACATTCGGATCATTACTCTGCGGATCTCGTCCTCAACCAGAACATATCTGCCGTTCCGGAACTCTATGCTAACCGGGAGCCACAGACTCGGCTTCTTCTCGGTCCCAGATACGCGCTGCTGCGTCGCGAGTTTAGCGCTTGGAGCAGTTGGCAACACACGATCGTATCGGTCTGCCGGCGTGTATTGATCACGATGGGGGGTAGCGATCAGGCAAATGTCACAGCAATTGCGATTGAAGCCCTTGATTTGGCCAAGATCGAGGAACTTGAGGCAACGGTGATCGTGGGCGGTAGCAATCCCCACCTAGATGAGCTAAAGGACCTAGTAGCGCGGAGCAGGCAAAAGATCACGCTCCTCAAGAATGTCTCAAATATTGGAGAGCTGATGGCGGCGGCTGATATTGCGATTTCAGCGGCTGGGACGACGTGTTGGGAACTGTGCCTGCTTGGTCTTCCCGCCTTGCTAATCGATTCAGCTGACAATCAGACTGCTCTCGCGAAGGAGCTTCACAGGAGAGGGTGTGCCATCCATATAGGTGACAGGACGATCCTTTCGTGGACGATTGCGGAAAAGCTGGAGGCTTTGGCCGAGAACTTATTCCAGCGACAACTCCTATCGAAGGCCTCGCGACAGCTAGTGGACGGTAAGGGTGCAATGCGAGTAGTGTCCGTACTTCGCGGAAAACCTATCTTGCGGCTTCGTCCACTGCGGAGCGATGATCGTCGTTTATTGTGGGAATGGGCCAATGATCCGGAAGTTCGGTCGGCGTCGTTTTCTACTGAAGCGATTCCATGGGAGACTCACGTGGCTTGGTTTGATGAGAAGCTGAGGGCCGCTCAGAACTCGAAGTCGACAGATGTGATATTTATCGCCGAGGATGAGGAATCAAATGCGCTAGGCCAGATCAGACTTGGCACGCGGGTGGACGGTGACTGGGAAGTGGACGTGAGTGTCGCCAAGCCGATGCGAGGGCTCAGGCTAGGGACTGAGCTCATTGAGCGCAGCCTCCAAGAGATCTATTCAAGTTATGGCACAGCTCGGGTTCATGCGCTTATAAAACCCGAAAGTATAGCGTCGTTGAAATCCTTCGAGCGTGCGGGCTTCCGCAGTGCCGGAACGCATCACGTCCAAGGGCATGAGGCAATTCATCTGATATACGAGAGAATCTAGATAGTGCCGACCCATGAGGGATATCTCTAGACAAAAGGCATACTTAGTTTTGGGCTGCAAGCCGTGGAATCGGACCTTGTTTGACGAGAAACTGCGACGCTTGCCCGGAAAGTGGAAGTATTTCGGCTCGCCCCGCGAGTTCTCCGTGAAGTTGTTAAAAAGAATGTGTCCTCGGTATGTCTTTGTTCTTCACTGGTCATGGAAAGTTCCTGATGAAATTGTGAGTCAGTTTGAGTGTGTCTGCTTTCACATGACGGACGTCCCTTTCGGCCGGGGAGGGAGTCCACTACAGAATCTGATTGTCCTAGGCCGGCGCGAAACGAAGTTGACAGCACTTCGCATGACCGGAGATTTCGATGCGGGTCCAGTTTACTCAAAGGAAAAGCTGTCACTGGATGGGGGCGCCGAAGAAATTTATCTCCGCGCCGGGAGATTGTCGGCGGAGATGATCGAACGTATTATCCGGATTGAACCCATGCCGACACCGCAGAGGGGCAAAGCTGTGAACTTCAAGCGACGGAAGCCGGAAGAGAGCGAGATTCGAAGTCTGGCAAATTTGGAAACACTTTACGATTTCATTCGGATGCTCGATGCCGACGGATACCCTCGAGCATTTCTCGAACACGGTGGCTTCAGGTTTGAATTCGGACGGGCAGCCCTCTATCACGGCCGGATTGTGGCCGATGTGAAGATCAGTGAGACGGGCGCGCAGGGGAGTCGTAAGTGAGAGTCCTTGTGATCGCGGCGCATCCCGACGACGAGATTCTTGGGTGTGGTGCGACTGCGGCCCGCTTGGTGAATGAAGGTCATGATCTCGTATTTGCCATTCTTGGCGAAGGCATAACCTCACGCCACGCAAATCGCTCGGACGCAGATGCAAGCGATTTAGCGGCTCTGCGTCAACAGGCGCGTGCAGCCGCTGCGAAAGTCGGAGTCAAGGATCCTATTTTCCGCGACCTGCCCGATAACCGCCTTGACACAATACCTTTGCTGGAAGTGGTAAAGATTGTTGAAGACCTCGTCGAGCAGTTGCGACCGGATGTGATTTACACCCACCACGGTGGCGATCTGAATGTTGATCATGGCGTTTTGAATCGTGCCGTGCTGACGGCGACACGCCCCGTACCAGGAAATCCGGTCAAAGAGATCTATGCATTCGAAGTAGCTTCGTCGACAGAGTGGGCATTTCAACGCATCGAGCCGTCATTTCGGCCCAATGTATTTGTTGATATCACGAACACAATCGAAGCCAAGATAGAAGCTATGGGTTGCTATGGCGGCGAGGCCCGAAAGTTTCCTCATCCCCGATCGCCTGAGGCTCTGCGAGCGATCGCGATGCGTTGGGGCAGTGTCGCAGGATGTGGCGCAGCAGAAGCGTTCGAGCTAATACGTTCTGTACGCCTGAGATCGGATTAATAATGGTATCCGAGATTGAAATCGGCAACTGGGTCATCGGGCCCGGCCACCCGACGTATGTGATCGCAGAGGTTTCGGCGAATCATGGGCAGAAGTTCGAGCAAGCCGTTGCGATTCTTCGTGCGGCGAAGGATGCTGGCGCAGATGCCGTCAAGTTGCAGACTTACACCCCCGATACGATGACGATCGCCTGTAGCCGGCCCGAGTTCTCTATTAAGGGCACACTCTGGGAGGGACGCAAGCTCCACGAACTCTACTCTGAAGCATATACACCATGGGAATGGCAGCCTCGACTGCAGGAGATTGCCCTCGAGTTAAAGATCGAGTTGTTCTCGTCTCCTTTTGACGCCACGGCAGTCGAGTTTTTGGAGTCCATGAAGGTACCGGCTTATAAGCTCGCGTCGTTCGAGTTGGTGGATCTTCCACTGATACAAAGAATGGCCAAAACAGGAAAGCCGTTGATCATCTCTACGGGCATGGCAACCCTCGATGAGATTGATGAGGCGGTTCAGACGGCGCGAACCGCGGGAGCGACTCAGATAGCGTTGCTGAAATGTACCAGCGCCTACCCCTCTCCCGCGGAGGAAATGAACTTGCGAACAATTCCCGACTTAGCCCGCCGGTTCGGAGTGCCCGTAGGGCTATCGGATCACACGCTCGGAATGGCCGTGCCTGTGGCAGCGGTAGCACTAGGTGCCTGCATTGTGGAAAAGCACATTACGTTGTCACGCGCGGATCCGGGTCCCGACAGCGCATTCTCACTTGAGCCGCACGAGTTCAAAGCGACAGTGGATGCCATTCGCATCGCAGAAAAGGCGATGGGTACGGTTCACTTCGGATTCAGTCCGCACGAGGAGAGCAACCGCGTCTTGCGGCGTTCGCTCTTTGTTGTGGAGGATGTGAAGCAAGGTGAATGTTTCACAAACAAGAATATCCGCGCGATTCGGCCGGGTCATGGACTGCATACAAGATATTTGGCTGACGTGCTTGGGTGTCATGCCACGTGCGATATCGAACGCGGGACTCCGCTTCAATGGGAATTGGTTGACCGGCAATGAGGATCGTCAGCCCTCTGCTGAAGACTGTCGTCTATCCCGCGCTATCGAGGATTGGCGCTTTTCACTTCGGCTCCGACGCGGGGCTCGCCGTCATCACCTATCACGGCGTCATTCCTCCCGGATATAAATCGATCGATGCTGCGTTCGATGGAAACCTCATTAGTGCCGCGACGCTTCGCCGTCAAATACAGCTGCTGAAAAAACAATACTGCCTCGTGTCCCCTGAACAGGTGCTTGCGTTTCTCGAAAATGGGCAGAAGCTACCTTCGAGAGCCGTCCTTTTAACATGCGACGACGGGTTGCTGAATTGCGTGATCGACATGCTGCCGGTCTTGCAAGGGGAAGATGCTAAATGTCTGTTTTTCGTGACCGGCGCCTCCGCTCGAGAGATGCGGACGATGTTGTGGTATGAGGAGCTCTTTTTGATCCTCCTGCGCGCTCGCTCGGGTCCATTTCGAGCATCATGCGACGAATTCACTTTAGAAGACAGTCTCGGAACTCCCGAACAGCGACGTGCAGCATGGTGGAGGTGCGTACGCCTCCTGTCCCAAGTCGGTCCGGATGTTCGGGCAACGATTTTCTGCAAATTGCGAGATGAGCTCGGGTGCTCATTGGCAAAGTCTAATTTCGAGAATCCAGTCATGTGCCGGCGATACGGGCTGATGGTCAGTGAAGAACTAAAACAGTTGGTATCTGCTGGCATGACCATTGGGGCTCACACGGTTACTCATCCCATACTGCCGCTTCTAGACAAGGAGGCAGCATACCAAGAGATTGCCCAGGCGCGAACGATGCTCACAGCGGTCCTGGGGGTGGAGGTGTGGGCGTTTGCGTATCCGTTTGGAGACCCCCAGTCAGTCAGCGAGGAAGTTGTTGGTACGGCAGAGCAAGCGGGCTATAAGGCTGCATTCTTGAATTATGGGGGAGGCCTGGGGTGCAATTTGCCTCGCTACGCTCTGCCCAGAATTCATGTGACCAACCAAATGAGGCTAGCGGAATTTGAAGCCCATGTTTCGGGATTCTATGCACGGCTGCAAAATTACAGAAGAACCGGCTCTTTGTGATTGGGTAGTATTACGTATTCACGAGAAAAAAGTGGGCGAGCCTTTGCGAGTCGCGGTGCTGGAAACGATTCCGGAAGATACCAAGCTGCAGACGCAATGGAATGATTTGGTCCTGCAGTTGGATGATCCTCAGGTGTTCTACACGTACGAATGGTCCCTCGCGGTGAAGCGTGCATACGGAACCTCGCTTAATCCATTGCTGTTTCTGGCCTATGACGAAGCTGATGTGCTTTGTGGGTTAGTCTCACTCGCTGTCGATGACAAACAGCATCAGGTGACGTTCTTGTGTGCCACAACGGGCGATTACTGTGATTTCCTTGCCCTGACCGACCGCAAAAGCCAGTTCGTATCAGCGGTTTTGGAGAGTTTGCGGGATCGAGGTATCGTTGATATCACTCTGACCAATTTGCCCGCTGATTCGACGACGGTCGCAGCATTTGAAGAGCATTCTGCGAAAAACGGCTATTACTGGTTTACTCGTACCGCGTACATTTGCGCCCAGGTCGTATTGGAACGTATCGAAAGACGTTCCTCTGACGGTAAGCCCCTTCTCCCAGGAAGAAAGATGGTGCGGCGCTCCCTGAGTGCAATGAGCGGCGAGTCGCCTGTGCGACTCGATCATGCGTACAACTGGGATTCAGTGGCTACTTTTTTCCCCGAGTTTGTGCGAGCGCATATCGAGCGCTTTACCGCTACAGGACGGATCAGCAATCTCGCGAGGCCTGAGCGGCAACGGTTTCTAACGGAATTGGCAAAACTCTTAGGAGATTCCGGATGGCTGGCGCTGACTCGAATGATGAGCGGCGATAGAGTGCTCGCGTGGAACTACGGGTTCCATTTTGAGGGTACGTGGTTTTGGTACCAACCAACTTTCGATACCCAGATGGAGCGCTACTCTCCAGGGTTCTGTTTGCTTTCAAAGTTGATAGAGCAAGCGGCGGAAGATCCAGCGCTACGAATAGTAGATCTGGGATTGGGCGATGAGGAGTACAAAGAGCGATTTGCGAACCAAAACCGGAGAACGCTCTATGTGACACTGAGAAGATCTCTGCGCAGGCACCTCAAAGAAGTTCTGCGTTACCGAGCTACCGAAGCCATCAAGATCTCACCGCAATTGGAGCGCTCGGCTCGTAAGGCCTGGTCTGGGCTGCGTGCATTGGCGGACAAGAACAAGACATGAAGACCGTCCGCCGTGGGTTGCACAGCGGTCACCTTGAGTCGGTGATTTAGCAATTCACCAGCGATTTCTGCTATCAGAGATTTTGGGGGCACATGGACGGTGCGAATTGTGGGGCTATCGGGTTCTAGGGCCTACAACGTACGATAGTTGAAGGCTTTAGTGAGTTGCGGATTCGCGGTGGACTGCTGAGTGCTGACGAGAAAAACAGAGACTCCAAACGTTGCTGCAAAAGTTTCCGGGGCAGTTTCCGATCAGAATGCCCTCGCAGAAAGCAGGCACGCGAATTTCAAGACCGAGATGGGGCGAATCTCGCGCCAGTCCAGCATAGCCTTCGCCGGCACGATCTTCACTGCCATTGTCGGCTATGGTTTCAAGATCTATTTAGCACGTTTTCTCGGGGCGGATGCTCTTGGGCTCTACGCGTTGGGCATAACAATCATCAGTTTTCTCGGAATCGTGAATATTCTGGGAATTCCGGAATCAGCTGTGAGATTTGTCGCGGAGTACTCCGCTGGCAAGAAAATTCCTCAGTTGAGAGCTCTGTTATGGAACGGCTCGTGGATCCTTGTCGCGACCAACCTGGTGTTCGGGGCAGTTCTACTCAAAGTGGGCCCATGGATCGCTCTTCACGTTTATCATGCTCCGCAACTTGAGCGCTATCTGCCCCTTTTCGCTGGTGTCATGTTTCTGTCTGCACTGAACCACTTCTACGGAAATGTGATGACAGGCTATCGAGAAGCGGGAAGGCGAAACATCATTTCGAAGTTCATTGCGAGCCCGACTTCAATCGCTGCAACCGTGTTGCTAGTTACATTCGGTTATGGCTTAGGTGGCTATCTCGTCGCGCAGGTTCTGAGTGCCTTTTGTATTTTGGCATTGCTGGTTTATTGGGTTTGGCGACTCACGCCCCGGGAGGCGCGGTCCTTGGATCTCCATCGTCTGGGGATGGGGCGCGAAGTGTGGGTATTTTCCGCTGCGATGTTCGGAATCGGATTGATGCAGTTCCTGATGGTTCAGACGGACCGCGTTGTACTTGGGATGTATCGTGGGGCCCGCGACGTGGGGATCTATTCGGTCGTGGTTTCGATGATTGCTTACGAGACGATTTTCCTGCAGTCCGTCAATCAGATTTTCGCTCCCGTTATAGCTGATATTCATGCGCGGAGCGAACGTGAGGTCTTGAGTCGCTTATTTCAGACGCTCACAAAATGGATCCTAGGGCTGACCCTTCCTCTCGCAACGGTTGTCATCTTATATGCGCCTGCAATCATGCGAATGTTTGGTAAGGATTTTGAGGCGGGCTGGCCGGCGCTCGTGGTTGGAACTTTTGGTCAACTCGTCAATTGCGGAGTCGGCTCGGTCGGTTTTCTGTTACTAATGTCGGGGCACGAGCGCCGGTTGGTTCGTGTGCAAATGGTCATGGCTACGGTAATGGTCATCCTATGCTTCAATCTGGTGCCGCGCTGGGGAGCGCTGGGCGCGGCTGCCGCAGCCGCGATCACGAATGCGGGTATGAACCTTTTGAACCTTATTGAGGTCCGCAGAGCTCTTAAACTCTCGCCTTACAACTGGAGCTATTTGAAGCTGCTTCCTCCAGTTGGTGGTGCCGCGCTTGTGGTGTTGCTCCTCAGAAGAAGTTCCACTTTCGGCGGTGCACAACTGCTGGCAGCCGCTACGGCTTTAGTGCTCGCTTACATGGTATTTGGCATCGTGGCATTTTGGACAGGTCTGGATGCCGACGATCGGTTGATTACGAACGCGATTGCCACCCGTTTGCGCAGCACGTTTTCAAAAACACGCTCAGGCTCTTGAGGTTGATGCCTGCAGCCTACTTATGTGCTTACCGCCCCAAAACATTATCGATTGCGGGCCTTGAACCTACAGAGGGCGCCTGTTGACGAAAATTGTCGAAGGATTTCCACGGGTTCTGAGTGGTTGATAGAAAGGCTGAGTTTCCGGTGGCCTCACGATGTTATATCCTCGACTGTTTCCAAGAATAGCGCTTGGCGTGTGTCTCGCGGAATCATTGCGCGGGACTTCGACCTACCAAGCCGATCGAGGTGCGCATTTGCCCGACTTGAGAGAAGTGCCTCTCCCGGCCGATTTGTGCGCGGCAGTTGAAAACAAATACAGGTCGCATTTCTCTGGAATTGAGGAATTGCTGGTATTTGTTTTAAAAGACTTAGCGAGCGACAGCGCAATCACTGCGGATGAAACGGAGCTGCATCTGATCGACGAACGGCTAAGAGATCTCGGATATCTTTAGAGCTGTGCTTTGGCTGACCTCTGCTGGAGCGTGGCCCTCCTGAGCCCATGCAAAACGTTATCGATGTAAATCGGCAAGGCAAAGAACGGCTTCACCCCTCCTTAACCAATCCCAATTGGCTCGTGCTACGAGAACGTCGCGAAATCTTTCGGAAATGGCTCAACGGTATAGTAGGGGGGAGCTTAAGCGTGCTCGACGTGGGTGGGCGCATTCAGCCGTATCGTCCGCTTCTTTCAGGACGCATCGCACGATATTGTGCAATCGACTGCCGTGACGGTCCACTTGTGAATGTGCTGGCTCGCGGCGAAGCAATTCCTTTCAGGACCGGACAATTTGACCTTGTGATCTGCACGCAGGTGCTCGAATACGTTACGGAACCTCAGATTCTGATTTCGGAACTGCATCGCGTTTTGAAAGCCGGCGGGTATCTTTTGCTAAGTGCTCCTGCCGTCTTTCCGCGCGACTCCGACCATGATCTTTGGCGCTTTATGCCGCAGAGTCTGCGCTTCTTATTGCGGGGTTTTGAGGGGGTGCAGGTCGTGGCCGAAGGCTCAAGTCTCATCGGCTTTTTTCGCACGGTCGCGGTCTATACGGCCATGTTCGTTAGGCCAGCGTTGCTACGGAGGATTTTGGAAGTGACACTCATTCCAGCACTGAACATTACCGGATCGGTTCTCGAGTCAATTGTGTCGACGAAGAACGACCAGTTCTCCCCTAATTTCAGCGCTCTGGCAAAGAAGTAGTAGCTTGCTCGAGCTTTTGGTTATGAGATATTCATGAGCGATTCGCGATTAATTGCAATGGTGCTATCGAGATGAGCTGGGGCAGAGCGTTTTTTCGAACGTTACGCGATCTTGTTCCTGTTTCCGGTCTGCTTTTCAATCGTCCTATCGTGCTATTCCAAAGTGATGATTGGGGACGGGTTGGTATACGAGACGCTGAGGGTTTCGAATGTTTACAGGCAGCGGGTCTTGGTTTGGGCCAACGACCCTACGACTTTTATACGCTGGAAACTGCAAATGACGTTTCGGAGCTTAAGGCAACGCTCGAGAGACACCGTGATTCGCTGGGCCGGCATCCGTGCCTCGAGATGAACTTCATCTTAGGGAATCTTGACTTCGGAAAAATGGAAGCGGACTCGTGGCGGAGGATTCACACCCTGCCGTTGGCCAACGGGCTTCCTTGCGGGTGGGCGCGGCCGGGATTGACTGAAGCATACCGCTTAGGAATTGCGGATGGAGTATTTCACCCGGCATTGCATGGAATGACCCATTTCTGCCGCCCACAAGTGGAAAGAAGTCTTCTGGAAGGAGGCGAACGCACAACGCTGCTGAAGACTCTCTGGCAGGTTGGTACGCCGTATATACACTGGCGAATGCCCTGGGTTGGCTATGAGTATTGGTCCCAGGAGAATCCGCCTGAAGAGCGTTTTTTGCCGAAGCGTTTGCAGCAGCAGTTGATTGGTGAGGCGGTTGGCGCTTTTGCCAAGATGTTTTCGATGCTTCCGCATTCTGCGTGTGCCCCCGGTTATCGTTCAAACGAAGATACGGTGCGCGCCTGGTCTCAGCACGGAATAAATGTGGTTCAGAATGGACCCGGTGCGCTGGTCCCTCCGTACTTCGATCGCAACGAGGTGCTTCATCTTTCGCGTAATGTGGAGTTTGAACCCGCCGTGCATGGGAACTTCTCACTGCAAGCCTGCCTGCGCGCAGCTGAGAATTGCTTCTTGCAAGGAGTCCCAGCCGTCGTCTCCATCCACTCGATCAACTTCCACTCGACGGTCCGAGACTTTCGCTCCCGCACACTCCAATTCCTCGAGGGCTTTCTGGGCACATTAGAGGAAAGATACAAGGATCTGATGTACCTGCATAGCACGGACCTCTATGAGCTGGCACAAACAGGAACTTGCAAAACGCCCGATGGGAAGGCACAGGTTGAGGTCCTCATGAAGAAATTCAGAAAAACAAAACCTCTGGTTCACACGGTTGCATAAAGTGCGCACGCGGAAATCAGTCCTACTAGTCACCGTCGATTGCCTGCGTGCCGATCATGTTGGGTTCATGGGTTACGAGCGCCCAACAACGCCATTCCTTGACTCTCTGGCAACCGAGATCTGTATCGTTCCAACGGCCATTGTTGCTGGCGTCCCCACTTATTTCTCACTACCCGCAATCCTTGCGTCGCGTTCACCACTCTCACTAGGGCGCGATGTACTCGGGTTGGCTCCCGGCGAACCTACGCTGGCGAGTGCCTTGCAGAGCGTTGGTTATGCGACGGGTTGCTTCACCGCAGCGAACCCATACATCTCGCCGCGCTTCGGATACGAACAAGGATTCGATAAGTTCCGCGACTTTCTGGAGAATGATGTCGCGGCCAGTGCTGGGGAAGAGGCGAATTCCAACACTTCCAGCCTGGCTAGCCGCATCAACCGCGCGATGCGGAAGACTCGTCCCGCCATGGGGCCTCTCCGCAGAATTTATGACGACCTTTACTTTGAGTATTGCCAGCGTGTGACGCCGGTCGCTCCCTCACTCGAGTCTCTGCGCCGGTTTCCTTCAGCTGACGTGATCGTGGACCACGCAATCGACTGGATTGCCTCTCTCAGAGATGCGCCGTTTTTCCTTTGGCTGCACTTCATGGACCCGCATTCGCCTTACTATCCCAAGCACGCCGCGCTCTCCTCTCTCGGGCGTGTAGCGGTCACTCCGAAGCGAACGCGGTATATCAATTCCTATTGGAACCGCTCAGATATCGACGCCAGAAGGCTCCGGAAGTACCGGGGAGAAATCATCGACTTTTATAACGCAGGCGTTCGTTGGGTGGATGAGCAACTGAAGCGTCTAATCGGATTTCTGGAACCCTCGAATAGATGGCAAGACTGCATCTTCGTGCTCACCGCCGATCACGGCGAAGAATTCCTCGATCATGGTCAACGCTACCATGCGCCCTCTCACTTGCCGGAGGAACTCATTCGCGTTCCTCTATTATTGCGTTTTCCAACAAGTGAACTGCCTCAACAGGGGAGCTCGCCTTTCAACCTGATCCATCTTCCACCGACGTTGTTAGAACTCGTCGGAGTTGAGGCTCCTGTGGAATTTCAAGGACGAAGCCAGCTTAAAAGGTTATTTTCCGGACAGGATTTCGATGGGCCGGCAATCTCAGAGTGCATCGCTGGCTGCACGAATCCATTACGGCTGGAAAGTAGGAGTGCTTCCAGGATTCTGTCGATCAGAGAGTCGCGATATAAGCTCGTTCTGGATTTCAGCAGTGCCACCGAGAAATTGTATGATCTTCAATCCGACCCAGGAGAGCAGTCACCGCTTCCTAAAACGGTGGAGACGGGCGTGCGTCGTCGCCTGCTTGAGGTTTCCCGACAGCACCTGCGCCAACTCATTGAGCATCGCGACCCAAGAGCCCGCGTGCGGGCTCGCTTGCGCGAACTTCAGCTAGAATGGCCGAGATCTTCAGAGAGCGTTCGGGAGGTTTGATCCACTCGGATATCAGGAGAGGAGTGTAGAGTTCTTCCTACTCGTAATCGACTTGAAGCATGAACCCAATTCGCCTGCTCGTAGATAGCTTTGCTGACGCGGACGAGTTCAATGCGCAAATGACGAATGCGCGAGAGATCGTCTCGCGCCTTGATCCAGAGCGTTTTCACGTCTCTATGTTTCTCTGCGGGGAGCCCCATTCCATCTTGGCGGGCAGATCTGGTACACGCTTCATTCACTTGAAGCAACGCGGACAAACGTTCAGGATCTTTCCCGAATTCATGTGGGGACGCCACGACATTCTTTTTTATTTGAAAGCGTCACCGGCAGCTAAGTTCTATCTGCATTTACGGACTGGATCGCCTCGTCGCTCGGTGGTAATCGGGAGTGTCGAATCTCAGTCTGATCTCTTTCAGGATGAAACAGTCAAGGAGGAGCAGATTCGTTTGTGGGAACGCACCATCTTGAGGGCCGACTTCCTTTTCAGCAATTCGTCTTCGGTTCGAGCCAGCTTGCAGAAGCACTACGGCCTCCAGAGCGAGGTAATTCCAACGGGTGTCAATACGAAGATCTTCACGCCTGACTGGGACAGGGCACCAAATCCACGGCCCCAAGTGCTATTCGTGGGTTCTCTGCGGCGATTCAAGGGCCCGCAATTGTTGGTCGAAGCTGCTTCACGTTTTCCCGAGGCTGATTTTGTGATCGTCGGAAACGGTCCATTGGCGCCAGAGCTTCGACGGCAGGTACATGATCGACGGCTCGCCAACTGCGAACTTACAGGAACCCTTTGTGGCCCAGACTTGTTGGCTCGGTATCGTCAAGCGGATATTTTCCTGTTTCCTTCCCACTGGGAGGGCTCACCCAAGGTGATCCTGGAAGCGGCAGCTTGTGGCTTGCCTGTTCTGGCTCGCAGTGATTATGAACCTGAGACTGTTCTTCATGGGCGAACTGGTTATCTGGGCGCGAGTGCCGTCGAACTTCTTGAGTTCCTGGGAACTCTACTCGCGAACGCTGAACTGAGACGAAAGATGGGTAGGGCGGGACGCGAGCTTAGCGAGTTATTCGATTGGGACCCGATAGCGCGGCGCTGGGAAGAGGTATTTCTCCGTGAGACCGCTAAGCTGCGAGGCCAGTCATGAACGGCACTGAAAAGGGGCTCTCTGACCGACAGCTGCATGTTCTGACTTTAACTCCCTTCTATCCGCATGAGTGCGACGAGGCAGATGGCTGCTTTATTTCGGAGCCTCTTGCCGCACTTGCTCAAGTGGGTATCGCGAACACTGTACTGGCATTGCAGCCCTTCTACAGAAAGCAATTGCGGACAGCACGAGCCGGTGTGCCGGCCGAGTGGCTGCACTACATCTCGTTACCGGGTAATATTGGACTTCCTACGGCCGGGTTCTTTGCATTTGCTAGTATCGTGGGCCGGATCCGCGAACTGCATCGCAAACAGCACATCGACGTGATTCATGCCCATGCACCTTTTCCCGCCGGGCATGCGGCCATGCTCCTTGGAGTGGAACTGGAACTTCCTTACGTGGTTTCCGTTCACGGTCTTGACGCTTTTTCCAGAGAGCATGTTTCCGGACGGGTCGGCCAGTGGTGCGCTCGAATCGCGCGCCGCGTTTACCAGGCGTCGAAGCGAGTGATCTGTATCAGTGAAGCTGTTCGCAAAAATGTGTTACAGGAAATGGGAACGGAGTGTAGGACCTCGGTTGTTTACAACGGAGTAGATCCACACTTATTTTCGCCCGACGATACAAGTGCCTGTCAGGATTTGACGGTTTTGTCTGTAGGCAACCTTATTCCAACAAAAGGGCATGATGTTCTAATTCGTGCTCTCGCGGCAATTGCACCGGAATTCCCAAAACTCCGGGTGCAGATCATCGGAGATGGCCCCGAGAAAATACGACTGCAGGAGTTGGCCCAACAACTTGGAATCAGCGATTGCGTGCGGTTTCTTGGCCGACAATCTCGCACCAAGATTGCGGAAGCCATGCGCACCTGCACAGTTTTCGCGCTTCCCAGCAGCTATGAGGGGCTGGGTTGTGTCTATTTAGAGGCCATGGCCACCGCTAAGCCGGCGGTCGGTTGCCGTGAACAAGGTATTGCAGAGATCATTTGCCAAGGCTCGAGCGGATTTCTGATCGGGCCTGGAAATGATAGAGAACTGGCTCTGGTTTTGGGAATGTTGCTCCGCGATGAACGCCAGCGACGCAACATTGGCATTACCGCGCGAGACACTATCCTTGACAGATTCACCCTAGAGCAACAGGCAGAAAATCTGGTTCGCATCTATCGAGAATCCGCGGTATGAAGCAGCGCCTCGCTATCATCACGGAAATCATCGCTCCATACCGAATTCCTCTTTTCAATGCACTCGCTGAGATTCCAGAAATCGATTTGCATGTCATTTTCCTCGGTGAGACAGATCCTAACCTTCGCGAATGGCGTGTTTACAGGGAGGAAATCAGATTCTCTTTTGAAGTGCTCCCTTCATGGCGCCGACGCATCGGTAAATACAATGCCCTGTTGAACGCTCGAATGGGGGCCGCCCTAACGCATGCGCGACCGGTCGCTATTCTTTGCGGCGGTTACAGCTATGTTTCGTCGTGGCAGGCATTACTTTGGGCTCGCAAGCATCGTGTCGCGTTTCTCCTGTGGTCAGAGAGCAATCGTCAGGATCAACGTCGCTATCTTCCTGCGGTCGAGTGGCTAAAGAAGCAATTCTTGCATCGCTGCGACGGCTTCGTGGTTCCCGGCCAGTCGGCGTTTAAATATGTAAACGCTCAAAAAATCCGGAATCAGCCGATTTTTGTCGCTCCGAATGCCGTCGACAATAGACTTTTCTCCAACGCGGCGGAATTCGCTCGCAACAATGCCGACAGGCTTCGCCAGGAACTGAACCTGCCGCAGCACTACTTCCTTTTCGTAGGTCGTTTAGTACGAGAGAAGGGCGTCTATGAGTTACTGTCGGCATATACAAGCCTCAATCCCGACCTCCGACGGCAGTTTGGATTGGTGTTTGTCGGCGATGGTCCCTGTCGTCGGCAATTGCAGGAACTAGCCCACAATTTCTCAGGGCGGGCGGCTGGCATTGTTTTCGGTGGATTTGTGCAGAGAGAGCAATTGGGGGCATATTACGGGCTTGCTGAGGTTTTGGTGCTGCCCACCCACACCGATACCTGGGGGATGGCTGTGAATGAGGCGATGGCTTGCGGGTTGCCATTGATCGTCAGCGAAGCAGCCGGCTGTGCATCGGATCTTGTTCAGGAAGATGGCAATGGTGTGCTGGTCAAGCCCAGAGATGTCAGCGGTTTGGCATCCGCGATGAGCAGAATGGGGTGCGATGCCCATGTTCGTCGACGCTTGGGCCAGAACAGCGCTCGACGCATTTTGGACTACTCACCAGACGCATGGGCCAACTCTGTCGCTCATGCGATCCAGGAAGCTACGAGGCATTCATAGCCGGCATTTTCTCTTTCTTTTCCGGCCTTCATGCCAGAAAATGTGGCTGGTAGAATTCAAGCGCTAGGGTTCAAGCGGTCCATCGCACCCGCAACTCCACACGATTGGCATGAAGACTTGCAGCTCAACATGTTCTGAGGCTCTACTCTTGCTTCCCCAGGGGCAAGTATGACCGACAGAATTCCACGCAGCGTCGTGTTTGGTGCCATGGTGTTCGCTCCCATGTTCTTGGCGTACATCGCCTACTCGCGACCGTGGTATTTCACCAGCCAAACGTATTTGGGCGGCCTGATCTTATTGGAGTTCGTCATCGCTGCCGTGTGGATGTATCGCCGGGTGTTCTTTCCTGTACTTATCATGGTTTTTCTGCTGGCGGGCGTGAATCTTCCCGTGGGCACGGTGTGGACAGCCGCGCGCTGGCTATTCCTGGCCATCGGAGCCGTATTCGGACTGTTTATCACGATGAGGGAGCATCGTTTTCACTTCGGTCTGTTTCATTTGATTGCTGGTTTTTCGATTCTTACCGCTCTGCTTTCGGCAACGGTTTCGCGGTATCCCAGTGTGGCGCTTTTGAAGATTCTGAGCCTATTTTTGCTTTTCCTTTACGCTGCAACCGGAGCGAGAGTTGCCGTTACGGGGCGTGAAAACAGTTTCTTTGCCCGCTTGCTATTGGGATGTGAAGTCTTTGTCGCCGTCAATGCGATTTTCTATTCTGTCGGCATCGAAATGATGGGAAACCCAAATTCGCTCGGAGCTGTCATGGGTGTTGTCGGCGCGCCCCTTCTGCTGTGGGGAACCCTGGTCGCTGAACAGCGATCTGTGCGACATCGACGGGGAGCGCTCTTCGCAATTGCCATGTGCCTCGGCTTCGTCAGTCATTCACGCGCAGGGTTGGCCGCGGCCGTGGTGTCATGTGGGCTGCTGTGTCTGGCGTTGCGCAAATACAAGATGTTTATTGAGGGTATGGTGGTCCTCACGATTGTGCTGGCGGCAACGGGGATCTTCCGGCCTGAGTTTCTTACGTCGACCACCTCGTCGGTTCTGTACAAGGGAGCGGACGAACAGCGAGGGATTTTGGCCTCGCGGCAGTCTCCGTGGCACGCTGCGATGGACAATATTCGGGAGCATCCGTGGTTTGGCACTGGATTGGGAACAACCGCCGATGGTGGAGATCCCGCCGGAGAACATGCGTCGTTTTCGTCAACCGCCGCTGTGACGGCAGAGCACGGGAGCAGCTATCTCTCGATTACGGTAGGCGTCGGTACCATCGGATTGCTGCCTTTTGCAAGCCTATTACTCATATTGGCTGGCAGAATTTTCCACACTGTCTCCTGGATGTGCCAGCACCGCCTGGCTACACATCCAGCTGTGCCGCTGGCAACGGTCATGTTAGCGGGAATTATCCATGCTGCGTTCGAAGATTGGATGTTCGCTGCCGGAAATTATCTCTGCGTGTTTTTTTGGGTTATAGCCTTCGTGTTTATTGACGCATCTTCCTTCGTAAAAGTTCATGATTTTGCATTGTCTTGGCGTAGACATTCTGGAACCGCAGTATCGGCCGCAGTTCGTTCCAATTTCTGAACTCGCGTGAATTTATTCCGAATCTTCAGCCTAGACCTCACACAAAATTGCCGTCGGCCGCAGATCAAGTGCCTTGAGTCTCTTGCAAACCATTTCGTTGTACCGTGGATTAACGCACAGCAGAACGTCTGATATCGAGTGATTCCGTGCTTCGTCTGGAGATATGACAGGGAAAGGCCAATGGTTTCGGATCTGGCGATCGCGGTTATCGTCAAGGCCGCAAATAATGGCTGCTTTCGGCAGGTCGGTATAGGCATACAAGAGGCTAAAGACTTCTCCTGTTCCGAAAACCGCTATCTCTGGGTGCTGCTTCAGGAAAATATTTACTTCAGCGAAAAACTCTACATAGCGCTTTACGGAAGCAATTGATTGAGTTTCGAGGAAAGGAAACGCCTTTTCCTCGGCCGAAGTTTTTTGAAATCTGTGAAGACTAAAGTTTGAGACGAACTGATATCCGGCGAGCATGGCGAGTTGCTCGAGACCGACCTTTTTCCCGAATGCTTGTACGTGCTGCGTAGTGAAATGATGCAGGTGGTCAACGAAGAACAAATCGTAGCTGGGGACGTCCTGCATAGGTTGACCAATGATTACTTCCCCGCTCCCCTTCAGAGCTTTCGCAATCTCTTCAAGGAACAGCGTCGGACTCGGGACATGCTCGAGAACTCCAAATGCCACAATAGTGTCATATTGACCCTCGATATCAGTGCTGCAACCCGTGGTCACATGTAGTCCTTGCTGCTGGGCCCGCCATACAGCTGCCGCACTGAGATCGATGCCAGAGAAGTCCGCGTCCGGAAACGTTTCCACAAGCCTTCGCAAGAGACTACCCTGCCCACAGCCAACTTCGAGTGTTCTTCCCGAGAAAATTGGTTTAATCTTCACAATCCAGTCATGGATAAGCTGGCTTCGGGGAATCGGCCCTGTCGGAATGAAGAAAATATGCTCTTCGCCGGAATCGGTCGTATTTAGTTGATAAGCATTCGTGTAATGATCCTCGAGATCGTGAGAGTCGAAGCTTGCACCGGAACGAACAAGACCACAGTTCAGGCACATGATCTTCTTCAAACTTCGCGAAACTACTCTCGAGTCGCTCGTCATACCTCGATCGGTGTTGATCGAAGCGACAATTTCGTGTTCTGTGCAGCCACAAAGATCGCATTTTGATGGATCGTACGAAAGCGGCATGTCTTGGAATTCTAGCTCACACGAAGTGATGGGCTTGAGGCTTGCACCATTCGGCTAACTTGTGTGACGGTAAGGGCGAACGAAGCCATCTCGAATGCACCTCTTGATCAATGCGTTTGCTGCTAGCGCGGGCGGCGGTCTTACGTACATCCGCAACGTCATCCCCCTGCTTGCGATCACTCCAGTTCGAACGACAGTGCTGATCAACTCTCGCCTCCGCGATGAATTCCCTTGTCTGCCGAGCGTTGATTTCGTTCAACTGAATGCACCCATGCTTCGTCGGTTTTGGTATGAACAATCGAAATTACCGGAAGTCATTCGCCGATCTCACGCCGATGTACTGCTTTCAACGGGGAATTTCGCGTTACGAAAATCGCCGATTCCACAAATACTGCTATCTCGCAATTCTATCTACACCTGTCCGGATTATTACCATGATCTGAGGCTCCGGCACGAATATCGGGCGCTCTTGGATACATACCTTAGATCGATTCTGGCGAAAAAATCTATAACTTGGGCTGACGTGACTGTGGCTCCCAGCGAGTCCTTTGCGGCCGAGCTTAGAAGGTGGACGGGCAGGGACGTGGTCGCTATCTACCATGGGTTTGACCGAACGGCGTTTACTGCAGACCCGACCCCGTTCAGCGCCGAGGTTGGAGCCAAGCTGGATTCCGCAAAAGGCGCTTTGAAGCTGCTGTTTGTGAGTCACTACAATTACTACCGTAACTTCGAGACGCTGATCCGCGCGTTGCCTCTCCTCCGCCAAAAGCTGCCCCACTGTGACGTCAAAGTTCTACTAACCTGCTATCTGGCCGCCGGGATGAACCCAGGCGACTACCGTCCTGACACAGCCGCAGATTTGATCAAGAGCTTGGGCGTTTCCGATATGGTTGTGGAACTGGGACCCGTACCTTATCAGCAACTGCACCAGCTCTATTCTCGCTCCGACATCTATGTTACTCCCGCTTACACGGAAACATTTGCACACCCGCTGGTCGAAGCCATGAGCAGCGGCCTTCCGATCGCTGCTTCCGACATCCCCGTTCACAGAGAGATTTGCGGCAACGCGGCCGTCTACTTTCCACGTTTTTCTGCTCCGGAGCTTGCTGAGGCAATATCGCAGTTGGTCGCCCTGCCCGCTGAAATGAAGCGACTGGCATGCACCGGCTCGCAGAGGTCGCAATTGTTTTCCTGGAACAAGCACGTGGAAGAAATCCTGGAGTTAGCTGCGCGTCTTGTTGTGTCGCGCCATGCCGAATCCTAGATTCAGACAAATGCGGTTTCCCGCCCGAAAACCAAGTCAATTTCTTGCAGTCGCAGTGACCGCATAAAGCAAGATGACCGACAGTAAGAGTAGAGCCCAGGTCTCGTGAGGCATGACGACGGACTCCCATGTCCATGAGTTCGTCAATGAGGGAGGCAGCCGATCGTGAGATGCCAATCGTCCGAGTAGAGCAGCGCCGGGGAAGAAGAACGGAGACAGGAGAAGCAATCCGCAAAGCGCCAACAGTTCTGATGACCTCGTGAGTTCCACCAAACACCAGCATAGCGGAATGACGAGGATCGCTGCATCATAGAAACGGTGGTAGACAGGGAGAAGGGCGATCGTTGAAATTGCTCCGAGGGCTACAACTTCATGCCGCTGTTTCGATTTAAGAACCAAGAAAGTCCAAGCGCTGACAAGCACTCCAGTCACGACCAAAGCCCAAAAATTGGCGGAGTCCGTGTGGTGGGTAAGCGAAAAGAAGGGTACCTGCAGGTTTAGAAGCGTGAATCGGGCAGGGTTGTCTGACGCGAAGCTATCGATACTATTGCTGGTTACGAACGCTCGCGCGTTGCTCAGATATTCCTGCAACCATGTTGTGCCTCTGACAAATAGATAGAACACGGCGATGACATTCAAAGCGATTGTGCTTCCAAGCGCCACAACGAAAAGGCGCCAGCGGCGCTGAATAAGGTAGTAAAGCACTAGGAAGGACCCAAGTTGTGGTTTCAGGCTGCAGGCTAGACCAAAGAGAATGCCGGCAGTAGCATCCCGTTTTTGAATTGCTGCAGCGATTGCGACCGCGCAGAAGCCGACGACGAGGATGCTGGTGTTTCCATTGGCTATGCCCGTGTGAAAGGGTGCGAATGCAAGATATATTGCGACAAAGATGACGTTCTCACGCCACGATTCGGTTGATATTCCAACTAATACCCATACGGTGGCGGCAAATGACAGCAGCAAAACCAAAAGCCATAGAATCTTCGCAGTTTTCCAAGGGAAAGCGGCTACAGGAGCCATCACCACCAGTCCTCCCAGCGGCGGAGCGAGGTGAGTGCGGATATCGGTTACATCCAGACCAACGTGCGTTTGTTCTTTCCAAAGCGCGATGAAATGCTTTGGATCAGCCGGGCTCTTTCCCCTCAGCCAGAGTTTAGACGCAGTGTAGTTCTGAGAGAAATCGTTCCATTCGCTCGGATCTTGCAGATACCGCGCTGGACCTCGGCTTACAAATTCGGCGGCAGTCAGAAGAAGGAAACCCATAATCACAAGTCTGAGAATGCGAGGTGAAGGCGATTTCAGAGACCCAACCCTGGTCAGGCCGATATTCATTTCTGCTTCGCACAACGGCAGGCCTCGTGAAGAGACTCTGCCACTCTGATTTGCTGTGGTTCCGTCAACTGCGGAAAAAGCGGCAGGATGATGCTATGCGCCTGAGCGTGTTCGCCCTGCCTTAAGTTCGGGCAGCGAGTAGTCGGCTTACACGATGAATCTGAGCATCGCCAGGTGTTTTCCACCTGATAAGCCGGTTCAAGGTGGGCACACATAATCCCGCGGCGAGTCGCGATTCTATTATCCAGCAGTTCTTGCATCACTCGTTTCTGATCGCAGTGTTCGGGTAACCGCACACAATAGCTCTGGAAATTTGAGCGCGTCCATTCTGGTTCATTCGGTGTGACGATTCCTGGTGCTTCGGCAAGCAATCGATTGTAGACCGCAGCCATTCTTCGTCTTTGAAGAACCGTTTCTGGGAGCCTCTTGAGTTGCTCGCGTCCTACTGCTGCCTGGATATCGGTGAGGCGGTAGTTGAAACCTAGTTCTGGATAGGACTCAAACACTACCGTGGGCGACGAATGCCTGACGGTATCAGGCATACTCATCGCATGCTGCCTCCACAGTCGAAACTTACGATCCATATCTGCATCGCTTGTGGTCAGCATGCCTCCGTCGCCCGTGGTTAGAAGTTTTCGGGGATGAAACGAAAAGCATGCAACATCGGCATGTGGCTTTCCAATCTTCTCCCATTTCCCGTTCCACAGGATTTCGCTTCCGACTGCACAGGCCGCATCCTCTACGACCTTGACCTTGTTCTTGCTCGCTATATCCAGGATTGATTGAAGATCGCAGGGCATTCCCATCTGGTGAACGCAAAGGATCGCCCGAGTGCGCCCACTGATAGCCGCATCGATTCGTTGTGGGTCGATGTTGAATGTGCCGGGTTGAATGTCAACGAACACTGGCAATGCACCGCAGTATCGAATGCTGTTGGCCGTTGCGATATAGGAATGACTGACAGTAATGACTTCATCGCCAGGACGGACACCGGCTGCAAGTAGTGCGAGATGCAGGGCGGTTGTACCACTGGAGACTGCGCAGGCATGTTCAGCGCTTACGAACGCCGCGAATTCGTTCTCAAACGCCGCAACTTCTGGTCCTTGCGTGACCCACCCGGACAAAATGGCCCGTTCAGCCGCTGAGACCTCTTCGCGTCCTAGGGAAGGGCGCGCTACCGGAATGAATTCACTAGTCACGGGAGCCAAGTCTTACGAGGATAGTAAAGCAACCAAGGATTAGGCAGGGATAGCCTCTTTAAACTGCCGTTCCGCTTCCCACCAACTCACAAGACGACGGAGACCTTCTTCGATTGAGACGGAAGCACGAAATCGCAGAAGGCGCTTTGCTTTGGAAACGTCTGCCAATCTGCGAGGTACGGGATTCACTTTGCGTTCAGGGCCGTACTCAGGCGAGGCGCTGGACCTCATGATCTGCAACAACAAGTGAGCTAGATCATTCAGGCTTGTTTCGGCCCCACTGGCGACATTAAACACCTCATCTGAAAAGCTTGACTCCGCCGCCGCGATGTTCGCCCGCGCAATGTCTTCGGCAAATATGAAGTCCATCGTCTGGTTTCCGTCACCGTAGATGAGAGGACCTTTACCTGCTGCGATCCGTTCCATCCAGCGAACGAGGACTTCGGTATAGGCACCGAAAACATCCATGCGCGGTCCGTAGACGTTGAAATATCGCAGCGCTACGTACGGCAGGGCGTACATATCATGGAAACTGCGAAGTAGGCCTTCATTGAACGTCTTTGCGGCTCCATAAAACGTCCGATTGTGGTACGGATGATGCTGCTCTTGCGTCGGAAAATCGTCTGCCATGCCATAGACCGAGGCCGACGAAGCTGCAACCAGCTTCGACACTTTTGCCTGTGCAGCGGCTTCCGCCACATTGAAGGTGCCGTCAATTAGAACCTCTAACGCAAGACGTGGTTCTTCAGCGCATTGCGTGATCCGAATTGCTGCTTGATGAAACACGACATCGATACCGTGCATTAGTTCGGTGACTAACTTAGCATCCCGAATGTCACCCTTCACGATCGTCACGCGCCCATGGGCTATCGCCTTGGCAAGATTTTCGCGTCGGCCGCGAACAAAACTGTCGAGAACCACGATCTCGCGGACGTCTCTCTCCACTAATTGATCGGCGATATGGGAACCGATCAACCCCGCTCCGCCGGTAATCAGAACGCGCTGGTTCTTCATGCCGATGCCCCCACCTGAATGAATGGAAACCCCGATTCTATCAAGCCGAACGCCCAATCCGTTCCTGCAAGTTTGAAGAATTACTTGCCTCAATGTCCTGACGAAGTTTGGCCATACTCACACCCTTGAGTGTCAACAGGCAGGCTCCTGCCACGATATTCGCCACATACACCCACGCATGAATTACAACTGTGAGCGCGAGTGCGCTGCTGGCCGTTATACCTGTTAACTGGAATGCCTCCGTCCCAAACAGTTCGTAAGTTCCCAAGCCCCCCGGTGCAGCGGGAATCATCAGCCCTAATCCCAGGACAGCCGAAGCAACGATCGCCGATTTCAGGGACACACCTAAAGTCAGCGCGCCAGCCAAACCCCAGATAAGCACGGCCTCGGTAAACCAAATGCCAGCAGTCAACAGAAATAGCATGAACATTCGCTGCGCGGAGCTAACTGCGCTGAGTCCGTCCGCGAAGGAAGCGAATAGAGCAGAAGTTTTTTCCTCGAGCAAGCCCAGATGCAGAAATCGAACCATACGACGGGCATACCGAGCCACAGTTTGCGTCCGATAATGAAGCAAGATTACCGCCAGCATAGCTGCGCCAAAGATGACCGTCGCAGCTTGGAGCAGTTGTAAAACCCAGTGCGGAGGGTGGAGCGACCACGCTGCGAACAAAACCATTGCAACCAGGGCAAACCCGTCCAAAAGCTTCTCTAGCGCAAGTGTAGCCACCGTCCGGCTGCTCCCGGAGAGTCCGGTCTCTTCGCGTAACAACACACAACGCGCGATATCGCCAGCCCGTCCAGGCAGGAGAAAATTGGCCATGTTTGCGATGCCGAGAACCACAACACAATCTCCGAATCCTGGGCGCGAAGAAGCAGGGAAGATGAAGTACCAGCGCCATGCGCGCAAAGGAAGATTGGCGAAAAAGACTGCGATTGGAATGATTAGAAATGGTCCATTCAGGCGTCCCAAAGTATTCCAGGACTGCTTGAGATCAACCTGGCGGAGTACAAGAGCCACACACCCGAGGCCGATCAGGGCTCCAACAATCAGTATCTGAACACGGGCTCTACGTCCCAAATCGCCGCTCCACCGGGTCTGGACTAGCCTCTCTGGCGGATCTTTCTTCGAAGACCTCTTCAAGGAAGTAAGTGGGCCTGCGCCGCGCGGCTTCCAACGTTCTCCATAGGTACTCGCCCAGGACTCCCAGCATCATCATCTGTAGGCCTCCTAGGACGAGCACGACTACGATGAGGGAAGCCCAGCCCTGAACGGGCGTCTGCGTCCTGAGGCGCACGACAACAACGAGCAGCGCATAAGCGAAGCCCAACAAGCTGCAGACAATGCCCAGATACGACATCGCCCGCAGAGGAGCATACGAAAAGGAGACGAAGGCGTCAGCCACCGCCTTCAGTTTCTTCTTCAGCGTCCATTTAGAGGCCCCGGCTGCTCGGCGTTCCTTGGTGTAGATAATCTGCTCGGAAGAAAACCCAAGCCGTGCGATTTCGCCGCCGAGACTGACGTCACTGCCAGCACTCTGTAGAAGGGCGTCAATCGCCTTACGGTCGAGTAAGGCGAAATCGGAGCCACGGGGCGGAAGGTTAACTTCGCCCAGAAGGTTCAATAGACGATAGAACATGTTTGCCAAGAACACGTCTAAAGCCGAGACACCTTCCCGTTGCTCTCGAACAGCCCAAACCACATGGTGACCGCGGCGCCAAAGTTTCATCATCTGCAGGATCAGTTCCGGAGGGTCTTGCAGGTCAGCTGCCAGGAACACAGCGCATTCCCCGTGCGCTTGTGCAAGCCCGGCCAGAACGGCAATGTGGCTTCCGCAATTCTTCGCCAGCCGTGCATATCGAAATATCGGATTCTGCTCACAAAAGTCCTTGAGAATGAGCGGTGAGCGGTCCGAGGAATGATCATCGACGAGAACGATCTCTGTCACCAACGGTGTGAGCCGATTTACGAATGAACAAAGTCGCTCCCGCAGCGCAGGTAGAACGGCCTCTTCGTTATATACCGGGATTATGATGCTTAGTTCCGGATGATCCATAATCTGGGCCAATTCACGAATATTCCCTCAACCTCACGAGCACATTCTCCCTCGTGGCTGGTTCTTCAGCAAACTAGTTGCGCAATGGGAAACCCACTGTTGGTCCACCGAACTGTCAACCCACAGGTTCACGATGCGCCGTGCAAATACTTCCGCATTTGGACACTCGTCACTCGGAAGGAAAAAATGGTTTACCGGCCAGTAGAGGTTTGAAACATGAAAACCGGTTCGTCGTACGGCATCGCTGAAGGTCACTAGCTGATCTGGAAAATCAACCAGCAATGAATAGCGCCAGCAGACACCGCTCTGACGCCATCGGCTCAGCCTTGTCCACGCTCCGTCAGCCAACAGTTCATCGTATAACGCGGCACTAAGTAAACGATGTCGAAGCACGTTTTGCAGTTGACCCCACGCCTGGAGTAGTGAGACTGGAGATTTTATCCGTCGTAAATATAGCGCGCGAAAAGCCGGTTGGAGTTTTAGAAACGCACTCGAGACGTCTCCGACGGCCCGGGTCCTTAAAAGTGAGACCAACGAGTGGTGAAGGTTCCTGTAACTCAATGCCAGCGCCGATGCTCGTGCATCGTCAATCTCGGGTGGCAGCGGATCATCTTCAAAAAGCCGGGAGAGAGGAGCAACCAGTTCCTGCTTTCGGACTGCCAACGCCCCGCCGCCACATTCTAGTATCTTCGTTGGGTTGAAGCTATAAACGGACAGATCACCCACAGATCCGGCGGCGTTTCCATCGGGCAACGAAGCGCCGAGTGCCTGAGCCAAATCTTCAATGAGGAGAATCTTCTTCGCTCGACACCATTCCGATAGAGGCTGCAAATCTGCTGTCTGTCCGAACAGATGGATGAAAACCACGGCGGCCGTATCCGCGGTCCAGCGCTCCTGGATGGTCTCAAGAGTCGGCATGCCCGTTCGAGCGTCGACATCAGCAAATCGTGGTCGCACTCCCGCCAGCAGGGCCGTATTGGCTGGAGTCGCGCACGAGATTGAGGGAACGATGACCTCGCATTTCTCACTGTTCCCCTGCAAGGCCTTCGCCAGTTGGAATGCCCGATAGAGTGCTGTTGCCGCGCGCCCGTACCAGTGAACCGCAGCGCCATTGATGCGGCCGAGCAACTCGGATTCCACCGGTTGCAGGATTTCCTCGAGCCGAATTGGTTGCACGGCGGTAGTCATGCTATTTTTTTAGCTGACCGGCGTCTCCACGCCTCGGCGGCATCGGCGATCGTCACCCACTCGACCTCAATGCCCGCTCGCTGCAGACTCTCCTGGAACAAAAGCAGATTCCTGAACAGGGCCTCTCGCGACCGCGAGTAAAGGTGATCTTGTTGTCGACCTCCAAGAACCTCATCGGGATGGAAGATCATGACCCAGATAGACATCTCAAGGGAAGAGTTTTTTCGCGTATTTTCCCAAGCTCGCACCGCGCGCGCAAAAATCTCTGGATGCAGTGCCGGGTTCATGTAGCGCAACTTTGGAGAATCGTCGTAGGGCGCTCGTACCAGCCACGTGTTCATCGGGAGCTCGAGCATTTGGCGCTCAGGTCCCGGTTGACACAATTGGCCCACGCTCGGGTAGTAGGCTTCGTTCGGGGCTCCCTTCCACTTCATAGGATTTCCATTCGTTCCCCCTCGGCCTGGAATCGCGGTTGAGTCGCAACGAAAGCCCATCTTCTCTACCGTGGCATACGTCTGCGGCGTGTGCCAGCCTTCTCCATTCCGAAAAGAAGTAGAGGGGAGAAGGTCCGCTATCTCGCTCCAAAGGCGCCGCAATTCCTCTTGGGCTTCATTCGGGTCGGTGATCATGACAACAGGGTCATTGGCTGTGGGTTGGCGATACAGATGTGGGTGCCACGCTAATTCATTGCCTCCTTGCCTGACAGTTGCCCAGAAGTTCCCATACTTCTCAAGAAGATACGCAGTGGACCCTAGAATGCTCTTAAGTTGCCCGTCTGCCCGGATGAACCAAGTCATTGGGATTGTCGGCATTCCTGGATATCTTTCCAGTTCGTCAGGAAAACTCTGCAGAGCCTCCAGGCCCTTGAACTCGAGAGTCTTCCGATTCGTGGCCTTTCCACTCAACCCGTCAGGATCCGTATCCACCGTGAGACAAAGGAGGTGCTTGTTCACCGCACGTAGCCCTCCACATCGTCATGGAAAAGCTGAATGCAGAACTCGAACGCGCGGTAATCGTGGCGAAGCAACACTCGCGATGCAATCGACTTGGCGATACGAAAGATCTCCTCGGGTGAGTAGTAGTAGAGTTCAGGGTTCTGAAACTCAACGTACGAGGAAATCATGTCGACGGAGACCGAAATTCTCGTGTGCTTATAGGCAAGCTCAAGCGCTCGGTTCATTACCTGCATGTTGTCGGATTTTCGATAGCGATTGTTCAGGACCTGCGACATGACGATCGTGTCGTACGTGCCATCAATACCCTCTATGAACACGTTCCGATGCTCGAACTCTGCTTCTGGGTAGAGGTGACGGCATTCTTTCACGTATTCCGGAACGATGTCGTAACCCTGATACGAACAGTCACGCTGATGCTGAATCAGGTATTTGTAGAAGTCGCCCAGGCCACAGCCGATTTCCAGAATACGAGGTTTAAGGCCTCGCAAAGCCGACTCATGCACCTCGTGACGAATATTCTGTTTCGCCTCACTCCCCGAATTCAGCGATGCAAACGTAGTCCCATGTTCGGCGATACGCCTTTGATAGCGCTCGACGACGTACGTCGCATCCTCTGGATCGAGCACAGGCACCGTCATGATTGGGCCAGCCCATGAAAAACGCCAAGTTCCATGGCGTGATGCACCGAGCCATCGTTAAATCGCACTGTAATCCGTTGACACCCCTCATCAGCCTGCGCGACGGCCTCCTCCAGTGTTTTTCCGGTTACAACAAGAAATCCGGACCGGTCTGATGTGCTGTGAAGTGGGCCGATTGTCTGACCCGGCTGTACCGTAATTCCGACGTCAATAACCGAGAGGTTGGTTGAGACATTGGCGGGGATGTAGATGCTCTCCACAACGCCCGGTTCAAAAATCAAGAAACGATAATCGGCGCCGCGACCATAGAGAGGAAGGAATTGCGCCGGGGCCATTCCGCACGCCATTCGGCAGGCTTCCACAAATTCGTTCACACCGCTGACATGGTGGGCTATTTGCGAAGTGTGACCCCCTCCACACCGTGCTCCAATTTCAAAGAGCACAGGTCCACGTCGCGTGTAGCAGAATTCCACGTGAGCAACACCTTGGGTCAGGCCCAAAGCTTTTACAGCCCTATCGCACATCTCTGCCACGTTATCGCGTCGTGACGCTGTCAACGGCGCCGGATATTGCACGCTGACATCGACGCGATAAGGTGGGATAGACTTGACTTTCTGGCCAATGCAGAGGACAGATGTCCGACCATTCCAAATGAGTACCTCAGCACTATGTTCAGTGCCGTCAAGGAAATGTTCAATTACAACGTCTGAACCTGGTAGTCCCTCCGTTTTCGCATCCCGAAAGGCTTGAGCGACTTCGTGGAAAGAATTGATTCGCGTGACGCCGCGCGATCCTCCAAAACTTCGGTCCGGTTTGAAAATCAAAGGGAAACTTGCGAGTCTCTCGACCGCCTCAGAAGCTTCGGTCAGGCTGGTCGCAATTTCGAACTCTATTGAGTGCTTGCCGAGACCCCGCCAATGGCGCCGCATGGCTGCCTTACTGGTGGCGTTCGCGGCCGCTTCCTCGCTGATGGACGGAAGCCCAAGGCGCATAGAAATGTATGCTGCCGGGCGGACGCCTGCTTCGGCCATGCTGACCACGCCATCTACACCACCATTCCGCTTGACCGCTTCAATCAACGAGTCACAATCATTCAAATTGATTGGGAGTTGCAGGTCGGCGAGTTTCAACCCCGGGGCATCAGGATTCCTGTCGGCGACAACTACGAAAAAACCGGCTTGCCGCGCCGCCAAGACCGATGGAACGTTATAACGGCCGCCGCCGAGGATGAGAATTCGTTTGGAGTCCATGGATACGTGCGTTGCTAGCTCGCCGCTCCTGCCATCTGCGGCGATACGAGCCTGCGGTTGATCTCTGTCTGGACTCGCCGCACTTTTTCAGCTTCAGCGTCGTCGAACCGGAATTTGACGCCACCACACCCATCGCAAATGCCGACAACACGAGTTGGATGATGAATGCTGTCTACGATTACGTCTCCTGAACCGCCCATGGCGCCTCCGGCCACGACAGGGATGCCATCCAGGGTATCCCAGCCTAATGCGTCCTTTGTCTTCAACAAGGATTCGTGAGCGGCAGAAAGGGCACCGGTCAACGTCGGCCAGATGTTTACACGGAGCAGTCGGCATCCGCGGCGCTTGGCCTCAGCCACGCCGTCTGGGAGTATGGCGCCAATACTGGCGTCAAAGACGTATGCGTCCGATGAAACCCAAGTGGCAAAGGTATGGTCGAACCACGCTGACCCGGCTGGCCATATGATTACAGCATTGGCACGACCCAACACCCAGGCTGCCGCCCCATCGTTGGGGCGCGCGTAGGTGAGTTTCAGCTCTGATCCTTCCATTGAAAGACTCCGCAGAGAATCGAGAACCGCCACCTCCCGACTATCGGGATCCTGGATCACGGTGACTTGCGCTCCACGCTCCGCCAAGCGTAAAGCAAGAGAGCGGCTACGCGCATGGTCGCCCGCAATGACAATTTCAGACTGAGTCAGGCTCTCGTTTAGGATCCGGACCATTTGGTCTTCAACCGCTTCGACCCACACCCGGCTATCCAGATAAGTGAGCAGCGCAGTTTTCTTCAGCGCTTCCCTAGCTGTTGCTGCGCTATTGGCGGGACCGAACCGCTTCCGGTCAACGTCCAACAACAGTACATCCACGCGCCCATCTGCTGTTTGTAGAACGTTCCCCAGTTGAGTTTCGTCAGTAAACAGGACGGATCCAACAACATGAGATTGGGTTGCATAAATGTTTCCGGAAACATAAAAATCCGGTCTCGGGCTTTCTCCGATTACCACATTTAGCGCTGAGAACTTGCCGGACTTGAGAGCCCGAGCCCGCAATTCGCGCAAGAGAAATTGCAAGGATTCACTGGAAGTGTCGCCTCTTCTCGATTCGATCCGGAATGCCGGAATCGAGAGGACTCGCTGCATCTTCATGGCCGCAAGGTCATGACTCAATCGCTCAAGTAGTTCGTCTGGAGCTGCGACCTGATCCTCCTGACATAAACGGACAATCAGATCTCGCACATCGATCTGGTGCTTGCTCGCGTAGCCTTCTACTTTTTCGGTGAATGAAGAGTGGAAGTTCGCCACTCCGCTTGTAATGGCCATGGGATCGATCCCGCGTTTAGGCAAGAGCGGCTGAATCAAACCTTGTCCCACGTCCATGGCTGCTTTCAAATCGATGTGCGGCATCATTCCGCGGCGTTGCAAGATAGCGACAAGCACCTCGGTGACGCAATTTCCTGCCGACCGCCCCATTCCTTGCAGCGACGAATCCACCAGTACTGCGCCTTCTTCGACAGCCCGGAGGGTGTTAGCCATCGCGAGCGAGAGATTGTCGTGTCCGTGATAGCCGAGCCGACAGGCGCTCTCGGCTTTGGCAGCGCGCAAATAAGCCGCTACCAAGTCCGGTTCCATGCTCCCAGCCGAGTCCACAAGACATGCGATGTCAGCCCCCCAGGAGTGCACCCGCTTGACGATCCTGCCGAATTCTTCCGGTGGCACGGCGTAAGACTTCATCGCGTTGTAGGAGACAACCAATCCCAGTTCCTTCGCAAGGGCGATATACGGTTCAGCCTGCGATGTTTCTGTAACGTTTGTGCCAATCCGGACGAACGACATGCCATATTGAGCGGCGAGTCGAAGGTCTTCATCCCGGCCAATACCCGGAATAAAGAAGGTGCCCCATTTCGCATTGGTGAGAGACTGCGCGGCGGCTTCCAGATACTCCTCGTCGCTCGCCGCCGCCATTCCTTTTCCTGCTAGAGAGGCATTCAGGCCAAGGCCGTGGCCGATCTCGATCCATCGAAATCCGATCGCTTCCAGAGCGCTCGCAATGTTCGCTGTATCTTCTGCTGTGAACTGAAAGTCGATCAGATAAGAACCATCGCGAAGCGTGACTTCAAGGATATCGGGAATTGGATCGAACATAGCCATGACCATACAGCCCCTCAGTGCGACATCACGGTATTTACCTTGCTGCCGACGATCTTCTTCACTGCATCGGCAACCTCAGACACAGCTTGCGACGAAAGCTCCGGGTAAAGAGGCAGCGAGAGAACCTGTTTCGCTGCCGCTTCCGCCTCCGGAAATGAACCGGGTTCGTAACCAAGATCTGCATAAGCTGGCTGTAAGTGCACCGGAATCGGATAATGAATTCCCGTTTGTATTCCGTCCTCCGCCAAACTCTTGTGCAAACGGTCCCGTTCTTTGGAGCGAATCGTATAAACGTGATAAACGTGTCGGGCCCATGACATTTCGGCCGGTAACTGGAGTTCACAATCCGACAATAAGGGGTTGTAGTGCTGAACAAGAGTGCGCCGAGCTTCAGTCCACTGCTCCAGATGGCGAAGCTTTACTCCCAGGACTGCTCCTTGGAAACCCTCCATCCGGTAGTTGTATCCGCGAAGAAGATGGTGGTACTTGCGATCCTGGCCCCAATCCCGCAGCATCCGAATCGTACGCGCGTATTCGGAATTGTTCGTGGTGACGGCACCGCCCTCGCCATAAGCGCCGAGATTCTTACCCGGATAGAAACTAAAGCAGGCCATGTGCCCGATACTTCCGGCAGGGCGGCTCTTGTATTGCGCGCCGTGTGCCTGCGCGGCGTCTTCGATCACAATCAAGTTTTCTTGACTTGCAATTTCCATGATCGGATCCATGTCGGCGGGTTGACCGTACAGATGAACCGGCAGCAGTACCTTTGTCCGCGGAGTGATAGCAGCTTTGATTCTTGATGGGTCAAGCGTAAACGAACGTGGATCAATATCCACCAGAACGGGTCGCGCTCCAATGTAGAGAATGGCCGCTATGCTGGCTACAAACGTGAATGGAGTTGTGATGACTTCATCGCCTGGCGCGACTCCCGCCGCCAGTAGCGCCAGATGCAAGGCGCTCGTCCCTGAGTTGAGCGCAATGCACTCCGACACCCTACAGTAGGTCGCAAATGCTTTTTCGAACTCTGACACCTCTGGCCCAAGAACAAATTGACAACTCTCCAGGACTTTGCCGATGGCTGCGTCGATCTCGGGTTTGATCGACCGATACTGCGCCTTGAGATCCAGGTACGGTACTCGAATGATGGTCATCCGCTTCTCAAATTCTCAGCGATCTCTATGCTGTTGCTGAAAGCATGCCAAGCCGCAATTCCACGGGCCTTCCACGCTGAGCCATCGATTGAGATGCTGCCTGAAGAATTTCGACGACTCGCAGTCCGGCGCTTCCGCCGGTAACGGGTTCTTCATTTTGTCGGATGCAATGCAAGAAATGGTCGATCTCTCGGCGGAGGGCTTCAGTCCCATCGATCTGAGGCGCGAGCATGTCCCCCGTCCGGTAGCCGACCAACATCTGGTACAGCTTCTCCGGGTTCTGCTGATGATTGAGTGTGATGCCCTTATCGTAGACCCTGACCTTCTCGCCCTGATCGAGGTCGTCGTAGACAATCATTTTGCGGGACGCACCAATCAGCGTCCTCCTTAACTTCACCGGAGCCAGCCAGTTTGCGTGGATATGCGCAATCTGGCTTCCCTCGAAAAACAAAGTCATATAAGCGATATTTTCAGTGCCTCCAGGCACGTGGCTCAGTCCCGTTGCCGAGACCGCACACGGGCGGAACGGCAAAACAAAATCCATGATGGCGAGGTCGTGTACTGCGAGATCCCAGAGTACATTCACGTCATGCTGGAAGAGCCCAAGGTTCACGCGCACGGAATCGTAGTAATAAATCTCTCCCAGACCGCCGGCCACTACCAGTTCGCGAATCTTACGGACTGATCCCGCATAGACGAACGTGTGATCGACCATCAACACGCGATTGCGTTTCTGCGCAACATCCATCAAATGCTGCACTTGCATTGTGTCAGAGGCCAGCGGTTTTTCGACTAAGACATGTTTCCCCGATTGCAGGCAGCGCAAGGCCAATTCATAGTGCGTCGAAACCGGTGTAGCGATGGCCACTGCGTCGATCGTGGGATCGTCGATTAGGTCGCATACGTCGCGCGTAGTTCTCACGGTCGGATAGCGACACGCAAGCAGAGCCAGCCTGTCATCTCGCAGGTCGCTGACACAGACCACCTCCGCCTCCCGCGATTCGAAACAGTTGCGTACGAGGTTCGGACCCCAGTAGCCGTAGCCGATCACGCCGATTCGAATCAAGATTCCTCCGTCAATGCGCCGATTCGCTGCGGAATATTCGTCCTAGCCGTGCGGGAACCCCTTTCGCGACCTGATAGTCTGGAACATCGTGCGTTACCACAGCACCGGCTCCAATCAGCGCTCCCTCTCCGATCGTTACTCCGCACAATATAACGGCTCCGGTTCCAATAGAGGCACCCCGTTTGACTCGAGTCGATACGACACGCCAATCTTCCTCGGTCTGTGGACTCCCATCGAGTGTGGCGCGAGGATACAAATCATTGACAAACATCACGCCATGCCCCACGAAGACGTCGTCCTCAATGGTGACACCTTCACAAATAAAGCTATGAGACGAAATCTTACAGCGGCTGCCGATGAATGCGTTCTTCTGCACTTCGACAAAGGCGCCAACCCGCGTCTCATCGCCTATTGTGCAGCCATAAAGGTTCACCAGATACGGCTGGAAGATTTTCACCCCTTGCCCCAAAACAACGTTGGCAGCGATTGGCATAGACGTCGGTTTTTCACCGGACGAGCACACTAAGCGCTCAGCACTTCGGTAGCTTGCAAAAAGAGTAAAACGCACAATACATCAGAAATCCTCATGCATCAACTGCCCCAAAAAAGGTGCTAGCCGGATCTTTCGCAAGAAAGTGATATTGATGAAACCAACGGACGCCCCTTAGAGTAGTGGAACACTCCCGCAACAACATCGGCACAAGTCAGATCAGGAGGACATCGTGTTTCATCCAAACGGTTCTGTAGACGCCCGTTTTGGTAGTGCGCGTGGCTTGCGAATCTTGGAACCCGGCATCGTTTTGATGGTTATCTCAACCTTCGGCTGTGTCGTGCAAGTACCGCTGGCGACAGGGGTGGATTCATCTCTCGCTGCAAACGTCGTGCGGTCCGCGACGGAGATGAATTGGCGACAGAATCCGACGTCTCCAATCACCACAGGAAAAAATTCTGTCACGCTCGATCCCTGCCCTGTCGGCGTGATCGCTTCAGAGCCGTCGTACTACGTGCATATTTCAGGAATCGGCCTATCAGAAGCGGTCCATGTCATAGGAGGGACTTGTAAAGGCGACGGTCATCCAGGAACCCTCGAGTTCAGAACCAGGAATACTTATGGACCGGGCTATGTAGTCGAAAGTGCCTCAGGTGGGATTCAGGAGGCCTCTGTCGCCGCGCGCTTTACGCCTACCAATCCACAAGGTCTATCGCAATCGGGTCACGTCGTGATTCCACCCGGCGAATACGACGTCTTTGCTCCGATCTCGATCCGGGCTTCCGGTCAAACCGTGGACTTTCAGGGCGCTGTTCTGAATTGTCACACGCTAGAGGATGCCTGCATTTTTGTTGGGGACCACACTGCCTCCAACGCCTTCGAACATATCTCGCTGATTGGTCCTCGAGGCCGCCCCATGACATTCGGCGGTACCAAGCCATTTATCGAGGTCAACGCGCAGCAAACCCGCATCTTCAATGTTAGTACCCGCCTGGCACTGCGAGGCGCCGGTTTCGGGTCTTATGTTCAGGTCGACGATGATCAGGCTTTTTTACTTGATGGTCTTGATACAACCGTAGGCGGCAGGTCAGTTACATGCAATTCGACGTTCTGCGGCGCCGTGATCACCGCGCCCGGACCATTCAATCGCTGGTCCGCTGTCGGTTGGCTCAGGAATATGAACATCTCATTGCAGTGCGCGGCGAAGGGAGTGGAATGGCTTTCTGGAAACGGCCTCAAAATTTCAGACAGTGTGATTCAGGGATGGTCTATGTTCGGAATTCGAGCCGGCAATCTTCATGGCGGCTACGGAGGCCTGATCATCGATAACGTGTATTTCGAAGCGTCGCCGTCGTGCGAGGACAGCAATCCTCTGGGCAACGTCGGCAATACCGCCATCTTAGCCGAGGGAGTTCACGTAAAGATCAGCGGATTGGCTAACAACGGAGCCTCCGGCGTTTATCCCAACTGGGGAGCCAAATCGGGCTCCCACCAGTGGCTGTACTGGGTCGTGCCGGTTCATTCGCAGTTTGGCGACGGAATACCGTTGCCAGCAGGCTATGCGTTTACCGAGGGAGCAGGCATCGTTCGAGGAAAATTTCCCCGCATTCCCGGTGCGGCAAGCTACAAGATTCTCAAAATCGATTGGAACCAGAAGCCCCCACGCCCTTTTCCAGAAGGTACTGGCAAGTATTGGTCCACCACCGTCGAGCAGAGTTCTTGCGGACCATTGACGTGCCAGTTCATGGACAAGGGGGGACCGCTCCAACCCTACGCCACTCCCGCTGAGAACTTTTCGATGAACATCTATATGCCCCGGCTGGATTTCTGGCCGGGCGCCATTGTTGTTTCGGGTGGCGCCGACATGTCGACGTCCGCGTACCACGACCTTACGCCAATTCTGCAGTCGGACGTACTGGGAGCCGGAGCGATCGTCAGCACCATTCCTGCAGGCGCCATTACCGGACAGGCGCATTCGTTGATCATGACCGCAGCGACCCCTCCAGCTGCGGCCAACCTTGAGGCCTTGCAGACGAATGGCTCTGAGCCCCCGGGGGCAACGATCTTGAAGGCTGCGAACGGAACTCAAACTGCAGAAGATGGTTTGAAAGGCAGATTGAATTTTGGTCATGGCGGACGTAATGTTGGGTTTACGCCCTTGATCACCTTGGGCGACAGCAATTGGGGTAAAACTTGGGCAACTGCCAACCATCGCCCGAACTCTGATCTGAAAGACCTTGATCTCGGTTACGAGCGCAACATCGGTACTTTGTACAGCCGGGCTGAAAATGAGATTCGTGATTACATTGGCAAATTCCCTGACGGTAAGCCCCAAGAGGAACTTTCCTCTTCAGCCAAGACGTTCAATGTGCCAGTCAGGATCAACGGCGATTTAGTCGTGAGTGGCAAGTGCGTCGGTTGTACAGGCTCATCAATCGGCGGCGCGCCACGATTCACGGTATCTTTGGTTGCGCAGAACTCATCCATTCCAACGAGAAGCCTTTGCGCTCCTTCCTCGTGCGCGGTGGGGCAGTACCGTGTCGGCTATTATCTGGATTCCACCAGTACATGTTCATCTGCTGGCGATGCTTCGACCAGCCTCATTCTTAGCTGGAAAGATGAGACCGCAACGCGAAGCTTCAAACTCCCTCTCGCGGGTGTTGGCGTGTCCGCAGGGAGCACACTGGGTGTCGGTGCGACTTCGAACTTTGGGACCGGCGAAGTGTTTGTATGGCTGGCCGCCGACGCTATCATGTATTCGACCGCCTACATGCCATGCAAGTCTGGGGCTGGCACATACTCCCTAAGGATCGTTGCGGAAAAGCTACAGTGAATCGCCGCAATGAAGCGGTGCTAGTCATTTAGGTACAAGCGAATCATTGAGCAGAACGGGAATCACGATTTCGGATTACGCATATAACAAATTCTGCGTCGCACCCTCTGAAGCAGCAGGCACAAAGAAAAAATAATGTGTGGAATTGTCGGCATAGTAGCTCAGAACGCAGAGATTCCTCCCGGGTTGCTCGAGCGCGCGACGCGATCCTTGGCGCATCGTGGCCCCGATGATTCCGGCACGGTTGTCCTACGCGAATCATCACCCTTTGCCGTCGAGATCGGCTTGGGGAACCGCCGACTGGCCATCTTGGATCTTTCGGCTCTAGGCCATCAGCCGATGCACGATCCTGATACCGGGAACTGGATCATCTACAACGGTGAGATTTACAACTTCCGCGACATCCGCTGTGAACTTGAGCGATGTGGAACGTACTTCAGCAGTCAGACTGATACCGAAGTCGTTCTAAAGGCCTATTCGCGGTGGGGACCAGGCTGCCTTGAGAAGTTTCGAGGGATGTTTGCCTTCGCAATCTGGGATGCACGAGAGCACGAGCTGTTCGTAGCCCGCGATCCCATGGGTATCAAGCCTCTGTACTACGCTCAATCAGGCGCGTATTTCGTTTTCGCGTCGGAAGTCCGCACTCTGCTTCAGACGGAGCTCATCCCGCGGCAGATCAGCCACGCTGGCCTGTTCAACTATCTCACCTTCGGCTCAGCTTATGACTCCTTGACACTGATTGAGGGCATCCGCGCGCTTCCGGCCGGGCACGTCTTGAATTGGAAGAATGGCAAACTCACCGAGAAACGTTATTGGGACATATTGGAGGAGGTCCGATCGGAGGACCGCCAAAATTCGGGCTCCGCAGCTATAAGCGCTGTCGAGCTCAAAGCGCTGCTTGAGCAGTCCGTACGGGCGCAACTGGTCAGTGATGTCCCGCTTGGCATATTTCTTTCTGGAGGCATCGATTCGAGTGCCCTGGTAAGCCTTGTGAGCCGCGGAGGTGTAACTCCACACACATTCTCTATAGTTTTCCGCGAGGCCGATTACTCGGAAGCACAGCAGTCCCGCGCGGTCGCAAAGAGATTCCATACAGACCACCACGAAATCAATGTCTCCCAGACCGACGTACTCAAAGTAATCCCAGATGCGCTACGAGCCATGGACTTGCCAACGATGGACGGAGTGAACACATTCGTCGTTTCACGAGAGGCTTCCAGGGCTGGCGTAAAGGTTGCGCTTTCCGGACTGGGCGGAGACGAGGTTTTCGCCGGATATTCATCGTTCCGCACAGTCCCGTACATGGAGAGTTCCTCAGCTTCGTTAAGACACTTCCCTAAGTTCGCGCGCATCGTCTTTGCCAAAACGTTTGCTCTTCTTGCACCTGCCAACGATCAAAATCGCAAACTCACATCTCTGATACTTGATGGCAGTTCAATCTCACATCCCTATTTCATTTCCCGAATGTTGTTTACACCGCCACAATCTGGTTTGCTTCTGAAATCACTGCGGAACGATACCCTAGAGGCCGCTACCGCGACGCAAAGTGACTGTGTTGCCCGATCTCTTGTTCTGGACCCAATCAATCGCGTCTCCTACCTCGAATTGCGCTGCTACATGTTGAGCACCCTTCTGCGCGATGCCGATTTCATGAGCATGTCGCAAGGTCTTGAGGTCAGAGTGCCCTTGATTGATCACCACTTGGCGAAGGCCGTCCTGAACCTGCCGGGACAGCAAAAAATGGGCAACATTCCAAAGAAACTCTTGGTGCAATCTTTAGAAGGTACGTTGCCCGATGAAATCGTCTATCGGCCCAAGAGAGGTTTCACTTTGCCTTTTGAGCACTGGTTGCGGCAGGAACTTCGTCCGGAAGTAGAAAGTGCCCTGAATGCCAGTGCCGTAGAAGCAGGGCCATTGGGTTCGATACTGAACGGCAGGGAAGTAGAACGAATCTGGAACGAATTCCTGAACGGTCGGACTTCCTGGAGTCGGCCTTGGGCCTTGTACGTCTTGCATCGCTGGTGTCAACTGCAAGGCGTACCTGCATAATCTTGCGCTGGCAGTCAGCTTTAAACAGGTTTCTCCGCTGTAATGAGTAGAAATAGTCCCCATCGCTGAGCCAATGTACGGACTATGGTTCGCGGGAAAATCTTCCACATCAGCCGATAAAAAGTGCTCTGAAATCGTGTTGACGGTTGATGAAGTAGAAGGTCCCCCGGGCTGAAAATGAGTCTCATCTGAATATTGCTGAACCCTTCAAACAGTGAGAGAGCCTCGAACTCGGTATACGTCTTCGTCCCTGGGCTCTCAAGGTGGTCGAACACTGACTGGCGTAATGATTTCCGGTGCCTAATCCCGTACCGGAACCAAAGCATCGCACCTGTAATCGAGGGATGGTGGTAGATCATTATTCGCGCCTTCCCTCCCGGTTTCAGGACACGACGCGATTCCTGCACGCATTTCTTGGTGTTGGGGCTGTGGTGCATCACTCCATATGAATAAACAACATCGAACGAGTTGTCGGGGAAGGGAAGTTGCTCTGCATCTCCCAAGCGCAGATCGGACTTAAGTCCGGCCTCCATGCACCGTTGTCGTGCGCGTTCCACAGACGTCGCGGAAATATCGATCCCGGTGGCCACGGCGCCCGCTTTCAGCCACTCAAGATAATCTGCCCCCATCCCGACTCCGATTTCCAGCACTCTTAGCCCACAGGTCGACTGAAATTGCGCAAAATCAAAAATGTGGGGCTCGAGCCGGTATCTTTCGTGGGCATGCTTCTCGAACCCGCCTTCGTCCGCCAAGTAGCGAGTGCCACATGGATCGGCGTTCCAGAAATCGCGCACGTCTTCTTTGCGGACCACCGTCGAATTCATTCGGGAGGAGACCAAGTTTTTCAAGTATATCGAAAACGAGAATTGTGCCTCATTCCACTTGCGTCCAGAGTAGAATGCTCTGAGCCTCTCGGTTCCCAATGCCTCAACTGGAAGAGTCAAAGCAGCTGGCGTGCTCGCAATCGTCCGCAACCCTGCCGCTTACCGCAATTGTCGCTGCCCGAAACGAAGCCCATAATCTTCCGCGTTGCCTTGAATCATTGCGATCTGCAGCCGAGATTTATGTAATCGATTCTCAGAGTACAGACGAGACGGTGCGAATCGCAGAATCATACGGGGCTCACGTGGTGCAGTTCCATTACCAGGGCGGCTGGCCCAAGAAACGGCAATGGGCAATGGACTGTCTACCCTTGAGCCATGACTGGATTTTCTTGGTCGATGCCGATGAGTCGCTGACGCCTGAACTCGCTCATGAGATTCAACAAGCCATTCAAGATCCTGCACGTGACGGGTACCATATAGCATTGCGGATATTCTTTCTGGGTCGTGAGTTGCACCATAGTGGCGCAAGTTTTTATAAACTTTGCCTTTTTCGGCGTGGCAAAGCACGATTCGAGTGCCGTCTCAAAGACCAGGACAACTCGATGGCCGACATGGAGGTGCACGAGCACATTGTGCTGGAAGATGGCGCGAGCTCAGCTGGCCGTTTGAAACACCCACTCATCCACCACAATGTCGAGTCCCTCTCCCGTTACATCCGCAAGCACGATGAGTATTCGACCTGGGAAGCGAAGCTCTGGTATGTCGGCGAGTCGAGCACCAAGGAATTAACTCCCTCGCTGTTCGGTTCTCAGGCACAGCGCCGGCGCTGGCTACGGAAAAGATTTTTCAAGGCACCTGGTTCACCGGTTTTTTTCTTCATTTACAAGTACGTGTTCGCGCTAGGTTTTCTCGACGGCGTGCCCGGTCTGATTTACTGCTTGTTTCAGGCAGTACAATTCTTCCATATCAAAGCAAAAATTTACGAGCTCAAGACTCAGGCAACAGACCAGGGGAAATGATCTTAGCGTCATGTGCGGCATAGCTGGAGTAGTGAATTGCGGTGATCGAGATACGCTGATGCGGATGACCGCGATTCAGGCGCATCGCGGTCCCGATGACTCCGGTATTTGGGATTCCCATTTCCCAGATGGTTCGTACGTAGGGTTGGGAAGTCGCCGACTCGCAATTTTGGATCTCTCCTCCCTCGGCCACATGCCTATGTGCAGCTCGGACCGCAGCATTTGGCTCACCTACAACGGCGAGATCTACAACTTCGCCCACCTGCGCCGGGAACTTGAGGGCAAGGGACACGTCTTCACATCGCATACCGATACCGAAGTGCTGCTCCATCTCTACGAGCAAGAAGGAATCGATTGCGTCAAGCGCTTGAACGGAATGTTTTCGTTTGCGATCTGCGATCTGCGGTCGGGAAGTCCCACGTTGTTCTGTGCGCGCGACCATTTCGGGATCAAGCCCTTCTACTACTTTCATCGCGGCGATCATTTCGCGTTTGCTTCTGAGGTTAAGGCGCTTTTGCAAGTCCCTGGAATTGAGCCAGAATTCGATCCTGAGTCGCTTCACCAGTACCTGACCTTCCTTTGGGTGCCCGATCCGAAAACCATGTTTTGCGATGTCATGAAACTGCCGGCAGGGCACTACGCAATTCTGCGGAACGGGGAGTTACAGATTACGCAGTATTGGGATTTGACGTTTCCATCGGCAGAGCACACGTTTCGAGGATCAGAAGATGATTTGGTCGAAGAACTTCGCCATCGGTTCCGTCAGGCGGTAGCCGGACAGATGGTCAGCGATGTCCCAGTTGGAGCCTTTCTCAGCGCCGGCCTCGATTCCTCAAGCATCGTCGCTATGATGCGCCAGTCTACGAACCAGCAGGTTCGGACTTATACGATTACTTTCCCAAACAGATACCGTGTGGGCGAAACAACGCTCGATGACCCCGAGGTCGCGACTCGGTTTGCCCGGCAACTCGGCTGCGAGAACCAGCGTATTGTCGTCGAGCCACATGTCACGGACCTGCTGCCGCGATTAGTCTGGCACATGGATGAACCGACATCGGATCCCGCTATCCTTACGGCTTACCTGGTCTGCCGCGAAGCCCGTAAACAATCTACAGTTCTGCTGTCTGGAGTTGGCGGGGACGAGTTGTTCGCAGGCTACCGTAAGCATGTGGCGCACCGTTGGGCCCAGGCTTATCAAACAATGCCCCAATTTGCTCGGAGCGGGCTTGAGGCCGTCCTGTCTTCCCTCCCGAGTATGCGGGGTTCGGCTCTCAAAGGGACGATTAGGTTGGCGAAGAAAATGGTCCGAAGCGCTTCATTCGAACCAGTGGACCAGTTCGTTGCGAATTGCACATACCTCGATCAAACAGACAAATCTGAGTTTTACCAGCCCGAATTTGCGTTCAGACTCGGAGCTTTCGATGCTGCTCATGTACATCGAAGCTCATTCCGCCAAGTTGCTCATGCTGATTTCCTGAACCAAATGCTCTACGTGGACACCAAAATCTTTATGACGACCCTGAACCTCACATACAACGACAAGATGAGCATGGCGTCGTCCGTTGAGGTCCGGGTTCCATTTCTCGATCGTGAACTGGCGGAATTCGCCGCGTGGAATATTCCACCCGAGTTGAAACTCAAAGGCTTTTTCAACCCGAAGACAAAGTATATTTTCCGAAGAGCTATGCGAAAGCAACTGCCGCCGGAGGTCTTGCGCCAGCCGAAAGCCGGTTTCGCAGCTCCCGTGGATTATTGGCTTGCACATGATCTTAAAGAAATGGTGGACGACTTGCTCTCATCGCCAGCTGTCAAAAGGCGTGGGCTCTTCAAGCCTGAAGTGATCCGGCGCTTCGTCGATGAGCAACGTACCGGTCGCCGTGATTGGTCGATGCAACTTTGGCAGTTCCTGACACTCGAAATCTGGATGCAGACGTTCTTGGACGCCCACAAGCTCGAAGCTAATGCGCCTGAGTTTCCCCGGATGGCGACGGCATGAAACAGGTTCTCCAACACGCCCGCACCGGTAATATCACCGTCGAGGAGGTTCCCGCACCTCAACTCCTGCCTGGTTGTGTTTTGGTGCGTATTGGTGCATCCGTTGTATCGGCAGGCACCGAGCGTGCCTCAACTGAATTTGCTCGCAAGAACCTTTTACAAAAAGCTCGTTCACGCCCCGATCTCGTTCGGGATGTTTTCTCGAAGGTTCAGCGGGATGGAATTTTGTCAGCCATTGACGCGGTTCGGAACCGCCTAGACCAGCCGCAAAGCCCCGGATACAGCAGTGCGGGCACAGTAATTGCCGTCGGCGAGGGAGTGACGGACGTTCAACCCGGAGATCGCGTCGCGTGTGCCGGGGCGGGTATTGCGGTGCACGCGGAGATTGCGTGTGTTCCCCGGTTGCTCATGGCTCGCGTTCCGGATCCCGACCCAGCGGAGGATCTCGTTTCATTTGATGAAGCGGCTTTCGGCACCCTCGGGGCAGTCGCTCTCCACGGGGTTCGCACGAGCGAAGTCCGATTAGGGGACTCTGTCGCTGTCATCGGACTCGGGCTACTGGGGCAGATCATCGTCCAACTGTTGAAGGCTGCAGGGTGCAAGGTTCTCGGTATGGATATTGACCCGGCACGCTCGGACTTGGCTCGCCGTCTGGGAGCGGATGCTGTAGCGAGTTCAATCTCCGGTTTTCGCGCGCTGTGCCTGCAGTCGTCCAAGGGCGTAGGTATGGACTCTGTCCTGATCTCAGCCGAAACCCCCAGCAGCGATCCTGTGAATCTTGCCGGGACAATTGCGCGAGACCGAGCCGTCATAGTCGCCGTGGGTACCGTGGGCATGGACATCGAGCGCAAAGCCTACTACGACAAGGAACTCGATTTCCGTATTTCCCGATCATACGGTCCCGGACGCTACGACACTGCTTATGAGCAAAAGGGTCGTGACTATCCGATTGGTTACGTGCGCTGGACTGAAACTCGTAATATGGAATCTTTTCTGGAGCTTCTCGCGCGCGGGAAGATTGATGTGAACTCCCTGATCACGCACCGATTTCCGGTTGAGCGCGCCCAGAGTGCCTATGAACTGATTACGGGCCGGTCCGGCGAGCCCTTCTTAGGAGTTCTGATTCAATATCTGGGGACGCGCGATTTAGAAGCTACCGTGACGCCGGTACCGAGAGCAGAAATTAGGTCGCGATCTAGGTCCGTAACGGAAATTTCTGTGGGCTTGCTCGGCGCGGGCGGGTTCGCGATGTCCACGCTGATTCCCGCGATGAGAGCCTCCTCATCGACATCTCTGGTATCCGTGTGTGCCGCTACGGGCTCGCATGCACAGCACGCTGCCCGGAAATTTGGATTTCAGCAGTCGACCACCGATGAAACTTCTGTAGTTAAGAATCCTGCGATCAACACTGTCGCGATCGCCACTCGCAATAATCTGCATGCCAAACAAGTTATCGCTGCGATCGATTCGAACAAACACGTATTTTGCGAGAAACCACTTTGTTTAACGGAAGACGAGTTGTCCAAGATCGTGCAAGCCTACGATGCAATTGAATCCGACATCCGGCCTGTATTGATGGTCGGGTTCAACCGTAGGTTCGCCCCGATGGTCGGGAAGTTGAAGGCATTTCTACAGGATATTTCCGAGTCGTTCGCGCTGAACTATCGCATCAATGCCGGATATCTTCCGCCCGATCATTGGATGAACGATCCCGAACAGGGCGGAGGACGTATCCTTGGCGAAGTCTGCCATTTCATCGACTTGATGGCATTCTTAGCTTCGAGCCCCATCGCCGAGGTTACTGCGACTTCGCTGGGAGCATCAGCTCGCTACAGCGGAGACAACGTGCTCATCTCGCTGCGGTTCGCCAATAGTTCAGTGGGAACAATCAGCTATTTGGCGAATGGAGATCGCTCATTTTCCAAGGAACGCATTGAGATTTTTGGAGGAGGGAGTACCGCTGTTCTGGAGGACTTCCGTCATCTCGAACTCGTGCGAAGCGGCCGAAAACAAAGAGTGCATTCCCGTTGGCGTCAAGACAAAGGCCACGTGGCAGAGTGGACAGCTTTCGTTTCCGCGGTGCAGCGTAATACTCCCTCAGCAATCACTTTCAATGAAATTGTTGCTTCTACCCTGGCGACATTCTGCGTTCAGAAGTCACTTCGGATCGGCACTCCCGTCGCTGTCGATCTATCCTCCATCAGCGCCGACTCGGACTCCACTCTGACGGTTATCCACTCTCGGTGACCCGGGCGACCACACACTAGATCATGCTGATTCTGGGACTCAACATGTTTCACGCGGACGCCTCGGCCGCGATCATTCTCGACGGCGAAGTGAAGTTCGCAGTGGCCGAGGAAAGACTCAATCGTCACAAACATTTTGGAGGTTTCCCGTCCCTCGCAATCAAGGCGTGCCTGGACGCTGTAGGGGCCAACATTTCCGACGTTGAGCACGTTGCGGTTGGACAAGATAGCGATGCGAATCTGGCAAAAAAAGTTCAATATGCGCTCGCGAATCCGGCCAAAATTCTGAACTTTATCCGTCTTCGTCGGCGTAAAGAGGTGATGCGTGATGTTCGAACTCTAATCGCGAAGGCCCTCGAAATTGATGCCGGCAAGCTTCGATTTCAGGAGCATCATCTCGAACATCACATTGCGCACATTGCGAGTGCTTACTACTGCTCGCCTTGGGAGAAGGCCGCTGGTTTCAGCTATGACGGATCGGGTGACTTCGTTTCTACCATGATGGCCAAATGCGAAGGAAACACGATTGAAGTGCTTAACCGTGTGTTCCTTCCTCACTCCCTCGGGAGCCTGTATACGATGATCTCCGAGTTCATCGGGTACACGAAATATGGGGACGAAGGCAAGGTCATGGGACTCGCGCCGTATGGGGGCGATGCGTATTGTGCCGAAATAGAAAAAATCGTCGCCGGAAAGGATAGCGGGTTCCAACTTGATCTCGGTTTTTTCAAGCCTCTCGGCAGCAATCAAGGAATGCAGGTGTTGGCCGACGGCACCGTGCGCCTTGCACGACACTTCTCCGAGCGAATGGAAGAGAAATTTGGCAACCCGCGTCAGGCGCACGCGGAGATCTCTCAGAGAGACATGGATCTGGCCTTTGCGCTACAGCATCGCTTCGAGGAAATCTTTTTTTATCTTCTCAACGAGCTTCACAAACAGATTTCCTCAGAAGATCTCGCAATGGCGGGCGGGTGCGCTCTCAATAGTGTGGCGAACGGAAAGCTCTTCTATTGCACTCCTTTTCGTCGTACCTATATCCAACCCGCAGCTGGAGACGAAGGTCTCGCGATCGGCGCGGCCTTGCACACGTACCATTCTGTCCTTAATCAGCCTCGACGGAACGAACTCAAGAACGCATATCTCGGCCCGGAGTTTTCTGAGTCCCGCATCCAGTCATCCCTTCAGAACGCGGGTCTTCAGTATGAGAAGTTCGACCGACCAGCCCTGCTTGATGCCGTTGCCGAACAGATCGCTCTCGGAAATGTGGTTGGCTGGTTCCAGGGACGCATGGAGTGGGGCCCTCGTGCACTAGGAAATCGCTCAATCGTTGCTCATCCGGGACTGTCCACCATGAAAGATGTGCTGAACGCCCGCATCAAGCACCGCGAGTGGTTTCGACCATTTGCCCCGTCTATCATGGCCGACTACCAGCATGAATACTTCGAGCACGATCACCCTTCGCCATTCATGCTCCACGTTTACAAGATCCGGTCGGAGAAGCGCGCAGCCTTATGTGCGGTGAATCATGTGGATGATACCGGGAGATTGCAGAGCGTCGCGCGCGAAGAGAACCCACTGTACTACGATCTGATCTCGGCGTTCCACCGCAAAACTGGCATCCCGGTGATCCTCAACACCAGCTTCAACGAGAACGAACCAATTGTTTGTACACCTGAAGAAGCCATTGATTGCTTCCAACGTACACGTATGGATGTGCTCGCAATTGGATCTTTTGTCGTGAAAAAGTCGATTCAACAAAATGAAATGACGGCTGCCAAAAGTAGTGTGAACACTTCGAATTAACTAACCCTAGCCGGAAGCAACGTTACTCTCCCATGACCTTCACGATCACACGCTTGTCGCGTTGGCCATCAAATTCTGCGTAAAAGATTCGCTGCCAGGTTCCCAAATCAAGTTTGCCCACGGTGATAGGGACAATGATCTCGTGATGGATCAGGAGTGCCTTCAGATGAGAGTCACCATTGTCTTCTCCGGTTTCGTGATGCTTGTAGTTCTTGCGAAATGGCGCAAGATGCTCAAGCCATTCGTCGATGTCCTCAATCAGACCGCTCTCGTTATCGTTGACATACACTCCCGCCGTGATGTGCATGGCGGAAATCAGGACCATGCCTTCCTTCACGCCGCTCTTGCTGACGATCTGCTCAATTTGGGGCGTGATGTGCACGTACGCGCGATGTGTCTTCGTGTGAAAATGCAGGTATTCCGTAAAGGTTTTCATAATTGTGAGGTTACCGCAGAGGTTCAGCGAGTTTGCCGGTTGCGATCAGGTCCGCGATGCGTGCAAGGTCGGTGTACATGACTCTGTCTTTGTCCATCGTGGGACAGACGGATCGTATCGACGCATGGGCCACCTGTCCGCGGTTCGAGCTTTTGAGAGGCGCAAGGAAATCAAGCGCTTGCGCCACAGCCATCGCTTCGATGGCGAGGACGTTTCTCGTGTTCTCAACGACTCGCTTGAGTTTGAGAGCAGCGGTCATTCCCATGGACACGTAGTCTTCCTTGTTCCCGGAAGTAGTAATGGAGTCCACTGACGCTGGATGAGCCAGCACCTTGTTTTCGCTCACTAAAGCCGCCGCTGTAACCTGCGGCATCATGAAACCGGAGTTCAATCCCGCCCCAGGCGCCAGAAAAGGCGGCAGCCCCTCGCTCAACGCAGGATTCACAAGTCTTTCAATTCGGCGCTCGCTGATTCCTGCCAACGCACTCAATGCAATCGCAAGGAAATCCAGAGCAAATGCGAGCGGTTCGCCATGGAAATTTCCTCCGGAGATGACGTCGCCTGCAGTTTTCTTCGGATCGGTGATGAAGACCAGCGGATTGTCAACGGCGGAGTTAGCCTCGATCTCGAACACATTACGGCAGTGCGCCAGAGTGTCGCGGACGGCGCCATGGACCTGCGGGATGCAACGAAGCGAGTAAGCATCCTGCACGCGGCCGCAGTCTCGGTGAGACTCGCGAATCAGGCTCCCCTCAAGCATCTTCCGCAGGTTTGAAGCCGTCCTTCCCTGTCCGCTGTGCGGTCGCGCCTTGTGAATTCGCTCATCGAAGGCCGCATCGGTTCCTTTGAGAGCATCGCATGAGAGTCCCCCGATCACATCAGCCGAATCGACCAAAGTCTCTGCGTCAAGAAGCGCGAGCGTGCCTAGCGCAAGCATCGCCTGAGTTCCATTGATTAGGGAGATCGTCTCCTTGGATTCGAGCACAAGCGCCTTAATCTGAGCGCGCTTGAGCGCTTCGGCACTCGGCACGCGTACACCTTTGTCATCGAGGCACTCTCCCTCGCCGATCAGTGACAGCGCAAGATGCGCCAACGGCGCTAAGTCCCCGCTAGCTCCAACGCTGCCCTGTGACGGGACGACTGGAGTAACGCCTCGATTCAGCATTTCGCAGAGAGTGTCGATTACCAGACTGCGAACCCCAGAATGTCCTTTCGCCAACGAATTCGCGCGCAGCAGCATCATCGCCCGCGTCTCTGCGGTCGAAAGCGGTGTTCCAACGCCTACTGCATGCGAGCGCACGAGATTTACTTGCAATTCCCGGATCTGCTCGCCGGCAATCCGAACATCGCTCAGCTTTCCGACACCGGTCGTTATGGCATACGCCACTTTGTTGCTGGCAACAATCTCATCGACGACCGAGCGAGCGCGGTTCACTCCCTCACGGGCATCAGGAGCTAGAAGCACTGCCCGCCGTAAAACAGCAACTTCCTTCACATCTTCCAGCGTAAGATCATTACCGTTGAGGTGGAGTGCGTTCAATCGAGTCTCCCGTTCGGGATCATTTTCCAGCGGCAGCGCGAAAAGCACTGAGATATTTCTCAGGCAATGCCGCTACTTTCATATTTGAGTCCGTGACAATGTGTGTTGTTTGTCCCTCAGCGAGCAGCGCTCCGTTTTCAGCGCGCGCTAGTTCATATGCGAAGATGATTACCGATTCGCGAACAGTCTTCAGTCGGGTTCGTACGATTACTTCCTCGTCATAAAACACCGGCGCCCGGTAGCGGCAGGTCGCTTCCGCCACCGCAATATATCTGCCGTCCTCGCGCTCCATGTCGCGATACGAAAAACCCATTTGGCGCATCAGTTCCACGCGGCCGACCTCGAACCAGATCAAATGGTTCGAGTGGTACACGACTCCCATTTGGTCGGTTTCCGCATACCGCACTCGCAGGCGTGTTTCATTCACCGCGGGATGGTTCGAGCTCATTTTCCCTTCCACACCGGCTTACGTTTTTCCAGGAATGCGGAGATTCCTTCGCGGAAGTCCTCGGTTCTTCGAATCGCGGCGTTTTCACGGACGGCAGCTTCAATGTGCGCATCCAGTTCTTCTCGCGCATGTTCAGTCAGAAGCTGTTTAGTAGCTTGAAGCGAGGCTGCGCTATTCTCCATTATCTGTGCAGCGAGTTGTTTCACCCTCTCCATCAATTGCTCTGGACCGACGATCTCACTAATTAGTCCCAACTTGAATGCTTCTTCCGCTCCAAAGAGGCGCCCCGTAAGCAAAATATCCCGCGCCTGTTTTTCGGGCACTTGACGTAAAAGAAACGTGGAAACGATCGCGGGCACGAATCCGATTCGCACTTCGGTGTATCCGAACTTCGCCTCGGGAACCGCAATCGTGAAGTCACAGAGCAGGGCCAGTCCCGTTCCTCCTGCGATGGCGGCACCATTCACCGCCGCAATCGTAACCTTCGGGAATTCATAGAGCGTGCGGAACATCCGCACCATGATTTTGGAATCTTGCAGATTCTGTTCCGCGGTTCGGCCGAGCAGTGCCTTCAGATTGTCGAGGTCCATCCCCGAACAAAAGGCTTTGCCGGCGCCCGTCAGAATCATGACAATCGCGTCGGACTCGGCTACTTCACCCAGCGCCCGCAGCAGATCGTCAATCAACTCGAAGCTGATCGCATTTCGCTTCTCAGGCCGATTCAGCGTAAGGGTCGCGACCCTGCCCTCATAGGCAAGTTGAAGAGTCTTATAGCTCATGTTGGAGGTTCTCTGTCCGTGCTCAATCTGCAGCATGCGAAGTTGAATACTTGACGGCGATGCCCCCGGTTGCCTTCAAAAGCGTATCGAGTGGCTTCAAAGGCGGCAACTGCGCACCACGCTCACACAAGGTTTCAATCACTCTTTCTGTCGGAACATTTCCGACCAGCGCATCTTGCGCAAATGGACATCCGCCCAATCCCCCGATTGCAGAATCGAAACGCCGGCATCCCGCATCGTACGCCGCGATAATCTTTGCAGAAGCGTGGTCAAGCCGGCTGTGCAAGTGCACTCCGATATCTAGATAGTGATACGTCTGGTGGACTGCACCGACCAGCTCCGCGATCTGTTGCGGATTCGCCATTCCGACCGTATCAGCCAACGAAATCATGTGCAGATCTTCCGCCTCAAGCAGCCCGACCGCATCCACCACTTCGTCTATGCTCCACGCGTCCCCGTAAGGATTTCCAAACGCCATCGAAATGTACACCACCAAATCAATGCCGGCATCGTCCGCTTTCTTCTGAATCTTCTCAAGTTCGTCCAGCGCGTTTTCCGGCGACTGGTTCTGATTCTTCCGGAGAAATGTTTCTGAAATCGAATATGGGAATCCCAGAGTAGAAACTGCTTGCGTGTCAATGGCCCTCTGCGCACCCTTTTCGTTGACTACGATCCCAATGATCTCGACATCGTCCGGAGGATCGAGTTCTTTCAAGACCTGTTCCGAATCGGCCATCTGCGGCACCGCCTTCGGAGACACGAATGAAACCGCATCGATGTGTTTGAACCCTGCATTCACCAGCGCTTTCAGATAATCAACCTTCAGATCGGCAGGGATTATTCCAGTCAGCCCCTGCCATGCATCGCGTGGACATTCAATTATCTTTACGTTATCACTCATGAAAAATGGCGTGACTCACCGGCACGACCTGGACCAAAATTAATCCGCGTGCATCCGCGGTAAAGCAGTTCAAGTCTGCAGCACTCCGACCTTAAACTCAGACACGTCCGGATTGAGTGCCGCCGCTTCCAACGCCTGAGTAATAGCGTCGCGAGTCTCGATCGGATCGATAATCTTATCGATCCATAACCGCGCCGCGCCGTATCGCGGATCAGTCTGCTCATCGTAGGTTCGCTTTACAGATTCATAGAGTTCTTTCCGTTCTTGATCGCTCAATTTCTTACCGCCCCGCTCTAGTTGCTTCACCTTGATCTCAACCAGCGTTCCGGCAGCGGAGTCTCCGCTCATCACCGCATAACGAGCACAGGGCCAGGCAAACACGAACCGTGGATCATAGGCCTTGCCGCACATCGCGTAGTGTCCAGCGCCGAACGAACCGCCGACGATGACTGTGATCTTTGGCACGACTGAATTCGAAACAGCATTCACCATTTTCGCGCCCGCTTTGATAATCCCACTCCACTCGGCGTCGCGCCCTACCATGAATCCATTCACATCATGGAAAAAGACGAGAGGAATCAGATTCTGATTGCAGTCCATAATGAAGCGCGACGCTTTTTCCGCTGACTCGGTGTAGATGACCCCGCCGAATTCCACTCGCTTGTGTCCTTCATGATCCGTTTGCTGGGCGTGCAGTTTTTGGTTGGCGACGATGCCGACAGCAAACCCGCCAATCCGCCCATAACCGCAGATCAGAGTCTTCCCATATTCTGGCTTGTATTCATCAAAGTGGCTGCCGTCAAGCACACGCGCTAGCACTTCCTTCATGTCATAAGGACGCGCGGGTGACGGATCATAAATTCCATAAATCTCCTCGGCCGCAAGAACTGGTTCGACCGGCTTCTTCCGGTCCCAGGGCGATAATCGTCGATATCCCCACTTCTCAACAATCGATCGGATTCGCTCGATGCAAGCTTCGTCGTTCGGTTCGCGGAAATCGACCGTGCCACTGATCGCCGAATGCATGGCCGCCCCGCCGAGTTCTTCCGCCGAGACTTTCTGTCCGATCGCCGCCTGCACCAGGGCTGGCCCCGCAAGAAACAATCCGCTTCCATCGGTCATGAGCACGTGATCGCACATCACCGGCAGATACCCGCCTCCAGCGACGCACATTCCCATAATCGCTGCGATCTGAGGAATGCCCATCGCCGACATCACCGCGTTGTTGCGGAACACACGCCCAAAATCGTCGGTATCGGGGAAAACATCTTCCTGCAAGGGAAGAAATACCCCGGCCGAATCAACCAAGTAGATCGTCGGAATACGATTCTCAATCGCGATGTTCTGCGCTCGAATCACTTTCTTCGACGTCATTGGAAAGAATGCTCCGGCCTTCACCGTCGCATCGTTCGCGATGATCATGATCATGCGCGTGTGAATACGCGCCAATCCGGTGATCACGCCGGCAGCCGGCGCTCCGCCCCACTCTTCGTACATGCCATGCGCCGCATACAATCCCAACTCGAAGAACGTTCCAGGATCAGCCACTAGCCCGATTCGCTCGCGCGCTGTGAGCCGTTTCTTGGAGTGCTGGCTTTCGATCGCCTTGGCTCCCCCACCTTCGCAGATCTTCTCGCCCTCGTTCCGAACCTGTGACATCAGATCGGCGAGAAAACGCATGTTCGCCTCGAAGCGAGCTGAGGTGGGATCAACTTTGGAAGTCAAAACGTTACCAGCGTTGGTCCCGTTCACCGCGAGTGATTCATTTCGATCAGCCATGGCTCAGAGAAAGCAACTTTCCACGGTATACCAGCCGCCTACAGACGCGCAATTCGGGCTAATCCCGATCTCTCATCGGCTCTAGGATTCTGCGCATACACTCTTCAATCGGGTCCTCGGAAATGGCATCCACCAAACCGATCCTTAGCGCACGAACCGCTGTAACTTTTTCCGCCGCGACGAACATTTCTAGAGCCCTACCTTTTCCGATCAGGGGCGGAAGCCGCTGCGTTCCTCCCCACCCGGTAATCAGGCCCAGCGCTGCACCGCGATGTCCAAATACTGAGTTCAAAGATGCGATCCGATGATGGCAAGCGAGCGCGAGATCCAGTCCGCCGCCCATGCAATATCCGCTGATGGCCGCGTATACCGGAGCAGGGAACTCCGCCACCTCTCCCATCAACTGTTGGCCCATTCTCGCGAATTCATATGACGCCGGTCCGCAGAGCCTCGCAATCTCTTCCAGATCAGCTCCGGCTGAGAAGAACGTATCGCTTCCGGTGATGACGAGCCCTCGCGGCTCTTTCGAGAGTTCCGCTATGGCTTCAGTCAACGTTAGAACGAACTCGCTCGTCAGTCGGTTCGTGCCGTCCTGCGAAGTTATCCGCAGAATTGTCACGCCCTGGAGCTCTTCAGTCTGGAGCGAAGTTGTCACAGGAATCGAGAACTAAGCGGAGCGCTCCAGCCAATCGGCCAGCCGGCAGCCGTCTTCTTCGAGCAGAAAAATCCCGGCCCCAAAGCATTCGCCGACAATCCTTTGTGACTCCTGATCTCGCACCGCCCGCGTGATCCACTGCTGACCAACCCGATATTGCGCGGCGGTGAACCACCTCTGCGGCAGAACTTCGACGAGCCCCGCCTGCAAATAGAAGACGAAGAGAGCAAATGCTGGATCGTCATTCGACATCGCTTTGTAACTTGTTGGCACAATCAGTTCGTCGACGGAACGAAGCCCAACAGGGACCTCGATCTTATGAGTGCCGGTGCCAAGCTCTAGTGGCACTTCGAAATCCGCGATGGGAGCCGTTGCAGCATAAATTCGCTCGGAGGACTGCTTAAACCAGCCGGCAAGCTCAGCTACATCGAACGCTTTCAGTTGATCAGGATCAAAACAGGCGAGCCGCAGACTGCGTCCTTCTGGACACCAGATTCCAAGAAAATTTGGAGGTACGAGAAATGGCCGGCAATAGGTATTGAGTGCCAGCCGTGCTCTGTCTGGCTCCTGCTCGAGTCCGAGCGTGACCAGATGCGCAACAGGACCTTCCGTTCCGTGATGAGCCCAGGTGAATCGCTGTCCACTGAGCGACCGGAAAGAGGGGAACGTTTCCCAATACCAGGGCGCAGGACCAATTGCTTCAGAAAGGATCTTGCGGACACGCCCGGCGTCGATGCCTGCCATTACCCAGCCGTCGCCACGCCAGGGGTCTTCACATTCGTGCGGATGAACTGCACAATCTCATCCATAGCGGTCCCGGGCTGAAAAATGGCAGCCACGCCAGCCTTCTTGAGGCCATTGATGTCTTGATCAGGAATGATGCCACCGACAAGTACGAGGACGTCTTCCATCTTGTTCTGCCGTAGCAGGTCCATCACGCGCGGAACGATGGCGTTATGCGCTCCGGAGAGAATCGATAGCCCAATCACCTGCACGTCTTCTTGCAGAGCGGCAGTCACGATCATTTCGGGCGTCTGGCGTAGGCCGGTATAGATAACTTCCATGCCTGCATCGCGAAGCGCCCGGGCGATTACCTTCGCGCCGCGGTCATGCCCATCTAAACCGGGTTTTGCCACAAGCACACGAATCTTTACGTCTGCCATCGATAACCATTTAACCACAGGGACAGCAGGACATCCCAGCGATGTGTCGAAGCTGACATCTACACCGTCTTGATAGCCAAGCTCCGCCACATGTACCAGCAAGCCACGCTGCGATACGGCTCCCAGGCTCGCGCGATCTTCTCCATATCCTTCGGCTTCGGCACCTTCCGCTTCCGATAGTGTTTTTTCAGCGCCATCTGCACGCCATAGTCTCCGGTGGGCAACACGTTTGGCCGCCGCAACGAGAACATCAGAAACATATGCGCCGTCCACACTCCGATGCCTTTCACCTGCGTCAGATGCTTGATCACTTCCTCGTCAGGCAATTCTGCGAGAGCTGAGAAATCGAGCCGTCCAGATGCCGTCTTCGCCGCAAGGTCCTTCAAGTACGCCGATTTCTGTCTCGAAAGACCTACGCTGCGCAATTGCTCGTCGCTCAGCTTCAGAATGCCTTCCGGTGTGGGCGGATCGCCCGCGAGTGCCGTGAATCGTTTGTAAATTGTCCCGCAGCCTTGCCGTTCAATTGCTGGTAAAGAATCGCTTCCGCGAGGCTGGAAAACTCGGGACTGCTGTACTCCATGCGGCACGGTCCTACGCTCTCGATGATCGCGCGCAGGACCGGGTCCGACTTCTTCAAGTGATTAAGTGCCTTGCGCATGGCATATACATCTACCATAAATCCATAAATCGAGGCGAATAAAAAACGAAAACCGCGACATTACTGTCAACGTTTGACCGCAATCCCGAGCACTTCATAATGTCCGTTTCGAAGTATTTTGTCCGTCCCAATAAATGCACGGGCTGGGTAATCGCCGTGGAAATAGGTTTTGTATACGTTGTTGAATGTGTCATAGAGCTTTAGATCGGTACAGAAAATCTGCACTGAGACGATATCATCCATCGTGAATCCGGCATTCTCCACTGTCTTCTTGATGCCGTCCATAACGAGATGCGCTTCTAGTTCAGCATCAGCCGGCGCCTGATTTGTCTTCGGATCCAATCCGATGTGTCCGGCGATGTACAGGGTGTTTCCTGCAAGAACCGCATCGCTGAACGGCAGAGCCTTAGTATCCCCCGGACGCGGATTCACGATGTATTTGCGATCGGAAGCCGTCGCCGAAAGACAAACCGCCAGAAACGCCGTGACTGCAAAAATTCTCCACATATCGTTTTCTCCTCGATTATCGAAATTCCCGGCAGACTACCATCTCAACGGATAGCCGAAAAAAGAAGTCCCATGATTCCCCCACCCAACACGATCCAAGCTGAATTCACTTTCCAGCGCAGCAGTACGACGATTGCTACGCTACCGATGAGCCAAGTTGACCAACCTCTCAGTGCATCCGCCGCCAAACGGACGGTGACACAAGTCATCAGAGCGACAGCACAGACGTTTACCGAATCAAGAAAAGCAGCAATCCAGGCTGACTGCCGCAAACGAAACAGCACCGGAGCCAGCAGCGCCACATAAAAAAACGAAGGCAAGAAAATGCCAACCGTTGCGACAGCGGCCCCTGGCACTCCGCCGAGCAAATATCCGATGAAAGTTGCCGTAGATAGAACAGGTCCGGGCGTAAATTGGCCGATCGCAATTGCATCGAGCAACTGCTGCTGAGTCAGCCAGGCATGCTGCTGCACGAGCCCGTGCTCCAAAAAAGCCAACAGCACATAGCCGCCGCCATAGAGCACCGCACCAACTTTCAGGAAGAAAAGCGCAATCCTGACAAGAGATGGACGCACCGCAACCACTCCGGCCGTCAAAACCGCGGCAGGTAAGAGTTGCCACCGCGCGAGCGATGAGCTGCCAAATATTGAGGGAACCATCAGAGTCGCAATCGTCCCGGAGGCAGCAAACTTTCGAACAGCCATTCCAATCAGTCCTCCCACGAACAAGATCAGAATGGGATTGATCCCCAGCAAGAATGCCGCCAAGGCTGCGACGCCAAGAGCCACGAGGTCGATACTCTTCAACGCCGTTTTTCCCAGTCGCCAGATTGCGATTGCGATGAGGGCGATCACGGCCGGCTTGATGCCCTGAAGCACGGATACGGTTTGCGGCAGCGAACCGAATCGTACATACGCCCAAGCAAATGCGCCCGTGATCACGGCTGCCGGGATGATGAAAGCCGCTCCCGCCACACACAAACCGGCCCATCCGGCGCGAACAAAGCCGGTATTGATCGCCATCTCAGTAGAGGTCGGCCCAGGAATCAGGTTTGCCGCACCGAGCATGTCCAGGAATTGCTGCTTTGTTACCCATTGCCGTCTGTTAACAATCTCTGACTCAACCAATGCGATATGCGCAGCGGGTCCACCAAAACTGATCGTGCCCAGCTTCAGAAAAAGACCAGCTAGTTCGATCAAGCGCGCACGAACTGATGTTCGTGGCAGCTCAGTTGCATTTCGAGGGTCTGTCACGCCGCCTTGTGATCGCTGCGGCGGAAATTCTCAATCAGGTGTTCCGATGTTCGTAGCGTAAACGCCATGATGCTGATCGTCGTGGTTTTATCGGTGCAGTTTAGAAACACACTGGCATCGCAGACGTATAGATTGGACACGTCGTGTGTCTGCCCGAAGCGGTTCGTCACGAAGTTCTTCGGATCATTCCCCATCCGGCAGGTCCCAACTTCATGCAAACTCCAGCCCGGTATTTCCGGCGCATCTGCCGATCCTACATATTCGCCGCCGGCCGCCTTGATCGCCGCCGCACAAACTTCCTTCGAGTGCTCCCACATCTTCAGCACGTTCTCGTCCCATTCGAAATGAATGCGTGCAACTGGAATCCCATATGGATCCTTCACCGCTGGGTCGAGGTCCATATAGTTCGTATCCAAGCGCAAGGTCGGAGCCTGTACTAAGAAACTCACTGGAGACGGATACCGCCGCTTGATCTCTTGTTTAAACGACGAACCGAAGCCGTCAAGTTCTCGAGCATACCAGGGAAATTCCGAGCACCCGCCATCGGGATAAACGGAGTATCCGCGAATGAATTTCTCTTCGTGCGGATCGTTTAGATTCTGCCACCGTGGCATCCATGCGATCGTACTGTCAGCCACATGGTCCGGGAAACTAGGTTGTCCCATCAATTGCGGCAGATACCCGCGGGCGGAGTCACCGTAAAGATGATCGCAGAGGTTTCGCCCAAGCTGCCCGCTGGAGTTGGCGATCCCATTCGGCCAGTGCCGAGATTTCGAGTTCAGCATGATGTGGCTTGACTCGATGCATCCCGCTGCCACTACGACGGCTCGCGCGGAAACCTCGACTTCCTGTTTCGTGTTGCGATCGATATATGCGACGCCTGCGGCCTGCCCGTTCTCATCCACGAGAACATTCTTCGCGAGCGCATTCGTACGCAGTTCCAGGTTCTTGGTCGCTTCGGCTTTTGGCAACAGAAAGTACGGCGAAGAGAAAAATGCTCCGACATCGCAGCCGGTCGTGCACTCCCCGCAATAGTGACACGCCGGATGTCCTTCATGCGGTTGCGTCAGCTGCGCGCAACGGTCGGGCAAGTAGGGCACTCCAATCTTCTTGCACCCAGCCGCCAGAATGTGGTCGACACAGCGAAAATTAAACGGTGGTAGATAATGGCCGTCCGGGTTGCTCGGACGATTCTGTACCGTGCTGGCCACGCCAATCATTTTCTCGACTCGGGTGTAGTACGGGTCGATCTCCGCGTAACTCAGCGGCCAATCGACATCGTTTCCGTCCAGAGACGCTGCTCGGAAATCAATGTCCCCGAACCGCGCCGAACTGCGTCCCCAGAAATTTGTCTTACCGCCGACGCCCTTACACCGCGGCCAGAACCATCTCGTTCCCGGAGCCGTCGTGAATGGAATCTCGTGGTCCCATGCGGTCTTGGTGTACTCGTTATCCATGTATCCAAAAGATTCGGCCTTCGGATCACCCAATCCACGAAATTTCATGTCCCAAGGCATCCGGTGATAGCGGAAATCTTTCTCCGGATCCAGTTTCTGCCCCGCGTTGAGTGCGCAAACTTTTAACCCCGCTTCGCAGAGCGTCTTGATCGCCATGCCGCCGCCCGCGCCCGTCCCGATCACGACTACGTCGTAAATTTTCTTAGGCATGTTGGTTGGATCTACTCAAGCCTGTGATGATGACAGGTGCTTGTGCTCCGGATCGTCCTTGTGAGGACACTCCGGAGATTCTGCGTAAGACTTCAGAGCAGGATTGTCGAGCTCTTTATATCCAATCTCGCTCGTGTAGAAGCCAGTCACCGTAAACTCACGCACCAGAGAGAAGAACGTGCGTCCATCTTCTTCCCCCGCCCGCGCCTTGTCTTTGAAACCAAGCGGCTCAAGAATGGAATTCTGCTGCTCTGCCGAAAGTTCGAGGAACTTCTTGCCCAACGTCCGTTCACAATGGGCATTTAGCCAACCGAGTCCCAATCGAAACGGATACTGATGTTCGGGATCATTCGCCACCATGAAATCGATGAACTCGGCTACCCCCGCTTCTTTCGCACCCGGTGTCTTGTCACTTGGGATGATGATCTCGGTCAGGCGTTCGACCATCGCATATTCGGAAGGCGTAAAAAAATGTGGATGGTATTCAGCCGGCTTGATTTGCAATGCAGCGTTTCCAACGTGCGCGCAAGCAAATCCCCATTTACTGAACCCGGGAAACGTCGCTGCGGCCGCAGCCGTTCCCATGATGCGCAAAACGTCGCGCCGATGAACCCCTTGACCCGCCATAGATTTCTTTATCCCCAATCAAACCGAATGTTGCGCCTCACTCAGTTTGTCATTCCGAGCAAAGCGAGGAATCTGTTGTCCTCGCGCTAGGAAAGATATTTAATCGTCGCCTCGACCAACTCAGCCGTGGGCTTGTACGGATCCCCCGGGGCATCGTATTCCATCGAACAATATCCCTTGTACCCGTGCTTCTTCAAAATGCCGAACGTTTTTGCCAGATCCACGTGCGTAGCTTTGCCTTGCTCGTCCGGTTCTCCGTCTTTAACGTGGCAGATGCCATATGCGTGGGCAAACATGGCTTCCATAGCACGATCCTGGAACGCTTCGTCATGCGCAGCCAGAGAGTTGCCAAAATCAGGCAAAGCGCGCAGCCAAGGACTGTTGACCTTCTCAATGATCTGCGCGATGAAGAACGGGTCTTCGCTGATCGGATTGTCATTCTCCAGGTGAACGACAACGTTCTTCTTGGCGCCGTACTCAGCATTGTGCGCTAGTGTGTCGGCAGCTAGACCCACGTCGGGCTTTATGTCCTTGCCCCCATCGATGTGTGTGCGAATGCTGGGCGATCCAAGTGCCACCGCCACATCAATCCACTGATTGGTCGCCTTCACCGAAGCCGCTCTCTCAGCCCCGTCAGTCGCATACTGGCTGTGCCTGCCATCGACCGCGATGTCGACAACACTCGAGCCGGCTTTGTCTACGGCTCCTCGAAACTGCTCGAGATATTTCGGGTCAGTAGAAGGGAAGACAGGACTCCACGGCTCGATGTGGTGCACATTGAACTTGTCAGTGACATGGGCTGCGAAATCCTTCAACTCCATCTGCTGTTCCCGCGGAGTTTTACTAGGACTGTTCCCATCCCAACCCTTCCACCCGACAATGAATTCGCGAAACGGATACGCCGCAACCGCCACTCGATCGCGCGGATCCGTTGGAAACGCAACCGAAGGTTTTGAAGCTGCAGCTCGTCCCAGACTGGTCAACAGGCCAACTCCAGCCGCTGCCGTCGCACTCTGCACAACAAACTCTCTGCGTGTATTTGCCCTCATGCGCGAAAGTTTACCAAAGATTGGGGTGCAAGTTTTTAATGAAATGCAAGAATTAAAACGATTCAGCGTTGACCCCTGCTTGAATCAGCTAATCTAATCCGATACGCTTTTCGTCAACTTGCTGATTCCAAGCCCAAATCGTTTTTCAAGTCTGCCAGAACTGGCCTACGCCCTTAACTATGGGGAGCGTGCCTAGTGAGCGTCTATTGCGCAATAGGATCTCCTGATCTTGAGCTTCCCTCAGGCCAACTTCAGAGTCTCCTGCAGGATTGTCTCGCGAAACTGCGCGAGCGCCGCCAAGTCCTGGCGATTCCGCCTGACATTACAAGATTCCATTCCCACGCCGGCGAACTGACCCGCTACGCTTGGCAGTTCTATGGAGACCGTCTCAAAGCAATTCTGCCAGCCCTCGGCACGCACGCGCCCCTACGCCCCGACCAGATATCCCGGATGTTTGGCAACATTCCTCCCAATCTTTTTCACGTACACAATTGGCGGACCGATATCGAGACGCTCGGCGAAGTTCCGGCTGAATTTATCCACGAACAATCAGAAGGAAAGCTGAATTATTCCTGGCCCGCGCAGGTAAATCGTCTCGTTTCGCAAGGCGGCTTTGATCTGATTCTTTCCATTGGCCAGGTCGTGCCGCACGAAGTCATTGGGATGGCGAACTACAACAAGAACATCCTCATCGGCACTGGAGGCCGTGAAGGCATCAATCGCAGTCACTATCTGGGCGCCGTCTTCGGAATGGAACGCATCATGGGCCGCGCGATTAACCCTGTGCGCAATGTGCTCAATTACGCGTCCGATCAATTTCTCCAGCATCTGCCGATCGTCTACGTTCTGACGGTGGTTGCGAGCAAGCCCGACGGAGGTTCGGTCGTTCGCGGCCTTTTCATAGGAGACGATCTTGAATGCTTCCAGTTGGCCTCCGAGTTGAGCCTGAAGGTGAATTTCGAACTGCTCGAGAAACCCATTCGCAAAGCCGTGGTGTACCTGAATCCGGCCGAATTTCATTCCACCTGGATCGGGAACAAAGCCATCTATCGCACCCGCATGGCGATGGCCGATGATGGAGAACTAATTATCCTCGCGCCCGGCGTAAAGGAATTCGGAGAAGACAAGGGGATTGACGCTCTCATCCGTAAATATGGTTATCGCGGTACACCCGCCACCCTAGCCGCGGTTCAACGCAATCCTGATTTGGCTGCCGATTTGAGTGCCGCCGCCCATCTAATTCATGGATCTTCCGAAGGCCGCTTCCGCATCACTTGGTGCCCCGGCCACCTGACGCGAGAAGAAATAGAGAATGTGGGTTTTGCATATGCCGATCTCTCGGCAATGCTGACGCTTTACGACCCCAAAAAGCTCACCCAAGGCTACAACCGCGCCAATGGCGAGGACATTTTCTTCATTCCGAATCCCGGGCTGGGGCTTTGGGCGCATCGCGCGAGAATCGAGGCGAACCAGATAGAATTTGCACCGTCGGTTCATTGAGACAAGCATGCTCCTCCATCCCGATCGTTTGTTCCCGCCTGATCCTGACACACGAAAAATCGCAAGGGCGCTCTACGGCAGCGTCAAAGATTTTCCAATCGTTAGTCCGCACGGGCACACGCAGGCCAGTTGGTTCGCAAAGAACGAGCCTTTTCCTGATCCCGCAACGCTGCTTGTGCTCCCCGATCACTACGTCTATCGAATGCTATACAGCCAGGGCATTCCGCTGGAAGATCTAGAAATCGGCCAACCTGTCGCGAGAAATCCGCGTAAAGTCTGGCGCGTTTTCGCGAGCCACTACGATCTATTCCGCGGTACGCCCACACGGATGTGGCTTGACTACGCTTTTCAGGAACTCTTCGGGCTAACGCACCGCCTCTCCGAGAAAACCGCCGATCTGCATTACGACACGATCTCTGAAAAACTGAGCCAGAGCGAATTCCTTCCTCGCTCGCTGTTCGACCGCTTCAAAATTGAAGTGCTCTCCACAACCGACGCGCCCACCGACTCCCTCGAAGATATTCAGGCGATTCGAACTTCTGGCTGGAAGGCGCGCATCCTGCCTACGTTCCGTCCCGATCCCCTCGTCGATCCTGACTTCGTCGGATTTGCGCGATCGATCGAGAAGCTCGGACTGCAGACCAAAGAAGATGTCTCATCGTGGACTGGATATCTGAACGCCCTACGCAAGAGCCGCCAGCGCTTCATCTCGTTCGGCTGCACAGCCACGGATCATGGCCATCCAACCGTACAAACGGCAGATCTTCCCGGCGCTCAAGCAGCTGAACTCTACTCAAAGGTGATTTCGGGCAAGGCCGGCGCCACCGAGAAGGAACTCTTCCGGGCGCAAATGCTCACCGAAATGGCCGCAATGAGTCTCGATGACGGTCTTGTGATGCAAATCCATCCGGGCTCCGTGCGCAATCACAACAAGGCTTTGTTCGAGAAATACGGGCGTGATTGCGGCGCAGATATTCCCGCAGGCACGAACTATGTGCACGCACTCAAGCCTCTGCTCGATCGCTTCGGAAATGATGCCAAGCTCACGATCATTCTGTTCACACTCGACGAGACAACCTACAGCCGTGAACTCGCCCCACTCGCGGGACACTATCCCTGCTTGCGTCTCGGGCCACCGTGGTGGTTTCACGACAGTCCTGAAGGCATGATGCGCTTTCGCGAGCAGGTCACCGAAACGGCAGGCTTCTACAACACAGTCGGATTCAACGATGACACGCGCGCCTTCCTCTCGATCCCGGCCCGTCACGACGTAGCACGCCGCATCGATAGTGCCTTCCTCGCTCGCCTGGTCGCGGAGCATCGTCTCGATGAAGATGAGGCCTTCGACTTAGCCGAGGAACTCGCGTACAGGCTCGTCAAAAAAGCCTACCGTCTCGAGTAGAATCCCTCCATATCGAGCTCATTATGACGAACAAGAATCCCTTCGACTCTGACGATCCCCGAGTGTATGAAGTCCAGAGTCGCGCAGAAGGCCCGAAAGGCGCACTTCCGCTCACGCCCGAGATTCTGGCCAACCAGCCTTCTGGAAATCTGTTTGGATGGACGCAAGACGCAGCCATGGGCTGGAATCCGTCCGCTTTGGGTGCCAAAGAATTCTTGATGCTCTCCACGCACGGCGGCATCCGCGACAAAGACGGCACACCAATCGCCCTCGGATATCACACTGGCCACTGGGAGATCGGGCTTCTCGTAGAAGCCGCGGCGCGAGTGTTCAAAGCTGATGGCGCCATTCCTTTTGCAGCGGCCTGTAGCGATCCTTGCGACGGACGATCGCAGGGAACAACCGCAATGTTCGACAGCCTTCCGTTCCGCAATGACGCAGCGACGGTCTTTCGTCGCTTGATTCGCTCTCTGCCGACCTGCAGCGGTGTGCTTGGCGTAGCAACCTGCGACAAAGGACTTCCGGCAATGATGATGGCCCTCGCCGCCAGCCGTCACCTGCCATGCGTTCTCGTCCCTGGCGGCGTGACGCTTCTGCCCGCGCAAGGCGAAGATGCAGGAAGAGTCCAAACGATTGGCGCAAGGTTTTCCCACGGACTCATATCGCTTGCTGAAGCGGCAGAGCTCGGCTGCCGCGCCTGTGCAAGTCCTGGAGGTGGCTGCCAGTTTCTCGGAACGGCCGCAACATCGCAGGTGATCGGCGAGGCGCTCGGTCTCTCGGTCGGACATTCAGCGCTAGCGCCGTCTGGACATCCGATCTGGGTCGAAATGGCTCAGCGTTCCGCACGAGCTCTGATGGATCTCGAGTCGCGAAACATAAAAGTCAGCGACATTTTGACGGATGCCTCGATCGAGAACGCCTTGGTTGTTCACGCAGCATTTGGCGGTTCCACGAATCTCATCGTTCATCTGCCCGCAATCGCTCATGCCGCAGGCCTACAACGTCCCACAGCCAGTGACTGGGCGCATATGAATCGCAGAGTTCCACGAATCGTTGACGTTCTACCCAACGGACCGCGCAATCATCCGACGGTGCAAGTCTTTCAAGCCGGAGCCGTGCCTGAGGTGATGCTGCATTTGCGGCGTGCGGGTTTGCTCAATACAAACGTATTCACCGTTGACGGCATGACGCTCGCAGAACGGCTAGACGCCTGGGAAAACTCGGAACGCCGCCGTGCTCTACGATCAGGTCTGAAGGAACGCGAAGGAATCAATCCAGATGACGTCATCCTGAGTCCGGACACTGCAAGACTTCGCGGAATGACCTCCACAATTTGTTTCCCAAACGGCAACCTTGCGCCGGAAGGTTCGGTGGTGAAGAGCACCGCAATCGATCCTTCTGTCGTCGACAAAGACGGCGTCTATCGACACACCGGCCCAGCCCGTGTCTTCGTATCCGAGACGCAAGCAATGCAAGCGATCAAAACCGGCAAGATCGCAGCCGGAGACGTTCTTGTACTTGCCGGTCGCGGGCCAATGGGTTCGGGGATGGAAGAAACCTTCCAACTCACCGGAGCCCTCAGATATTTGCCATTCGGCAAACACGTTGCAATGATCACCGACGCAAGATTCAGCGGTGTCTCTACGGGGGCATGCATAGGTCATGTCTCGCCAGAAGGCTTGGCCGATGGGCCAATCGGAAAGTTGCGTGAAGGCGACATGATCGAAATCGTGATCAACCGCAACACGCTCGAGGCGAGCGTCAACCTGGTGGGCGAGGCAGGCACGCCGATCAGTGCAAGCAAAGGGTCAGAGATCCTGACGAACCGTACACCGCATCCAGATCTAGCCCCTGACCCTTCGCTCCCCGACGACACCCGCATCTGGGCAGCATTGCAAGACATTAGCGGCGGAACTTGGGGAGGCGCGGTCTATGACTGCGATTCAATCCTGAAAGTGATCGCGGCAGGAAAACAAGCACTCGCGTCTGATCGCCAAGCAAAGGAATGAGGGAGATTCCCAGTAAGAAGCGGGAGCCGAACGATCCTCTCGATACTTCCCGCTACGACAGCATCTCCGGATGTTCTTCACTTAATTTCACAATGAGTTCTCCGAATAACGAGTTCGCCCAAGAGAACCATGGCCGGGTGAATTGCGCCGGATTGTCTTTCTGAAAAGCCTCGTGCATGAAGCCTGTCTGGGCGTCCGTCGTGTTAAGCCATCGCAAGCTCTGCCGCATCTCATCGGCATCAGAACTCGTCAGAGCCCGCATGATGATCGACATCGGCCAGATCATGTCCAGCCCAATATGCGGACCGCCAACACCTTCCGCCGCAGTTCCCTTAAAGAAATACGGATTGGCAGAACTCAATATGCGGGATCTCGTTCGACGATAGACCGGATCGTCCGCTGGACAACAGCCCAGATACGGGAGGCCCAGCAAGCTCGGAAGATTCGCGTCATCCATCAATAGCTGATTCCCGAAACCATCGACTTCATACGCCCAGATTTCACCAGCTTTGTCGTCGCGAAACCGCCCGTACTCCGAAAGCGCAGATTCGATTTCTGAAGCGAGTGTACGACAGCTATTTGCAAACGCAGCGTTGCGCAATACTTCGTCCGCCATCTGCGACAGTTGACGCAATGACGCCACAGCAAACATATTCTCCGGCACAGAGAGTGAATACGTACACGCATCATCAGAAGGACGAAACATCGAATGAATCAAGCCGACTGGCCGCGCTGGATTACCATACCCACGGAGCATCAGTGTGTCAGTTGGGACCTCAGTTTTCCGCTGAAAATGGTAACTGCCTCGCCCGTTCTTTCTTTGCTGCTCGCGAAAGGTCCCCACCACCAGCCGCATAGCCACTACCCACTCTGCTGTGAACGGTGTCACATCCCCCGTTGCCCGCCAATAGCCATGCGCCAGACGGATACAGAAACAGAGTGAATCGATTTCCCATTTGCGTTCGGCAACTCCTGCACGCATGTCAGTTACATCATCGACCGCCCATGACAGTGGCTTCTTCGCGTGAGGATCAAACAAGAACGCATTCGCATACGGATCGATCAGAATGCAACGACTCTGCCTCGCAATCAGGCCGCAGAACATACGTCGAAGATCATCATCGTCTTTGGCGAGCGGGAGATAGGGCCACACCTGGCAAGACGAGTCCCGCAACCACATAGCATCGATATCGCCAGTAATGATGAACGTATCTGGTTTGCCGTCCACTATGCCGGCCTGAACCGTAGTGTCCAGCGTGTTCGGATAGCAGTTCTCAAACATCCAGCCCAAATGCGGATTTTTGATTTTCCCCTTTACGCGCTGAATCGTCTGCTCGACAGTGCGCGAAACAAACTTCCGTTCGCTTTTCGGTGGCCGCTTTGAGGGAAAATCGTCCCGAGAAGCACCCCGTACAAACCTCGAAGCCCCCGCCCACATCGAACCGACCGCCAACGCCTTCAGCAGTTCCCGTCTATCCATCCCTAAAAGTTCCTCTTAATTTCTACTGTGTCATGACAGCGATGCCTTGAGCCAACTCAGGCCAAGGCCAATACTCCCGACCAATTTACACGAGGCGAATGCGGAAGTACCTGCGAACGAGAAGTAGGGAAAAGCAGCAGTAACAAGCGACGAGAGCAACGTGAGAACAAATCCAATATGCTTGGCCACAGGACGTCAGTCATTTCTGCTTCCGATTCGACAAATCACGTGATCGCAGAGCCAGTCCCTTCACAACCGAGGTGAACTCGGACCCACCAACAATACGCTCGCGCCCGAATCGACTCTCAAAAATGGTCCGGACTGCAGGCACGAAAGAACTGCCTCCGGTGAGGAACACCCTCTCGACTTCCGAGGCCGTTACGCCGCTGCTTTCCAGCATGCGATCCACGCATGAAGAGATTACGTGAAGCTCGTCTGAAATCCACTCTTCGAACTGTGCGCGACGAACCTTCTGCGAAACGTGAATTCCCGGCACGCGGAAGGAGAAGATCGCCTCCTGCTTCGCAGAAAGTTCATACTTGGCTTGCTGCACGGCTCTGTGTAGCTGAAATCCCAGATCTTCTGTAACCAGCATGATGAACAGATCGATCTTGTCTGGCTCGAGTGCCCGAGCACGAAGCGAACGCAACGCCTCCATGTTCTCGTTCGATTTCAGGAACGACAGGTGATGCCAGTGCTCAAGTTTTGAAAATGGCCAGTTCGGGACGGTTCCAGTTTTCCCAATAAGCCGCCATTGCGAACCGCGGCCGAGCAACGGCGCCACGAGATGACGTACGAGCTTGGCATCGAAACTGTCACCAGCAATTCCAACCCCGGCACTGGCCAGGACTCTTTGTTGCGAATCTCCCATCCGGCGCGCGTCGGGCCCCACGCGGATCAATGTGAAGTCCGTCGTACCACCGCCGAAATCAGCCACCAGCAGCAACTCGTCTTTTTTCAGGTTTGCTTCGTACGAATATGCTGCTGCAATCGGCTCCAACTCGAAGTGCACCTCGGTGATGCCGGCCATGGCCAAGGCCTCTGTCAGTCGTTTTGTCGCATGCGCATCATCGGCTGGATTCGCTGCACCCACGAATCGCACAGGACGGCCAACGACCGCTTCAGCCCCGATCGGAACGCCCGACTTTCCAGATGCTGTTTTCAACGATCGGAGCAGATAACCTACCAACTCCTCGAAACGATAGCTTTTCCCGAACAGGCTTGTGGATTTCAAAGAAGAATTCGCCAGATATGACTTGATCGATTGAATCAGCCGGCCGCCATCCTCTGCGTGCAGGTACTGATCGATTGCATCGGGTCCGGCGAATGCCGACAATTCTCGGCGCCCACCTTTTTGCGGCGGAGCAAAAAATAGAATGGACCGAAATGTTTCAGATTTGGTATCGCCCGAGGGATAGCGGGCCGTTATCACTTGGCCGAATTTATCAGCCATGGCAACAGCACTATTCGTCGTGCCAAAATCGATTCCAATCATTACTTACACTTACTCCGACGAAAAGAGAATTCGCGGTGCAGGCCACTGACATTTTAGGAAAGAGGCATCTCGATCCAGCCAGAAACGTTAGCAAGGTTTAACGTGTTTGCCTTGAACACGAAACTCGAGCCGAGGCATGACGACGGCATTCGGCACAAGTCTCCGCACTTATTTGTTCATTTTTAGGTTTTATGGATGGTTGGTGGAGGCGGCGGGAGTCGAACCCGCGTCCGAAAACGTCACTGGTCAAGAGCCTACATGCGTAGTCGCGTTCATGCCCCAGGCATTACCCTGGGACGTTCGCGGACCGCGCTCAGAACGGACAAGAAACGCGTCCCGCTAGCCTGTGATCTTAGCCTCTCACCCCAGACGTAGATGAGAAGAGCAGCTCGCTGTGCGACGTCCTTCGGAGGCCCACGAGCGAAGCCTCCTCGGACGGCTGCCTAACTAATTAGGCTGCGTATGCCATCTGTTGATTGGCAATTATCATTTTGCCCACGATTACGGGTGTGTGCACCCCGGCATGCCTCTTGGCCGCAAGCATCTCCGTCGAAGCCGTGACGCCCCCACTTTGGGATGGCCATTCAAAGAGCCACTTCCAATCTAGGTTTGCCCGGAAGGGAAGTCAATTTATTAGATGTTGTGAGCCATTCCGAAGGCTCCTCGTGAAACCACTGTGTTCCATATGGTGAAAGATTTTGAAGTTTGCGTTGTTTTTTTCAAATTTTCCATTGACAATATTAATTTTATTAACTATAAGATAATATTTATTAACCAAAATGCCTGAAAATATTAATAATTCGAATGATTGGCAAGAGCTGGCTCACTTCACGCAAGGGCAGCGAATCGTTGTCGAGCGCGTTCGCTTGGCTGAGAAGGGAATCGCGATCGAAGGCCAATTCGAACTTCCCCAACTGGCCCGCCTATCGATGGATGACCAGATCTTCATCACAGCCTTCGTTCGTTCGCACGGGTCGATCAAAGAGATGGAGCGGGTCTTCGGCGTTAGCTACCCCACGATCAAATCGCGTCTCACCCGAATTGCCGACAGCCTGGAGTTTGTCGAGACCAACCCCACGCCATCGAAATCCGACGTTCTCGCCCGCCTGCAGCGGGGAGAGATCAGCGCCCAAGAGGCGATTCGCGAGATGGAGAAATTGCAATGATTCCGTTTGTAGCCGTCGTAAGCTTCCGCAACCAGGAAAGCCGAACCTTCCGACTCTGGATCCCGCTGTTCCTGCTGTGGTTACTGCTAGTTCCGCTCGCGATTCTCTTGTCGCCTCTTCTCTTCGTTGGTTTTCTGATTTGCCGAGTGAATCCTTTTCGCGGCACCGCGGCGGTCTGGCAGATTCTCATCGCATTGGCGGATACGAAACTGGAAGTGGAACATCGCAGCGCGGGGATGTCGTTCCACATTCTTTAAAAAGGGATGGCGCAAGGGCACTGCAACGAACGAGTCTTGAAAGAGCGCTCCTTTAAGCCTCGCCGAACAGAGAACGAAGCAAAAGCGGCTTTAGCCGCTGAGGTGAACTATGAATGAACATCGTCGTCAAATTCTGGAAATGCTGGCCGCGGGAAAAATTAGTGCCGATGAAGCCGAGCGCCTCATCGCCGCCATGGAGGCACCATCGTCGGGCTCGACCTCCTCTGAGAATGGATCGTCCTCGCCAACCAAATCGCGCCCCAAATATCTGCGCGTCCTGGTAGATACCGAGGAGGGCGATAACGGAACCTACGACGGCCCGACGAAGGTCAACGTGCGCGTACCGATGCTGCTGTTGCGTGCGGGAGTCCGTCTCGCTGGGCTCATTCCGCAGCAAGCCCTGCATCGTGCGAACCAAGCGATGCAGGAGAAAGGCGTCCCGATCGACCTGAGTCAAATCAAGCCCGAGAACCTGGAAGACCTGGTCGAGCAACTGAACGACCTCTCAGTCGACGTCGACCAGCAAGAAGCCGGAGCAAAGGTAAAAATCAGAGTTTTCTGCGAGTAATTCTCGTCGTTCCTCCTCCCTGCTCCCTGTAGATTTCGCTTGACGAGGGCAGTCTCCCATACTATTTTGCTCTAGGCCTTAAGTAAAAAGGCCTAGAGCTCCAATACGTGCGTCCCTATGGAAAAAACCATCCAACGAGACCTCTTCCCCGGCGCGCTCGAGATGATGATGCTCCGCACGCTAAAGCGCCAGCCGATGCACGGTTATGCCCTTGCCCAGCAAATCAAGCGAACCTCGAACGACGTGCTTGAGATCGAAGAAGGCTCGCTGTACCCAGCCCTCCAGCGCCTTTTGAAGGCGGGTTTTTTGAAGGCGGAATGGGGCATCTCTGCTACAAACCGCCGCGTTCGCATCTACAAGTTGACGCCGGCGGGAGCAAAGCATCTCGAGCGTGAAGTGTCGAGCTTTGAACGCATGCTCAACGGCATTACGCGAGTTCTGGCACCGGGTGAATTATGAATTGGCTGAAGCAATTGTTTTTGCGGAAGCGGCTCTACTCTGAATTGTCAGAAGAGATTCAATCGCATCTCGACGAAAAAGTTGAAGAATTGGTTGCCGACGGCATGTCCCCCGAAGACGCGATCCGGGCCGCCCGCCGCGAATTTGGCAATGTGCACTTGATCGAGGAGAACTCTCGTGAAGTTTGGGGATGGCCATCCGTCGAAAGTGTTGTCCTCGACTTCCGTCACGGCCTGCGATCGCTGAGCCACAGTCCGTCGTTCACTGTCGTCGCGTTGTTGACGATTGCCATCGGAATCTCCGCGAACGCAGCAGTCTTCAGTGTCGTCAATAGCGTGCTCCTGAGGCCATTAAATTATCCGCATGCCGAGCAACTGGTCGCGTTGCATCAGGTCGCTCCGGGCGCGGAAGGCCTTGCGGATTTTGAGAGCGGCCTTCTGCTCTCGCCGTCAATGTATTTCACATACGCCGAACATAACCGGAAATTCCAATCGGTAGGCATCTGGGGCACCGGTACGGCGAATGTCACAGGGATGGCGGAGCCGGAACAAGTGCGTACGGTTGGAGTAAGCGAAGGCGTGCTCGAGACCCTCGGCGTCCCGCCCGCCCTCGGGCGCTGGTTGTCGCGGGAGGATCAAGAACCGAACGGTCCCGGAAGGGTAATGCTGAGCTATGGTTACTGGCAAAGGCGGTTCGGGGGAGACCGGGCGGTCATTGGACGAACCATCACCACCGATTCGCGGCTGAGAGAAATCGTCGGCGTGATGCCACAGGGATTTCGATTTATGGATGGGGACTTCGACCTCTGTGCACCACTCGCATTCAACCGGGTCAACCTGCCTCTCGCAGGCTTCGGCTTCCACGGAATCGCACGGCTTAAGCTGGGAGTCACGATTGCTGAAGCAAATGCGGACCTGTCTCGATTGCTGCCGATCTGGATGGAGTCCTGGTCGAACGGCCCGGGACAGAATTCACACATTTACGAGCAATGGCGAATCACGCCGATGATCCACCCCCTCAAACAGGAGGTGGTCGGCAACATAGGCGAATTCCTTTGGGTTGTGATGGCGACGATTGCCATTGTCATGCTGATTGCGTGCGCGAATGTGACGAATTTACTCCTGGTACGGGTCGAGGCGCGGCAACAGGAGTTAGCGGTCCGCACGGCACTAGGCGCGGGTCGAGCGCGCATCGTTCGAGGTCTGCTGGTGGAAAGTGTGATGCTCGGCCTCATGGGCGGACTCGTGGGTGTCGCCTTTTCGTACGCGGGCATCCACTTTCTGGTGGCGATCGGACCATCCAATCTCCCTCGCTTGAACGAAATCGCGATCGATGCCAGAGTTCTGGGTTTTACTTTTGTTCTCTCGGTATTTTCGGGCCTCTCGCTCGGATTGATTCCGGCGCTCAAATACGCCGGGCCACAAGGCAGTTCGGCTCTACAAAGCGCGGGAAGAACTATTACCGTGAGCCGCGAGCGTCATCGAGTTCGGAATCTGCTGGTAGTCGGGCAGGTGGCGATGGCGCTTGTCCTCCTCATGAGTGCTGGCCTCATGATTCGCACATTCGCAGCTCTGCGCACGGTCGATCCGGGATTTTCCGATCCACAGCGCCTGCAGACGTTGCGGATCTCCATCCCCGATTCGCTGGTTGCCGAACCGGAAGGGGTCACGCGAACGCAAAACGCAATCCTCGACAAGCTCGCGGAAATTCAGGGTGTTAAGTCCGTGGCATTCATCAGCGAAATGCCAATGGAAGGCTTCGATTCCCGTTGGGACGAGATCTATGCCGAAGGCAAAGCCTATGCCGACAACACCATTCCCCCGCTGCGTCTGTACAAGAACATCTCTCCTGGATTGCTGCACACCGCCGGCACAAGATTGGTTGCCGGACGCGAAATGACCTGGGGTGAAATCTACGCACTGCGGCCGGTAGTAATGATTTCCGAAAATCTGGCCCGCGAACTATGGGGTACGCCATCGGCGGCCATAGGGAAGCACGTGCGGGAGTTTTCGAACATGCCATGGGACGAAGTAGTTGGAGTCATCCAAGACGTGCGCGAAAAGGGATTGCAGGAAACAGAGCCTGAAATCGTCTATTGGCCCCCGTTAGATAAGAATCCTTTTGTTCCCGCGCTCCGGACGGCAACATTCGTCATCCGCACTGACCGCGCCGGAACGGAAAGTTTTGTGAACGAACTTCATACAGCGGTATGGTCGGTGAATTCCAATCTGCCTCTCGCGTCCGTTCGGACCATGAAGGAGGTCTATGACAAATCGGTCGCGCGAACTTCCTTCACCCTGGTGATGCTTGGAATCGCCGGAGCGATGGCGCTCGCGCTGGGAATCATCGGCATCTACGGCGTGATGTCGTATATGGTATCGCAACGTCAACGCGAAATCGGCATTCGCTTGGCGCTCGGAGCGAAGGGCGGAGACGTTTTGCAAATGGTGATGAGTCAGGGCACCAAGTTGGCGCTAGTGGGGGTAGCCATCGGAGTCTGCGCTGCGCTCGGATTAACCCGGCTTATGACCAATGTATTGTTTGGCGTGACACCGCACGATCCCATGACATTCGTTGCAGTTGCTGTTTTGTTGATCGTGGTAGCGTCATTGGCCTGCTACATTCCCGCGCGCCGGGCAACGCTCGTTGATCCCATCGTGGCGCTTCGCTACGAATAACCCCTCTTACTCGAGAGGGCTTGCAATTTTTCTGTGAAATTCGCGGCTTCGGCAGTTCAGATCGGCCTCACGTCCTCGCTGCCAACTTCGATGCGAGGCTGGCTTTCACATCCGGCCACTCGCTATCCAGGATGCTGAAATAAACCGTGTCGCGCACCCGCCCTGTCGATGTCACCAAATGCCGCCGCAGCGTGCCCTCTTCCTTCGCCCCGATGCGCAAGATCGCATTGCGCGATTTCTGATTCATCCCGTCTGTCTTCAATTCAACCCGGATGCATCCCCACACCTCGAATGCGTGCTGCAGCATCAAGTACTTCGCCTCGGTATTTACAGCCGTGCGTTGCCAGGCGGGAGCGATCCATGTCGATCCGATCTCAACACGCTTGTTCATACGATCAATGTTCATGAATCGCGTGCTGCCGAGGGTCTTCCCTGAACTCTGCTCGACAGTCGCAAACACGACCGACTCCCCACGCTCCTGCTCGGCGAAAGCCTTCTCGACCAGCTTCTCGAAATCCTGACGCGTCTGCATCGCATAAGGGATCCAGCGGAAGATGTCGTCAAGATCGCTCTTGGCCACGTCCCAGAAAAGTTGCGCATGCTCGCGGCGAATAGGCTCTAAGCGCACGACGGAGCCTTCGAGCGTCAGCGGCATGGTAATGTCGAGCGGAGTAAAGATCTGGTTCATGACTTAGACCCTTATAACCATAACAGGGATCGCCATCTTCGAAGTTCAACCGCTCTTAACATCGTCTGCCGAGATCGAGGATCATCCTGAAGACATAATCGACGCAACTGGGCTATAAAATTCAGCAAAAGACGACCGAACTGGACCCAACCGGCGCATCCTAAGTATCAAACGTTGCGGATAGCTCGCTTTGAGGAAGGAGTACCGGATGAGACACCTACCAATATTGATCCTTCTGCTCTGCGGCTACTCTGCTGCGCAGACTCCCGATCCCACTCCAATCGACGCACGCATCAGCGGTGTTGTTCTGAACGAACAGGGGAAGCCCGTGGCCGGAGCCGTGGTTTACGTTTTGGAAGATCCTTCTTCGTTTGTGGATTGGGCGCGTGTTGAAACACACTGCGATAGCGCAGGGCGATTTGATTTTGGTGAGAAGCTGAAGGACGGAATTTATCAGTTGTATGCGCGAAAAGAGAGCGGTGGATATCCAGACCTCGCATCCAGGTTTTATGAACCGCTGAACTTTCAGCCGCAAACGATACAGTTGTTTGGCGACCATCCTGCGGAGAAGGCGACAATTAGACTAGAAGACAAGGCTGCGGTACTGACTGGCCGAGTTTTCGATGGAGATACCGGGCAGCCGCTAAACGCCGGCGTGTATCTTTCTAATCTACGGAACGACTCCGGACTACGCATACAGCTCGACAGCAAGGGAAATTTTCGTGGATTGATTCCCGCCAAGACTGATGTTTACATAATGGTCCAAGAGGTGGACCGAGATCAGGAAGATTGGTCCATCTTTACAACGACGGTGAACTTGGACCCGGGCCAAACCAAGCGGATCGACGTTTCGCTTTTCAGAGCTCCTGTACGTTCCGGTGACGCTCAGTGACGCGTCGCGCGGCTGATGCCCGGCGTGAAGGCTCTCCCGACCCTCGATTATCTTGCATCTCCGCCCCATTTCACGCATCTCAACAACGAACACGGCTTCTGATACTGTGTTGAAGGCTGCTCCATGATCTCACGGCAGCCAACTCACAAACGATGACTTCAAACGTCCAACACCGAGTATGGCTGCAATTACCGCCCCGTTGTCAGGAGCACTGTCAGTGAAGGCGCACTGTCTCCCGTTTTCGCAGATTCCGCACACGACCCGCCTCTTCACCGACCTGCTGGCCTACACTCCCGAAATTCAGCGCTTTTACCCCCGATCCCCATACTTCAACGAATGGATGAAGGACGAAGCTGGGAAGATCGTTTACGATCCATCGCGCCGCGAGCGCGTCAGCGCCATCCTCGAGCGACAGAACAAATCTTGGGACCATTCGGCCAAAGCCCTTGCCAATATTGAGCGGCTACGCAAGGGTGCGTTCGCCGTCGTGACTGGCCAACAGGTCGGTCTTTTTGGCGGACCCATGTTTGCCATCTACAAAGCCCTGACCGCTGTGAAACTGGCCCAGCAAGCCACCGCTGCCGGAATCGATTGCGTCCCGGTTTTCTGGCTCGCCACTTACGATCACGATCTCGCTGAAGTCAACCACATATCCATCCCCGGACAAGACAGCTTTCTGCAGACCCTGATGACGCCAAGCCAGGCCGCGGCAGGTGCTCCTGTCAGCGCGGTGCACTTCGGCGATGACATCATCGGGCTCCTGGATCAAGCAACAGCATTGCTTGGCGAAACCGAAGCTGTCGGATGGTTGCGCGACTGCTACCAGCCCGGCGAGAGCCTCGGCACTGCATTCGCAAAACTCTACGCGAGAATCTTCGCGGATTGGGGCGTGATCATCCTTGATCCTTCTGACCCGGAACTCTCTCGCGTGGCAGAGCCCGTGTATCGCGCTGCGATACGAAGGTCGCCAGAATTGGCGGCAGCATTGCTCGAACGCGGCCAGGAGTTAGAACGTGCCGGCTACCACCAGCAAGTCAAGGTGACCGAATCGTCAGTGTTGCTGTTCGCCACTCGAAACGGTGCTCGCCTGCCGATGTCGCGTCGCACTGCGGGTGAAGAAACCGAATTCATTGTCGACGGCGAGGCACAAGGCGAGCGACTCTCGCAATCTGCTCTGCTGGCCGAAATCACCGAGTATCCGGAGCATTTTAGCCCAAACGTGCTGCTGCGCCCTGCAGTCGAAGACTATCTGTTGCCAACACTTGCGTACACCGGCGGCGCCGCGGAATCCGCTTACTTCGGCCAGGCGGGCGTCGTTTTCGAAAAGCTTCTGGGACGCGTGACCCCAATCGTGCCGCGGTTCTCGGCCACGCTGGTCGAGCCGAAGATGCAACGCTTGCTTGAAAAGCATGGGCTTTCGTTAACCGATACCTTTGAAGGTCCTGAGGCCTTGCGGAAGGAAATCGCCGCCCGTCACTTGCCGCAGGGCCTGCAAGCCGCATTCGACGCGGCGAAGCAGTCATTCGATACGAATTTCGCTGCTGTAAAAAAAGAACTCGAAAAACTAGATAAGACGCTCGTGGATGCGGCAGAAACTTGTCGTTCCAAGATGCAGCATCAACTCGAGAAACTTTTCGCCCAGGCGGCGCGCGCCGAAGCGCAAAAAGGTGAGTTAGTAAGCCGCCACGCGGAAACCATCAGCCAGTCTCTCTATCCGGATAAAGGTCTTCAAGAGCGTAGTGTGGGAGGCATCTACTTCCTGGCGCGCTACGGTAGCACCTTGCTGCATCAGTTGTACGACACCATCCACTCAGACTGCCACGACCATCAAGTCATCGAACTCTGATTATCTCTCCTGGCTGAGCAGCCTCTGCACTTCATTGCCGAATTCTCTGTAGCGAGCGTCACTAAACGGACCATGCGTTTGATGGACGATGTGCCCCGTTGTATCTAGGACGATCAGGTAGGCGTCGTCATGCCCCTTGTAGCTCACCAACTGTTTCAACTCTGATTCATGCTGCTCAATGGGCATGAAGTGGTCGCGCATGTTTTCGCGAACACCCTTCTTCATACCCGAGATGACCATGCCACGGATGAATCGCGGCACGTCTTCCAGAACAGGCAGTTGATACATTTCAAATCCTGCACGCGAACCGAACTCTGCCTGAACTCTGTCAGCCCACGCACCTGAAGGTTCCTTTGACGACTTTGTGAACCCGAAGATCAGGACAGCAATTTTGCCCCGGCTGGCGTCGGGGAGGATGACTTTGCGCCCGCTGATGGTCTCACCTTCAATTGTCGGCATCACCTGGCCGATCTGAGCACTTGCCAGTGAAACGATGGCAAGAAAGCAAATCTTGCGGAGTACGGCTCGACAGGTGCGGAGGAGAATCATTCGTAGCGCCGGCGTCCCGCCGGCTGTCGTGACGGCGTCTTGCCCTTACTTGCTCGGAATCTTACTTGCTCTCGCTGGTTGCCAGGTAGGTTCCCAATCCAATCATGATCACGCCGGTAGCAGTTCGCTGACGCCGCCGGAACACTGCCGACGAGCGAATCTTTTCGCCCAACGGTCCCGCCATAGCGATCACGATCAGATCTGCCGTAGTATTCAGCACAACTGAAATCGTTCCCAATGCCACGAACTGCAAGAACACATGACCATTCGACCGCACCACGAATTGCGGAATGAACGACAAGAAAAACAACGCGGTCTTTGGATTCAGAACTTCGGTGAGGATTCCTTGCGACAGGGGATTACGTTTCGGCAGGACGTCCTGAATGGTGATCTCGCTGTTGTGTTTGCGAGCATCCAGGATCATGCGCACCCCAAGAAAACACAGGTAAGCCGCGCCGACGTACTTTACCGTCGCGAATGCAAGCGCTGACTTGGCAAGAATGATGGAGATGCCAAGAGCTGCTGCGAACACGTGCACCATTCCGCCCAGAAAAGTGCCGAATGCAGAAAGCACCCCTTCGCGCTTTCCACCAGCGAGACTGCGCGCCAGAACGTAGAGCATCCCAGGCCCAGGCGCAATCGCGAGCAGAAGCGCCGCTGTGAGAAATAGAAACAATCGCGTGGAATCGAACATATTGTCCCCAGTAGTGACGTGCTTAGTCGCGAAGCCAGCGTTCCAGTTCTGTGAGTGACTCGACTCGCGGGTGCTGCTGGTCACGATAGGCGCCAGCCACATCAAACAGTACAGCATTCATTCCCGCGTTGCGCGCACCCACGTAGTCGACGGAATAAACGTCACCAACGTAAAGGCTCTCCGCAGGATCAGCGTTCATCTCTTGCAGAGCGGCGGCGAATATTGCCGGGTGCGGTTTTTCGTGGCCGACGTGTCCGGAGTCGGTGATGCAGGCGAAGCAATCGCAGATGCCGCACCGACGCAGAACCGCGTCGATTCTGCCATCGGCGTTAGAGATCACGGCGATGGAATACCGTTCGCGGATTCTGTCCAATGCATCGCGAGTGCCGGGCAGGATTTGGTCCCAGTTGGCGGAATTTTGCGTGTTCGCTACCAGTTCGTCACGGACAGACTCGTCGAACGCGTCCAGCTCGTTCAACAAGTGAGTGTGGAAGGTCCACCAAAAGCCATGATCGACCTTGCCTTGGGTAAGACCTTCGTCAAATTCTCTTTTCGTGCGCCGCTCCAGCGCTTGCCATGCCTGCAAACTCGGATGCTTCGCTTCAGGCAGGGGAGCGAGCATGCGCGCGCGATTAGGGAAGAGAAGCGTGTTGCCCACATCGAAGAATATGAAGCGCCGTTGGACCATGAATCCATATTAACCAAGAGGAGTTGCTGGCGCAGGGGGCACTGATTGACCGGGCGCTCAAGAAAGGATGTAATATCGAAAAACTTAGGCGTCTTCGTGGATGAGCCCCAGGTCGTTCAAGTGATGTATCTAGGAGCAGTTGCTGTGGTTGCAAGCATTGTCAGCACGACTCGCGCGGCGATGTTCCTCTACGTACCTGTGCGCGCGGTCGGCGCGTTGGTGTTTAGTATGGCGGCGGCAATTTTCTATCGCGGCTCACGCCAGGACGTCTACAACATCCTTTGGGCGGTGGTATTTGGCTTTGCTACGCTGAACATCCTCGGCTTGGCGTCTCGACGCATGGAGCCAGGCCATCGCGGTCTCAGTTTCGGCGAAATGATGGCCGTAATGGTCGTTCTGGTCTCGATCGTCCTGCTGGGATGGGAGTTGCTGAGCCTGCTGCACCTGTTTCCCATTAAACTCAGGTCTTAGAGGCGCTTAGCTGGGAAGTCATGTGAAAAAAGATTCTATATGTACAAAAATATATTTACATCTTGTAGCTAACTAAAGACATCGCGCAGCTCACTAGGTCAGAACGCATTTGGAAAGCTCGACACGACACTCAAGGAAATCGAATGCCTGGTTTCGCTTGCCCGCCCCGTTTTGCGGTATGATTCGCGTAAATGGCAAAGAAAACAGCCAGCTTCGAAGTAACGTGCCCCTGCTGCAGTGCAGTGCTGAAGATCGATCCTGAAACCAAGGCGGTGATTGCTCATACCGAAGCGGTCAAGCCGAGAACGTTCAGCGATATGGAAGCCGCGGCAAAAGCGATGCGGGAGCAGGATAGCCGCCGCGAATCTATTTTCCAGCAATCGGTGGCAGCGCAGAAGAACGCGTCCGATTTGCTGGAGAAGAAGTTCCAAGAGGCGCTAAAGAAGGCCAAAGAATCTCCGGACACCGGCAAGCCGATTCGGGATTTCGATCTCGATTGATCGATGTACGGCACTCCGATCGTCGGGCGGCCGCTTCTACTGGGACATCGTGGCGCCAGGGCAATCCGATCTATCCCCGAAAACACAAGCGAGTCCTTTGAGCGAGCCCTTGCTGACGGTTGCGACGGGTTCGAATTTGATGTGCGCCTTACGTCGGATGGCGCGGCCGTGGTCTGTCACGATCCAAAATATCTAGGGATTAACATCGCCGACTCCCCGGCAGGACGGGTGCTCAAACTGCCCAACTTGGAGCATGTGATGGCACGTTTTCATCACCGAGCTTTTCTGGACATCGAGCTGAAGGTTGTCGGGTTAGGATCGAACGTTGCTTCATTGTTGCGAAAATACCCGCCTGTCGCTGGATTCGTTGTGTCGTCGTTTTTACCGGAAGTGCTGCGGCAACTGCATGCGGAGGATCAGTCGATCCCGCTCGGATTGATTTGCGGGACATCATCCGAGTTAAGCGCGTGGAGATCGGTGCCCGGCGAGTACGTGATTCCTCACTTCAGATTATTGAGCGCTCAATCGACAGGGGAGTTAAAGGATGCCGGGAAGAAGATATTGACCTGGACCGTGAACAGTTCGAGAGAAATGCTGCGCTGTCGAGATCTCGGCGTCGACGGGATTATCTCCGACGACACGGGTTTGTTGTGCCGGACGTTTTCGAAGGAAAACGTGGGCTGAGAGCCAGGGTATTGTGAAGCAACGTATCGCAGTCCTAAAGGGGAGTTTTCACCGCAACGCCAGTCGAATCGGAAAATGAAGGCTTATTGAGCGCGGGCGGCGACCGCCGTGCCGGCCGATAGTGCTGCCTTCGCTTCCTTGATTCCTGCCTGGATAATCTGGTCCCAATCGAGGTGCGGGACCGGCGATTTAGCGGCGGCGTCGTAGATCGAGAGCGCGTCCTGTGGACGGTTTAGTTTCTTCACGCAAAGCCGCGCCGCACTGAGTTGTGCCGTGAGGGACTGTCGCTCGGCGGGATAGGCTTGAGCCAGTTCCATATATTCTGAAAAGGCTCGTTCATATTCGTGCAGTTCTTCGGCGCCCTTGCAGAGTTCAAGCCAATTCGACGCGGGCATCTTGCCTCCGCCAGCATCCACGAATTCGGCATAGTCCTGAAATGCAGCTTCGACCTGGTGAGCTCTCAAATGGAGGCTGCATGTCTTGACCGTGGCATCGAGATAGGATTTTGTGTCGTTTTGCCGCTGATAGATCTGTCGCAGTAGCGCCCATGCATCCAATGAATTGCGGTTGGCGGCCACATATCCAATCAAGAGCGATTGCGCTTCCTCAAGCTGGCCCTGTTCCATCATCTGGCTGGCCTGCTCGAGTTCTGTGTCATTTTTCCACTCGACCTCGTGCTCAATGGCCTTGTTGGCTTTTTGTTCAATTCCGGAATGTTGGATCGCAAGAGCCGCGAGAGCGCCGAAGATGAATCCGCCAACGTGCGCCCAATGAGCAACGCCGTCGCTTCCCGCGAAGGAGCCGAAGAAGATCTCCTGTACCAGCCACAGCGGCAGCAGCCAATAGGCTGAGGCCTTGAAGCGGAAATAACGGAATGGATTCCCGGTTCGTAGCAGCTTGATAATGCTGAACCAGAGCACCCACAGCATCTCAATCTTCATCTTCGGGAAGCGAACCAGGAAGGCTCCCATGAGAGCCGCAACTGCTCCCGATGCGCCCACCGTCGGTGTAATACTTCCCGGATTCGCCCAGGCATGAATCTGCAGTGCTGCCACGCCTGCGACGAGATAGAACGCGGTATAGAGAGGGCGTCCCCATGTGTCTTCGAGCACAAATCCAGCTAGCCACAGGAACCACATGTTGCCGATCAGATGTTCCCAGCCGCCGTGCAGGAAGTTCGCGGTCAAATAACTGATGAGCTTCGGATGTGCGGGGACGAAAGCGTACTGTTCGACCGGCGATGACGCCCTGAGTTCAGCATACAGAGCATGGAGATGATCCATCTCAGCCTGCAGTTGATCGGGATCGGTCATCTTCCTAATCTTTGCGTCGTACGCATTGATCGCTTCGCGGTTCGGATTTTGGACCTGCTTCCAGACTTTAGGGTTGCTCTTCTGGAACGAATTCACCAGATGCTGCTCGTCCGCTTGCATCTTCAATTCAGGATGCTGAGCGGCGAGCAGGATGAGGTCTGCGCCGAGTTCGTGCCTCTGGGTGGAAGTATCCGTGGTCGCGAACGTAGTGAAGAGAAAAACGATGGTGTTGATAGCGATCAGGGACAGGGTCACGACGGGCCAGCGCCGGGCCGCCATATTTTCGTGCTTGATCGGTATCGGGAGCATCTACTTCTTCCCCAGCCAGACAGAGTCGGACGCTGTTGGCGCCAGTGTAGGCCGGAGGATGGAAATTTATAGGTGACCAGAGGTCGTGTCCCGTTCGTCACTAGTGAAAGTCGCTCAGACAAAGTCGGGGTAAGAATGTTGCGTTCCTTAGGGCCAATGCGGCTGATGGGTGTCAGATAAAACCTATGGATTTCAGTGTTGATTTACCGGATCAGGGACATTCCAGACGAGATTAAGTATGAGGTTCGCATGCCGTGGACCCCGCGTTTGCTGGTCGTCATCGGCTTCTGGCTGCTTGTCACTCTCGCTGTCCGAAGCGGAATCCACCATCTGAGGTCGCGCAAATGCGCTGGTCGCGAGCGCTAACTGTCGCTAAGTCTCGATTACACTCAACCGCCTTTCTCTTCGCCCGATACCGGAGTTTGCTTGCCGTTCTCAATCGGCCATGACCTTCCGGAAGTTGCGGCTGCCCCGAACCGACACAGTAACATCACTAGATATTCCGCACCGGGCGGGGGGAGACTGTTTTGTGAGAAAACAGCGAGTTGGGTTGCTGATCCTGGCAGCCATCACGATAACTGCGTTTGCGGTGGCTCAGGAGAGCAACCCGCCGACGGCGGACGGGCACATTATCGGCACGGTGATCGACGCAAATGGCGACAGCCTTCCCGGCGCGACCGTTTCTCTCTCGGGTCCGACCCTGAAAGATCCTCGAAAGATCGTTTCCGACGACAATGGCTTCTTCGAGTTCAAGCAACTCGACGCCGGAACCTATCATGTGACTATTACCGCCCCAGACTTCGCCGATTGGAACTCGCCCGACGTTGTCCTGAATCCGGGCCAATATCTGATCCTCAGCAACACCAAACTCCATATCTCGGAAGTGACGACCGCCGTGAACGTGGTTTACACGCAGGAGGAGGTTGCCACCGAGGAAGTTAAGGTTGAGGAAACGCAACGCGTCTTCGGCGTGATCCCCAATTTCTATGTCGTATATCAATCCAGTCCAGCGCCACTCACGACAAAGTTAAAGTTTCAGCTCGCGCTTAAAACTTCCACGGATGCATTCACGGTTTTTGGGGTAGGAGTGCTTGCCGGCATCAACCAGGCAGGCGATACTCCCAACTACCAGCAGGGAATGAAGGGATACAGCGAACGCTTTGGCGCGGCTGCTGCTGACGGGGTCAGCGACATTATGATCGGGGGCGCCATTTTGCCGTCGCTTTTGCATCAGGATCCCCGCTACTACTACCAGGGCACCGGCACAAACAAGTCCCGTGTTCTTCATGCCCTTTCCAGTCCATTCGTTTGCAGGGGTGATAACGGTCACTTACAGCCCAACTACTCCAGCGTTGGCGGCGATCTGGGCTCGTCCGCTCTCTCCAATCTCTACTATCCGCCATCGAACCGAGGGACAGGGCTGGTGTTGACGAATTTTGCGCTCACCACCAGCGAGCGCATGTTGAGCAGTCTGCTACAGGAGTTCGTCCTGGGCAAGCTCACAGGAAGACGAAAAGATAGGAATTAATCCCGGACTTGATCCTAGTGCCGGTTTTGCAGCAGTTGTCAGCGGCTAACCCCGGTCGTTCTTCGCATCTTATGGTACGCCTGAAGCCATACTCTGATACGAAAGCGTTCTCGGACGAAAACCAAGCCTTTGGCAGCAGATTGACTGATGACTTGAATACTTTCAATGCGCTGCATCTGCGCGCGTTAGTCAGCAGCGGCTTCAAGAGCAGAGCTATTGCGGGCAGGTTTCTGCAGAAATGCCGTTCGCTCAAGTTCAAACGCTTCGAGCTGGGCGCCGAATTCGTGCTCATTCCATCCCATGACTGCGCCGATGCGCAGCGCCGCTTCTCGGCTGCAGGTCTCAGACCAGCACGGGCCGAGAGCAACAGGCACGCGCCGCAGCAGCACATCGGCAAGGCTGATGGCATACTCCTTGCGGTAAGCCTCGACGACCTCGGCCACGATGTGCGAATTATGTGGGCAGATGGGGGCGCGCAGTTCGGCGCTCACGAGGGCCATGCGCGCGATGTCCATGGCGCGCGGGCCATGCCACTCCATGATGCCGCGTGCCGTTTCTTCGCTGATTGAGCCTGCACGGGCGATGTCGATGACCTGCTGATCGAGCACGGGATCGAGGGCGCTGCCCGGGCCCACAGCAACGGCAGTCGGTTCTGCCACCTTAATGCCGATCTTGCGCGCACACTCGCGGGCCAGCGACGCAGCGGTGGTGAGCTTTCCTCCGATGATCGAGATCAATCGCGCCGCACCCTCTTGCGTGTGGTCATGGAGGAAATGGCGGCGAGAAATTGCAGAAGGCTTATCTCCCGAGGAGCTCGGCAATGGACGGATACCCGCGAAGGCGTACTTGATATCCTGCGCGGATAGTTTGGCCTTGTTGAACATACCTGTGACCAGGCGCAGCAGGTATTCGATTTCCTGCGAGCTGGGAGCGACCCTGCCCGGATCGCCGGTATCGGGGATTTCTGTCGTCCCAACGAGCACTTGGTCGTTCCATGGCAGCACGAAGACCGGCCGGCCATCGCTAGCTTCAGTGTAGAGAGCGGCGGTGGGCGCTCCGGGAAATCGAGGAAGGACGATATGAGAGCCGCGGACTCCGCCGATCAAGGGTTTGCCCGTGCGAATGTTGGAGCGCTGGCACACACGATCGACCCACGGACCGGCGCAATTAATGATCCAGCCCGCATCGACGCGCTGGTCCTTGCCGGTGGTCCGGTCTCGGAACAACACACCACGCGCGCGCCCTTGTCCAATATCTACGGCCAGAACTTCACAGTGGTTTCGGATAGCGGCACCGGCATCCGACGCCTCCGTCATCCATTCGGCAACCAACCGCTCAGGAAATTCACACTGTGCATCTTCGAAGTTGAGGAATTGCCACTGGTGACCGGCATCCAGCGCTCGGTGTAAGCGGGCAAGCTCCATTTCGCCTGCACCTGCAGTCTTCTTGCCCGCGATCTTCTGATAGAGCCAGAGTCCGGCACGAACTTTCATCGCACTGCGTTGGCTGGTCTCGTTCAGAAGGAAATAGAAATGAATCGGATGGACCAGATGCGAACGCTCTCGCAGAAGGCGTTCACGCTCACGAATCGATTCGCGAACTAAATCGAGTTCGCCATGTTCAAGGTAGCGAATCCCGCCATGAATGATGCGGGTAGAACGGCTCGTGACGCCTGACGCGAAGTCGTTTTGCTCGAGCAGAAGCGTACGTTTGCCTCCGCGAGCACACTCGCGCGCGATGGCGACGCCGTTGATACCGCCCCCGACTACCACCACATGGAAGTGCTGGCCATCCAGGGAAGGGCGTGGTTTGACCGCTAAGCTCATTGTTTTCAATTCAATGTGAGCGGCGTGCGGATGCTCACAGCTGCGACGTACACACGTGAAACTGCCTTGATTTTGCACCACCGGAAAGCGGGGTAGTAGGTAACGATGGTCCAGTTGTCCAGCGGAGCAAAGCCTTCTCTAAAATGATACCGAAAGTAACGTGATCCATGAATGAGTGCGGCTCGGCGTGAGAGCCGGGCCGCGCGGTTAAAAGGTTTGTCGTTATGCAGCTTTGTCGCGGGGCTGCCGTTGTCGGCTTTCTTCGCCAAACAAACGGATAGTTTCACGATTGAATGCTGGGAGGTCGTCGGGTTTGCGGCTGGTGACCAGTCGACCGTCGCGAATAACTTCTTTGTCTTCCCAGTTCGCTCCTGCGTTTTTCAGATCGGTTTTGATCGATGGCCAAGAGGTCATCGTTTTGCCGTTGGTTCCACCGGCTTCGATGAGAGTCCATGGACCGTGACAAATGGTAGCAATGGGCTTGCCCTGATCGACAAAGTGTCTGACAAAGGAAACCGCCTCCGGGTTCATACGGAGATGGTCTGGGTTCATGACCCCACCCGGTAGAAGTAGAGCGTCAAACTCCTCAGGATTAGTGGATTTGAGAGTGGAATCCACGGGCACCTCATTGCCCCATTCCTTCATGTTCCAGCCTTTGATTTTGCCTTCCTTGGGAGAAACGACTTTTGTCTGCGCGCCGGCCTCGTCCAGCGCTTTTCGCGGTTCGAGTAACTCGACCTGCTCAAAACCGTCGGTGGCGAGAATTGCGACTCTGATTCCGTGAAGATTGATGTTGGGCATTGGATACTCCTTACAAACTGAATCGGTGTGGATAGGATGCTGCGTCCGGAACCGTGGTTGGCGCTCGCTGAGGCCGGTTCGCGCACCGCCCGCGTTGATTCGCGGGTTTGCAGTCATTTACATTGGTTGCCGAAATGCCAAGCACAGGAGAACGTTTCGAACGAGCAGTGGCCATCATGGAGCGGTTGCGAGCTCCGGGTGGCTGTCCCTGGGATCGAGAACAGACTTTCGAGACCATCAAGCCGTACACACTGGAAGAGACCTACGAAGTTCTGGAGGCGATTGACAATCGCGATTGGCCGGAACTGGCCGGGGAACTTGGAGATCTATTGTTACAAGTTCTGTTCTACGCCGAAATGGCGAAGGAGCAGAATTCGTTCTCGATCGACGATGTTCTGGATCGTCTCTCTACAAAATTGATCGACCGGCACCCGCATGTCTTCGGAGACGTAAAGGCTGACACCTCCTCTGAAGTGAAGCGAAATTGGGAGGCGTTAAAGGTTGAGGAGCGGAAGAAGAGGCAAGCAGGGCAGGGAGGAGAGGCCGCGGGCAAGTCCAAGAAAGAATCCATTTTGGCGGGCGTTTCTTCATCCATGCCTTCGCTGATGGAAGCACACAAGCTGAGTTCTCGGGCGGCGCATGCGGGCTTCGATTGGCCCAATATCGAGGGACTTTTCGAAAAATTATCTGAGGAAACCGATGAATTGCGCGAGCAACTGAAAGAGTTTCCCGCGCCGGGCCCACGTCCACAAGGACGTGGTGTCGCAAGTTCCGGGAGAACAGAGGTCCCCGAAGCGTTGCAGGAGAAACTGGAGGAGGAAGTTGGAGATTTGTTCTTTGTGCTGGTGAATGTTGCCCGGTATCTGTCGATCGATCCGGAATCGGCTTTGCGCAAAACAAATCGGAAGTTCAAGCGGCGCTTTCAATGGATGGAGGCGCGGTTGCACGAATCGGGCAGATCCGCCGAAGAAACGCCCATGGACGAACTGGAATCTCTGTGGCAGAGGGCGAAAGCTGAAGAACGATCACGGGAGAAGACGGCGTGAGCGGCATGATCGAACTTCGACGTTGTCACGGTATCGAGGAGTTCCACGCCTGCGTGAACATGCAGAAGGAAGTCTGGAACTTCACCGACGCGGAACTGATTCCGCTACGAATGTTCGTGGTTGCCGATAAGGTCGGCGGCCAGGTGATGGGCGCATTTGATGGCAAGGAAATGGTCGGCTTCGCCTTGTCGATTCCGGGAACGCGATCCGGGCACGTCTATCTTCATTCCCACATGCTGGCGGTGAGGCAGGAGTATCGTAACAGCGGTCTTGGACGGCGGCTCAAGCTGATGCAGCGCGAGGATGCGCTCGCGCGCGGAATCGAGCTGATCGAATGGACGTTTGATCCGCTCGAGATCAAGAACGCCTACTTGAATATCGAAAAACTGGGCGCGATCGTCCGGCGCTACAACATTAATCAGTATGGAATCACGTCCTCGCCATTGCAGGGAGGCCTGCCCAGCGATCGGTTGATCGCCGAGTGGTGGCTCAACTCAAAGAGAGTCGCGACGCTGCTCGAAACTGGGAAGAACCCCGCCATCCAAGGCACGACATCCATAAGCGTTCCGGCGCAAATCTATGACTGGAAGGGTGCGGCGGATACTCGCGGAAAAGCAAAAGAGGTGCAGGAGCGCAATCGGGAACAGTTCCTGCGGGACTTCGGCGATGGATTGGCAGTGCTCGGCTATGAACGCGACACCGAAGGGAATGGAAAATTTCTGCTCGGCCACTGGGATGAGAAGTGGTCGTACGCATCAGAAGGGTGAAACACCATAGAAGCGCCGAGCCACGAGACATCAATGTTCTGCATTTCTTCGTGGCTCCGTGCCTCCGTGGTTGAGAGTTCGAAGAAAAAATGAAAATTGAAGCGGTGACATTGCGCGAGATACAAATGCCGCTCGTCCATTTTTTTGAGACGAGCTTTGGGAGAACCTACAGCCGACGGATATTGCTGGTCACCATGCACTGCGAGGGAGTCGACGGTTGGGGGGAACCTGTGGTTGGCGAAGATCCCTACTACAGCAGCGAGTGGATCGAGAGCGCTTGGCCGACCTTGGTTCACTACCTGATTCCAGCGCTACTCGGGAAAAAGATCGAATCGGCCAGAGAGTGTCCAGCATTATTTGCCAAGGTCAGTGGTCATCGAATGGCGAAAGCAGGGCTGGAAGATGCGTTGTGGGAAGCGGAAGCACTGCAGAAGAGGATGCCGCTCTGGAAGTTGTTGGGAGGCACACGCCGTGAGATTGCATGCGGGGTCTCGATCGGCATTCAGGATTCGCTCGAGCAGTTGCTCGATAAAATCCAGACGGAACTTGCCGCCGGATACCGACGCATCAAGGTCAAGGTGAAGCCCGGGTGGGATCTCAATGTGCTGGAACGCATTCGCAGTCGCTGGGCCGACATCACGTTGAGCTGCGATGCGAACTCGGCCTACACGCTCGACCAGACAGAACATCTGAGGGAGTTCGATCAATTCAATCTGCTGATGATCGAGCAGCCGCTTTGGAACGATGAGATCTACTACCATGCGAGGCTGCAAAAGGAATTGCGGACGGCAATCTGTCTCGACGAGTCGATCGTGAGTGCGCGCAGTGCGGCTTTCGCGCTCGATATCAACGCGTGCCGAATCATCAACATGAAAGTGGGTCGCGTTGGAGGTTTTTCAGAAGCGCTGGCAATTCACGATATATGCCAGGCACACAATGTTCCGATGTGGTGCGGGGGCATGCTGGAAACGGGCATAGGTCGTGGCCAGAACATCGCGATCTCAACCCTTGCGAATTTCAGCCTGCCGGGCGACGTTTCCGCCTCGAAACGTTACTGGAAGGAAGACATCATTGAGCCGGAAGTCGAAGTTTCTCCGCAAGGGATGATCGCGGTGAGCGACAAGCCGGGCACCGGCTACCGCGTGAAGCCGGACTTGATCGAGAAACTTACGGTCAGAAAAGAAACGCTGCGAGCCTAGGCTACTGCGGAGTTTTCTTGCTGTCGGACGATTCCGGCAAATGATTGTGGGCCAGTCTTTCTTGCTCTGACTTCAATAACTCCACTCCCTTGGAGAACGCCAGGCTGTCGGCCACCCGATGAAATTCCGTGAAAATTTCATCGGACGTCATGCTGATGCTTTTGAAGACGAGAATCTTCCCCGTCATCCTGAGGCTCATCGAGGTGATTTCCCAGCAACCATTGCCGACGTCGGCTTGCTGCACGCGGAAGTGACCGCCCTTATCCAGGTGCCCGATGATACCCCAGCCGAAAGTGACGTCGCGGAAGAGCGTGCCATCGATGCGCGCGAGGCGGTGCTCCGTGCTGTCGATGACCAAAAAGCCCTGCATTCCCGCAAGGACCTGCTCCACATGGCTCGGCGGAGAGTACGCAGGGTTGGGTGTGAATTTGAGCCGGACCATCTTGTCGCCGGGTTTCCCCATCTCCGCATCGCCATTTTCCAAACCGGCATATTCATAGCGGAAAGCATCGGGTAAAGCCTTCACGATCCGCAGAGTGCGTTCTGTGTCCTCGTGTTCACGCGCCTGTTTCTTGCGAAGTTGATCGGGATTGTTAACGAGCCACACGAGGTGACCCATCTCCTGCTGCTTTTGTTGTTCGCTGATCGGCTGATCATTGACCGCGATCAAAATTCCGGCAAGGGCATCGTTGGTTTCGACGTAGAGATGCGTCTGCGAACCCTTCGGCGTTTGCTTGCGGGATCGGAACATGTATTTGGCTGAAGGTTTGTTCGCAGCGGCAACTTCCTGGGCAACGGCTTGGCGCACCACGTCGCCTGGTGGCGTCTCTGGAGTCTGGGTTTCTTGCGGCTGCGAAGCGAAACTCACAGACACAACAAGGCAGCTGAGAAACAGGCAGACTGTCCGAACACCTCGAAGGGCGAGAGACATTGCACGGTTAGTGTAGCAATCAGGCAGAAAGGGTTGCAGATCTCGGTTTCCTGTTGGGTTTGTGGCACTACTGACGTTTAGATGCGCTTGCCGCATGCTCTACCACTTGGGTATAGTCGAATGGCAGTACGCGGCCGTCCGGTACCTGCCTTTCCAGCGTTCGGTAGCGCAAGTATCCGCTTCCAAAGGAGAAATATTCAATGAGTGCTCCGATTTCGGCAGACTTGGCGCAAATTGGTAAGTCGGTAGTCATTAAGGGCGAATTGTCGGGCAGCGAGGACCTGTATGTAGATGGACAAGTCGAGGGCAGTATCTCGCTCAAGAACAACAGTTTGACGGTCGGGCCGAATGGTCAGGTGAAAGCGTCGGTCGAAGCCAAGGGCCTCGTTGTTCAAGGGAAGGTCGAGGGCAACGTGCAGGCGAGTGACCGGGTCGATCTGCGAAAGACGGCGGTGGTGACCGGCGATATCTCGACGCAGCGGATTTCAATCGAAGAGGGCGCATACCTGAAGGGGAAGGTCGACATTCAGGGCAAAGCCGAAAAAGCGGCAGGGAAATAGCTGCCGCTCGCAGCATCGCAGTTCAAGTTCTTATTGAGAGGTTGGTCGAGTCCTAGTGCATCAGTTGCCTCGGACGGAACTAAAGCAGTCTGATGGCATCTGTTACGCAAAACTTCATGAAGCTTTTTCGCGGTTCATCGGGCACTCCACCGGCGGAAACGCCGCAAGTCGCCCAAAAAGTAACGCGTCGCTCCAGCGGACTGGGCGAGCTCGCTCGTCTCTGGGATAGTGAGACTCCGCTATGCGTTCTTGATCTCGGGTCGACTTCGCCGGCCAACATCCGCTTCTTTACCGAGCGCAGCCACAAGATCTACAGCGAGGATCTGCTGGTCGCCTCCACTGAACCGCATCTGGTCACCAAAGATGAGCAGGGAAATGTAGTGCTCGACAGTCGGCGATTTCTCGCGGATAACCTCCAGTATCCCGCCTCGCATTTCGATGTTGTTCTCTGTTGGAATCTTCCCGATTATTTGGACGAAAGCCTGGTCCGTCCTGTGATGGGGCGGCTATGGTCGGTCTTAAAGCCGGGCGGTATGCTTTTGGCGTTTTTCCATACGAAAGACGCCGGCCCGGACTCGCCATGCTATCGCTTCCACATCGTCGACAAGGACACGTTGGAGATGCAGCGCATTGTGCTTCGGCGTGAGGCACGTCGTGGGCCGACGGGCGCAATCCACACTGCGATCGCAGATGGGTTCCGGTTACAGCGCGTCTTCAACAATCGCCACATCGAGACGTTGTTCCGCGATTTCGCCTCGATCAAGTTCTTCCTCGCACGCGACAACATGAGGGAAGTACTGGTCGTCCGATAGCTTTCTCATTCCTACCGATCTACCACTCGCCCCAAACATTAGTTCGCTATATCAGTTCACCGAGGTCACAGGTGGATCCCGATACTGCGATTGGCGGGGCCGTCGGCACAATTCCCATCCACTCGAGTGTCCCCGCTCGAGGCTACCGCTTCCGGTCTGACGAGCGAAGCGATGAACCAGGTCATCGCGCTGTATTGGAAGCAGCCTCACTATCTGGAAATCATGCTGCCGGGGTTCATCGTCGGAGCAATCGTCGGTTTCCTGACGCAGAAGATGGGTACACCCGCAATGGCGAGAGATTAATTGCGCTAGGCCGCGGCGCGGATCGCTTGCTGATCTGTAGGCGCGGCTTGAGATTTCCAAAGGGTCACTCCCATGCGGAACAGATAGTGAGTCGAGACGTCGACCTTCGAGGCCTGCGGCGAACCTGAAACGATCTCGCGCACTTCTTCTGGAGTGTAAGCACGCTTTACCGACGCGACACCGTCGACACGGGAGACGTAGCTGCGCATCAGCGGGAATCCGGCATAGACCAGTGCCAAATGCAGGGGATGTCGGATGAGATCGTTGATTACGCTGGCGTGGCGGCTTACACGTAACGCCTCGGATGCAAACTGGCGCAACTGATCGGGTTCGAGATGGTGCGCGAAAAGGCTGCAGCTTACGACGTCGAAACTGGAGTCGCGAAAGGGCAGCGCGAGCGCATCGGCAGCGATCGCACGATGGTGGCGACGCAGGTGGGAGGGCACTCGATCGAGATCGGTGATGTCGAGAGTAATTCCACGCCGGGCGAGCTGTTGGCCCGCCATTCGGGGAACTTCACCGAAGCCGGCGGCAACCTCCAGCAAAGTGAGGCGCTTCAACCCACTGTGTGAAGCTACGCGGTGAATTAGTTTTCTGGTGGTGCCCACGCCGCCGAACCAGCGATTCATCCGGCAAAGATCGCTCAGCGACTTCTGCGTCTCGAGCGCTGGACACTCCTCGGAGTCGAGGATTTCCTCTGAGTTCGTGCGGAGCATGCTTTGGATTACTACCCAAAACCCCAGTTTCAGAGAGTGTAGACCGAGTCGGGCACAAGCGTATCAAAAAAATGTCGCGCTCCAAGAGATCCCACAGAACGAAAATGTAATCCTGAGCGAAGTCGAAGAGCCTGTCCTGAGGTGAAGCCGAAGGGATCCCTACTTCGTTCGCCCGACCTGGGGCTGCCTACTGCACTTCCGCAAGTTCTTCTTCCAGCAACTGCTTGTTGTAGAGGTCGCTGTAGTAGCCGTTCAAAGCCAGGAGTTCGTCGTGGGTTCCGAGCTCGACGATCCGGCCGCCATGGAGGACGGCTATGCGATCCGCGTTGCGGACAGTAGACACGCGATGGGAAATAAAGATCGTGGTGCGCCCCTGCATCACGTCTCGAAGATGGTTCAGGATCTTGTCTTCTGTCTGAGTATCGACCGAAGAGAGCGCGTCATCGAGAATCAGGATCCTGGGATTGCGAATCAGGGCGCGTGCGATGGCTGTACGCTGTTTTTGCCCTCCGGAAAGCGTGATGCCGCGTTCGCCAACCATGGTCTCGTAGCCTTCCGGGAAACTCTCAATGTCTGCGGCAATATTGGCGGCATCGGCGGAGTTCTGAACCTCTGTATCGGATGCCGAGTCCACGCCAAGCGCAATGTTTTCGCGAATGCGTTCGCTGAACAGGAATGTCTCCTGGGGAACGAAGCCGATGTGTTTTCGCAGAGATTGTAGTGAAAAGTCGCGGATCGGACGCCCATCGATCAAAACCATGCCGGGCTCCGCGTCATAGATTCGAGGGATCAGGTTGACCAGCGTTGTCTTTCCTGATCCGGTCGGACCGACGATCGCCAGACTGCTGCCCCCGGGGATGCGGAGATTCACGTTCCGCAGCACCTGCTTCCCCTCATAGCTAAAGTTCAGATTCCGGAATTCGATATCCCCATCGACGGGCAGATCCTGCGCCCCCTGAGCATCCTTGATCGCAGGTTTTTCCAGCATGATCTCGTTGATACGAATCAGGGACGCCGTGCCGCGCTGGAAAATGTTGATGACCCAACCGAGAGCGATGATCGGCCAGGTGAGTTGCATCATGTAGGTGATGAATGACACGAACTGCCCGACACTCATCGTTCCGGATAGCATCAGCGTCGTAGTCAACGCAGGCGCGGGCGTTCCGAGCTTCGAAACGAGCCGGATGGTGGATTGTCCCGTAAGCACCTCGCGTCCACCAAGCCAAACCACGAGTACCAGCGCGCATCCGAGCATCAGTTCCAGCGTGGGCCACAGCATACCCATCAATCGGACGAGCTTAAGACTTCGACGGATGTATTCCTTGTTTTCTCTCTCAAAAGCCTGAATCTCGGCCTCTTCCTGCACGTAGGCGCGAATCAGGCGGGCTCCCGAAAAATTCTCCTGCGCCCGGGCCGAGATGTCGGAAAACATGGCCTGAATCCGCTCAAAGCGCTCGTGAATGCGGCGTCCGAAGGTCTGGATGACGATGCTGACTGCAGGGAGCGGAAGAAAGGTAAACAGTGTCAGCCACGGGCTGATCGAGATCATGAACGCTAGTGCCCCTGCCGTGTAGACGATCGTATTGGCCGAGTACATGATGGCCGGACCCAGCAGCATCCGGACCGCGTTCAGATCGTTGGTGGCTCGCGCCATGATGTCGCCGGTCCGGTGGCGCTGGTAATACGAGTAGCTCAGCCGCTCGAGCGAGGCAAAGAGGTCGTTGCGGAGATCGAACTCGATGTCACGCGAAATACCGATCACCACCCACCGGGTAAGGAATTGAAAGATGCCCTTGGTGAGGGCAATGGCAAGCAGGAGCGCCGCGTAGACCAAAAGCTTGTGGCGGGTTACGCCCTCGTGAAGGTCATCGGCGGCCCTCCCGATCACGAGCGGGAAAAGAATCCAGATGCCGTTCGTCAGGAAGACACAGGCAGTTCCAGACACGTATCCCCAACGATAGCGCCTGAGGTACGGCAGTAATGGACGCAGGCTCTTGGGAAACATGCAAATTAACTAGATGAGCATAACAGCCGGCAGGCTGCAGGATTTTCCGACGCCTGATCTCACCGATGTTCCTTAAGTCTCAAGGCGTTGCAAAGAGTGTCTTTGCAACCCCTCGATGGTCCACGGATAGCGGTCGTGAGTGCCGTCACAGTCACTTGTGACGGAAATCATCGTTGGCAATGGAGGCCAGAAGGTATCGAAGAACATCGCCTTTCACGCGACTGTCGCGAGGGTAGGTGCGGATTGTTCAAAGATACTGAGCATCTGGTCAGGCTTGCCGCCGTCGTAGTTATTTTGGTGGGCATTTTCATCGCGGTTCGGGCCGCAGTAGTCCCGAAGAGTTTCGGACAGTACGGACATTATCGGGGCGACGCGATTGCTGAGATCGCCGCGCGTCCCATCGCACACGCTGGCCATGAAATATGTGAAGGCTGCCACACCGATGTGGCGGATCAAAAGAAGCTGGGGAAGCACGTAGTCGTGCCCTGCGAAGCCTGCCACGGTGCCCAGGCAAAACATGCCGATGATCCCGCCAGCATCAAGCCGCCGAAGCTCGATACGGCAGTAGTTTGCAGCCGTTGTCATGAAGCGAACAGCGCCAAGCCAAAGACATTTCCCCAAGTCGTGACCGCCGACCATGCCCAAGGACTTGCCTGCGATACCTGCCATCAGCCACATCGTCCGAAGATCGAGAATGAGCCGCCGCAGGCGACCCCAAAGAAACCGACGGGAGGGAAGAAATAATGGAAATCACTCGCCGTCATCTGCTGTTGCTCCTGCCTGCTGCGGCCGTGGCGTGGAAGTACGTCGAGGCGGGGGCGCCAGAGACTTCCCCCAATTACAAGGTGTCTGAGCACTGGTGGGGAATGCTCATCGATATCCCGAAGTGCATCGGCTGTGGCAGTTGTGTGCGGGCGTGCGCGCAGGAAAACGATGTTCCCGAAGGTTATTACCGCACTTGGATCGAGCGCTACCACGTCGACGACTGGAGGATTGAACGGCCGAGCGTCGAGTCTCCTGACGGCGGAAAGCAGGGATTTCCGCACGAAGAGGATATTGGTAAGGATTTCTTTGTTCCCAAGCTTTGCAACCACTGCGAAGACTCGCCTTGCACGCAGGTTTGTCCCGTCGGAGCCACTTTCGTCAGCCCCGACGGAGTCGTACTTGTGGACAAGAATTACTGTCTGGGATGCCGATACTGTGTCCAGGCCTGTCCCTACGGATGCCGGTTTATCAATCCGAAAACAAACACCGCCGAAAAGTGCACGCTCTGCTATCACCGCATCACCAGGGGTTTGACAACGGCATGTTGTGAGGTCTGCCCAACTGGAGCGCGGCAATTGGCGGACCTGAAGAACCCGAAAGATCCGATTCATGAATTTCTGAAGACACACCAGGTGCAAGTCCTGAAGCCACATATGGCAACAGGGGCAAAGGTTTTTTACAGCGGGATGGACGGTTCGGTTCGATAGGAGGGCAGCTTGCAGATTCCAGTGGAAGGCTTCATGTACCCGAACGAGGTGGAACTGCAGTGGAGTGTCCTTATCGTGCTTTATCCTTTCATCACGGGATTGGTCGCTGGAGCGTTCATCTTGGCGTCGCTCGAGCGCGTCTTTCGGGTGCAGGCGGTGAAGCCCACCTATCGCCTTGCTCTGCTGACTGCGCTTGCTTTCCTCTTAGTGGCGCCTCTGCCGCTGCAACTGCATTTAGGGCATCCGGAACGTTCGTTCGAGATGTATCTGACCCCGCATCGTTCCTCGGCGATGGCCATGTTTGGCTTCGTTTATCTCTGGTACTTGATGGCGGTCCTGCTGCTTGAAATTTGGCTGGACTACCGCCGTGACATCGTGTTGAAGTCGCGAAGTTCACGGGGCTTGGCTCGAATCGTGTATCGGGTGCTGACACTTGGGTCCGACAATATCAGCGAGCGCTCCCTGCGTATCGATGACCGGCTGGGATACATCATCACCCTTATCGGCATTCCTTCCGCGTTTCTGTTGCATGGATACGTGGGATTCATTTTCGGGTCAGTGAAGGCAAACCCGTGGTGGTCATCGCCGTTGATGCCGATCGTGTTCATTTTCTCCGCGATGGTATCCGGAATTGCCGCCGTGATGTTGCTTTACATGTTTTCCGCCCGCGTTCGCGGGAAAGAGATCGACATCCGGTGTGTCGACGCAATCGCGCAATATCTCTTCTACACATTTGTCATCGATTTCAGCCTGGAAATGATCGACTTGATACAGCGCATCTACGAGGCGGATGAGTCGTTCCGCAGCCTCGATTTCATGGTGCACACTCGTCTTTGGACATCGCAGGTGATCATTCAGATTCTTCTCGGCACTGTGACACCGATTGCCCTGCTTGGTATGACACAGGTCTTAACAATCTCCGATGTTGTTAGAAAACGAATTTATGCGATTGCCGGATGCCTGACGGTGATCGGAATTTTCGCGATGCGCTGGAACGTCGTCATCGGTGGCCAGCTTTTCTCGAAGAGTTTCCTTGGATACACGACATACAAGATGGGTTTCGTAGCGCGTGAAGGCCTCTTAACCGCGATCATATTGATGCTCCTGCCATTTCCTATTCTCTGGGTATTGGTAAAACTCCTGCCACCGTGGCCGGACGCGGCTTCTACCGCCTCCGGAGCAGCCCCGGCGCACGGAACCACCTAGCCCCTGATCGCGGGCTCTGCGGAGGTGTTTATGCCGCAAGCTGTCGAGAGCGTCACATCGACACTGGAACAACTCAGCGAACACGTACAGAGCTTGGAGCGCAGGGTAGCGGCTCTGGAACGACAGCGCGCGCCTCAGTCGGGCCAAGAACCTGCGCTTGCAATTCCGCCGCAGGAGGCTAAAGCCCTGGCTACGTGGCCAGTCCTTCCCGCCATGGGAGGAGCCACCGGAGCCATTTCGGTTCTTGGAAAGTCAGTGCTGGGAATTGCTGGTGCTTATCTGCTTCGTGCACTGTCGGAGAGCGGCACTGTTCCCCAGTTGTTTGTCTTGTTCGTCGCTATTTTGTACGCCTGCCTTTGGATGATTTGGGCAGCCAGAGTTCACCGTACTAGCGAATTCGCGAGCGCAACCTATGCGGTGACGTCGGCAGCCATCCTTTCGCCGCTGCTATGGGAGTCCACAGTTCGTTTTCAAGCGCTGTCGGTTGCATCTGCATCGCTCTGGCTGGTTGTTTTTGTAGTTCTAGCGATAGCGCTGGCCTGGCGAAGCGAACTCCAAATGATTCCCTGGATTGCAACTCTCAGCAGCGTGGCGACGGCTATGGCGCTGATCATAGAAACCCGGGATCTGTTGCCTGTAACCGCTGCAATTCTCGCAATGGCATTCTCAATTGAGATGGCCGCTTGTGTGGGGCATCGGCATACGGCAAGGGTGGTTCCTGCAATTGCAGCCAGCTTTGCAGTCTGGCTCCTCGCCTACGTCTTGACTGGATCCGCAGGCGTGCCTGAGGGATACCACGCAATTGCGCCTTGGATGATTAGCGCTGTGGCAATGATTCTCATGGCGGTTTACGGTGGCAGCGTTGCAGTCCGCCATTTTGCGAGGCGCAATCGAATCTCGTTCCTCGATCTTATTCAAAGTTTTTTGGCATTTGCAGCGGGCTCTTATGCTGTATTGCGATCGGGGTCGGGCAGATATGCGGCTGGCCTCGGTATTGCATTTCTCCTGCTTGCTGCCGTGTGTTATTGGGCAGCGCTTGTGCATTTTGTCGAGGAAGGCTTCAGCCGAAACCGTCGAATCTTCAGCACGTGGGCATTAGGGCTTCTGCTTGCGGGAACTCTTTTGTGTCTCCCGCAGAGCTGGAGAGCGAGCTTCCTCTGCCTTGCTGCCACGGGGGCAGCATTTATCTACGCGCGAACGGGTAAGCTCAGCATAGGCATGCACAGTTCGGTTCTGCTGGCAGTGGCCGCCGTTGAGTCTCACTTGGCGGAATACGTCGCCAGCGCTCTGGCAGGTGCAGTCCCATCGGCTTCCAATTGGAGGCTGTGGGTGGTCGGCTTATCTGCGGCCCTGTGTTATGCGATCGGAGCGCGACACTCCGAAGAGAATTCAAAAAGAAGGCTCCTATGGATCCTTCCTGCGCTGCTGTTGGGCTTTGCGGTCTCGGGAATCATTATTTCGGCTGTGGTGAGCATAGGCGGCCAGATGATCGAATCCCGAGCGGCATCACTTTCAGTGGTTCGAACCATCACGAATTGCCTATTGGCTCTCACCTTCGGTTTTTTCGGCGCCAGGCTGAAGAGAGTGGAGTTGACCTGGGCAGCGTACGCTGCAGTTGGATTCGGTACCCTCAAGCTTGCTTTTGAAGACCTGAGATATGGCAATGCCGCATCGCTCGTAGTGTCTCTCTTGTTTTACGGTCTGGTTCTCATCCTGCTCCCGCGAGTTTCAGGCCGGGCGACTGAAAATTGAGCGTGAAGTACAAACGATAGGCGGGTGTCTCCTTATTAATTATTGCCGCTGCGGAATACGATTCGAACTTATTTTGTCTGTGCCAACGCATTTGCCACACAGGCATCGAAAAGTAGGCTGAGATGGGAGATTCAGGTGCCCACAGCTTGAGCAAAGGAACCAGTCTCCACCAGTCTGCACAGTCATGAGTTTGAAATTCTCACCCTCCACACAGTAAGGGCAGCGGATGTCCTTGGGTTTCCGGAACCTGGACCATTCAATCAAGCAGTCACCTCTCTCCAGATAAATCCATTTCAGAGTTTGCCGCGATATCCATCATCAAGGCAGGAACGAGCAGCAAGAGAAAACGCCCCGGCTACAAATGGGAGACGCGCGTTCAAGCCTCCGAGCGTAGCGATGCCCGGCAAAGGTTTTGCGTGAGGCTAATCAAGCTGAGTGGGAAACAGCAAGCGCCAAGATGCGCCACTGTTCAGAAAGGAAAGGGGAGGTCGGCTATCGCTGGCTTAAATGTTTGAATTGCGTTTTGGCCGCACAGATGCACTCTTCGCTCGCCAAGGCAAGAGCTCCCTGCCAAATGCTGCGATACTCAGCTTCGTGAGCATGAAGCTCCAAGTGATGAAGAAGATCAGTCCGGCATCTGTGAAGACGTTACTGCTCATCGTACTTGCTCCTGAACGGCGGTTTTCGGCCTAAAACTGAATGAACTCCCCTTGCGGGGAGTTCATCGCGCTACAAATTACTGCGAAGGGGGCGGCTGCCGGTGCGAATGATGCTGCATCCGCTGCTCCACCCGAGCGTCGCGTTCCGCTTCCAACTGCTTCAGTTGTTCCTTCTGATCGGGCGTCAATAGCTGGTAGACCTCATTGTGAATACGGGTCTGTTGAATCGTAATCTGCTGCTGAACCTGCGCCTTCTGAGCAGCCAGAGCTTGGACCTTGGCTTCGTCGTAATCGCCCTCGACGTACTGCCGAAGCTGGATGTCTAGCTGGTGTTCCTGCTGGAACAACGGCTGCATGGTCGGGTGTTCTTTCTGCAACAACGCCACTGCTTGTCTCTTCTGCTCATCCGTCATGTTGAGCTTCGCAGCGAGAAAATGTTCCATAGCCTCCGGATCGCCCATATCAAATCCACGGGCGTGTCCTTGCATTGGAGGGGGCGGAGGTGCGTCTCCCGCAGTCTGGGACTTGGCGATCACGGAACCGAGCAGCACTGCGATGGTCGCGATCAGTAGCCGGAAACGAATCGATTTCATGGTTAACTCCTGTCTTTCTGGTGTACCGAGAATTGCTTTCCCTGATAAGAACACGGTTAGAAGCCAAAAAGCGGTAAAAAGTCGGTCAACCGGAGTAAAGTTTTGTAACCTTGGTAATCCCGCGACGAGACGGAAATGGACTGTTTGTTTGACAATTCTTTACCACTTGCCATCGATGATCGGTGCACAATGAAATGAGCATGGAACGGATTCTGGTTATTGATGATGACGTTGAACTTTGCCACTTGGTCGGCGAATATCTGCGGGCCGAGGGTTTCGCGATCGAGTGTGTGCACGACGGCGAGAGCGGACTGAAGAAGGCTGCCGCAGGTGAATATCTCTTAGTGGTGCTGGATGTAATGCTTCCGGGAATCAATGGATTCGAGGTTTTGCGGCGGATCCGCGCCACCTCCCGGCTTCCCGTGCTGTTGCTGACAGCTCGCGGTGAGGATGTGGATCGCATTGTCGGTCTCGAAATTGGCGCGGACGATTATCTGCCGAAGCCGTTCAACCCAAGAGAACTAGTGGCACGCATTCGAGCCGTTCTTCGCCGAACACGAGATGGCAGCGGATCACCATCTGCGCCAGATATGGTGGCGGTGGGTGATGTCGAATTGGATCCGGCGACGCGTACAGTCCGCCTCGAAGGCAAGCCGGTCGACCTGACCTCCGTGGAGTTCAATCTGCTGGAGGTGTTACTCCGTGAAGCCGGCCGCGTCGTGCCTCGGGAACGGCTGGTCAATGCTGTTTTAAGCCGCAAATTCTCGCCCTTTGATCGAAGCATCGATATGCACGTCAGCAAGGTGCGAAAGAAGCTGGGCGACACCGAGAACGACGAGCACATCAAAACGGTGCGGGGAGTGGGTTACATTTTCGCGCGGCCACGGGAGAAGTCGAAGGTCTAGCTTCCAACAAGGAATTCACGGATGAAAAGCCTCTTCGTGCGTATCTTTTTATCGTTCTGGAGTGCGCAGGCATTGTTTTTCGTGCTTGCGATTCTGGTAACGCTCGCGTTCCGGCCTCGCAGTTCCACCTGGGAAGCACTTCGGACATCGGTCCTGAATGATGCCGTAAGCGCATACGAAGAAGGCGGGGAGAAACAGCTTCGCGAATATCTCGAAGATCTCGACAAAACCCAGCACGTTCGGGCCTTCCTGTTCGACGAGCACCTGAACGAACTTTCGCGTCGTGGCGCACCGGACTGGGCGACGCGCGTTGCGTCTGGAGGTCCGAGGTCGCCGCACGATGGATTCCTTTTCCCGGCGCCGCCCATGCAGCGGGATTCAAAGGCATCATCAGACGGAACGCATCGTTACACAGTCGTGATGGGATTGCCCCCAGGGCCTCGCGTGTTTATCGGCCCGCGCGGAGTCCCGTTCACCGGACTGCTGATTGGAGTACTGACTTCGGGGCTCGTATGTTATCTGCTGTCCTGGTATCTCACCAAGCCGATCGTTCGGCTGCGGACAGCAACGCGGCAGCTTGCAGCTGGAGATCTGACCGCAAGGACCGGTGCCGCGCCATCCTCACGGCGCGACGAAGTGGCGGGCCTGATGAGAGATTTCGATGCAATGGCGGAACGAATTGAGACTCTGCTTAAGGCACAATCTAGGCTTCTGAACGACATCTCGCATGAATTGAGATCTCCACTGGCACGTTTGAATGTGGCTTTGGGCTTGGCTCGCCAACGCGCGGGCGTGGAAAGCGCTGACATGCTGGATCGAATTGAGCTCGAAGCCAGCCGCCTGAATGAGCTGATCGGGAGAATTCTGACGCTGGCCAGACTCGAAGATGGCGAGCAACTGGTTCCCCAAACACCTGTCCCCCTGGATGAACTCGTGGCGACAGTGACCGAGGATGCCGAGTTCGAGGCACAGGCTCGCCATTGTCATGTCAATGCGTCGATCCCCGAAGGAAACTGGATAGTGAGGGGCAACGCGTCGTTGCTGCACAGCGCCATCGAGAATGTCATCCGCAACGCGATCCGGTACACACATGACGGAACTTCTGTCGAAGTCGCTCTCTCAAGCGAAACCACCCTTGGCGCGAAAGAAGCGGTGTTGCGGGTGAGCGATTCCGGCCCCGGCGTTCCAAGGGATGCTCTGGATAAATTATTTGAACCTTTCTACCGTCTCGACGAAGCTCGAGGAAGGCAAACCGGGGGCGTGGGCTTGGGTCTCGCCATCACCGAACGCGCGGTGCGTTTCCATGGAGGGAAGGTTCTAGCTCTCAATCGCCAGCCGAACGGATTGACCGTCGAGATACGACTGCCTCTGATTGTCTCGGGGCAGCAGTTTAGCAAGGCTCCAGAACCTGCTTCGACGATTCCCGCCTAAGCTGGACGTCGCGGTTCTCGTATACTGTCCTATTGGCGGTACGGGCAACTCCGGGTTGGTCCCAGGGTTCCAACCACTTGGCGGAATTGCTCTTCCTCCGCTTTCCTGATACACAGGTAGATTGAGTTTTCCGCAAATTTCAGGTTTTTGGAGCGCCCGGCGCGGGTCTGGGCGTGTATTCGCGCAAATCTCACGATAATTGATGGAGATGAACGAGAGAATGTTGAAACAACTTGGGCTGCTCGGGATGTTGTTGGGACTGGTGCTCTTGGGATTCTTGCTTGCTTGTGGGAGTAGCTATGACTCCTCTACGAATGGTTTGGTGATTGTGGGCAGCCAAGGATCGGCAGTGCTCGAGACTTTCAGCTTTTCTCTCAATAACGGCCATGTATCGGCTATCGCGAACTCGCCGGCAGATACCTCGAACAAAACCTGTGTGTTGAACGGATTGCCGGGTGCGATTGTGGTAGATAGCACCGGGTCCTATGCATACGCGATCATCCACGAGAACTCTACCTGCAGCGGAAGCAAGACTGGGATCGCGGCTTTCAAAATCAACTCCAATGGGGATATCAGTCAG